>JAESFZ010000481.1_pt1 | contig 13353 bp, 9 predicted proteins | sample 9269561 | NCBI WGS metagenome assembly JAESFZ01 (sample SAMN14515552, study PRJNA621657) | algae metagenome | isolation source: Tildeniella nuda ZEHNDER 1965/U140 and co-occurring heterotrophs from wet... | place: Switzerland: Stansstaad, Zurih | collected 1965-01-01
GCTGCGCACGGCCGCCTTGGGCTTGAGGCCACCGATGTTGTCGAAGCGGCCGACCACGTGGTAGGTCTTCTCGAAATTCAGGCTGAGCAGGTTGGCCGACTGCAGCGCGAGAAACAGGATGGCGGCCGCGCCGATCAGCACGAACAGCCCCACCCAGACGTCATTTTTGGAAGTTTGCATGTCCGTCCACTCCAATCAGATGCTGAACATCATGGCGGTGAGGACGAAGTCCAGTGCCAGCACGCTCAGCGAAGCCACCACCACCGTGCGGGTGGTGGCGCGAGAAACCCCTTCGGGCGTGGGATGCGCATCGAAGCCCTGCAGCAGGGCCACGAAGGTGACGGCGAAGCCGAACACCACGCTCTTGATGATGCCGTTGCCCACATCGGCCCAGACGTCCACCCCGCCCTGCATCTGGCTCCAGAAGGCGCCGCCGTCCAGGCCGATGAGCAGCACGCCCACCACCCAGCCGCCCACGATCCCCACGGCGCTGAACACCGCGGCGAGCAAGGGCATGGTGATGACGCCGGCCACGAAACGCGGCGCCAGCACGCGGCGCACCGGGTCCACGGCCATCATTTCCATGGCGCTGAGCTGCTCGCCGGCCTTCATGAGGCCGATCTCGGCCGTGAGCGAGGTGCCGGCACGACCCGCGAACAGCAAGGCCGTGACCACCGGGCCCAACTCGCGCATGAGCGAGAGCGCCACCAGCAGGCCCAGCGCCTCGGTGGCGCCGTAGCGCTGCAGCGTGTAGTAACCCTGCAGGCTGAGCACGAAGCCGACGAACAGGCCGGAGACGCTGATGATGGCCAGTGAGTGGTTGCCCAGGAAATGGATCTGGTCTCGCACCAGCGAGGGGCGGCGCAGCGCGGCACCCATCAGCCATACCAGGCGACCGAACAGGCGGGTGCCATGACCGATGCTGGCGAGCTGCAGGCGCGCCGCACGGCCCACGCGGGCGGGATGCAGGGCATTCATGGGCGTGCTCCCCGGCGGATGGGGCCGAAATCTTCCCGGAGTTCCGGGCCCGGGTGGTGGAAACGCACCGGCCCGTCGGGCAGGGCGTTGACGAACTGGTGCACCAGCGGGTCCTGGCTGTGCCGCACTTCCTCGGGCGTGCCCTGGGCGGCGATCTTGCCGTTGGCCAGCACGATCACCTGGTCGGCGATGTGGAAGGTTTCGTCCAGGTCGTGCGAGACCACGATGCTGGTCAGCCCCATGGCATCGTTGAGCTGGCGAATCAGGCGCGCGGCGGTGCCGAGCGAAATCGGGTCCAGGCCGGCGAAGGGCTCGTCGTACATCACGAGTTCGGGGTCCAGCGCGATCGCGCGCGCCAGCGCCACGCGCCGGGCCATGCCGCCGGAGAGCTCGCTGGGCATGAGGTCGCGTGCACCGCGCAGGCCGACCGCGTTGAGCTTCATCAACACGATGTCGCGCACCATGGCTTCGGGCAACTGCGTGTGCTCGCGCAACGGGAAGGCCACGTTGTCGAACACGCTCATGTCGGTGAACAAGGCGCCGAACTGGAACAGCATGCCCATGCGCCGACGCGCTTCGTACAGCGCCTTCGGGCCCATGGTGGTGACGTCCTGCCCGTCGAACAGGGTCTGGCCGGACTGGCCGCGGATCTGACCACCGATCAACTTCAGCACCGTGGTCTTGCCGCCGCCGGACGCACCCATGAGCGCCGTGACCTTGCCACGCGGCACGGTCAGCGAGATGTTGTCGAGGATGGCGCGCTCGCCGTAACCGAAGGTCAGGTTGCGCAGTTCGACCAGAGGGGGGGTGGAGTCGGTGGGCATCAAACAAAAACCGGGCAGTTCAGCGCCCGGTTTTTGGATGATACGGGATTCAGGGGTAAACCCTCGACGCCGTTTTGTTTCGATAAATGTCAGCGAGGCAGGTCGGAGAAGCCCATCAGGAATTCGTCCACCGCGCGCGCGGCCTGGCGGCCTTCGCGGATCGCCCACACCACCAGACTCTGGCCACGGCGCATGTCGCCAGCGGCGAACACCTTGGGCACGTTGGTCGCGTAGCCACCCGTGAAGTCGGTGCTGGCCTTGGCGTTGCCGCGCGCGTCCTTCTCGACACCGAATCCGTCCAGGATGGTGGCGACCGGGTTCACGAAGCCCATGGCGAGCAGCACCATGTCGGCCTTGTAGGTCTTTTCCGTGCCGGGGACCTCGACCAGTTTGCCGTCCTTCATCTCGACGTGCACGGTCGTGAGGCCGGTGACCTTGCCTTTTTCGCCGATGAATTCCTTGGTGGAGATGGCGAACTCGCGCACGCAGCCTTCCTCGTGGCTGGAGCTGGTGCGCAGCTTGAGCGGCCAGTAGGGCCACACCAGGGGCTTGTTCTCTTCTTCCGGCGGCTGCGGCATCACCTCGAACTGCGTGACGCTGACCGCGCCGTGGCGGTTGCTGGTGCCCACGCAGTCGCTGCCGGTGTCGCCGCCACCGATCACGATGACGTGCTTGCCGTCAGCGCGCAACTGGCCCTTGAGCTTGTCGCCGGCGTTGACCTTGTTCTGCTGCGGCAGGAACTCCATCGCGAAATGGATGCCGTCGAGGTCGCGGCCGGGCACGGGCAGGTCGCGGCTCTGCTCGGAGCCGCCGGTCAGCAGCACGGCATCGAAGTCCTTCTGCAGTTGCTCGGGCGTGACGGTTTCCTTGGCCCAGTTCGTGACCTTGCTGCCCTTGGGCAGGGTGCCGACCATGACGCCGGTGCGGAACACCACGCCTTCGGCTTCCATCTGCTTGACACGCAGGTCGATGTGGCTCTTCTCCATCTTGAAGTCGGGAATGCCGTAGCGCAGCAGGCCACCGACGCGGTCGTTCTTCTCGAACAGGGTCACGTCGTGACCGGCGCGCGCGAGCTGCTGTGCCGCGGCCATGCCGGCCGGGCCCGAACCCACCACGGCGATCTTCTTGCCGGTCTTGTGGCGCGGCGGCTGCGGCTGCACCCAGCCTTCGGCCCAGGCGCGGTCGATGATGGCGTGCTCGATCGACTTGATGCCCACGGCGTCGTCGTTCACGTTCAGCGTGCAGGCGGCCTCGCAGGGCGCGGGGCAGATGCGGCCGGTGAACTCGGGGAAGTTGTTGGTGCTGTGCAGCACGGTGATGGCGTTCTGCCAATCGCCCTGGTACACGAGGTCGTTGAAGTCCGGAATGATGTTGTTGACCGGGCAGCCGCTGTTGCAGAACGGCGTGCCGCAGTCCATGCAACGCGCGGCCTGAACCTTGGATTGCGGCTCATTGAGGCCGACGACAAATTCCTTGTAGTGCTTCAGGCGCTCGGGCACGGGCTTGTAGCCCTCTTCCAGACGCTCGTATTCCATGAAACCGGTGACTTTTCCCATGATGCGATTCCTTCGTGTTCGTGCGTGCGGCGGGCTTACTTGGCGGGCGCCGTGGCTGTTTTCGCCGTGGTCTGGGCCTTGGTGGTGACGACGGCGGCGGCCTTGCGGGCGTGGATCTCGCCCAGGGCGCGCTTGTATTCGTTCGGGAACACCTTCACGAACTTGCCGCGCGACTGCGCCCAGGTGTCGAGCAGTTCGCGCGCGCGCTTGCTGCCGGTCCAGCGGTTGTGCTCCTCCAGCAGCTTCTTGAGCTGCGCTTCGTCGCTCAGGTCGCGGTGCCAGATGGCGCGGTCCAGCGTGGCTTCCTGCTCGGTGGCGGACAGCACCTTTTCCAGGCTGACCATGGCCGTGTTGCAGCGCTTGGCGAAGTCGCCGTCCTCGTCGTACACGTAGGCAATGCCGCCGCTCATGCCGGCGGCGAAGTTGCGGCCGGTCTTGCCCAGCACCACCACGGTGCCGCCGGTCATGTATTCACAACCGTGGTCGCCCGTGCCTTCCACCACCGCGGTGGCGCCCGACAGGCGCACCGCGAATCGCTCGCCGGCCACGCCGCTGAAGAAGGCTTCACCGGTGGTGGCGCCGTACATCACGGTGTTGCCCACGATGATGTTGCGCGTGGCTTCGCCGCGGAAGTCGATGCTGGGACGCACCACCACGCGGCCGCCGGAGAGCCCCTTGCCGGTGTAGTCGTTGGCGTCGCCGATCAGGTACAGCGTGATGCCGCGCGTGAGGAAGGCGCCGAACGACTGGCCGCCCGTGCCTTCGAGCTGGATGCGGATGGTGTCGTCCGGCAGGCCTTCGGGGTGCACCTTCGTCACGGCGCCCGAGAGCATCGCACCCACCGAGCGGTTGACGTTGCGCGCCACCTCGATGAACTGCACGCGCTCGCCCTTGTCGATCGCCGCGCGCGACTTCTGGATCAGGATGTTGTCGAGCGACTTCTCCAGCCCGTGCTCCTGCTGCTGGGTGTGGAAACGCGGCACGTCGGCCGGCACGATCGGCTGCGCCAGCAGGCGGCCGAAGTCCAGGCCGCGCGCCTTCCAGTGTTCGATGCCCTGCTTCATGTCCAGCAGGTCGGCGCGGCCGATCAGGTCGTCGAACTTGCGGATGCCCAATTGCGCCATGATCTGGCGCGCCTCTTCCGCGATGAAGAAGAAGTAGTTCACCACGTGCTCGGGCTTGCCGCTGAACTTCTTGCGCAACACCGGGTCCTGCGTGGCCACGCCCACCGGGCAGGTGTTGAGGTGGCACTTGCGCATCATGATGCAGCCCTCGACCACCAGCGGCGCGGTGGCGAAGCCGAATTCGTCGGCGCCGAGCAGGGCACCGATCACCACGTCGCGGCCGGTTTTCATCTGGCCGTCGGCCTGCACGCGGATGCGGCTGCGCAGGCGGTTGAGCACCAGCGTCTGCTGCGTTTCGGCCAGGCCGATTTCCCAGGGGCTGCCAGCGTGCTTGATGGACGACCAGGGCGAGGCGCCCGTGCCGCCGTCGTGGCCCGCGATCACCACGTGGTCGGCCTTGCACTTGGCCACGCCCGCGGCGATGGTGCCCACGCCGATCTCGGACACCAGCTTGACGCTGATGCTGGAGTGCGGCGCGACGTTCTTCAGGTCGTGGATCAGCTGCGCCAGATCCTCGATGGAATAGATGTCGTGGTGCGGCGGCGGCGAGATCAGGCCCACGCCCGGCACGCTGTGGCGCAGCTTGCCGATGTAGTCGCTCACCTTGCCACCGGGCAGCTGGCCGCCCTCGCCGGGCTTGGCGCCCTGCGCCATCTTGATCTGGATCTGATCGGCGCTGTTGAGGTACTCGGCCGTGACCCCGAAGCGGCCCGAGGCCACCTGCTTGATCTTGGAGCGCATGGAGTCGCCCGCCTGCAGCTCGTAGTCCACCTCGAAGGTGTCCTTGCCCAGCAGGTCCGACATGGTCTGGCCCTGCTTGATCGGGATGCCCTTGAGCTCGTTGCGGTAACGCAGGGCGTCCTCGCCACCTTCACCGGTGTTGCTCTTGCCGCCGATGCGGTTCATGGCCACGGCCAGCGTCGCGTGGGCCTCGGTCGAGATGGAGCCCAGCGACATGGCGCCGGTGGCGAAGCGCTTGACGATCTCCGCCGCCGGCTCGACCTCGTCGATCGAGATCGCGGTGCTGGGGTTGATCTTGAACTCGAACAGGCCGCGCAGCGTCATGTGGCGGCGGCTCTGGTCGTTGATGAGCTGCGCGTACTCCTTGTACGTGTTCCAGTTGTTCGCTCGCGTGCTGTGCTGCAGCTTGGCGATGGCGTCGGGCGTCCACATGTGCTCTTCGCCCCGGGCGCGCCAGGCGTATTCGCCGCCGGTTTCCAGCATCGTGGCCAGCACCGGGTCGTCGCCGAAGGCGGCCTTGTGCATGCGAATGCCTTCTTCGGCGATCTCGAACACGCCGATGCCGCCCACGCGGCTGGCGGTGCCGGTGAAGTACTTGTCCACGGTCTCGCTGTTGAGGCCGATCGCCTCGAACAGCTGCGCGCCGCAGTAGGACATGTAGGTCGACACGCCCATCTTGGACATGATCTTGGACAGGCCCTTGCCGATCGCCTTGACGTAGTTGTAGATCGCCTTGTCCGCGCTCAGGTCGCCCGGCAGGCCCTGGCTGATCGCGGCCAGGGTTTCCATGGCCAGGTAGGGGTGCACGGCCTCGGCGCCGTAGCCGGCGAGCACGGCGAAGTGGTGCACTTCGCGCGCCGTGCCGGTTTCGACCACCAGGCCGGCGGTGGTGCGCAGGCCTTCACGCACCAGGTGCTGGTGGATCGCGGACAGCGCCAGCAGCGCGGGAATGGCGATCTGCGTGGCGTTGACGGCGCGGTCGCTGATGATCAGGATGTTCTTGCCACCCTTGATCGCGTCCACCGCGCTCGCGCACAGCGAGGCCAGCTTGGCTTCCACGCCTTCGCGGCCCCAGGCCGCGGGGTAGGTGATGTCCAGCGTGTGGCTGCGGAACTTGCCCTGCGTCACGGCATCGATGTCGCGCAGCTTGGCCATGTCGGCGAAGTCGAGCACCGGCTGGCTCACCTCGAGGCGCATCGGCGGGTTGACCTGGTTGATGTCCAGCAGATTGGGCTTGGGGCCGATGAAGGACACCAGCGACATCACGATCGCTTCGCGGATCGGGTCGATCGGCGGGTTGGTCACCTGCGCGAACAGCTGCTTGAAGTAGTTGTAGAGCGGCTTGTTCTTGTCGGAGAGCACGGCCAGCGGGCTGTCGTTGCCCATGGAGCCGATGCCCTCTTCGCCGTTGGCGGCCATCGGGCTCATCAGGAACTTGATGTCTTCCTGCGTGTAGCCAAAGGCCTGCTGGCGGTCCAGCAGCTCGGGCGCGACGCGCTCGACACCGGCGGCCTGCGGCTCGGTGGCGGTGATGCGCTGTTCTTGCGCGGACTCGCCGGCCACGGGCGTCTCGACGTCATCGAGGCGGATGCGCAGGTTGTCGATCCACTGCTTGTAAGGCTTGCTGTTGGCGAGGTTGGCCTTGAGTTCCTCGTCGTCGATCATGCGGCCCTGCTCCAGGTCGATCAGGAACATCTTGCCGGGCTGCAGGCGCCACTTGCGCACGATCTTGTTTTCCGGCACCGGCAGCACGCCCGATTCGGAGCCCATGATCACGAAGTCGTCGTCGGTGATGCAGTAGCGGGAGGGGCGCAGGCCGTTGCGGTCCAGCGTGGCGCCGATCTGGCGGCCGTCGGTGAACACGATGGACGCCGGGCCGTCCCAGGGTTCCATCATCGCGGCGTGGTATTCATAGAAGGCCTTGCGGCGCGTGTCCATGGTGGTGTGCTGCTCCCAAGGCTCGGGAATCATCATCATCACGGCCTGGGCCAGCGGGTAACCGGCCATGGTGAGCAGCTCGAGGCAGTTGTCGAAGGTGGCCGTGTCGGACTGACTGGCGAAGCTGATGGGGTACAGCTTCTGCAGGTCGGCACCCAGCACGGGCGAGGACATCACGCCCTCGCGCGCCTTCATCCAGTTGTAGTTGCCCTTGACGGTGTTGATTTCGCCGTTGTGCGCCACATAACGGTAGGGATGAGCGAGCGGCCACTCGGGGAAGGTGTTGGTGGAGAAACGCTGGTGCACCAGGCCCAGTGCCGAGACGCAGCGCTCGTCTTCCAGATCACGGAAGTAGGTGCCCACCTGATCCGCCAGCAGCAGGCCCTTGTAGACCACCGTGCGGCTGCTCATGCTGACCACGTAATACTCTTTGCTGTGGGTCAGCTTCAGGCGCTGGATGTTGGCGCTGGCCGTCTTGCGGATCACGTACAGCTTGCGCTCCAGCGCGTCCTGCACGATGACGTCATTGCCGCGGCCGATGAAGACCTGGCGGATGATGGGTTCCTTTTCGCGCACGGTGGGCGACATGGGCATGTCGAGGTTCACCGGCACGTCGCGCCAGCCCAGCAACACCTGACCTTCGGCCGCGATGGCACGCTCCATCTCCTGCTCGCAGGCCAGGCGGCTCGCGTGCTCCTTGGGCATGAAGATCATGCCCACGCCGTACTCACCGGCGGGCGGCAGCGCCACGCCCTGGGTCGCCATTTCCTCGCGGTACAGCGCGTCAGGCAACTGGATCAACAGGCCTGCACCGTCGCCCATGAGCTTGTCGGCCCCAACTGCGCCCCGGTGGTCCAGGTTCTCAAGGATCTTCAAGCCCTGCTGCACGATGGCGTGGCTCTTTTCACCCTTGATGTGCGCCACGAAGCCCACGCCGCAGGCGTCGTGTTCATGGGCCGGGTCGTACAGGCCATGCTGCTGGAGATGTTGTTGTTCGGCTGCCGTGGACATGGCGCTTTCCTTCTCGGTTCGTGGGCGTGAAATGCAAAAACGGAGTGCGAGCTTATTGCATTGCAACAACAATGCCAAGCAAATTAAATAGGGTCAGATTCCAATTTAATTCCGACAAATTCAATATGAATTAAATTGGGGACATATCATTTTTGCCGGTACAGCGCCTCAACTCCTAACCAATCACACCTCATCGGCTGGCGTGGACACGGGCCTGCCCGCACGCGCTTTCGCAATCCTTCGCGACGTGCGCTTCTGCAAGGCGGTGGCAAAGTCATCGTCACCCAGCGCCCACCCGTGCAGGGTGGCATCGGTGATCGCGCCCTGCTGGTTCGCAGACTGCCCGGCCCGCACCATTTCGGTGTACGCCGCCTCACGCGCAAAAGGCGTGTTGCCCAGGCCCCAGTACAGCGGCGGTGGCGTGATCCGCCGGTCTGGCGACTGGCCGATATAGTGGCGATGGCTTGACCACGGGTGGTCCCGTGGGTCGGCCACCATGCCGGCCCGCACGGGATTGAGGTCCATGTAGACCATGCACGCGAGCAGGTAGCGCTCCGCCTGCACCAGCGTCGACCTGTAGCGCCCCTCCCACAACGTGCCGGTGCGCAGGTGCAGATCGTTGAAGTACCGCACGTAGCGCCGGCCGACCGCCTGCATCATCAGCGGCACACCTTCTGCCGTCTCAGGCGTGAGCAGCAGGTGGAAGTGGTTGTCCATCAGCACATAGGCGTTGAACGCCACCTGATGCTTCCTGGCGTTTTCACCGAGCAGGTCCAGCAGGAACTCTCGATCGGTATCGCTTTTCACGATGTCCTGGCGGTTGTTGCCGCGCTGGATGACATGGTGGGGGTAGCCAGCAACAGTGAGACGGGGAAGACGGGCCATGGTGCGATCGGGCGGGGTCGCAAGACGCCGCAGGGTTGATCCGACCCCGATTATGGGATGCGTATCAGGCGCGGGCGCGCCACTCTGCCTGCAAGCGTGCGGCGAGCAGGATGCCCAGCAACGACGAGGCGCCGGTGACCATCCAGGTCCATTGCCAGCCACCGGCCACCGTGGCCACCCACGCCACCAGCGGCGGGCCAAGAAACTGGCCAAGTGCCGAGAACTGCTGCATCCAGCCCACCGTGGTGGACACGGTCTCGTTGTCGGGCGCCAGCTTCACAGCCAGGCCGAACAAGGTGCCTGGGATCAACCCGCCCACCCCGGAAAACACCAGCACGGCAAGGTACTGCCAGGTGGGATGCCCCACCGCGGCAAACGCCACCCACGCGCCCAGTCCCATGGCCAGATAGGCCAGTGTGAGCACGGCGCCGGGCCGGGCGCCTCGCGCCAGCCACCAGCCAGCGCCGATGTTGCCCACCATGTTGATGCCCGCAGCGAGCGCGCTCAGCACGGCCACCGTGGCGCCGGTGTAGCCCGCCTGGTGGTAAATGGTGGGCAGGAAGCCGACCACCGCCAGCCATTGCCCCGAGTACAGAAAAAAGGCCAGCGCCACCAGCCAGGGGCCCGCCGCCTGCAACGTGCGTCGAAGCCTGGGCCCGAGTGCCGTGCGGCCTTGGGCCACCGCAGAGGGTGACAGCACTTGTGCATCGGGCGTCACCCACTTCGCGAGACCTGCCGCTGCCAGCAACGACAACAGCGACAACAGCAGCCAGGCCCAACGCCACCCCACGGCAGAGAGCAGCGGGACCCCCAACAGCAGGGCCAACGATGTGCCCAATGGCATGTAGGCGCCCCACCATCCCAGCGAGCGTGACAAGGTGGCCGCATGGTGCACGCGCTGCCTCAACAGCCCGGGCGCCGGCAAGACGGCCAACAGGAACCCCATGCCCTCGATCACCCGGGTGAACAGCAGGACATGCACATTCGGCGCGAGCGCTCCCAGTGCGCTGCCGACGGCCAGCAACACCAGACCAGCCAGCATCACACGCCGGGGACCGACCCGGTCCGCCATCAGGCCCACCACAAGCCCCAGCGTCATGCCCGCAAGCTGCACCAGCGACAACAGGAAGCCCGCCTGCACCAGGCTCAGGCCCAGGCTCTCACGCAACACCGGAATGGCCACGGGCAACTTGCCCACATGCAGGGCACACGTCACGCCCACCGCGACGACCAGCGCCGCCAGGGGCCGGGGATCAAGCCCGCGCGACACGGTCACGGAAACAGCACGGCACCCGACAGGCGCTCGTGTTCCCGAATGGCAAAGCGGTCCGTCATGCCCGCGATGTAGTCGGCCACCGCCCTGGCCAGATGCTGCTTGCTTTTATGCGCCTCGGGCAGGGCCTCCGGCGCGTTCATGTAGCACTCGAACAGATCGCTCACCACACGGCGTGCGCGGTCGGTGGTTTCCATGACCTGGGGATGCCGGTAGAGGTTGCGGAACAGAAAGGTCTTCAGCGCTCGCGAGCGCTCCCGCATGTCCTCGGAAAATCCGACCAGGGGCGGCTGGCTGCGCACGGCCTCTGGGCTGTGCACGTCTGCCGCCTTGACGCGAGCGCGTGTTGTGTCGATCACGTCATAGACCTGATCGCTGAGCATCAGGCGGATGGACTCGAACAAGATCCGCCGGCCCTGCAGTTGCGGATGCGCTTTCAAGACAGCGCGGCGGTAGTGTTCAAACAACTCCACCTCGGCCATCTGGTCCAGCGTGAGGAGGCCTGAACGCACACCATCGTCGATGTCGTGCGCGTTGTAGGCGATCTCATCCGCGAGGTTGCACAGCTGAGCCTCCAGCGAAGGGGAACCCCCATGCAGGAACCGCGAAGCCACGCCACCAGGCTCCTGCTGCTCCAGCCGCTCGGCGTTGGTGCGAGAGCAATGCTTGAGGATGCCTTCTCGGGTCTCGAAACACAGGTTCAGTCCATCGAACGCGGGGTAACGCTCCTCCAGTTCATCCACCACGCGCAGGCTCTGCAGGTTATGCTCGAACCCCCAGTTGCTGTCCGCTTCATCGGGCACCGCCTGCCCCGACGCCGCCTTGAGGCAGGCGTTGAGCGCGTCCTGACCCGCGTGACCGAACGGGGTGTGCCCCAGATCGTGCGCCAGGGCAATCGCTTCCACCAGGTCTTCGTTCAGCTGCAGCGAGCGGGCGATGCTCCGGCCGAGTTGAGCCACCTCCAGCGAGTGGGTCAGGCGCGTGCGAAACAAGTCGCCTTCGTGGTTCAGGAAAACTTGCGTCTTGTAAACCAGGCGCCTGAAAGCGGTGGAATGGATCACGCGGTCCCGGTCGCGCTGGAACGCGGTGCGCGTGGGGGCCTCGGGCTCGGGGTGGCGCCGGCCGCGGCTGCTGGCCGGATCGCTTGCGCAGTCGGCCAGGCCGGGAAGAATGGTGGCAGATGGAACGGCCATCAGGCCGCCAGGCAACTGGTGTCGATCACGCGCGCCACCAGTTCATCGGAGGCCCCGCGCATGGCGGCATGGCCTGGCTTGTCAATCACCACGAACTTGATCGACCCACCTTCGGATTTCTTGTCCACGCGCATGAGCTCCAGATAGCGGGCCACGTTGTCCTTCGCGTCCAGCACCGGCGCCACCGTGGGCAAGCCCGCGCGGCGCACCAGCACCGTGAGGCGTTCGACAAACGCGGCGTCCACCAGATCCAGCGCGGCCGAGAGGCGCGCGGCCATCACCATGCCGCAGCCCACCGCCTCGCCGTGCAGCCAGGCCCCGTAACCCATGCCGGCCTCAATGGCATGGCCAAAGGTGTGCCCGAAATTCAGGATCGCACGCATGCCGGACTCGCGCTCGTCCTGGCCCACCACCAGCGCCTTGATCTCGCAGCTGCGGCGCACGGCATGCGCCAGGGCGTCTGCGTCGCGCGCGATCAGCGCATCCACGTTGCCCTCGATCCAGTCGAGGAACGCCATGTCGGCAATGGGGCCGTACTTGATGATCTCGGCAAGCCCTGCGCTGAGTTCGCGATCGGGCAAGGTCTTGAGCACATCCAGATCGCACAACACGCGTTGGGGCTGATAGAAAGCCCCGATCATGTTCTTGCCCAGCGGGTGGTTGATCGCCGTCTTGCCGCCGACCGAAGAGTCCACCTGCGCGAGCAGCGTGGTCGGCACTTGAACAAAAGGAACGCCGCGCATGTAGCTCGCGGCGGCGAATCCGGTCATGTCGCCCACCACACCCCCGCCCAGTGCGAAAAGCACGGTCTTGCGGTCGCAGCCGTTTGAGAGCAGGGCATCAAAGATGAGATTGAGCGATTCCCAGGTCTTGTGCGCCTCCCCGTCGGGCAGAACCACCGTGTGGATGGTTGGGTAGGCGTGTTTCAGCGCGTCGACAAGGCGATCCCGGTACAACGGCGCCACGGTGGTGTTCGTGACGATCATTGCGCTGGCTGCGCGTGGCAGGCCAGCGTAACTCTGCGGTGCATCCAGCACCCCTGCACCAATCAGGATGCCGTAGCTGCGGTCGCCCAGATCGATGTCCACCTGATGGGTTCGCGAGGCACTGTGCTGCTGTGAAGTCATGGGCACCGAGTTTATTCGGTGCACGCCCCGTGCGGATTGCGCCGGGCTAGGCCTTGGGGGAAGGCGGGGGAAATGCTGGCATGGGCGGCGCCTCTCCCCCCACTTCCAGTTGCATCACGATCATGTTGACCAGTGTCGACACCGAAGGGCGGCCGGTTTCGATGATGAAATGGGCCGTCTCGCGGTACAGGGGGTCGCGCACTTCGAACAGGTCACGAACCCGTTGCAGCGGATCTTCCACCTGAAGCAGCGGCCGGTTGCGGTCGTATCGCAGACGGCGGTAAACCTCTTCGGGCGTGGACTTTAAATAGAAAACCCGGCCCCTCTGGTGCAACCGTTCGCGATTCTCTGGCCGCAGGACAGAGCCGCCACCGGTGGACACGATCGAGGCAGGCCCTTGTGTGAGTTCGTCGATCACCGAAGCCTCGATATCGCGAAAACGCGATTCGCCCTCCCTTTCGAAAAACTCCCGGATCGAACAGCCCAGACGCTGTTCGATCACGTGATCAGAATCGAAAAAAGGGAGAGCGAGGCGCCGGGCCAGTTGCCGCCCGACCGTCGACTTGCCGGACCCCGGCAAGCCGATCAGGAAACTCGATGGACCGCTCAATTGATCGCCGAGCGCCCCAGCACACGTGGCGTGATGAAGATCAGCAGCTCGGACTTGTTCGCAATGCGGTTGCGCGACTTGAACAGGTTGCCC
>JAESFZ010000483.1_pt1 | contig 13340 bp, 11 predicted proteins | sample 9269561 | NCBI WGS metagenome assembly JAESFZ01 (sample SAMN14515552, study PRJNA621657) | algae metagenome | isolation source: Tildeniella nuda ZEHNDER 1965/U140 and co-occurring heterotrophs from wet... | place: Switzerland: Stansstaad, Zurih | collected 1965-01-01
GAAGAGATAACCGCTGAAAGCATCTAAGCGGGAAACTCGTTCCAAGATGAGATCTGCCGGGGCCTTGAGCCCCCTAAAGAGTCGTTCAAGACCAGGACGTTGATAGGTCAGGTGTGGAAGCGCAGCAATGCGTTAAGCTAACTGATACTAATTGCTCGTGCGGCTTGACCCTATAACTTTGATGAAAACCATCAGAGTCAAATGTCATCCGACTGAAAAGTCATGTTATGCCCTGTGGCCCAATGGGTCGCATCGTTGGCAGCAATCAAGATAGCTGATTCGAAGCTCTATGAATTCGTTCAGGCCGTGCATGTGCACGGCCCGGACAACAAGTTATGCCTGACGACCATAGCGAGGTGGTACCACTCCTTCCCATCCCGAACAGGACAGTGAAACGCCTTTGCGCCGATGATAGTGCGGGTTCCCGTGTGAAAGTAGGTCATCGTCAGGCTCTTACCAGCCCCCCAAACCCCCTCGTGCCCCCGGCACCTGGGGGTTTGGGCTTTTTGGGCGTCTAAAATTGGTGCCACTGCATGTATTGCCGGGACCGGCAATTTGCATCAGATCGACAATCAATGTCGAGATGTTCTACCGGTTGAACACCATGCCGTTTTCGAGAAGCAGGGCCTGACTGCGCTCCAGTTCTCCAAGCAGCTCAGAAAGCCATACCTGTGCTTCGCTCCGATGCATCTGCAAGCCCGGCGGCATGGCCTGTGCGAAATAGCTGGTCTGCAATGTCCATTCAAGTAATTCAGCCTCAGAGACCGATTGCCATTCCAGCAGCTTGAATTTGACAAGCACCTTCAGCGCGTGCCGTCGGTGCTTGTCGGGGTTCTGCATAAACTGCGCTAACCTGGTGCGCGCGCGAACAAGGGCGCCCGAAACGTCGTCGAAAACGCTACCGTGCCCCGGCAGTACGATGACGGGGGCGAGTTGCTCGATGAGGTTCAAGGTATGCGCCACCTCATCGAAGGCGGACATGCCCTCGAGCTCGGGGAACACGATGCCGAATCCGTTCTCCCATAGAGCGTCGGCCGAGATCAGCAGTCGGTGCTCAGGCTGAAACAGCACGACGGAATGTGGGTCGTGGCCCTTGGCCGCATGGATGTCCCAGTGCATCGAGCCCAGCTGGATGGACGTTCCCGGCTCGAGCAGGTGCTGGTACACGAAAGGTGGACAGGTCTGCCCGGTGGGCTCGAACGTCAGGGCGACCGGATCCCAGTTGGCCACCGAGGCCGCTTGGCCAGGCGGGATGTGGGTGACCAGGGCGGGATAGGCTTTCTGCAGGGCAGCGTTGCCGCCACAGTGGTCGCTGTGAAGGTGGGTGTTCAGTAGCAGGTCGAGCGGTTGTTGGCCCAATGCACCGGCGACCAGTGCCACCGTCTGGGCCGCGTGCGTCGCGTAGCCGGAATCCACCAGGGCGGTGGGTCCGTTGCCGCGTATGAGGATGTTGTTCGCGGACAGCCAGCCTCTCTCGATGCAGGTGACGCCGGCGCGTGCCAGCGTTGATGCGATGTCGGGCGTCGTGGACTCTGGCTTTGCGGCTTGTGGCATGCAGCGGGATGGCTCAGGGCGTTGCGGGTGCGCGCAGGGCGCGCCGCAGTATTTTGCCTACGTTGCTCTTCGGCAGCTCGTCGCGGAATTCAATGAGTTTGGGCCGCTTGTAGCCGGTTAGGTTGTCCTGGCAATACCGTGCCACGTCTTCCTCGCGCAGGGTGGGGTCTGATCGAACGACGAACACCTTGACGGCCTCACCCTGTTTGTCGTCCTCGATGCCGATGGCCGCGCACTCCAGCACGCCCGGGCACAGGGAAATGACGTTCTCAAGCTCGCTGGGAAACACGTTGAAGCCGGAGACCAGGATCATGTCCTTCTTGCGGTCGACGATGCGGGTGAAACCGTGCTCGTCCATCACGCCCACGTCGCCGGTGCGCATGAAGCCGTCAGGGGTAAAGGCGCGTGCGGACTCTTCGGGCTGGTTGTAGTAGCCGGACATCACGTTCGGCCCCTTGATGCAGATTTCACCCGTCTCGCCCAGGGCCAGGCTGTGTCCTTCCTCGTCCTTGATCGCGATGTCGATGCCCGGCAGCGGCAGACCGATGGTGCCGCTGAACTGCTGGCTGGTGACCGGGTTGTTGGTGCCGATGGCGCAGGTCTCGCTCATGCCCCAGCCTTCGATCATGGTGCAGCCCGTGGCGGCTTTCCATTGCCGTGCCGTGCCTTCGGAGGCCGCCATGCCGCCGGCCTGGGACAGCGCGAGGTTGGAAAAGTCGAGCTGGCGGAATTGCGGGTTCTGCAGCAGCGCGTTGAACAGGGTGTTCACGGCGGGCAGCACGTGGAAGGGGCGGCGCTTGAGGGTGTCGACCAGCTGCGGGATGTCGCGCGGGTTGGGCACCAGCGTCATGTGTGCGCCCCAGCGGATCGTCAGCAGGCTGAGGGTGAGCGCGAAGATGTGATACAGCGGCAGTGCGGCAATGCCGTTGACCTGACGAAGATCACCCACCTTGTGCAGCGCGGGTTTGAACCAGGCCTCGGCCTGCAGGATCGCGGCAATGATGTTGCGATGCGTAAGCACGGCGCCTTTGGATAGGCCGGTGGTTCCCCCTGTGTATTGCAAAAAGGCGACGGAGTCGAGCGTGTCGTTGCCAGGCCTGAGATGCGAGGCGCTGCCTTCGCGGATCGCTTGGCGAAAGCTTGTGATGGTGCGTTCACCCAGAGGCCCGGTGCGGGGCAGCTTGTAAGCGGGCACCATCTTGGCCAGGTGACGAACCGCAAACGTGATCCAGCGGCCGTACCAGAAACCCAGTTCATCGCCCAGGCTGGCGATGACCACGTGCTCCACGGAGGTCTGGTCGATCACCTCCTCCAGGGTGTGGGCAAAATTCTCCAGAATCACGATGGCCTGCGCCCCGGAGTCCTTCAGCTGGTGCTCGAGTTCGCGGGCAGTGTAGAGCGGGTTGACGTTCACCACGGTGTAGCCAGCGCGCACGATGGCGGCCATGGTGACCAGGAACTGGGGCACGTTGGGCAGCATGATGGCCACGCGTGCACCCGGCAGCATGCCGCGGCCCTGCAGCCAGGCCCCCATGGCGGCGCTCAGACTGTCGAGCTCGCCGTAGCTCATCCATTGCTCCATGCACACACTGACGGGTTCGCGCGCGTGCTGCTTGAAGGACTCTTCGAGCAAGGCAGACAGAGAGCGGTAGCGCTCGGGCGCCACGTCGTGTGGAACGCCTTCGGGGTATTGGGTAAGCCAGGGTCGGGTCATGAGATTGGCATCGGCAGGGAAGGAGCGACCATTCTGGCAAGCCGACGCCGGACTGGGTACCGGGCCAGCCCTAGGGTGTTGTCACCCAAAGCACATGCCGTCAACGGCTGGTTGTTGCCTTCGCCAGTTCGCCAGCGAGCCTGGAACTGGCCTCTGATTCAGGCTGTTCGAACAGGGTCGAGATCCAGCCCCCTTCCCGCTGACTGATGGTGTCAAGGAAAACCTGCGCATTGCCCAGCGAGGCGAAGGCGTCGAAGCCGCTTTCAAGAAAGTGCTGCAGGGCGTCCAGACCCGCCGCGCGCGCGGGGTTGCGCATCATGCGCAGCGCCAGGCGCAAGGGCTTCATGCGGGTGAGGCGCTCGAGCTCCCGGCCCATGTGCTGCACCACCGCCAGTTGCCGGGCCCGCGCAGCGTTGTCCCCGGTGAGGCGCCAGGCGCGCGCGTACCGCAGGGCGGACGGCAACGAGCTGTCCTGGGCCAGCCAGTGCGTGGCCATCTGGTGGTCCAACACCTCGGTCAGGGCGTGGGTCTCTGCAAGATCGATGGCGAGCTGGGCCACGGCCTCAGGGAACAGCCGCTCGATCGCACCCGCGATGCGCGCGAACTGGGCATCGCGCTGCGCGAAATCGTGCACACCGTAAAGCTCCTCCAGAAAGAAGCGGGTCGCCGGGGCATACACCGGATGGCGAAGGAAGTCGGCGTAGGTGGCCTTGAATCGCTGGGCCTGCAGTTGCTTCACCTCGTTCACCGCGCGCTCGAGACCGGCAGTGCGGGCCTCCTGCCGCAGGTGGCTGACGCGCTCCAGGTGGGAGCGGATCTGGTCGGCGGCGCTGGGTTTCCGTGTCATGGCGGGCAAGGCGTCAGGGCGATGTCCCAGTCTAATCCGCGCACCGACTCCGTGAGATAGTTCGACCATGTCCGACCGCTCCCCCCTGTCGCCCCCCCGGGCACCCCGTTCCAGTCTGGCCCGCCTGCAGCAGTTGCTGGCGGTGGGCACGGCGGTGTTCGCGCTGGCGTGGCTGCTGGTCTGGTGGCCGCACTCGAAAGTGGTGGCGGTGCTCGGCGCGCTGTTGTCACTGGGAGGATATGCGCTGGTGCTCGGCTTCGAGGCCGTGGCCGCGGCCCTGTTGAACCGCGGGGATGCCGCGCCGCCACTGGGATGGCGGGGTGTGGCCGACGCCTGGTGGCAGGAGGTGCGCGTGGCACCCAGGGTGTTCTCCTGGCACCAGCCGTTCCGCTGGGCGACTTTCCCGGACGACGCGGATCCCTCTGATGGCAGGGTGCCCGCCGTGGTGTTCGTGCACGGCTTCGTGTGCAACCGTGGTATCTGGCTGCCCTGGATGCGCCGCTTGCGCCGAGAGGGCATGCCCTATGTGTCCGTCAACCTCGAACCCGTGTTTGGCGACATCGACCAGTACGTGCCGCTTATGAGCGCAGCGGTGCACCGCGCGCACGCGCTCACTGGCCGGCCGCCGGTGCTTGTGTGCCACAGCATGGGTGGCCTGGTCGCGCGCGCCTGGCGCGCGGCGGAGCCTGGCACCGCCGTGTGCAAGGTGGTGACCATCGGGAGTCCGCACCGGGGCACTTGGCTGGGCCGCTTCAGCCGCGTGGCGAATGGCCGCCAGATGCGGCAGGATGGCGAGTGGCTGGTGGCACTGCACCGTCGAGAGGCGGAAATTGCGCCGGAGAATGCCTACGCGGACTTCGTGTGCTGGTACTCGAACGGCGACAACATCGTGTTCCCAGCGTCCACCGCCACGCTGCCCGGCGCCGACAACCGGCACGTGCCCGGCGTGGCGCACGTGGCGCTGGCGTTTCACCCGAGGGTGATGGACGAGTCGCTGGCGATCGTCGCGTCGGCCGCCAGCTCGCCGAGTGAGCGCACGGCTTCGTAGAGCGGTGTGAAGTCGGGCGCCGTCATGTCGAACAGCTGGTCGAAGCTGTCGATGACAAAGTAGGTCGCCTGGTAGTCGTCGATCTTGTAGCGCGTGCGCATGCAGCGCAGCAGATCCAGCGCGATGCGCCTGGGTTGCGGGCTGGTCACGCTGTGGCGCAACTCACCGGACGAACTCAGGATGCCGGCGCCGTACGCGCGCAAGCCATCCGGCTGGCGGATCAGACCGAACTCGATCGTGTACCAGTACAGGCGCGAGAGCAGTTCGCCAGCACCCAGGTCGTGTGCCTTCAGGCCGCCGGCCCCATAGCGCTGCACATAGTCGGCAAACACCGGGTTGAACAGCAGGGGCACATGCCCGAAGAGGTCGTGGAACACGTCGGGCTCGACGATGTAGTCGAACTCTTCAGGCTTCCGGATCCAATCAGTGACAGGGAAGCGGCGGTTCGCCAGTAAGTCGAAGAACGGGCGTTCCGGTATCAGGCCCGGCACGGCAACGATTTCCCAACCGGTCGCGGGCCGCAGCCGCTCGTTGATCTCCTCGAAACGCGGAATGCGGTCCTTCACGCCCAGCGAGGGCAGGGCCTTGATGAAGGCATCGCAGGCCAGGCCCGGCAGCAGCGCGGTCTGCCGTTCGTAGAGGCGACGGTAGGTTTCGTGGTCGGCGTCGGTGTAGGACGCCCAGTTCTGCGGACAGGTGTAGTCACCCTGCGCCCTCGTGTAGTCGCCACGGGGCGGGCGCTCGCTGGCGCCATAGACAACAGGTTCGACGGCCATCGCGCAGCGCTCAGGCCTTGAGAACGCCGCGGCGTACCTGGTCGAGTTCCATGGTTTCGAACAGCGCCTTGAAGTTGCCTTCGCCAAAGCCCTGGTTGCCCTTGCGCTGGATGAACTCGAAGAAGATCGGGCCCAGCTGGTTCTCGCTGAAGATCTGCAGCAGCAGTTCGCCGGGCGTGCCATCCACCAGGATGTTGCGCTGCTTGAGCGCCTCCAGATCCTCGCCGTGGTTCGGGATGCGCTTGGGCAGCAGCTCGTAGTAGGTCTCGCTGGTGTTCAGCAGCTTCACGCCGCTGAGTTCGAGTGCGTCCACCGTGTCGTAGAGGTTGGTCGAACCCATCGCGATGTGCTGGATGCCTTCGCCGTGGTAACGATCCAGGTACTCCTGGATTTGCCCGGACTTCTCGTTGCCCTCTTCGTTGATCGGGATGCGGATCTTGCCGCAGGGGCTGGTCATGGCCTTGCTCTTGACGCCGGTGGCCTGACCCTCGATGTCGAAGTAGCGCACCTCGCGGAAGTTGAACAGGCGCTCGTAGAAGCCCGCCCACTCGTCCATGCGGCCGCGGTGCACGTTGTGTGTGAGGTGGTCGATGTAGGTCAGCCCGTGACCTTTGGGGCTCAGGTCGGCGCTGGAGTTCTGGGCGATGGGTTCGAAGTCGACGTCGTAGAAACCGATGTTGCCGATGTCGCCGGTTTTCGCGCCGTTCTTCCCACGCCACTTGTCGATGAAATAGATGATCGAGTCGCCGATGCCCTTGATGGCCGGGATGTTCAGTTCACCCGGGCCCGCGGATTGCGCATAGCCCCATGCGCCCAGCGAGATGGCGCGTTCGTAGGCCGCCTTGGCGTCAGCAACACGGAAAGCGATGGCGCACACGCTGGGCCCGTGCAAGCGCGCGAAACGCTGCGCGAAGCTGTCGGGCTCGGCGTTGATGATGAAGTTGATCTCGCCCTGCCGGTAGAGCGTCACGGCCTTGTGGCGGTGTTTCGCGATCGGCTTGAAGCCCATGCGCTCGAACAGCTTGCCCATGGCAACGGGATCGGGAGCCGCGTATTCGATGAATTCGAAGCCATCGGTGCCCATCGGGTTCTCCCAAGGTGCGTTGGCTTGTGCGGCGGCTGGCAGGGGCGTGTTCATGGTGGTCTCCGTCGTATTGGTGGGCAATGGGCCACTGTATCGGTCAAGGGTGTCACGATTCCGGCGTTTTGGCGCGCGCCATTCGTCCTTGTTGCATGAATCCTGCAAAATTGCGTTCATGGATGCACCGGACAAGCTCGATCGCCACATTTTGCGCAGCCTGCAGGCCGATGGCCGCGCCACCTACGACCAGATCGCCGAGGCCGTGGGGCTGTCACCCAGCGCCGTGCTGCGCCGGGTGCGCCGCCTCGAAGAGGCGCACGTGATCGACCGCTACGTGGCGCTCGTGCGCCCCGAGGCCGTGGGGCTGGGCCTCACCGCCCACGTGAACGTGCGGCTGGAAAAGCACTTCGACAGCGCCAAGCGCAGCCCCATGGACCTGTTCCGGGCCAGTGTGCTGTCCTGGCCCGAGGTGGTGGAATGCGCCGCGCTCACCGGCGACATGGACTTTCACCTCCGGCTGGTGGTGGCCGACATGGCCGCCTACTCGCGCTTCATCATGGAAACCCTGCTCAAGCACCCCAGCGTGCAGGACTGCAAGACCAGTTTCGTGATGGAGCGCGTGAAAAGCACCACGGCTCTGCCCTTGTAGGCACGGGCTGGGTGCCCGTCCGTCGGGTTCCCGCTGCTTTAGGGGTTTGCGTCCTTGTTGATATAGGGATAACCCGTACATTCCACCCCATGGTTGATCCCACCCGCTGGTTCAAGTCGACGCCTCTGCAGGCGCAGGCCGTGACGCGCGCGGCATCTTCCGCCGGCAGCCCGTCGGGCGAGCGGCCGAATGCGCCAGGCTCGGTGGTCGTTCCCATCCGTTCGATCGGCCCCGCCCAGATCGACCGCATCGAGGCGCACCTGCTGGATCTCGACCCGCACGACCGGTACCTGCGCTTCGGTTATGCCGCCAACGACGAACAGATCCGCCGTTACGTGGCCGGCCTCAACTTCGAGCGCGACGAGCTCTTCGGCATCTTCAACCGCCGGCTCGAGCTCATCGCCATGGCCCACCTCGCGTTCTCGCTCGACCCGAAGTACACCAGTTGCGCCGAGTTCGGCGTGTCGGTGGCCAAGAGCGCGCGCGGCCGGGGTTACGGGGGCCGCCTGTTCGAGCGCGCCGTCATGCACGCGCGCAACGAAGGCGTGCAGATGCTCTTCATCCATGCGCTGTCGGAAAACACCGCCATGCTCAAGATCGCCCGCCGTGCCGGTGCGGTCATCGAGCGCGACGGCTCCGAGTCCGAAGCGCACCTGCGCCTGCCGCCGGCGGATTTCGATTCGCGCGTGACCGAGATGGTCAACCAACAGGTGGCCATCACCGACTACCACCTCAAGGCGCAGGCCAAGCAGTTCTGGGGCTTCCTCTCGGTGCTGCAGGACATCCGCCAGGGCGTGCGCGAAGCGCGCGAACGCGTCCGCGGCTGAGCCGGGTGCCCTGCCAGGGCCCGCGCGGCTTTGCGCCGCGACACCCGCATGGGGTATCCTTTCGCCCTGTTACAACCACCCCCCTTCTTCAGTGGCCGACTCCCCCCCCAGTAGCGGGCCGCAGCGCAGCCTGCGGCATGCCGACAAACGTGGTTTTCTGCAAAAGCTTGCGGAGTTCATCCATCCCGGTCCGGACTCCAAGGACGAGCTGATCGAAACCCTCGCCGAGGCTGAGGACAACGACATCATCAACGCGGAATCGCGCGTCATGCTCGAGGGCGTGATCCGCATCGCGGACATGACCGCCGGCGACGTGATGGTGGCCACCCCGCGCATGGATGTGCTCAACATCGATGCGCCTTTCGAAGAGATGCTGCATCTCGTCATCGACACCGCGCACTCGCGCTTTCCGGTGTTCGAGGGTGAGCGGGAAAACATCATCGGCATCCTGCTGGCCAAGGACCTGCTCAAGCTGCAGCGCGCCCCCGCGCTCAACATCCGCGCCCTGCTGCGCCCGGCCACGTTCGTGCCCGAAAGCAAGGGCCTCAACGATCTGCTGCGCGAATTCCGTGGCAACCGCAACCACCTTGCGATCGTCATTGACGAATTCGGGCGTGTGGCGGGCCTCATCACCATCGAGGACGTGCTGGAAGAGATCGTTGGCGAGATCGAGGACGAGTTCGACGTCGTCGAGGACGACGGCGACATCTTCGCCCTGGCCGATGGCACCTGGCGCGTGAGCGGCGACACCCAGATCGAACGCATCAACGAATCCTTCGGGCTGAAGCTGTCCGAGGACGACTTCGACACCATCGGCGGCATGATCGCCCATGCGATGGGCCACGTGCCCAAGCGGGGCGAGGTGCACGAACTGGAGGGTCTGCGCTTCACGGTGCTGCACACCAAGGGCGGCGCCGTGAAATGGTTCAAGGTATCGCCCCTGTCGGGCGAAGCCTGAGGGTCCGGCTCACCCATGCGCAGCCTGTTCGGGTCCCTGCACACGCCGTCGAGCTTCAATCCGATGAGCCGCCGTCCGCCGGGGCGCAGCGCGCGCGGCAGCGGTTTCGTGTGGTTCCTGCTGTGCCTGCTGGGTGGCCTGTTGCAGGCGGCGTCCATCGCCTGGCCGCTGGCCGGCTGGAGCCTGCCGGGCACCGAGCAGGGACAACCCAGCGGCTGGTGGCAGATCGCCTCGCTCGCGATGCTGGTGCTGGCGCTGCAGTTCGCCACCCGCGTCGGGCAGGCGGTGTGGCGCGGCTGGGTGTTTGCCACCGTCTGGCTGGCTGGCACGTTCTGGTGGCTGTTCATTTCTCTGCACACCTACGGCGGCATGCCGGCGTGGATGGCCGTGCTGGCCGTGTTGGCGCTGGCCGGCCTGCTGTCCATCTACTACGCCGTCGTGGTCGGTTTCTTGTGCGCCTGGGCGCCGGTGTCACGCACCGCGCAGGGTCTCATGTTCGCGTCGATGTGGACGCTGGCCGAGCTGGCGCGCGGCCACTGGTTCACCGGCTTTCCCTGGGGGGCAGGCGGTTACGCCCATGTGGATCTGATGGCCCCCTGGGCACCGCTGGTGGGGGTGTACGGCATGGGCTTCATTGCCGCCGTGCTGGCCTATTCGCTGGCCTCGATCTTCTCGGGTGTGTGGCGGCGCTTCGCCCTCTGGATCCAGTCGCCCGTCAGCCGCCCTGCCTCGGGTGCGCGCGGCGCGGCCCCCGCGGCCCGCGTGCAGGCGCGGCTGCTGCCCGGCCTGGCCAATGGCTGGCCCAGTGCGCTGCGCTCGCTGGCGCTGTTCATTCTGGTCGGTGCCCTGTTGCTGAGCCTGGTCGGTGGCGGCGAGGCCTGGCGGGGTCTGGGTCAGCGGGGCACCGCGGCCGCGGGCGATCTGCGCGTGTGGCTGCTGCAGGGCAACATCGCGCAGGACGAAAAATTCGTGCCTGGCAAGGGCGTGGCGCAAGCCCTGGACTGGTATCCCCGGCAGATCGCCGAGGCTGTGCAGGCCGCGCGCACGTCCACCACCGGCCCCCAGCTCGTGGTGGCGCCCGAGACAGCCATTCCGCTGCTGCCCGGCCAGCTCGGCCCCGACTTCTGGCAGCCGCTGCTGGGCAATCTGGCGCAGCAGCCGGCTGGCACCGGCGTGAGCGCGCTGGTGGGCCTGCCGCTCGGCAGCCTGGAGCAGGGCTACACCAACTCGGTCTGGGGTGTCACCTCGGGCTCGGCGCACCGCCTGCAAGGTCAGGCGCGGCTGGACACGCCGGACAACGGCCTTTTCCGCTACGACAAGCACCATCTCGTGCCGTTCGGCGAGTTCATTCCGCCCCTGTTCCGCTGGTTCACCGATCTCATGAACATGCCGCTGGGGGATTTCAACCGCGGCGCACTGCCGCAGCCGGCCTGGGCCGTGGCCGGGCAACGCGTGGCACCCAACATCTGCTACGAAGACCTGTTCGGCGAAGAGCTTGCGGCCTCGTTCCGCGACCCCACCGCGGCGCCCACCGTGCTGGTGAACCTGAGCAACATCGCATGGTTCGGCGACAGCATCGCCATCGACCAGCACCTGCACATCTCGCGCCTGCGCGCCATTGAACTGGGCCGGCCCATGCTGCGTGCCACCAACACCGGTGCCACGGCGGTGATCGATCACCAGGGCCGGGTCAGCCAGCAGCTGCAGCGCCTCACCCGCGACCGGCTGGAGGCCACGGTGCAGGGCCGCAGCGGCCTGACGCCGTACGCTCAATGGACGGCACACTGGGGCCTGGCGCCCATGTGGATGGTCTGCGTCGTGCTGGTGCTGCTGATCGCTTCGGCCCGCAACCTGGGTCGCCGGGGCGGACGCACGCGCCGGCGCTGAGCGCGCCCGTAAAATCGGGCACTTGGGCCGTCCCCGGCGCACAGGCGCGCCGCGCTCCCCCTTCAGACCACCTTTCGGCCGGACCATCGCTCCGGCTTCCTTGCATGTTGACCTTCCAGCACATCATTCTGAAACTGCAGTCCTATTGGGACGCCCAGGGCTGCGCGCTGCTGCAGCCCTATGACATGGAGGTCGGTGCCGGCACCAGCCACACCGCCACTTTCCTGCGCGCGCTCGGTCCCGAGCCCTGGAAGGCCGCCTACGTGCAGCCGAGCCGCCGCCCCAAGGATGGCCGCTACGGCGAGAACCCGAACCGCCTGCAGCACTACTACCAGTACCAGGTGGTGCTCAAGCCCGCGCCCAGCAACATCCTCGAGCTCTACCTGGGCAGCCTGGAGGCGCTGGGTTTCGATCTGAAGAAGAACGACATCCGCTTTGTCGAGGACGACTGGGAGAACCCGACGCTCGGCGCCTGGGGCCTGGGCTGGGAAGTCTGGCTCAACGGCATGGAAGTGACCCAGTTCACCTATTTCCAGCAGGTCGGTGGCATCGACTGCAAGCCCATCACCGGCGAGATCACCTATGGCCTGGAGCGCCTGGCGATGTACCTGCAGGGCGTGGACAACGTCTACAACCTGAAGTGGACCGACACGCTGAGCTACGGCGATGTCTACCTGCAGAACGAGAAGGAGCAGTCGGCCTACAACTTCGAGCACAGCGACGCCGACTTCCTGTTCACCGCTTTCAATGCGCACGAGAAACAGGCGAAGCACCTGATGGAACAGCAGCTCGCGCTGCCGGCCTACGAGCAGGTGCTCAAGTGCGCGCACAGTTTCAACCTGCTGGATGCGCGCGGCGCGATCAGCGTGACCGAGCGCGCCGCCTACATCGGGCGCATCCGCAACCTCGCACGGTCGGTGGCGCAAAGCTACTACGAGAGCCGCGAGCGTCTGGGTTTCCCGATGGCGCCGCGCGAGTGGGTCGAACAGATGGCGAAGAAGGCCGCGTGAGCGCGGGTTGAGAGAAAAAGAATGACTGCACAGAACCTGCTCGTCGAGCTGTTTGTCGAAGAACTGCCTCCCAAGGCGCTGAAGAAACTCGGCGATGCCTTCGCCAGCGTGCTGGCCCACCAGCTCAAGGCCCAGGGCCTTGCCCCGGCCGACGCCACCGTGACCGCCTTCGCCTCACCGCGCCGCCTCGCCGCGCACGTCACCGGCGTGCTCGCGCGCGCGGCCGACAAGGCCGTGTCGCAAAAGCTCATGCCGGTGAGCGTGGGGCTGGACGCGAACGGCCAGCCCACGCCCGCGCTGCTCAAGCGCCTGGCCGCGCTGGGGGCAGATGCCTCTGCGGTCGCCAGCCTCAAGCGCGCGCCCGACGGCAAGGCCGAGGCCCTGTTCCACGACAGCGTGGCACCGGGCGCCGAGCTGGCGGCCGGCCTGCAGAAGGCGCTAGACGAGGCCATCGCGAAACTGCCGATCCCGAAGGTCATGAGCTACCAGCTCGAGACCGATTGCGAACTGCCCGGCTGGAGCAGTGTGAACTTCGTGCGCCCGGCGCATGGCCTGGTGGCCCTGCATGGCAGCAGCGTCGTGCCGGTGAAAACGCTGGGGCTCAGCGCGACGAACAGCACACAAGGGCACCGCTTCGAGGCGACCGTCTCGCCCGTGGTGCTGAAGGACGCCGACAGCTACGCCGCCACGCTGGCGAAAGATGGTGCGGTGATTGCATCGTTCGCCGAGCGCAAGGCCGAGATCGCCCGCCAACTCGCTGCTGCCGCCCAGCAGGTCGGCAACGGCGCCAGGCCGATCGAGGACGATGCGCTGCTGGACGAGGTGACCGCGCTGGTCGAGCGGCCCAATGTGCTCATCTGCGAATTCGAGCAGGCGTTTCTCGACGTGCCGCAGGAATGCCTGATCCTCACGATGAAGGCCAACCAGAAGTACTTTCCGCTGCTCGATGCGCAGGGCAAGCTGACGAACCGCTTTTTGGTCGTGAGCAA
>JAESFZ010000484.1_pt1 | contig 13266 bp, 10 predicted proteins | sample 9269561 | NCBI WGS metagenome assembly JAESFZ01 (sample SAMN14515552, study PRJNA621657) | algae metagenome | isolation source: Tildeniella nuda ZEHNDER 1965/U140 and co-occurring heterotrophs from wet... | place: Switzerland: Stansstaad, Zurih | collected 1965-01-01
TACGCGCAGGGAAACAGCAGCAGTCCCGACCAACCGATAAAGACGAAGCGGTCGCGCTTCAGCCAGTCGTCGAGTACGTCAAACGCTCCACGACTCGCTGGTGCACGCCCTACAGCTATGGTCATAGGGTTAAATCCTCTAGCGTTACTAAAATTGCAGACTCTCTAGCGCAAGCGTTTAGAGAGTGAACGGATTCATATGTCTATTTATAATAGAAGAAATCAGAAATTTTACAAACCTACACGTAGGGTCTCAGCAACTGTAGGATTGCTTTTTGATCCCTGAACCTACTTGACAATCGAGCATTTAGTGGGATCGAGTTGAGGTGCGATCGACCAAAAACTAGCAGTTGTGTCGTGACTAACGTAAATAATCTAGGTAATTGTACTCGTTATCATTCCCAACCTGAGCAATTTTACTGAATTTCAACCCGATGGGCGTAAACGAAGGGTTGCTTTCCGACACAATGCTAAACAAAAATTAATAAGTGCCTCATCTCCTTCCCTTCTTATTGTCTTCAGTTCAGTAAAGGCGGTAGCCGACATCCGCTAAGATGAGAGTCTGCTGATTGTTGCTACTAACTATGACTGCACAAACCACTGCTTCTGAAACGAGCGTTCTGCGTCAATTGGTGATTGGTTCTCGTCGCTTCAGCAATTACTGGTGGGCGGTTATTGTCTCCGCTGGAGCGCTAGGCTTTCTGCTGTCTGGCATTTCAAGTTATCTTCACGTCAATCTGCTGCCTTTTTCTGACCCTACTCAGTTAGTGTTTATCCCGCAAGGTATTGCAATGGGGTTTTACGGGTTGGCTGGCACCCTTTTTAGCCTCTACCTATGGCTGACAATTTTCTGGGATGTTGGTGGCGGTTATAACGAGTTTGACAAGAAGAAAGGAGAAGCAAAGATTTTTCGCTGGGGCTTTCCTGGTAAGAACCGCAAGATTGAACTGATCTGCAAGCTTGAGGATGTGCAGGCAGTGAAGGTGGATTTGCGGGAAGGGTTAAACCCAAAGCGTACCCTGTCGCTGCGTGTAAAGGGGAAGCGTGATGTGCCACTGACACGGGTCGGACAACCGCTCTCGCTCTCGCAGCTAGAGAATGAAGGAGCTGAACTGGCTCGTTTCCTGAGTGTGCCGTTGGAAGGGCTGTAGAAAGGCTAAAGGCTAACAGCCAATGGTTATCATGCTTATTGTTTTGGTTGAGATTAGGTGAATTGATATGCTCAGGACTTTGCGACAGTGGTTTGTTTTGGCGATCGTCACTAGTGCGATCATCTTAAGTGGATGTTTGCCCCAGGAGGGAGCGCAATCATCCGCTGCCAGCCCTTCGCCGACGCAACCAGCATCTACGCCTGCGACTCCGGCAAGTAACCCTCAGGCAGCGGGTATTCCACGGCTAAATGGTAAGGCAACCGTGGCGATCGTCGTCAAAGGTGGCACTATCACAGCAGAGCTTGATGGTGCCAGTGCGCCGATCACAGCAGGAAACTTTGTAGACCTGGTGCAGCGTGGCGTTTATAACGGGTTGGTCTTTCACCGAGTCGTGCGCGAACCACAGCCCTTCGTGGTGCAGGGCGGCGATCCTCAGGGTAAAAACCCAAATTTTCCACCAGAACAGTTAGGCACGGGTAGCTTCGTCGATCCGGTAACGGGACAGCCGCGCTACGTGCCCTTAGAGATTTTGCCTGTAGGCGCAAAAGCTCCGGTCTACAGCAAAACGCTTGGCGATGCTGGCATTACAGCGAAACCGAAGTTGACCCACAAGCGGGGTGCTCTGGCAATGGCTCGATCGCAACCACCCGATTCCGCCTCTTCACAGTTCTACATCACGCTGGCTAATGTCAATTTTCTAGACGGTAACTATGCTGTGTTTGGCTATGTGACTCAAGGCATGGAAACCGTTGACAAGATTCAGCAGGGCGATCGCATTGAGTCAGCGAAAGTCGTGAAAGGGTTGGAAAACTTGAAAACCGACGCGAAGGCTAAGGAAGGCTAAAGGCTGAAGGATAAAGGATAAAGAAGGAAAGCTCCGAATTTTAGCCTTTAGCCTTTCCATCTATGGATGTTGTTGTCACTGGCGTTGGACTAGTTTCAGCGCTGGGTTCGCTGGACGTGACATGGAAGCATTTATTGGCTGGTCGATCGGGTATCCAGCAGCAGCAGCCGTTTCTAGAGCTAGAACCACGTCCCCTAGCGCTCATTGCCGACGAACCATCCGCACTAGCAGCAATCACCCAGCAAGTCATCGCTTCAGCGATCGAGGATGCTGGACTGATTCCGCCGCTGATTGATTGTGCTGTTGTTGTCGGCTCTAGTCGCGGCAATCAAGCGCAGTGGGAACGGTTAGCAAAGACACGGCTCAGTAAACAGATCACAGAATGGCGTGATAAAAGCTCCACTCCCCACTCCCCACTCCCCACTCCCCACTCCCCACTCCCCTCAACCTGGCTAGAAACTCTGCCCCATGCTGCCGCGATCGCCGCTGCCCGTCAGATTCAAACCACGGCTATTGTGCAATCACCGATGGCAGCCTGTGCAACTGGGCTGTGGTCGATCGCTCAGGGGTTTGACCTGATCCGCACAGGACAGTATGCGCGAGTGCTGGCAGGTGCCATAGAAGCACCCATCACACCGCTCACGCTGGCGGGGTTTACACAGATGGGAGCTTTGGCACGTACCGGAGCCTACCCGTTTGACCGCGATCGTGAAGGGTTGGTGCTGGCTGAAGGAGGCGCAGTTTTGGTACTGGAGGCGGCAGCGCTGGCAGATCAGAGAGGTGCAAACATCTACGGGCGCATTTTGGGTGCTGGGTTAACGGCAGATGGCTACCACATCAGCGCACCAGAACCGGACAGTCGCGCGGCGATCGCAGCCGTCAAACAGTGCTTAACGCGCTCAGGATTAGCGTTTGACGCAATTGATTACATTCACGCGCATGGCACAGCAACGCTACTCAACGATCGCAACGAAGCACATCTGATTCAGTCACTGTTCCCGCAGCATGTACCCGTGAGTTCGACCAAAGGTGCGACTGGACATACGATCGGCGCATCAGGGGCGATCGGTGCCGCCTTCTGTCTGATGGCATTGAAGCACCAAGTTTTACCACCCTGCGTTGGGCTGACCCAGCCGGAGTTTGCACTCAATTTTGTGACTCAGTCTGTACCCACTCATGTGCAAACAGCGCTTTGTCTCAGCTTTGGCTTTGGTGGTCAAAATGCAGCGATCGCCTTCGCTATCTGACCAGACGCGCTAACCTGACAGTAGCCGTTATCAGCATTCCACTATGACGTTGACTGCACAAATTTTGTCCAAAATACCTGGGAACCCCTTGGAGGGGCTGCAACGGGTTGATGCGGTGTGGCAAGCCTTGAGAGAGGGTACACAACCAGTACCAACGGTTGTACAGGAGAATCGTGAAGCACTCCTCGACATTGAGTGGGATGTCGTCATTTGCGGCGGTACGCTAGGCATTTTACTGGGAGCCGCCCTGGCACAACGAGGATGGCGTGTTGCGTTGCTTGAACGGGGTGTGCTGCGAGGGCGAGACCAGGAATGGAATATTTCGCGCCAGGAATTGCAGGTGTTTGTAGAGTTGGCACTGCTGACGGAAGCAGAGCTGGAGCAGGCGATCGCCACGACTTACAATCCGTCTCGCATTGCCTTTCAGGGTAGTCCGCCTGTGCAGGTTGAAGATGTTCTAAACATCGGTGTTGATCCGGTGGTGCTGCTAGAAACGCTGAAGCAAAAATTTCTCTCCTACGGTGGTCAGCTTTTTGAGCGAACGCCGTTTGACCGAGCGATCGTTCATCCCAACGGGGTCACAGTCAGAGCTGGAGAACAGTCCTTTAAGGCGCGTTTGCTGCTGGATGCGATGGGTCACTTTTCGCCGATCGTGCAACAGTCGCGGCAAGGCAAAAAGCCCGATGCGGTCTGTCTCGTGGTCGGCACCTGCGCGGAAGGGATGCCCAGAAACGATTCTGGTGACCTGATTGCCACGTTCACACCGATTCAAAACCAGTGCCAGTACTTCTGGGAAGCGTTTCCTGCCAGAGATGGACGCACGACCTATCTCTTTACCTATTTGGACGCGCATCCCGATCGCCTCAGTTTAGAAGCGCTCTTTGATGACTACTTTCGTCTCCTGCCGGACTACCAGAACGTCTCCTTAGAGCAGCTTCAGTTCAAACGCGCACTCTTTGGGTTCTTTCCTTGCTACCGTCAAAGTCCGCTCAAACCCAGGTGGAATTACGTTCTGCCCATTGGTGACAGCAGCGGCAGTCAATCGCCCCTTAGCTTTGGTGGCTTTGGCGCAATGATCCGTCACCTGGCGCGGCTCACGGTCGGCATTCACGAAGCTTTGCAGCGCGATACACTCAAGCGTGGGGCATTAGCGCTGCTGCAACCTTATCAACCCAATTTATCTGTCACCTGGCTTTTTCAGCGATCGATGAGCGTGGGTATCCATCAGGCGATCGAGCCTAACCAGATTAACGACCTGCTGGCGATCGTCTTTCGGTCGATGGAAACTCTAGGCGACCCTGTACTTAAACCCTTTTTGCAAGATGTAGTGCAATTTCCCGCACTCTTCCAGACCCTGATGCAGACAACGCTTACCCATCCAGGTCTTGTACTGAGGATCTTGCCGCATGTGGGTCTGCCGACACTTGTCAACTGGTTGTTTCACTATGCCAATCTTGCGGGCTATGCCACTTTGTACCCACTAGCGCGTGCTTTAGAACCCTGGATAAAAACCCTCTCTCCAGTACCGCAATACTATTATCATCGCTGGCTACAAGCGCTGGAATATGGGTCGGGAGGAGATTACCGTGAACGAATGTAAAAGGCAAGAGATGAAGGCTAAAGGCTAAGAGCTTGCTAAAAAATAACTGCACACTTTTGGAACAGCTATCAGCTATCAGCTATCAGCTTTTCGCTAACGGCTGACGGCTGACAGCCGACAGCTACAGACCATGCTGCTATTTCTGTACAACTCCTAAGGCGAAATTACTCCTCTCCCCTCTCCCCTCTCCCCTCTCCCCTCACTTCCCACATCTCCCCATGAACCGTTCTCTCGCTCGACAGTGTTTTCAGCGCGAAGTACAGCAACCGGATGAGCAGATTCATCTGGAACGGGCAGCGCTTTATCTGGCTCAGGAAGAGTATCCAGAGCTGGATGTGGAAGCGTATTTGAAGACGTTGGACGCGATCGCCGCCGTCATCAAGGAGCGATCGCCCAAATCAGCCTACCCGCTCAAAATGATTCAAACGATCAATCGTCATCTTTACGATGAGTTAGGGTTTGTGGGCAATACAGCGGATTATTATGATCCGCGCAACAGTTTTCTCAACGAGGTCATCGATCGCCGCACAGGGATTCCGATTACGCTGTCGTTGGTGTATCTGGCGATCGCGCGGCGGGTGGGCTTGCCGATGGTCGGCATTAATATGCCAGGACATTTTTTGCTTCGTCCAGTGATTGAGGATGCAGAAATCTGCGTCGATCCCTTTCACCAAGGCGAGATCATGTTTCCGCAAGACTGCCGAGAGCGACTGGCGCAGGTGTATGGTCATCCAGTCGAGCTGCAGCCAGCCTTTCTAGAAGCCGTGAGCAATCGGCAATACCTGGCACGAATGCTGACAAACTTGAAAGTTACTTACAGCAACCGGGGCAAGCTTGAAAAGACTCTAGCAGCGATCGATCGCCTGTTGCTTCTTTTCCCAAATGCACCGTTGGAGTTGCGCGATCGCGGCATTGTCTACTATCACCTCGATCAGCTCACTGAAGCGCAGTGGGATTTGGAAGCCTATCTCACACTTGCGCCTACGGCTGACGATGCCCCAGCCATTGAAAAGCTCTTGCAAGCTATCAAAAAAGCTATTGTGTAACCTACTGTCCTGGAGCGTTTGCTACATTACCACCACGACACTGCTGCGACCAGTTAGATGCTCTCACGCCCTTCGATTGCAGCGTTTGTAATCGATTTCGGTAAGAAACTAGCTGTGTTCGGTAGCCTGCTTCACTTGCAGGAGCAGCGGCGATCGCAGTATTGACCAGCCGAATTGCCTGCTGCCAGTTTTGAGCGCAAGTCGCTTGCTGCAACGACGCATCCAGTGCCCCTTGACCGACTGGCAACGACGTTTGTGTGGCTTGAGGTGCACTAGGTGTAATCCTACGTGGGGCGGCAGTGCTGGGTGCAGATTGAGGTTGCGGTATGGCACCAGTAGCCGATGTACCAGTAGAAGGTTGAGTTGTTGGTGCTGCTGCACCGCTACCTTGAATAATTTGAGGCGGATACAAAACGCTGTTAGGAGTTACTTGAGTGCCATTCGCACCAGAAGGAACGGCTTGATTACCCGTAGGCTGACCAGTGAAAGGAGTTTGAGTCGTTCCGGTTGTCAGTGGGGGGGCGACCTGAGTTGTTCCCGTAGATTGCCCATTCACAAACGTCTGTTCCGCACCGGGAACTTTTGTTGAAGAGGGTAGGCTCGGTCCTACTGTTTGCCCGTTACCTGTTGTCTGAATAGTGCCCGTTGTTCCAGTTGAGGCTGGCGAAGTCTGCACTGGTTGCCCATTCGTTGTTTGAGTGGTACCAGAGGTTTGTGAGCCTACACCAGAGGTTTGTGAGCCTACACCAGGAGTTTGTGAGCCTACGCCGGGGGACTGGGAACCCACACCAGGAGTTTGTGAGCCTACGCCAGGAGTTTGCAGGTTAGTACCTGGTGTCGTGTAAGGCGACTGGCTCGTTCCTACAGGTTGCTCGTTTGTCTGCGTCGTATTCGTTGTTGATGGCGCTGTTTGACTAAAAACAGTCTGCGATAACGATAGTGGAACCAATGCGATCGATAGAACGGTCAAGCGTAGGATGTTCATAAGTGTCCTGACTTGTCTAAATGAACGTTAGAACGGTACCTTAACTGAGCAGCGTAGCGGTCTCCGTCAGATGATGCTTCTACATAAAGAGAGACGTTAACAGCAATTTCTGCTGGCGATCGCACCTGGGCAGCACGCCATCCTCTAAACTAAACGAGGCGATCGACGCGACAAGGAAACAATCTGCAACTGAGAGACATCACCAATCAAAGACAAACCCCTTAAGCCCTTTAACCTTATCAACGCCTCCATAATACGCGCCATGAGTCGGATCAAAATCTGGAAACAAGTCGGTCTTTTTTCGCTGCTAGGTTTTTTACTGAGTTGGCTCATCAGTTGCGGCACAGGCACTCCTCCCGCCGCCAACAATGGACAGACCGCAGGGGGCAAGCAAGAAGTTGAATTTTGGACGATGCAGCTTCAGCCAGAATTTACCGACTATTTCAACACGCTCATTGCCCAGTTTGAGCAAGAAAACCCGACGACCAACATTCGCTGGGTTGATGTACCGTGGGCAGATATGCAGCGCAAAATTCTCACCGCTGTGTCTGCAAAAACCGCGCCTGATGTAGTGAATTTGAACCCCGATTTTGCTTCCCAACTGGCACAGCGCAACGCCTTACTCACGCTGGATGGCAGAGTTTCTCCTGAAGCGCGGCAGCAATACCTTCCTAATATCTGGAAAGCCAGCACGTTAAACGATAAGAGCTTTGGCATTCCCTGGTATTTAACGACGCGAGTTGCCATTTACAATACCGCGTTGTTGAAGCAGGCAGGGATCAGTAAACCACCTGCTACCTATGCTGAATTAGCCTCGATCGCCAAACAAATTAAAGATAAAACAGGAAAATACGCCTTCTTCACCACCTTCGTACCAGAAGACTCTGGTGAAGTGTTGGAGTCCTTTGTGCAAATGGGGGTGCAGTTGGTTGATGGAGAAAGTAAGGCGGCATTTAATACTCCTCAAGGCAAGACGGCATTTCAGTTCTGGGTTGATTTGTATCAGAATGGCTTGATGCCCAAAGAAGCGCTCACCGAGGGACATCGCCACGCGATCGACCTTTACCAGCAGGGGCAAACCGCCATCCTGGCATCCGGTGCTGAGTTTCTGAACACCATTGCCAAAAATGCACCGACGATCGCCAAAGCCTCTGCTTCTGCACCCCAAATCACAGGCGACACTGCTAAGAAAAACGTCGCGGTGATGAATCTCGTCATTCCCAAAGATACAGACGTACCCGATGCCGCACTCAAGTTCGCTCTCTTCGTCACCAACGATACCAACCAGCTATCTTTTGCCAAAGCCGCTAACGTGCTGCCATCCACAGTCAAGGCACTACAAGACCGCTACTTCCAAACAGCACCCGCTGATGCCACACCCGTAGACAACGCCCGCATCATCAGCGCTAAGCAGATGAGAGATGCTGAAGTGTTGATTCCCGCTATGAAAGATGTCAAACAGCTTCAAAAAGTGATTTACGATAATCTACAAGCAGCTATGTTAGGGCAAAAAACGGTAGATCAGGCGATCGCCGAAGCCGCAGACCAGTGGAATCAACGCGCCTAACCTTTTATCCTTGAGACTAACGACGAATATTTAAGCAACACGATCACGCAACACGATGGCAAAGCATACTCAGGCGCATATCACGCGCACGATCGAGGCGAACAAGCCCGACTTCTTCAAAACGCGCACCAAAGAGCAGATGCACTACTACATGGGTGCCAAGCTCATCGAAATCGGCATTGAACCCAAGTCGGTCATCTACCGCTGGTCGATGGAGCCAAAGGGTAACAGCGAAGTGTGGACGTACAGCGCCTATTGGGGCGACTCGAAAGATAAACTGCTCCAGCAAGAAGGCGAGGGGTAAGGTTTTCGATCACTCAGAAATTTGCGATTCTTCCTGATAGCATCCGCACTACCAGAATAAAGGAGTGGTAGATGCACCCTGATCAAATCCCTGGCTTCATGTTGGGGATTTTTTATTTTTAGCCGTCAGCAGCCGTCTGAGAGTCGATCGCCGAACAACAGTGGTCTTAAAAGTTAGCGGATAAACCGACTCGAAACGTCAAACCTGGCTGGTAGATGCGGTTTACTCGCTCGTAGCTGACATCGGCTAAGTTTTCTAGATAAAGCAGGAAGGCAACATTTTGAACGATCGGAATCCGGGCATTCAGATCCAGATTCAACCATGAAGGTGAAAAACTGCTGCTATCTTCACCAACGGCTGTAAATAAGGCGCGTCGCGAACCACTGTTGTAGTTGGCGTAGAGATTGAGTTGCCATCCGTTCCAGTCGTAGCCAATGCCAATTTGAGCCACTGAGAAGGGAATGGTGCTCAGTTGTAAGCCTTTCTCGGCACCCGTTTCAATCCGCGCATCGGTATAGGTGTAATTGATTAATGCCGAGATTCGAGGCGTGATTCGCCACCGCACACCTGCCTCAAAGCCGTTGGTATTGACCAGACCAATATTTTCCCAGCGTCCGGCAACCACGCTAATGCGATCCTCCAAACGGTTGCCGAAGTAGGTGAGTTGAGCGGATAGGGTGGACGTGAGTTTAAGGTCAACCCCTGCTGTCCAGGCTGAACCTGTCTCTGGGTCGAGATTTGGGTTTGGCAACCAGCCGTGAACGGTATCAAAAAGGTAGAGCTGATCCAACCCAGGATTGCGGCGCACCGACACCCAGCTACCCCGCAGCGAGATCGCGGGCGTAATGTCCCATCGTGTGCCAACGCTAGGGTTCGCAGTACTGCCATATTCGGTGTTGAAGTTTTGGCGTAGACCCAGTTCAAGCTGGACGTTATCCAGAACTTTAAAGGTGTTGAGCACGAAGAGGGCAGCGTTGGTGCGATCGCGCTCTTCTGCCTCGTTAAAGCGAATGAAGCGCGGCACATTGCTGAGCGTCTCGCCTTCAAAAAACTCACTGCGAAGATCAAGCCCATAGCGCAGGTTGTAGAAGGGTAGGATTTGCCAGTTGTGCTCCACTCTGGCAGTCAAGCCCTGAGATTCGAGCGAGCCTCGGCGGAAAAAGACGCTTTGAGTCGGTCCGAAGGTGTTGAAGTTGTCGCGGTTGTAGCCAACGGATGCGGTCAGAATTGAATCATCACCACCGCCAACTAAGGCATTCCACGACAACCCGATATTCAAGCCATCATGCTCCAGGCGATCGCGCTGGAGCGGAAATCCGAAGTACAACAACCCTTTACGGCTGGTATTTGCGTAAGCATCCAACTTTAAGGTGTTTCTAGGGTCAACCCTGTAGGAAAACCGACCAAAGTAGTTGCTAAACGTGGTGTCGCCATTAAACAAACGCCCATCGGCTCCCCGGTTTGCCGCACCTCTGGGAACAGGGTAGTCATTCTCTGCCTGAAAGCGCTCATAGCCAATGGCATAGCTCAACGCATCCAGTGACCCTGCAATACCACCACGATAATTCTGCTGTCCGTAGGAACCACCCTGCGCCAGCACACTAAACTGAGTGGGTCCGATCGCCTCTTTGGTAATGATATTAACAACGCCACCAAACGCCTCGGAACCATACAGTGTCGATGCTGTACCGCTGGAGAGTTCAAGCCGCTCAATGCCGCCTGTTAAGAATGTGTTGAGGTCAGTAGCGCCGTGATACGTGTTGACATTGCTCCCGATCGGTCTGCCATTCAACAAAAATGTATTTTGGTTAATCGTTGTGCCCCGGTAATAAAACCCGGTATGAATATCGGCACCAAACCCGGTGTCATTAATCGCAAAGCCGGGTAAACTTCGCAGCACTTCTGTAACACTATTTGCCCCCTGTTTGTCGATTTCCTCGCCAGTGATGACATAGGTGGGAGCAGAACTGGTAGGCTCCTTTTTACCCTCGACGACGATCTCTTCTTCTGGTTCGTCATCAATGGGAAGTGTCCGATCGCTGGGTTGCATCTGACTAATGACGCTGGGCAAGGTTGGATCGGCGAGCAACGATGCAGCACGGGTCAAGGGGCGATCGAACTCTTTCAAGCGCAAAATCCTTTGAGGCACTTTTACAGAGCGACTTTGGTGAGTATCAGACTCATCCGCATCAAGGGACACTTCCGCAGCTTGAGCCATCGTGCCCAGCAAAAGATTGCCGCCCATGAGCACAGCACTGGGCAGTAGTAACCGTAATTTCATACTCTCAATTGATCCCTTCTTCACACCCAGATCGCTTTTACCCCAATGCAACCGTGCATCGCACAAACATCGCGGGTAAGCGCTCTCATTGTGAGAACAGACCTCACTGAATGTCAAAAGACAAGCTGTCGAACTGATTTGCTCATTTTGATAAACCGATGAAGGCTTCGAGAGTGTTTAAAGAGTATCGCCAGTTATCGAAGCCTGATTAGATTCCTAGCTTCACGCTAGGAATTTTTGTTTCTGACAGTCGGTTGTTAACTGTAGCTTCAGACAAGAGCGTTGTTAGACTGTTGCAACTATGATTCAAATATTGGCAACTCTTGTGGGCGAATAACTGTCATGCTTGACGTAACTACAAAATCGCTTGAGTTGAAAGTCAAGAGATAAGGCATCTGCTAACGCATAACATTAGTGTCAAGCAGTATTCGTCATCAATCGTAGATGCTGTCGCGGCTAAAGGCTGCGTCAGGCAAACTTAGATTGCCCTTGGGAAGTTTAAAACCCATTTATAGAACTCCGTAGCCCGTTCTGCGGATGTGGCTCTCTACCAAAATGGAGCAGATGATGCAGCTTGTTTGGATTGGAACTTAAGATCAGCTATGAGATCAGCCATCTTTTCAAGTTGTTCATCGGTTAGCCTGTCTGTTTTTTGAGATCTTCTCGCAGCATAATCTATAGTTTTGTGAGCTTCTTTGTTCTTTATGATCGCAAAGAAAGTCTTTATGGCACAAGCTGTTTCAGGACACTACTTCTTTAGGTTTTCTAGCCGAGTCTTTTCTGCATGTGCTTTGCGAGATAGCACTTGTAGATTCTCTAGTGTGGTTAAACCACCTTGCGACATTGGCTTGATATGGTCAATTTGAAAATCCAGCCGTCTCTTGCTTTCAAAGCCACTTACGGCACAACGAATAGTTCCAGTTGCCTTATTCGTAGCTCTAGCAAACACATCATCTTTAATGTCTCTATACTCGGCTGGGTCTTTCTCCCTAATTTCAAAAAGTGAAAGACTTTCTATCGGTACTTCGTCAGGAATTACGATCGACGGGGTAACTACTAAATCAGGATAGTAGCCTTGTAGCTTATTCAGTTCAATATCTAATTGTTTTTTGAAATACAACTTGTTATAGCCAAAGATTACTTGCCAGAAAGATTTTTCGTTATTCCAAAGGGAATCAATGTACTCAGACATGACTCTACCTCCCAGTGAGTTTTCGTAAATATGCCATGCAACAGCAGACAAATTACACTTTTCACGTTCACTAAATGCGATAAATTGTGGCTCTACTTGTTTTTGAGCATAGAAGCGTAGAATATTCTTGACATCAGCATCTCTATAACCAATCAGGAACGGATGATCAGGAAAGTAGAGTTCTTTTGTTTGTTGTAATAGATAATCAAGTTCTTCTGTGGTCAAGATTTCTCGATCCTCAAGAGCAACGTCCTGGAACACAGCCTCTAAATCATTGACGAAACTATCATAGGCTTCCTCAGTATCAGTATACAGAAGCACATCATAGTTCCTGGAAGCAGGCTCACCAAACTCAGAAGGCTCAAGAATAGAAAAACAATAAATTCCAACGGGAATTCGCTTTAGAAACTCTAATTTTTCTAAAACAGCCGTATCAATGGAATCGTCCATCATACGGGCAAATTCTTCAATTATCTCAATTGAAATAAGCCGAGCAGTTGTTGTTCCTCGATCACCTTTCTCAGGAGGTTCTGCACCAAATCCATCGTGAAGTTTTTCAGGGTTTACCCAATTAATCTTGTCTTCCCAATTGTCAATAAAGCTGACGACATAAGCTTTTTCAGTGCCTCCTGCCTTCTGCCCACGCAAAGCCCTGCCGATCATTTGCGTCATCAAAATTGTAGAAGTTGTTGGACGAGTGAGAAAAACAGTCTGAACGTTTGGCAGATCCGTCCCTTCAGTTAAGATCTCGACATTGATGAGTACTTCAAGTTTACCTTCTCTAAATCGCTTGATTTTCTCTGAATTTTCCTTGGAAGAAATTGTAGCTCCTGTATTTAAATCTACAAGCTTCCCCACCACAAAATCAGAATCAATTCCTCTACTTTGAAATACCGCATTTAGCGCGATCGCATGATCAACATCGGTAGTGCTACACAAGTAATGATGCATTGTAGTGATGGATGAAGTACCAAATGGCACCAATGTGATTCGCTACTGATTTTGAGAAGGATAAGGTTTTGCGGACTAGCCGCGATACCCGTTGCCTCA
>JAESFZ010000486.1_pt1 | contig 13229 bp, 9 predicted proteins | sample 9269561 | NCBI WGS metagenome assembly JAESFZ01 (sample SAMN14515552, study PRJNA621657) | algae metagenome | isolation source: Tildeniella nuda ZEHNDER 1965/U140 and co-occurring heterotrophs from wet... | place: Switzerland: Stansstaad, Zurih | collected 1965-01-01
ATAACCACCGACGTAGGTGACACCGGACTGCAGCAGCGCCTTGGTCACGGCCAGGATGCCTTCGCCATGGAAGGTCTCGCCGTTGCCCAGCTTGAGGGCTTCTATCTCGCTATGGAATGAACGTTCCAATCGTGGGTCTCCTGTCGTTATGCCCGGCAATGTAGGCGCGCCTCCTTCATCTGACAAATGGATTGATCAGATGTGGTGTATTCACGGTATGGATAATCAGTAACAACCCTGAGAGGCCCGCGATGAACTTCCGCCAACTCGATCTCAACCTGCTGCGCGTGCTCAGCGCGATCCACCGCACCGGCTCCGTGACGGCTGCCGGCAAGGCCCTGGCGCTGTCGCAGCCCGCCACCAGCAACGCACTGGCTCGCCTGCGCGACCATTTCAAGGACGACCTCTTCGTGCGCTCGCCCAGCGGCCTGCAACCCACCCGGCTCTGCGAGCGGCTCGCGCCGGGTGTGCAGGCGCAGCTGCAGACGCTGGAAGCACTGGTCAGCGTGCGCGACGACTTCGACCCCGCGCGCAGCGAGATGCGCTGGCGCCTGTCGCTCTCGGACCTGGGCGAGATGATGTTCCTGCCACCGCTGGCCGCCGCGCTGCGTCAGCAGGCGCCGCAGGCGCACGTGACCAACGTGTCGGTGGCCGCGGAGGACGTGCCGGCCGCGCTCGAATCGCGCGACATCGACTTTGCCATCGGCATCCTGCAACCGCGCCACCGCGGTGTGCGCGCCGACCTGCTGTTCCGCGAGCACTACGTGGCGCTCACGTCCTCGCGCTGGCGCCCGGCCTCGGGCCCGGCGGGGCGCACGCTGAGCGCGCGCCAGCTGGCCGAAGCCTCTCTGGTGGTGGCCTCACCCACCGCCACCTTTCACGGCAGCGTGGAAAAGATGCTGGTGCGCATGAAGCTTTCCGAGCGCATCGTGCTGCGTGCCCGCCACTTCGGTGCGCTGCCCGAGCTGGCGCTCAACACCGACCTGCTCACCATCGTGCCGCAGATGTACGCGACCAACCTCGGCCAGCGGCACGACCTGCGCGTGTGGGAACTGCCCCGCGCGGCCGCGCCCAGCTACGAGGTGCGCATGGTGTGGCACGACAGCACCGCGCAGGACCCGGCCCACCAGTGGATCCGTGCGCAGGTCCACAGCCTGTTCGGGCGTGCCGAAGCGCGCGCCTGACTATGATGGGCGGATGAACCCGCAGTCCCTGCTCGACCACCTGGACCAGGGCCGCCTCTGGCCCGCCCCTCTCACCGCGCAAGCCGGCTTCGATCTCGACAAGGCCTACGCGCAGGCGCTGGCCGTGCGCCAGCTGCGCATCGCGCGAGGCGAACAGCCGCGTGGCTTCAAGGTGGGCTTTACCAACCGCACCATCTGGGCACGGTACAACGTGTTCGCGCCGATCTGGGGCACGGTGTGGAACACCACGCTCACGCTCTGCGAAGGCGAAGGCCGCGTGTCGCTCGGCAAGGCCTGCCAGCCCCGGCTGGAACCCGAAACCGTGTTCGGCCTGAAAGCCACGCCGGCGGCGAACGCCACGCTGGACCAGCTGTTCGACGCCATCGAGTGGATCGCGCCCGGCTTCGAGATCGTGCAGTCCCACCTGCCCGACTGGAAGTTCCAACCTGCCGATACCGTGGCCGACGGCGCGCTGCATGCGCACCTGCTGGTGGGCCAGCGCGTGCCGGTGCGCGAAATCGCCGGCAGCGCCGATGCGCTGGATGCGCTGCTGTCCAACGCGGGCGTCACGCTGTTCAAGAATGGAGACCCGGTCGAACTCGGCCAGGGCAGCAACGTGCTCGACAGCCCGCTGCGCGCACTGAAGCACTTTGTCGAGACGCTGCGCGCCTGCCCTGGCGCACCCGAACTGCAACCCGGCGATGTGATCACCACCGGCACATGGACCGACGCATGGGCCGTGCAGCCGGGGCAGCGGTGGTCGGCGCGCTTCACCGAGCCGCTGCCGAGCCTCACCGTGGACTTCACGGATTGAACCCCGGGCCGCGCAGCGGCTCCGAACAGGTGAAACCCTCTAAACAGCGTGCGGAGGGCTTGGTAGATTCCCCCTTCGCACACACAACAATGGAGACATGTCTCATGACACAAGTCGCGCCCGAGCTGCTGGCCCTGCAACGCCTCTACCACTGGGAAAAAACCGACCCGAAGCGCGTGGCGCTCACGCAGCCCATGGGAGCCGGTGCAGTGCAGGACTTCACCTGGGCGGAGGTCGCCGACCAGGTCCGGCGCATGGCCACCCACCTGCAATCGCAAGGCTGGGAACCTGGCTCCAAGGTCGCGATCCTGTCGAAGAACTGCGCGTGGTGGATGATGAGCGACCTCGCCATCTGGATGGCCGGCCACGTCTCGGTGCCGCTGTACCCCACCCTCGCGCCCGAGACCGTGCGCCAGATCCTCACGCACAGCGAGGCCAAGGCCTGCTTCATCGGCAAGCTCGATGGCTGGGAAGGCATGAAGCCCGGCGTGCCGGCCGGCATGCCCTGCATCAGCTATGCGCTGTCACCGCTTGACGCGATCAAGTCGTATGAAGGCTGGGAAGCCATCTGCGGCCGCACCCAGCCGATGCAGGGCGAACCCACGCGCGGGGCCGACGAGCTCGCCACGCTGATCTATACCTCGGGCACCACCGGCCTGCCCAAGGGCGTGATGCACAGCTTCGGCAACTTCGCCTGGGCGATCGATTCCGGCGTCAAGCGCATTCCGCTCTCCGGCGAGGACCGCATGCTGTCCTACCTGCCGCTGGCGCACGTGGTGGAACGCATGCTGGTGGAACACGGCTGGCTTCGCACCGGCATGCACATCTACTTCGCCGAATCGCTCGACACCTTCGCCGCCGACCTGCAGCGCGCGCGCCCCACCATCTTCTTCTCGGTGCCGCGCCTGTGGGTCAAGTTCCAGCAGGGCATCCACGCGAAGATGCCACCGGCCAAGCTCAATCGCCTGCTCGGCATTCCCATCCTGGGTGGCATCGTGCGCCGCAAGGTGATGAAGGCGCTCGGCCTGGACCAGTGCAAGTTCGCCGCGGGCGGCGCCGCGCCCATGCCCATGGCGCTGCTGCAGTGGTACAGCCAGCTCGGCCTCAACATCAACGAGGGCTACGGCATGACCGAGAACCTCGCGCTCTCCCACATCACCGAACCCGGCAAGAACCAGCAGGGCACGGTCGGCCCGACCTATGACGGCGTGCAACACCGCATCGACCCCGACACGGGCGAGGTGCAGATGTACAGCCAGGCGCTGATGCAGGGTTACTACAAGGAAACCGAGAAAAGCCGTGAGTCCTTCACCGACGACGGCTGGCTCAAGACCGGCGACAAGGGCACGATCGACAAGCAGGGCCTGCTGCGCATCACCGGCCGTGTGAAAGACCTGTTCAAGACCGGCAAGGGCAAGTACGTAGCGCCCGCACCGATCGAGGACAAGCTGGTGATGCACGAGGCGGTGGAAGCCTGCGTGGTGACCGGCGCCAACCTCGGCCAGCCCCTGGGCATCGTGATGCTCAACGCCGACACTGCCGCTCGCGTGGTGAACGATGCCGCGGCGCGCTCCGAGCTGGAAACCTCGCTGGCCAGCCACCTCAAGGCCATCAACGCCACGCTGGATCCCCACGAGCAACTGCAGTGCATCGTGGTCGTCACCACCGCCTGGACGGTGGACAACGACATCATCACGCCCACCTTCAAGGTCAAGCGCAACCGCATCGAAGACCTCTACGCGCGCTTCTACGAAAGCTGGGAAACGTCCGGCAAGCGGGTGATCTGGCAGAAGGACTGACTCCCCTGCGCAGGCCGCGACTCCGTCCGGAGCCGCCCAAAGAAAAGGCCCGCCAAAGCGGGCCTTTTCTTTTGTGGCGGAAAGGAGTCAGATCAGGTAGCTGTCGAGGCTCTTGCCCGAGGCCAGCACCGCACGCACCCATTCCGGCTTGCGGCCCGGTCCACCGGCCCACAGTTCGCCATTGGGACCGCGGTATTTGGCGGGTGCGCCGGATTTGGATTTGCCGGTTTTCTTGGCGCCCGACGTGCCACCCAGATCGGCGGCGGTGATGCCGAACTGTTTCATCTTGGCCTTGATGTCGGCGATGACCGACGCCAGTTCGTCCTTGCGGGCCTGTTCGGCCTGCGCCATCAGATTCTGGGCTTGCGCCATGAGTTCGGAATAACTTGCCATTTAACTTCCTTTTAAGTGTTTGATCCATCCACACAGTTGGAGCACGGTGCGAAAAGCTGCCAACGACGCAGGGTGTCCATTCTATTCAAAGGTGGCCCAAATCCGGAGTTCAGGGGGCAATTCCGACTTCAGTTCGAGGACCGAATTGGTGACAGGATGTGTCAATCTCAAACGCCAGGCGTGCAGGAACATCCTTTTCATGCCGTGTTTCGTCAATTGACGATTGAGTTCGTAATCACCGTATTTGTCATCTCCGGCAATCGGAAAACCCGCGCTGGCGAGATGAACACGGATCTGGTGCGTCCGCCCGGTCTTGATCGTCACTTCGAGCAGGCTGAATCCCTCGGGAGCGCTTGCTTCCAGCCCTGCAGGCGCCGCCAGCCGCTGTGCCACCTTGACCAGGGTGATCGAGCGCATGCCATCCGGGTCTTCGGGCGTCGTGACCCGGACACGTCGTTCACCATCGGCGAGCAGGTATTTGTGCAGCGGCTGATCCAGCACCTTGAGGCGCGCCGGCCACACACCCTTGACCAATGCGAGATAGGTCTTGCCGGTTTCCCGTTCGCGGAATTGGTCCTGCAATGCCTTGAGCGCACTTTTCTTCTTGGCAATCAGCAGGACCCCGCTGGTTTCCCGGTCCAGGCGGTGCACCAATTCCAGCAATCGGGCCTGCGGCCGTGCCTGCCGCATTTGCTCGATGACGCCAAAACTCACGCCACTGCCGCCATGCACGGCCACGCCGGCGGGCTTGTCAATGGCCAGAAAGGCGTCGTCTTCGAACACGATGGGGAATTCGCGCGCGGGCGCCGGGTTGGCGGCTTTTTCTTCTGCGCGTTCGGACAGCCGGATCGGTGGAATGCGCAGCACATCGCCAATGGCGAGCCGGTCGTCCGCCGAGACCCGGCCCTTGTTCCGGCGCACTTCACCCGAGCGGATGATGCGGTAAATGTGGGATTTGGGCACGCCCTTGAGCGTGCGGATGAGGAAATTGTCCAACCGCTGCCCCGCCGACTCTTCGTCAACCGTGATGTGTCGGATTTCCCCCGAATGCGGGCTGCTGGGCATGAATGTGAATAAGGCCACCACGAATGGCGGGGAGCTGACTATAATGCGCCACACCCGTCGTGTGCCGTAAGTGATTGATTTGCCTTGAGTTTAAGGCAGTCACCCAAGGCAGGGACCGCAGCTTGCAAGGCAAGGCGTCCGCCGCGGGTGGGTTGCCACCCGCAGCACCCGGGTCTGGCGCCACAGCCTGATGCATTCCCCCGCGGATCCAGGCACGGCGACGGATCGGTCGAAGCGGCGGGCGAATCCGCAGAAGCAACGCGAACCCGAATACGGAATACCCCAATCGCCCAGCCCGCAACAGATGGCTGGGTGAGGACGAAGTGAAGCCAGAGAGACACCGGCCAGATCCATGTCAATGACAGCCATCGAGCCTTCCCTGTTCACCCACATCCACGCGCCTACGCCCTGACCTGGCGGTTCGACGCGGCACCCTGGTGCCCGCTCGTGTTGAACGCCTCACCCGAACCGCGGGTCATCGGCTCTCCGGCAATTCCTCCCCTCGTTCGCGCTTCCGCTGGTTCACGGCAGGTTGGCGCATGGGCCGTTGGCCCGTGCGTCCTTGTGTCTGAACGAAGGAACGCATCATGAAACGCATGCTGATCAATGCCACGCAGGCCGAAGAGCGCCGCCTGGCGATCGTGGACGGGCAGAAACTGCTCGACTATGAAATCGAAATCGAAGGGCGCGAACAGCGCAAGGGCAACATCTACAAGGCGGTCGTCACCCGCGTGGAGCCTTCCCTGGAAGCGTGTTTCGTCGATTACGGCGAGGAACGCCACGGCTTCCTGCCCTTCAAGGAAATCTCGCGCCAGTATTTCGCGGCAGGTGTGCCGGTCAACCAGGCTCGCATCAACGACGTGATCAAGGAAGGCCAGGAACTGCTGGTCCAGGTCGAGAAGGAAGAGCGCGGCAACAAGGGCGCGGCCCTCACCACGTTCGTGAGCCTCGCCGGCCGCTACGTGGTGCTGATGCCCAACAACCCGCGTGGTGGCGGTGTGAGCCGTCGCATCGAAGGCGAAGACCGCCAGGAACTCAAGCAGGCGCTCGACCAGCTCGAATACCCCAACGGCATGAGCATCATCGCGCGCACAGCCGGCATCGGCCGCGATGCCGCCGAGCTGCAGTGGGACCTGAACTACCTGCTCAAGCTGTGGAACGCCATCGACGGCGCGGCCAAAGGCGGCAAGGGTGCCTTCCTGATCTACCAGGAATCGAGCCTGGTGATCCGCGCGATCCGCGACTACTTCAACAGCGACATCGGCGAGATCCTGATCGATACCGACGACATCTTCGAGCAGGCGCACCAGTTCATGGCGCACGTGATGCCCGAGCACGAGCACCGCGTGAAACGCTACCGCGATGACGCTCCGCTGTTCTCGCGCTTCCAGATCGAACACCAGATCGAAACCGCCTACAGCCGCATCGTGCAGCTGCCCAGCGGTGGCGCCATCGTGATCGACCAGACCGAAGCCCTGGTCGCAGTGGATGTGAACTCGGCACGCGCCATCAAGGGCGGCGACATTGAGGAAACTGCCACGCGCACCAACCTGGAAGCCGCCGACGAAGTGGCCCGCCAGGCGCGCCTGCGCGACCTTGGCGGCCTGATCGTGATCGACTTCATCGACATGGAAGAGTCGAAGAACCGCCGCGAAGTCGAGAACCGCCTGCGCGACGCGCTGCGCCAGGACCGCGCGCGCGTGCAGTTCGGCTCTATCAGCAAGTTCGGCCTGCTCGAAATGAGCCGCCAGCGCCTCAAGCCCATGCTGAGCGAAGGCGCGTCCATTCCTTGCCCGCGTTGCGGGGGTTCGGGCCACATCCGTGACACGGAAAGCTCGGCACTGCAGATCCTGCGCGTGATCCAGGAAGAATCTCTCAAGGACAGCACGGCCGCCGTGCTGGTGCAGGTTCCGGTCGAAGTGGCCAGCTTCCTGCTGAACGAGAAGCGCACCGAGATCACCAAGATCGAACTCAAGCAGCGCATCAGCGTGCTGCTGGTGCCCAACAAGTCGCTCGACACGCCCAACTACAAGCTCGAGCGCCTCAAGCACGACGATCCTCGCCTGGACAACCTGGACTCCAGCTACAAGCTGGCCGAGGAAGTCGACGACGTCGCCAGCTTCACGCGCCGCAGCCAGGAGCGCACCAACAAGCAGGAACCGTTGATCAAGGGCGTGCTGCCCGACGGTCCCGCTCCCGTGGCCGCGCCCCGCCCCGAAACGCCGGCACCGGTGGTGGCCGCGCCCGTGGCGGCCGCCAAGCCGGTGCCTGTGGCACCTGCCCCGGCCGAGAAGGGTTTCTTCGGCTGGCTCAAGAGCCTGTTCGGCGCAGAACCTGCACCGGTCAAGCCCGCAGCCACCCCTGCCGTGGCCGCACCCGCCGCCAAGGCCGGTGGCCGCGAAGAACGTTCCGACGGTGGGCGCCGCGAAGGTGGCCGTGATGGACGCGGCGGCCGTGGTGGACGCGGTGGTGCAGAAGGACGTGGCTCACGCGAAGGCGGACGCAACGGCGGACGCGGCGGTGAAGGCCGTGCGACCGAACCGCGTGCCGAAGGTGGCCGCGTGGAAGGCCGCAACGAGCAGCGAGGCGAAGGCCGCCGCAATGACAACCGGGGAGAAGGCCGCAGCGAGAACCGCGAAGGTCGTGGTGAACAGCGCAGCGAGCAGCGCGGTGAAGGCCGGGGCGAAGGCCGCCAGGGCGGCAACCGCCGCGAGGGTGGCCGCCGTGACACCCCTGTGGCTGCCGCAGAAGGTACTGTCAATGCGCTGCCGCTGGACGCCGCACCGTCCGACGCGCCGGAAGCGGCCGAAGGCCAGCAACAGCGCCGCGATCGCGACCGTGATCGTCGCCCACGCGGTGAGAACCGCCGCCGCCAGCCGGGCGCAGAAGGCAGCGAAGTTGCCCGCCCCGAATCCAGCGAGGGCGAACCCACCGTGACCGCGGATGGCGCAGCCGCCGTGGAAGCCCCGCGCGAAGGCGATGCCGAGAACGGCGCCCCGCGTGGCAACCGCGAACGACGCAGCCGCGACCGCTATGGCCGTGATCGTCGCGAGCGCGGCCCCCGCGAAGGTGCAGCCGCAGTGGAAGGCGAAGAAGCCGCCACGCAAGCCACCGATGCCGTGGTGTCCGACACCAGCAGTGAAGTGGTCCGTGAGGGGTCCGACGCCGATACCTCGGCATACGAAGCCCCCGTGCGCAGCTACTTCACCGTGCCTGCGGCACAGCCCGCCAGTGACGAAGTCCCCGCGGCCGTGGTGGTGGCTCCGGCCCCCGTGCAAGCCCCGGTCGCCGCTCCCGCGGTAGAGGCAGCGGTCGCACCCGCCGCAGCGCCTGTTGTGGCACCTGTGCCGGAATCCCGCGCGCCGCGTGTTGCGCCAGTGGCCGCAGCCCCGCGCGTTGCCGAAGTGCCGGCCAGCCAGGGACTGCCCAAGGTGCAGCCCTACGCGCTGTCCCTCGACGCCCTCAACCAGGTGGCCGAAGCCAGCGGTCTGGAATGGGTGAACTCCAACGCCGAGAAGGTGGCCCAGGTCCAGGCCGCGATTGCCGCCGAACCCAAGCCCGTCCACGTGCCGCGTGAGCCCAAGCCGCCTGTGGTGCTGGACGAAGGCCCGCTGGTGCTGGTGGAAACGCGCAAGGATCTGCGCGACATGAAACTGCCGTTCGAGAACCCCTGAGTTCCAGGAAAACCCGTTGCCCCGCCTCTGGCAGGGCAGCGGGGCAGGAAAGAAAAAGCCGGTCGGGACCCGACCGGCTTTTTCTTTGTCCCTCGTGGCCTCGCACCGGGCCGCGGTGCCCTCGATCAGTCCAGCAGGGCGGCCTGCTTCCATGCAGCTTGCGCCGCTGCTTCATCGCCACGCTCTTCCGCCAGTTGTGCCAGCCCACGCCAGGTGCGGCGCAGCAAGACCGGATCGTGCAGGCTGTGGCTGGCCTGGTTGAGCATCTGCGACGCCTTGCCCCAGAGCTGGCGCCGCAGGCAGGCTTGCCCCGCCAGGTACTGCAGGAAACCGTTCTGCGGCCACTGGCGTTGCAGGTGCTCCAGACGCGCCAGGCCTGCCGCGTCGAGATCGGCCAGGCCAGGCTCCAGCGCCAGCACCAGCTGGCATTGCTGCGTCACATCCAGTGAACCAAAATCGCCCCACAGGGGTTCGAGCCAGGCGCGCACGCGGGCGTTGACGCTCAGGCGATCCTGCTCGTCTGCGATCAGCCTGGCGAGGTGGTTGGCACGGCGCGCAGCGGCCAGGGCAAGCTCCGGCATCGCGCGCTCGTCGGCGTCCAGGCCATTCCAGACTGTTTCGAGCTGGGCCACGTCGTGCGCTTCGCGCAGGGTGTCGAGCGCCAGGCCGCGCACGATGCTGCGCGAGGCCTCGGGCGAGAATGCACGGTGTTTGGCCAGCACACGCGCGGTCTCCAGCGCCTCCGCCGTTTCGCCACCCAGGCGGGCGATGCGCAGCTTGAGGCGCAGCGCCTGGATGCGCCGGCCGGCACCTTGCGGCAGCTCTGCCAGGCGCGCACGCGCGGCATCGGCATCGTGGTCCTCGATCGCCCAGCGCGCGGCGCGCAGCAGTGCACCCTCATGGGCTTCGGGCGCAGCCTTGGAAAGTCTGGGGTCAAGCGCCGCCTGCAGGTTGTCATCGCGCCGTTCACGGTTCTGCAGCGACTGGGCGCTTTCGGCCAGCAACAGATGGGCGAGCAACTGGAGCTGGTCGCGCCGTGGCCACTGCCCGGACGGCACGCCCTTGAGTTGATCCACCGCCTGCTGGGCCGCCGACTGCGCGCGCACGAAACGCCCCGCCAGCTGGTGGGACAACGCGTCCATGACGGCGCCGACCACGGAACGCTCCACCTGCTGGCTGCGCCAGCGCTGCGCCTGCGCAGGCAGGTCGCGCAGCATCGCGAACGCCCGCAGTGCCGCGTAGAGCAGCACGAAGCCAGCGATCAGGCAGAAAACGACGAAATTGAAAGAGACATCGAAGCGGTACGGCGGCCAGAACAGCGTGAAAGTGGCTTCGTTGTGACCCACCAGCATGGCCAGGGCCACGGCCAGCGCCGCCAGACCCAGCAGCCAGAACACGCTGCGCATGGCACCACCGAAACGGGCGGCCATCAGCGCCCCCCCGCCGCCGCCGCCAGGGCCGTCAGGGTTTCGTCCGGCCGGGGCAGGTCGCTGCTCACGAGGTCCTTGCGCAGACGCGCCAGGGTGGACTGCGCCGCCGTCACGCGAGGCGAGTTGGTGTCGTAGTAGCGCGCGAGCGCGGCCTCGACGGCCGCCAGATCGGCCTGGCTGGCCTGCATGTGGCGGGCCAGCAGGCCCAAACGCGCGTTGAGCAGCTTGAGCTTGAGGTTCTCGCGCATGAAGAGCGCCTGATCGGGTGCGACCAGCACGGCTTCGGGCCGGTCGATGCGGCTCACGCGCACGAGTTCGCGGCCGTTGCGGGTGGCGTCTTCCCAGATGCGTGTCCACAGCGCGCTCCACCAGCCCGACACACGGCCCCAGCCCTGTGTCACGTCGCTGTTTGCGTCCGTAGGCTCGGTGTCTGGCGTGGCGGCGGGCGCCGGAGCGGGTTCGGGGCTGGCAGCCGCTGCGGGCTTGCGCGCCGTCCTGGCCTTGCCTGGCGGCGGGGACACAGGCTGGCCCACCTGGTTGAGCAAGGGCCAGTCGTCGACCTGGCGCGCCAGGTCGTCCAGCTGCAACACGAGCGCGGGAATGTCGGTCAGGGCAGCGCCCTGGATGCGCTGGATGTCCCGGGCGATGGCACGCTGTACCGGATTGAGGCGCGGCTGCGCGGCACGGGAGATGCGCTGGTCCGCCGCCTGCAGGGCCGACACCAGCGGTTGAGCGGTGCCGGTGAGCTGGGCCTGCTGCTGCGCCAGCCGCAACGCGGATTCGAGGTCCTGAACCAGGTTGTCGTCGCGCGAACGCGAGAGCGAGAGCATGAGCTCCTCGAGCTGGCTGCGCTGCAGCGTCACTTCGGACAGGCGCAATTCGGCCACCGCCAGCCGCGCCTGCAGTTCCTGCGTGAGCGCCTCGGCCTGGGCGGCCAGCGTGCGGGCCTCCACGGCCTGCGTGACGGTGTCCTGGCTGCGGCGCGCCAGTTCCTGCTGTGTGAAGCTGAGCCGCTGCCAGAGCACGCCGGTGACCACGAGCGCCAGCGCGGCGATCAGCAGGGCAAGCCAGTGCAGTGCAGTGCCGGGGCGGCGCTGTGCTGCAGCCACGGGTACGGTGGCGGCGGAAGGCGCGGCAACGGCGGGCGCCGGCGCGGCGGCAGGGATGGGATCGGGGGTGTCTGCGCTCATGGTCGGCTCCAGCCCGATTCTAGAGCGCGCACCACGTCGGCCAGGGCCGGTCGGGTTTGCACGATCCGGCCGAACCCGGCAAGGGCCGCTGCGTCCGCAATCCGCGGGTGGGTCACCAGCGCGGTGGCTTCGGCCCAGGGTGGGGCCGGCTGCAACGTCTGCAGGGGCGCGAAGGCTTCCGAACTGCTGAACAGCCATGCGCTGCGGGCATTGACGGACGAGCCGATCAGTTGGTGGTCATCGGCACCGAGTTCCGGCGCCAGCCGCGCATAGGCCACGCAACCCTGCACCCGTGCGCCGGCGTCCAGGCATTGGCGGATCAGCCAGTCACGCCCCGTGCCGGCAACGCCCGTGGTGGTGACCGCATCGCCCTGCGACGAAGAGGTGCCCCGCACGATCAGCACGAGCCGCCCCGGCGCGACCTGGGACGACACCACCGGCCACAGGTGCTCGGAGTCGAACTGGTTGGCATCGGCGGACGGCGCATCGATGCAGTCTGCGCCCAGGCCCAGCGGCGCGATGGCCTGCGCGAGCAACCTCGCCGTGCCCGGGCCAGGCGCCCAGAAGCGGGTGCGCAGGGGCGTTGTGGGAGGCGCCACCACGCCGTCAAAGAAATGGCTCACCGCGGCGCCACTCACGAACAGGATCGCATCGGCTTGCGTCCAGTGAGTGCGCCAATGGTTCAGGCCGGACTGATCGGCTTGGGACACCGGAGGCGCAATGCGGATCAGCGGCAGGGGCTGCGCGGGCCAACCTTCTGCCTGCAGGGCCTGCGCCCAGGCCTGGGCTTCGGGCGCGGGCCGGGTGACGAGGAGACGCTCCAGCCGGCGCAGGGTGCCGAGGGCGTGGTTGGCGGTGTCCACCGGGCGCTCAGGCCTCCACGGCCGGGGGTGCCGCGCCAGCGTCGCGCAGCGCGCGGGCCACGCGCGCGCCCAGCGCCTCGGCTTCTGCCAGGGTGGCCACGGCAGACTGCTCGCCCACGCGCACCAGCGCCGACTGGCCCTGGGGGTCACCCCAGGCGGCGTCGAGCCGAAGCACGCCACCGCGCACCCAGTCGGCATAAGCCGCCAGGGGCATGGAGCAACTGCCGCCCATGGCACGCGAGACCGTGCGCTCGGCGGCCACGCGCAGCCAGGTGGGCTGGTGCACCAGCGGCGCCAGCGCGGTCACGAGATCGGCCCGATCGGCGCGAACCTCGATGCCGAGTGCACCCTGCCCGGCGGCGGGCAGCGAATCCGCCGGTTCGAAAATGTGGCGGATGCGCGCCTCGAGACCGAGGCGCTTGAGGCCCGCGGCGGCGAGCACGATGGCGTGGTACTGGCCTTCGTCCAGTTTGCGCAGCCGCGTGTCGAGGTTGCCGCGCAGCGGCTCGATGCGCACGTCGTGCCGCCCCAGTTGGTCAAGCCCGGCACGCAGCAGCACCAGACGGCGCAGGCTGGAAGTGCCCACGACGGCGTCGGGCGGCAAGTCGGCCAGGCCGGCGCAGTGGGGCGAGACCCAGGCGTCGCGCGGGTCCTCCCGCTCCATCACGCAGGCCAGCGCAAAGCCCGGCGGAAGGTCCATCGGCACGTCCTTGAGCGAATGCACCGCGATGTCGGCGCGGCCGTCTTCCAGCGCAAGTTCAAGCTCTTTCACGAAGAGCCCCTTGCCACCCACCTTGGACAGGCTGCGGTCCAGGAT
>JAESFZ010000487.1_pt1 | contig 13204 bp, 12 predicted proteins | sample 9269561 | NCBI WGS metagenome assembly JAESFZ01 (sample SAMN14515552, study PRJNA621657) | algae metagenome | isolation source: Tildeniella nuda ZEHNDER 1965/U140 and co-occurring heterotrophs from wet... | place: Switzerland: Stansstaad, Zurih | collected 1965-01-01
TAGTCCATGGTTGCTCCCTCCTTCGCTGTGTGGCGATGCTTCATCGACCACGTGACAACCGAAGTGTTGGGAGCAACCGCAGCCCCCAACAAGAGCAATTATGCCATCTCACCATGAGGGCTACTGATAGGCTTCCGCTTGTCGTTGCTGTCGCAGCGGCGGATCAGTGGTAGCGCTTTGCGCAACCTGCCAGTAGCCCCTCATGGTGAGCTTGTCGAACCACGAGGGCGCTTGGCGCGCCCCGAGATGTTGCCGGACAGCGCCCGTCCGAGCAGGCATCTCAGCCGTCGGTGCAAGCTTTGTGAATCCGGTAGGAGCGGCCGCGGGCAAAGTCGAAAAACTGTATGCCTGATAGCCTGCGCAAGCGACGGGCAGGGCTCTGCCCGGCGGGGTCGTCCGCGAAATTACATGCGGTGTGCGCCGCTCAGGCGCGGTCGCTGAATTCCGAATCCAGCGTTTCCGAGCGCTGGACGACGGCGAATTCGATGGCGATGCCGTCCTCGAAATGACGGACGACCTGGCCGCGCATCGTGCCGAGCACGACCTGCATGCCGAGCGCCGGCCTGACGTCGATCTCCACCGCCGCGCCGGACAGCGAAAGGTCGATGATGCGGCACTGATACTGGCGGCCGTCGGCGAGCTGCAGCGTGGTCAGCGGATTGCGCGGGGCGACGCGCTCGTGGCGGCGGTCCTCCGGCAGATCCAGCTCGTGCTTGTTGGCGAGCCAGGTGAGCTGCGCCGCCAGCTTGTCCTTCTTGCGGTCGGACGCCACGATGGTCATGGCGAAGCCGTCTTCCATGACGCGGGTGACGATGCCCTCGATCCGCCCGATGTGATCGACATAGGCGATCACCTTTTCGCCGAGCTGGCCGTGGTTGTCGGCACGCAGCGCGACATTGCCGGGCGACATGTCGATGACCTGGCACGGATGCTCGGTGCGATCCTCAAGCATGAAACGGCCGTATATCTTCACGCGCACGCGCTGAAAGTTACGCCGTTCAACTCTGGATGGCGATTGGTCTATTGCCGTCGCCCTGATCACCTGTCTTGCTCCGCCGGCTGCTAGATCCGCGCAGTACTTCTATATTGGCGCTAGATATCGCCTGACCGGTTAACAGGCCGTAAGGAGAGTTTCCTCTTATTGAAATGTCGCCGTTTTTTTGTAGCGTTACTCCGAGCGTCCGCCGGGCAGCACGAGGAGATGACGGATGCGCCGCGCTCCGGCGGCGTCCGCCGCCGGGCCTTCCAGGCCTGGCACCAGCGACGGGACCGAAACGGCCGGCCTGTTCTTCAGGAACATCGGCTCGCGGTCCGGATCGACGATGCGGACCGTTTCCACCGACGATTCGGTCACCGGGTCGGCTCCCAGCCAATAGGGTTTCGCCTCCGACGAGATGATGCCGAGCGCGCGGCGGTTCTCCTGGCCGCCGTCGAGCGGCAGCAGCAGCAGTTCCAGCGCCACGGTCCGCCCGGAGCGCGAGATGCCGTCATAGGTGGCGACCAGGACCGCCTTGTCCTGGAACACACTGCGAACCAGGCGGGTGACAAGGCGGCTGTCCTTGTCGCGCCACAGCGACGAGAAGGCGAAACCCTTCAACTCGCGGCCATAGATGGCGCACAGCCGCGTGCCGGCCAGCCGGAACACGGCTTCGCCGCGCGTGTCGCTCTCGAGGATGAAAGTGTCGCCGAGCAGGGCCTTGATGTCGGCGGGCTCGATCTCGGTGCGGCGCGGCGCCGGCCGGCCGTCCCGAAGGCGGTTCCAATATTGGAACAGGTTGACCGATGCTTCCCGTTTCATGTCGCTCCGTCTCGCATTCTCTGTCTTCGGCTGTGTCAGGGACAGACAGGAACGCGTCCGCTGAAGGCCTACATGCGGCTCGAAGCAGGAGGCGTGCCAGCGCGGCCGCCGGTTGTTCACGGGTCGGGCCCGTTAAGGTTAATTTTTGGTTTAGATTGCTCGTGGGGCGGTGCCGTGACATCAATCAAATCACTCCACGGGCGGCCTTTTTCTTTTGCCGCGACTGATTCGCGGGTGGCCGATTCGGCTGCGTCTGCCGCTTCCCGGAACAGCGGGAGCCGACCGGTCGCCATCCGGTGCAACATATTGCCGCCGGGGCATTCAGCTTTCGGCCGGGATGGGCTAGCAAGCGCCATCATGACCGAGCCTTCGATCCAAGACCCCCCGACCCAGCCCGATCAGCCGTCGCGCGAGCCCGTCTTCAACATCCCGGGCATCGTCCTCCTGCTGATCGCCCTCTGCGTGGCGGTCTATGTCGCGCAGGGTTATCTGCTCGACCTCGACCAGAACATGGAACTGCTGGTGCGCGCCGCCTTCATTCCGGTGCGTTATTCCGGGCTCTACGACATCGACGTCTACGCCTTCACCACGCCGGTCACCTATGCCTTCCTGCATGGCGGGCTGGCGCATCTGGCGATCAACATGGTGTGGCTGGCCGCGTTCGGCTCGCCGCTCGCCAACCGGCTGGGCACGCCGCGCTTCGCGCTGTTCTGGGTGCTGACGGCGCTCGCCGCGGCGGCGCTGCACTGGGCGCTGCATCCGCTCGACCAGGCGCCGCTGGTGGGCGCCTCCGGCGCGATCTCCGGCATGATGGGGGCGGCCGCGCGTTTCGCCTTCCGGACGGAGCGCCATGGCGGCCGCTCGGCCTTCGCCGGCCCGGCGCTGCCGATCGCCGCGGTGCTGCGCTCTCGCGGCGCCATGACCTTCCTGGGCGTCTGGATGATCGTCAACCTGGTCACCGGCCTTGTCGGCCTCGGATACGGGTCGGAAGCCACCATCGCCTGGGAGGCGCATATCGGCGGCTTCGTCGCCGGTTTCGCCGCTCTGCCGTACTTTCTCGGAAAGGGACGCTGAAGCCGGTCTCCGGCGCCGCGCAGCCCGGCCGCCCGCGGAATCCAAGCACTTGCAATGGACCGCCCCGGGAGGCACCATGGGTGACGGCCGGGCGCGGTCGCGCGGCCGCCGCGGTCAACCACGGTTGGAGGAGGCGATGACGGTCAAGGCAATCCTGGAACAGAAGGGCCACGACGTTTACACGCTCGGGCCGAACGAGAAGCTTGCGACAGCGATCGGAATGCTGACGGAGCACAGGATCGGCGCCCTGGTCATCACCAATGGCGACCGCAAGATCGTCGGCATCCTGTCCGAGCGCGACATCGTGCGGGTGATCGGCAAGCTCGGGGCGGCCGCCCTCGACCAGACCGTGCGCGAGGCGATGACCCCCAAAGTCAGCATCTGCAACGAGAACCATACCGTCAACGAGGTCATGGAGATCATGACGCGCGGCCGCTTCCGCCACCTGCCGGTGGAGAAGAACGGCCATCTCGACGGCATCGTGTCGATCGGCGACGTGGTCAAGCGGCGCATCGAGGACGTCGAGCGCGAGGCCCAGCAGATCAGGGAATATATCGCGACGGCTTAGGCGGAAGGCCTGTAGGTCGCATGCTCGGAGGCGAAAAGAATGGTGGGCGATGTAGAGGCACCCACCAGTCAGCTAAGCTGTGACTTGCCTGCAGATCTTCGAGCGGAGGCAGACACAATGTCCCCGTTTCGGGCCGAAGCCGAAACCCAGTGAGACTGCAAGCCCATGTCTGCTTTCGACCGCTTTGCGGATGTAACCCGCGCCCTCCTCACTGGGAGGTTGCGGCCCGAACCATCAAACCTTCCTGGAATTGGCCTGCCGATATTTGGCCAAAATAACAGTAAGGATCACAACCTGCAGAACGGAGCATACAACCCCGACAGCGCTAGCCCACCAAACGAGATAACCCTGCGACCATCGGGGCGCGCCCCACAGATAATATGTCAAGAACCCAAGGAAGGGATGGCAAACGCGGTAAATCCTACAAGCGCCTTGTAGGATTGCCTGTGGACGAACCTGTATTGGGCGGAGCCGGGTTCATGACGGTTCATGCCGTATCGGTACGGGGAGCAGACAGGATTATCAAGTTACTGACGCGTCCGCTTTCCACCCTTAGCGGCCATAGGCTCCAGCACCTCATTCATAGTCGAACACTTCTCCGCGTTGCTCTCCGCCAAGTTCCCTCACCTGATGCCAGCCTAGCCACACAGGATCGGCTACAACGCCGTCCGTCTCTAACGTCTCATAAAGCTTCCGTGCGAGCCATGCAGCATCGGGTGCAAGCTTGTGATCCATGACAAAAACGTCCAGACGCCGATGAGGGAAAAAGCCTTCCGCTGGAATGTCTGGGTTCCAGACGTGGAAGTAGGCTATCTGTGTGCTGCGCGAGCCACCGTGGCGGTTGCGAGCAATATAGTAGATGCGCCCGTGCTCGAATGATTGGTCAGCATCCGGCGTGATGTAAAAGTCATCACGGATAACGAGTTCCTTCACGGCGACCTCTCCGGCCCATGTTGCTTCTATGTCCGCTTTCCACCCCAAAGCAAACCCTCACGGTCATCCTTCACGGAGCCGTCCGAGCATAATGGAAATGGCCGATTTTCGCGGGGGTATCTAGATAATCGGAAGGGCCACGGTGCCGGTAGGGACTCGTTAGCAACCTCCCGGCATTTCGTCTTACCCGATAGCCTCCGAGGCTCCACAGCGCGCCAGCGGACCTCCCAGTGGGTAGGGTCGTGATCGTCGTCGGCTTCTGCTGGGGGTGGATGTCCCGTCGGAGGATCGTGCGGGCTAACTTACTGACTTAAAATAGAATGGTGGGCGATGTAGGGATTGAACCTACGACCCCACCCGTGTGAAGGGTGTGCTCTCCCGCTGAGCTAATCGCCCGCCGTCGGCCCGAGGCCGAAGCGAGCCGCGATATAAGGGAGGGCGGCCGGGCAAGTCAAGCGCGCTGTCGGCGCAAATGCGATGCGGGTCAGGCCTTCGCGGCCTGCATCAGATCGCCGCACATCGCCACCGTCAGCTCGTCGAAATGCGAGATGATGCGCGACGGGCCGAACTCGCGCACATGCCGGTCGGTGTAGCCGAAATCGACGGCCACCACCGGAATGCCGGCCGCCTTGGCGGTGTCGATGTCGGTCTGCGAATCGCCGACCATCACCGCCTGGCCGGGGTCGCCGCCGGCCCTGGCGATGGTCTCGACCAGATGGCGCGGATCGGGCTTGCGGAAGGCAAAAGTGTCGGCGCCGCAGATGGCGGCGAAGCGGCCGGCGAGGCCGACGCCTTCCAGCAGGCGCACGGAAAAGGCCTCGGTCTTGTTGGTGCAGACGGCGAGCAGGTAGCCGGCCGCCGCCAGCCGGGTGAGGGCGGCGGGGACGCCGGGATAGGGTTGCGAGCGCCCGGGGATGTTGGTGCCGTAGTGGTCGAGGAACAGCGCGAACAGCCGGTCGTGCTCGGCGGTGTCGAGCATGCGCTTCTGCGCCGCATAGGCACGCTCGATCATGACGCGGCCGCCATGGCCGACGAACTGGCGAAAACCGTCGGTATCGGTCGCCAGGGCGCCGCCGGCGGCAAGACTGTGGTTCAGGCTGTCGAGCAGGTCCGGAGCGGTGTCGACGAGGGTGCCGTCGAGGTCGAACACGATGATCGGGCGCATCATTCGGGAAAATCTCGCTGGATGGAAGGACGAGCGGATACAGCGTGCTGGCGGGCGAGGCAACCCGACGTGGTCCGGCCGCACGGAAAGGGAAGCTCGAAAGGAACGCCGTGGGGCGTTGGCCTAAGGGTTTGCCCGCCGGGCCAAAAATGCTAGGAGCGCCGGCCTACAGCACATCGCGCGAATTGAGGGTTTCATGGATGTGCTGCAGGTTTTCTGATTTTGCGCGTGTCCTTTCCCGAAACCGCTGCACTTTCGGGAGACATGCGCCGGGAGGCTGGGGATGGATGCGCGTGCGTTGAAGATCGAAGCGGCGAGGGCGGCACTCGCGCATGTCGAGGACGGCATGCGGCTCGGCATCGGCACCGGCTCGACCGCCGAGGAGTTCGTGCGGCTCCTGGCGGCGCGGATGCGCGAGGGGTTGTCGATCATCGGCGTGCCGACCTCGGAGCGCACCGCGGCTCTTTGCCGTGAGCTCGGCGTGCCGCTGACCACGCTGGAGGAGACGCCGGAACTCGACCTCACCGTCGACGGCGCGGACGAGTTCGATCCCGAGCTGTCGCTCGTCAAGGGCGGCGGCGGCGCGCTGCTGCGGGAAAAGATCGTCGCGGCGGCGTCCAGGCGCATGATCGTGATCGCCGACGAGAGCAAGGCCGTGCAGACGCTCGGCCGCTTCCCGCTGCCGATCGAGGTCAATCCGTTCGGGCTGAAGGCGACGGAGCTTGCCGTCCGGCGCGCTGCGGAGGCGCTCGGCCTGGCGGGTCCGGTCACATTGCGGATGACGAAGGATGCGCCATTTGTTACAGACGGCGGACATTTCATCCTCGATGCATCTTTTGGCCGCATTCCCGATCCAAGGGCGCTGTCGAGCAGTCTTCATTCCGTGCCGGGCGTGGTCGAGCACGGGCTTTTTCTCGGCCTGGCGCAAATCGCCGTCGTGGCCGGCGCGGGCGGCGCGAGAACCATCCTCGCGCAACACTAGAACAGGAGTTGCCTTTCCGATGATCCGGCTGAACCCCATCCGCCTCTTCGCTCTCGCGGCCGCGAGCTCGGTGATGATTCTCGCTTCGCTGCCGGCCTCGGCGCAGGAGGTTTCGGAAGAGCACCTGAAGGCGGCGCGCGCCGCCGTCGCGGCGATCAAGGCGACCGATCCGTTCGACGCCATCCTGCCGGAAGCGGCGGCGGTGCTGAAGCAGACGCTGATCCAGAAGAATCCGGACATGCAGGAAGTCATCATCAAGACGATCGACGACAAGACGCTGGCGCTGGCGCCGCGCCGCACCGATCTCGAGAAGGAAGCCGCGCTCGCTTATGCCCGCGTGTTCTCGGCCGAGGAACTCACGGCGATCGCCAGCTTCTACGGCTCTCCGGCGGGGCAGAAGCTGCTCTCCGACGGTCCGATCGTGGTGCGCGAGCTCGGCAAGGCCGCCGACATCTGGCAGCGCGGCGTCGCCCGCGACCTCGCCAACGAGGTTGGCAAGGCGCTCGACGCGATCGTCGCCCAGAACGCGCCCAAGGCGCCGGCGCCGGCGGAAGGCCAGCCGACCAACAACTGAGGCGCCGCGAAAATCCGAAAGCGATCAGCCCGGCCCGTGCCGGGCTTTTCTTTTCGTCACGGGGTGAATACTTGTGACCTGCGTTTCGAAAGCCAGCCGAAGAGGCCGCCCATGCCGGTTTACGACTATGACCTGTTCGTCATCGGCGGCGGCTCCGGCGGCGTGCGCGCCGCGCGCGTCGCAGCCGGCCTGGGCAAGCGCGTGGCGATCGCCGAGGAGTACCGGTTCGGCGGCACCTGCGTCATCCGCGGCTGCGTGCCGAAGAAGCTGCTCGTCTACGCCTCGCAGTTTTCCGAACATTTCGAGGACGCCGCCGGCTATGGCTGGACGGTCGGCGAGACCGAATTCGCCTGGCCGACGCTGATCGCCAACAAGGATCGCGAGATCGCCCGGCTGGAGAACATCTATCGCAGCGGCGTCGAGAAGGCGGGCGGCGCCACCTTCCGCAGCCGGGCCGAGCTGGTCGACCGCCACACGATCCGCCTCGTCGCGGAAAACCGGACGGTGAGCGCCGAGACGATCCTGATCGCCACCGGGGGTCGGCCCAATCCGCATCCGGCGCTGCCCGGCCACGAACTCACCATCACCTCGAACGACGCCTTCCATCTGCCGGAGCTGCCGAAGGCGATCGCAATCGCCGGCGGCGGCTACATCGCCGTCGAGTTCGCCAACATCTTCCATGGCCTCGGCGTGGAGACGACGCTGATCTATCGCGGCGCCGAGATCCTGTCGCGCTTCGACATGGACCTGCGGCGCGGCCTGCACGAGGCGATGGAGCGCAAGGGTATCAAGATTATCTGCCATGACGTGTTCGCCGGCATCGAGAAATGCGGCGACGGGCGGCTGCTGGCGCGCACGACGAAGGGCAGGGAGCTTGTCGCCGATCAGGTCATGCTGGCGCTGGGTCGCACGCCGAACACCGAAAATCTCGGCCTGGAGGCCGCCGGCGTGGCGACCGGGCTGGTCGGCGACGTCCTCGTCGACGATCTTTCGCGCACCAATGTCGACAACATCTACGCGCTGGGCGACGTGACCAACCGGCTGCAGCTGACGCCGGTGGCGATCCACGAGGCGATGTGCTTCGTCGAGACGGTGTTCAAGGACAACCCGACCAGGCCGGATCTCGACGACGTGCCGACCGCGGTGTTCTCGCAGCCGGAGATCGGCACGGTCGGCCTGTCCGAGGAGGCGGCGGCGCGGAAACTCGGGGATCTGGACGTCTACCGCGCCGCCTTCCGGCCGATGCGCAACATTCTTCCCGGCCGCGAGGAGCGCATGATCATGAAGCTGGTGGTGGAGGCCGGATCGCAGCGTGTCGTCGGCGCGCATGTGCTGGGGCCGGATGCCGGCGAGATGGCGCAGCTTCTCGGCGTCGCCATCAAGGGCAGGCTCACCAAGGAGGTGTTCGACCGCACCATGGCCGTGCACCCGACCGCCGCGGAGGAACTGGTGACGATGTACCAGCCGAGCTACCGGATAAGGGGTGGCGAGCGGGTCGCGTAGTGCCGACTTACTGAAGCCTTGCGCTGGGAGGCGAAAAAGCGATTCCGAGTTCCTCGGCCACCGTCCGGCAGCAGGAGTCCCGGGTCCAGAGCGTCGCTTCGAGCGTCAGTCTGGTCGATGCCAGTAGATGCGCATCGACATATCCGATGCCACGCGAATGGATTGCGAACCGTTCCACAAGAGCAAGAACTTCATCGTCTCCAGCCATCCGCGCCTTGGGCAGGTTTGAAAGATCGCGGATGATCATACGTCGATTTTTCAACGACCCCATCGCCAGTTCGCCGATGATGAAGGGATGAGTCAAAACACGTTCGTCTGCAAGCAGCGCTTCAAGTTCCGGAAGGGCGCGCCGCAAATGATCGACCCATATCGACGAGTCGACCAGGATCATTCCGCGGCGGGCCGGCGCCTGGGCGCGGACTCCGCGTCGGGGTCACTTCCCCCCAGACGTGCAAGCCGCCGTGCAGCTTCTCGCTGAACGAGGGCTGTCAGCGCCTCACGGATAAGGACCGAGCGCTCCTTGATGCCGGTGTATTGTTCGGCTTTCGCCAGGAGCTCATCGTCTATGGTCAATGTCGTCCGCATGGCATCAAATATAGCATCACTTGATGCGGTTTTCCATGCGTCAATCGTGCTCCTCGAAGGTGACGATCGACACTTCGCCCTCCAGCGCGCCCTGGTAGGCGGAAGCGTGCGGCTCGTCGTCGGGAGCGTCCTGCATCTCGCCGATCTGGTCGAGCTCGGCTTCGGCGAAGCCCTCCTTCGCCAGCGCGTCGAGCGCACTGCGCACGGCCGAATCGTCGTCGGGCGCCACGAGGAAGATGTGCACCCCTTCCGAGTCACCGCCCTTGCGCCGGAAAACCCGCCCGGTGATGATGGTGACCGTCATCGGCTCGTTGTCGTTCATGGCATCCTTCCCTGATTCCCGGCGTATTCGGCTGGCCCGAATGCAAGTAGTGGAGTCTGCTCCCGATGCCACCCGGTGGACCGGCAAATCGGCGACATATTCTTCCCGCGCTACGCCGGAGCGGCGAAAGAAAGTTGCCGGGCCTTGCGCCGCCGCCGCCAGGCACCCATTTCAGCGCGGCTTTTGGCGTTTCGGGGTTGACGCTTCGCGGTGTTGCGAGTAGAAGCCGCGACGTCTGAACCGATGTGAGGTCTGACGGTTCGGGGCGTCGCGCCCTGGAGAATCGCCTCAAACAGGGTTCGTTCTACGAGCGAAAACACATTTCCGGCATGCATGAAGCGCATTGCGCTTCCTCTGCTTTTTGTTCGGGCAAAACCGTGAGACGCGGTTTCTTGCCCGAATTTGCGTATGGAAATGGCGTTCGAAACCGCCCCGGACGGGCCCGACACGGACTACGAGAGACAAGAGGATTTAATGCCTACCGTCAACCAGCTGATCCGCAAGCCGCGCCAGGCGCCGGCGACGCGCAACAAGGTTCCGGCCATGCAGCAGAACCCGCAGAAGCGGGGCGTCTGCACGCGCGTCTACACGACGACGCCGAAGAAGCCGAACTCGGCGCTGCGCAAGGTCGCGAAGATCCGCTTGACCAACGGCTTCGAGGTGATCGGCTACATCCCGGGCGAGGGCCACAACCTCCAGGAACACTCCGTGGTGATGATCCGCGGCGGCCGCGTGAAGGACCTTCCGGGCGTGCGCTATCACATCATCCGTGGCGTGCTCGATACGCAGGGCGTCAAGAACCGCAAGCAGCGCCGTTCGAAATACGGTGCCAAGCGTCCGAAGTAAGGGTTTTCCCGGCTCCGGCGCTTTTTTCATTCAGCGCTGATGCCGACGAAGTGAGAGACGAGAGAACATGTCCCGACGTCACAGTGCAGACAAGCGCGAGATCAACCCGGATCCCAAGTTCGGCGATCTGGTCGTCACCAAGTTCATGAATGCCATCATGTATGACGGCAAGAAGTCGGTCGCCGAGACGATCGTATACAGCGCGCTGGAGCAGGTCCGCGCCAAGAGCAAGCAGGAGCCGGTGATCGTCTTCAAGCAGGCGCTCGACAATGTCGCGCCGCATGTCGAGGTCCGCTCGCGCCGCGTCGGCGGCGCCACCTATCAGGTGCCGGTCGACGTCCGTCCGGAGCGCCGTCAGGCGCTGGCCATCCGCTGGCTGATCACCGCCGCCCGCAACCGCAACGAGACCACCATGGTCGACCGCCTGTCGGGCGAACTCATGGATGCCGCCAACAATCGCGGCACGGCGGTCAAGAAGCGTGAAGACACCCACAAGATGGCGGAAGCCAACCGCGCCTTCGCGCACTACCGCTGGTAACGGCGCGAAAGATCGATTGAGAGGCACCTCCCATGGCCCGCGAATATAAAATCGAAGACTACCGCAACTTCGGCATCATGGCGCATATCGACGCCGGCAAGACGACGACGACGGAGCGCGTCCTCTATTACACCGGCAAGTCGCACAAGATCGGCGAAGTCCATGACGGCGCGGCCACCATGGACTGGATGGAGCAGGAGCAGGAGCGCGGCATCACCATCACGTCGGCCGCGACCACGACCTTCTGGAAAGGCCGTGACGAGAAGCTGCGCCGCTTTAACATCATCGACACGCCCGGCCACGTCGACTTCACCATCGAGGTGGAGCGCTCGCTGCGCGTGCTCGACGGCGCCATCGCGCTGCTCGACGCCAATGCCGGCGTGGAGCCGCAGACCGAGACGGTGTGGCGCCAGGCCGACAAGTATCACGTGCCGCGCATGATCTTCTGCAACAAGATGGACAAGATCGGCGCCGACTTCTACCGCTCGGTCGAGATGATCGGTTCGCGCCTCGGCGCGCAGGCCGTCGTCATGCAGCTGCCGATCGGCGCCGAGAGCGAGTTCAAGGGCGTCGTCGACCTGGTCGAGATGAATGCGCTGGTGTGGCGCGACGAGACGCTGGGTGCTGCCTGGGACGTCGTCGAGATCCCGGCCGACCTGAAGGATCGCGCCGAGCAGTTCCGCGAGAAGATGATCGAAGCCGCCGTCGAGATGGACGAGACCGCGCTCGAGAACTACCTCGAAGGCAAGATGCCGTCGAACGACGAGCTGCGCGCGCTGATCCGCAAGGGCACGATCGCGGTGAAGTTCTTCCCGATGTTCTGCGGCTCGGCCTTCAAGAACAAGGGCGTGCAGCCGCTGCTCGACGCCGTCGTCGACTACCTGCCGTCGCCGATCGACGTGCCGGCGATCAAGGGCATCGACGCCAAGACCGAGCAGGAGATCGAGCGTCACGCGGACGACAACGAGCCGCTGTCGATGCTGGCCTTCAAGATCATGAACGACCCGTTCGTCGGCTCGCTGACCTTCGCCCGCATCTATTCGGGCAAGCTCACCAAGGGCGTGTCGCTCGACAACACGGTGAAGGGCAAGAAGGAGCGCATCGGCCGCATGCTGCAGATGCATGCGAACTCGCGCGCCGACATCGAGGAAGCCTATGCCGGCGACATCGTCGCACTGGCCGGCCTCAAGGACACGACCACCGGCGACACGCTCTGCGATCCGGCCAAGCCGGTCATCCTGGAGCGCATGGAGTTCCCCGATCCGGTCATCCAGATCGCCATCGAGCCGAAAACCAAGGGCGACCAGGAGAAGATGGGCCTGGCGCTGCATCGTCTCGCCGCCGAGGACCCGTCCTTCCGCGTCAAGACCGACGAGGAGAGCGGCCAGACCATCATCGCCGGCATGGGCGAGCTGCATCTCGACATCATCGTCGACCGCATGCGCCGCGAGTTCAAGGTCGAAGCCAATGTCGGCGCGCCGCAGGTCGCCTACCGCGAGACCATCACCCGCAGCCACGAGCAGGACTACACCCACAAGAAGCAGACCGGCGGTACCGGTCAGTTCGCCCGCGTCAAGGTTCTGTTCGAGCCGAATCCGGAAGCCGGCGAATTCCTGTTCGAGTCGAAGATCGTCGGCGGCGCGGTGCCGAAGGAATACATCCCGGGCGTCGAGAAGGGCATCAACAGCGTCCTGTCGTCGGGTCCGTTCGCGGGCTTCCCGATGATCGGCGTCAAGGCGACGCTGGTCGACGGCGCTTTCCACGACGTCGACTCCTCGGTCCTGGCCTTCGAGATCGCCGGCCGCGCCTGCTTCCGCGAGGCCGCGCCGAAGCTCGGCGTGCAGCTGCTGGAGCCGATCATGAAGGTCGAGGTGGTGACGCCGGAAGACTATGTCGGCAACGTCATCGGCGACCTGAACAGCCGCCGCGGCCAGATCCAGGGTCAGGAGAGCCGGGGCGTCGCCGTCGTCGTCAACGCGATGGTGCCGCTGGCGAACATGTTCAAGTACGTGGACAGCCTGCGCTCGATGAGCCAGGGCCGTGCGCAGTACACGATGCAGTTCGACCACTACGAGCCGGTGCCGACCGCGGTCGCGCAGGAAGTTCAGAAGAAATACGCGTAAGCCCAAAGGGTTCGGCGCGAAGCTAGATCTAACGCCTTAACGGGCTGCAAGGTACGGAGACCTCACATGGCCAAGAGCAAATTCGAGCGGACGAAGCCGCATGTGAACATCGGGACGATCGGCCATGTCGACCATGGCAAGACGTCGCTGACGGCTGCGATCACCAAGTATTTCGGTGAGTACAAGGCGTATG
>JAESFZ010000491.1_pt1 | contig 13172 bp, 5 predicted proteins | sample 9269561 | NCBI WGS metagenome assembly JAESFZ01 (sample SAMN14515552, study PRJNA621657) | algae metagenome | isolation source: Tildeniella nuda ZEHNDER 1965/U140 and co-occurring heterotrophs from wet... | place: Switzerland: Stansstaad, Zurih | collected 1965-01-01
TCACCACATAGATCGCCCCGGCCAGCACGGCCAGCCGCGGGCCGCCCAGGCGCCAGCCCAGCCAGAGCGCCGCCGCCGCGGCCAGGCCGCTCAGCAGGATGGCCGCCCAGCTCGTCGCCGCCGCGCCCGGCCCAAATACGCCCTCGACGGCCCAGAGCAGCAGCACGCTGCCCGGCGGGTGGTTGCTGTTATGCAGCGCCATCGTCGGCGCCAGCTCCACGTAGCGCCCCAGGAAGCCGACCGGGTCGCCGCCCACCAGCCCTGTGTCGCGCTGGTAGTCGTAGGGGCTGTCGCGAAACACCGCGTAGAGCGAGTCCCAGCCCAGCACCGCCGCCTCCAGCGCCACCGGCACCAGCGCCGCCCCGATCAGCACCAGCGCCGGGCCGAGCCAGCGCCGCTCTCCTGGTCTCGCCGTCTCACCCTGCGCCGTCCGCAGCGTCAGCCCGAGCCAGACGGCGAAGAGGGCCGTGGGCAGGAGCACCAGCGGCGTCCAGTTCGGGTCGACCCCGGCCTTGAGCGGCCAGGCCCCGTGGTGGCCGTTGACCAGCTGCAGCCCACGCACCCCGCCCACCAGCACGGCGCTCCAGAAGGCCATGCCGAGCAGATCGTGGGCGAGCCGGGGCAGCTGTGGGGCGGCGCGATCGAGCGCCCGCGCGCCCAGGATGCCGGCGACGGCGGCGAGCACCCCGCCGGCCAGCGGGAGCATGTAGCCGAACAGCCCGGCGCCGGCCGGCACCAGCCGGCTGGCCGTCGCCGCGCCGAAGGCCAGCGTAGCGCCGACGACGATCGTCGCGCCGGCCCAGGCCGGCGCGCCGAGCAGCCGGATCAGCCAGAGGGCGCCGAGGGCCAGGGCCAGGTTGAGCAGCGCCTGCCCGCCCGCCGGCACGACGGGGCCGGCCGCGGGCAGCTGGCGGAAGCTGGCGCCGTAGAAGGGCACGCCGAGCGCGCGGCTGTTGTTCGGGTCGCGCACCGCCGCCCCGCCGATCCGCAGGCAAAGGTCGGGGCCGGGCTGGGCCTCGGCGCCGCCGAGCAGCTGGTAGCGCCGCAGGCCCGGCGCCAGCTCCACCGGCACCGCCGGCCCGCTATTGAGCTGGAGCGTGGCCGAGGTGGTGCCGAGCGCCAGGGCGTAGTCGCCGGCCAGCGCCACCGCGGCCACGCTGCGCGCGGCCCGGCCGGACTGGGCGGCGCAGATCTGGGCGTCGCCGTCGGTCCAGCGGAACGGCCCGCGCTCGCTCTGCTCCAGGTTGTTCAGGCCGCGGGCCAGGCCGGGCACGGCGAGGATGGCCGGCGCCCGCACCGGCGCGCCGCTCTGGTAGCCGGCCCACGTAGCCGCGAGCACCAGTGCGATCAGCGCCAGGTGCAGCGCCAGCTCGCGCGCGAGGGCGCTGAGACGGAGCGCGCGCGGGCGCAGCCGCGCAGAGCCAGCGCCGGCCTTGGCGCCGGCGGGCCGCTGTGTCTTGGTGGCATTCGTCTCTTCGAGCATAGGGATCACACCAGGCGCAGCAGCCACTTCTTCAGCGGGAGCTTTATCCGCGCGAGCTGGGCCTTGTCCTGGGCGTCGAGGCCGCCGAGCAGCCGCAGCGCGGCGAAGAATCCGGCAGCCCCAACCCCGGCCAGGCCGATCATCAGCAGCGCCTCGCGCAGCCGCTCGGCCAGCCCGGCCTCGGCCGAGACGGCGGGCAGCAGGCCGCGCAGCCCAAGGATCAGCAGGCCCATGGCGGCGCTGGCCGCGCAGACGCGCAGGGTGAAGGCCCAGGGCCAGCGCAGGCCGAGCAGGCGCGCGCCGCTGAGCGTCACCCAGAGACCCGCGGCCAGGCGGGCCAGCCCGAAGGCCAGGGCCACGCCCACCAGCCCGGCCCGCGCGGGCAGCAGCAGGGCCAGCGGCACCACCACCGCCAGCGTGAGCAGCCGCGAGAGGATGATCGTGCCCAGGCGCTCGTGGACGATCAGCGCGTTGTGCGCGGTGGTCAGCAGGCACTCCAGGAACAGGCAGGGCACCAGCACCCAGACGATCGGCGCGGCGACCAGGTACTCCGGGTTCAGCACCACCAGGGCCGGCTCGGCCAGCAGCATCAGCCCGAGGCCGCCGGGCACCAGCAGCAGCAGCTGCAGCCGCACCAGCGACTGGTAGGCGCCGTTGGTGGTGCCGCCCTCGCCCTGGCGCACCCGGGTGAACAGCGGCACCTGCACGCCGACCATCGGCGTGTAGAGGTAGCTCAGGGCCATGCGCACCAGCAGCGCCCCGGCCGCCAGCAGCGCCACATCCTGGATGTCCGGGTTGAAGAAGTTGACGAACTCGAAGCTGGCCACGAAGTCGGTCACCGTCATCAGGTAGGAGACGGCGCTGTAGCGCACGAAGCCCGGCGGCAGGGCCGCGCGCACGTCGCGCAGGGCCGCGCCGAGCTCGCCGAGCAGGCCGATCCGCGCCCCGGCCTCATCGCGCTGGGCGCCGAGCACCTGCCAGGCGGCCAGGGCCACCGCGATCGCCGGGGCGAGCACCATCGCGCCGAGCACGCCCAGGATGTCGAGCTCCTCGGGCAGGGCCAGGATGGCCGCCACCGTGAGCAGCTGCGGCATGATCCCGGCCGCCAGCGCGATGCTGTTCCAGGCCTTCTGGCGAAAGAAGCTGCTCAGAAAGGCCATCAGCATGTCGTAGCAGGTGCCGAAGAACAGCAGCGCGATCACCACCAGGATGATCAGCCAGCTGAAATCGCCAACGAAGGCCGACAGCTGGGCGCGCGCCGCGGCCTCCACGCCGGCGTTGCCGCTGAGCATGCCCTGCAGGTAGCCGCCGATCTGCGGCTGGGCCAGGCCGAGGCCGAGCGCCACCAGCAGCAGCACCGCCATCTGCAGCGCGAAGACGGCGGCGAGCAGCCGCAGCACCGCCCGCGGCCCGCCGGCCCGGTCCATCTCGGGGATGTACTTGGGCAGCGCGCGCGCCGTGCCCAGGTCGATCCCGGTGCCAAACAGGTTGCCCGTGCCGCGCACCAGCGACACCAGGCCGAAGCCAGCCTGCGAGAGCTGGTTGATCTTCACCAGGGTCGAGAGCACCTCGGCGATCAGGCGCAGCGGCACGAACAGCGTGTTCCAGACCACCGCCTTCGAGACCTGGGCCGCCAGCGAGGGCGGTCGGGCCGCGGTCGGGTCGGCGGAGCCGGGGGTGGGCTCGACGCTCATGGCCGCCGCTCCAGGTCGAGCTCGAACATGCCCACGTACCAGCGGCGCTGGGCTCGGTAGGCCGCCCCCTCCAGCCCTACGGCGCGCAGGGCGCCGCGGATGGCCCGCCGGCTGGCCTTGCGGCTCACAAAGCGGCCCTGGCGCAGCTCGCGCTCGCGCAGGTCGCCCACCGCGAAGCCGATCCGCTCGCAGAGCCGCAGCAGCTCGTCGTAGTGGTAGTAGTGCATGGCTGAGAGCCGCTGCATATCGCGGAAGGCGCCCCCGGCCTTGGTGCGGCCGCGCGCGGCGATGATCAGCTCGGCGGCCGGGCGGGGCAGCCAGTTGATCCCGCGGATGTGGTAGTGCGGGTCGACCCAGGCCCGCCGGTTGATCGCGGTGATCAGGGCGTGGCCGCCCGGGCGCAGCACCCGGCGCAGCTCGCCCAGCACCTGCGCCGGGTCCTGCACGTGCTCCAGCACATCCCAGGCGGTGAGCGCGTCGAAGCTGGCGTCGGGGAAGGGCAGGGCCTCGCCGGCGGCGTTGAAGACGGGCAGGCGCAGGCCGTGGCGGGCGGCGCGCAGCTCGATGATCTTGCAGTAGGCCGGGTTGTACTCGCAGGCGGTCACGCTGGCCCCGGCGAGCGCGGCGGCCACGGCGAAGCCGCCCATGCCGGCGCCCAGATCCAGCAGGCGCATGCCCTGGGGCGGCCCGGCCGAGTCGGCGAGCATGGCCAGCCGCTCGCCCTGGTACTGCTCCTGGTTGATCCGGCGCTCGCGCCAGCGCTCATAGTCGCGCCGCCACGTCATGTGCTGGAGCCAGGGGTCGATCGCGCGCTCAAGCTCAGTGCTGCTCATCAGGCCCCCGGCCGCTTGCGCAGGAGGATCAGGTCATCCGCCTGGTCGACGATCTCCCAGCCCGGGTCGGCCAGCAGCTCGCCGAGAATATCGTTGCCCTTCGCGGCCTCGGCCCGCAGGCCGCTCGCCCGCGTGTCGATGAACACATAGTCGGCCTCGTCGGCCTGGTGGTGCATCTTGCCGCCGGGGATGTAGTACAGCTCCTCGCGCGGCAGCAGGTGCGGGGCCAGGAACGAGGTGGCGGCCACCTTCGCCGCGGGCGGGATCTGGGCGCGCATGCGCTCCATCAGCGCCACCCGCGCGGCCGACTCGGGGTTGCGCAAGCTGGAGATCACCGGGTTTTTTAGCGGGATGTTGGTCAGGCCAATGAACAGAAGAACCAAGAGCAGAGGAACAGCCGGGCTCAGCAAGCGCCTCTGCTCCTTTGTTCCTCTGCTCCTCTGCTCCTCTGCTCCTCTGCTCCCCTGCTCCTCTGCTCCTCTGCTCCCCTGCTCTCCTGCTCTCCTGCTCCTCTGCTCCTCTGCTCCTCTGCTCCACAGCTCCCACAGCCAGGCGCCCCCGTAGATCGCGGCGATCAGCAGGCCGGGGATGACCAGGATCTGGTACTGCTCCTCGATGCTGTACTGGTAGGGCCGGGTGGAGAGCAGGTTGATCCCGATGATCGGCGCGGCGAGCAGCAGCTCGCGCGGGGCCAGCAGCGGCAGGAAGAGCAGCGCGCCGAGCAGCAGCGCGAGGTACTCCAGCTTGGCCGGCTCGAACAGGAAGAAGAAGATCTCGACCGGGTGGGTGATGATGTTCCTGGCGATCTCGCCCAGGCCGCCGCCGAGGTGCATGTAGTAGCAGGCCTGCGGACTCAGGCCGCAGGGCCAGAGGTCGTTATAGTCGCGGCTCAGGTCGAAGGGCACCGCGACGCGGGCCGGCTGGAAGCTCGGGCTGTAGAACAGCGGCGTGATGTAGGTGATCGCCACGTAGAAGTAGGCCATCCCGACCAGGATCGGCCAGACGGCGAAGGGCCAGCGCGCCCTTTTCAGCGCGGCGAGCATCCCGAAGGCCAGCACCACCAGCGCGGCGTCGGTGCGCGCGAGCATGGCCGCGCCCAGCAGCGCCAGGTAGGGCAGCAGCCGCCGCCGCTCCAGAAAGTAGAAGGCCCAGAAGAAGCAGACCAGCGCCGGCACGCGCGGCTGGAACGGCCCGGCCATCGCCATGAACTGCGTGGTCGGGTAGAGCAGGTAGGCCGCCGCCCAGGCCACCCCGGCCCACTCGCTCGCGAAGCGGTCACGGGCGATCAGGAACACGGGCACGGCCGCCGAGGCGAGCATGAGCACCTGCACCGCCACCAGCGTGTAGGCCGATGGGGCGATCGCATAGAAGGGGATGGCCGGCAGGAAGCCCAGCGCCACATCCAGCCCCATGAAGGTGTCGGTGAAGTTGTAGCGCGAGACGAGCAGGAACTTGCCCTGCAGGGTGCCCCAGATCGGCATGTGGAAGTCCACCATGTCGAATCCCTGGCCCCAGCGGGCGTACTTGAAGCTCGCCCCGCCGATCAGCGCCAGGCTGAACAGGGCCAGGAGCGCGGCGAGGGCGCGGCGCGGGGTGAGCCAGCGGGGCAGTGTCAGAGCGCTGGCGCGGCTGATGCTGGGCTGGCGAAGCATGCGCGTCACCCCGACACCGGCGAGGTGACGATCCGCAGCACCCACTGGTCGAGCGCGGTGGCCAGCGAGTAGAGCAGCACGACGAGCACGATCAGCGCGCCCCAGCGCCCGCGCCGCCAGAAGCGGTCGGCGTAGAGCGCCCAGCAGACGCACATCACCGGCAGCATGTAGAAGATCTGCTTGTCGACCATGGAGATGCGGTAGCCGGCGAGCATAAACAGCGTGGCCACGCTCAGCCAGGCCGCGAAGATCACCCAGGTGAGCGGGCGGCGGCGCAGCGCGATGAAGCCGGGCACCACGAAGAGCATGGGGATGGCGATCCCGAAGAACAGGTAGTCGCCCGGCCAGATCCGGTAGTCGAGGTGCGGCACGAAGCCCAGCATGTACTGCCCGAAGGGCGGCCGCTCCACGCCCACGCTCTGCGGCCCCTGGGTGAAGACCGTGCCCAGATAGGGCACCGTGGTGGCGAGGATGGGCGGGATGTACTGGCCGTAGTAGATCACGATCGCCAGCGCGATCGCCACCCCGGACGCCGTCCAGAGCGGCCTGAGCTGCGAGCGCAGCCCGGCCCACGCGCCGCCGCGCATGCCGTTCAGCCAGATCAGCGCCGTGAGCGCCACCAGGAAGACGCCCATAAAGACGCCGGTGACGGTGTAGATCAGGAAGGTGGCCAGCAGCAGCACCGAGAGCGTCACCATCACCCGGCGCTCGTGCAGGCGGCCCCACCAGCCATAGATCAGCGTGTTGCAGACCAGCGTGAGCCAGAGCCCGAAGGTGGTCGGCACGTTGCCCCAGGAGTGCAGCAGAAAGCTCACCGGCAGCACGGCGAAGGTGGCCCCGGCGATCAGGCCGGCCCGGCCGCTCAGCCCGGCCTTGCGCGCGATCAGGCCGATCAAGATCACGCGGGTGCTGTCGATCAGCAGGCTCCACATGTTCGCCGCCATGACCATCGACATGGGCGCGAAGGCGAAGACCGTGGCGAAGATATGGTACCAGGGCGAGTAGGGGATCACCGGCGGGTTGGCGCCCCACTCGGCCACCGGCATCGTCGTCTCGTTGAGCGGGCTGCGCGTGCTGTAGAGCACCGGCAGGTCGCCGCCGAGGATCCACTGCGCGCGGATCATGTGCCACTCGACGTCGATGCCGACGAAGTAGGGGTAGAGCATCCCCACGGCCTTGAGCCAGTAGCCGACCATGAAGATGGCCAGCAGGGCCGGCACAAAGCGGCCGCCGAGCGTGCCCTCGGCGGGCACCCCGGCCGAGCGGAAGAGCCAGCCGGTGAGCGGCCGCAGCGCCAGCGCCAGCAGCAGACTGAACAGGGCCAGCCAGGCCAGCCGCGGCAACATGAAGCTGCTCGGGAAGCGGTGCGCCGCGATCGCCCAGCCGCCCAGCGCCGCGGCCAGCCCCACCCCGAGCGCCGCCCACACATACCCCGGAATACCGCTTTCGCCCGCCCCCCGCCGCCTGCCTCCCAGCAGCACGGCCAGGCTGGCGTAGGCGCCGAGCACGATCGCCAGGGCCAGGCCGAGCCCGCCGAGCGGCGGCAGCGCCGTGGCCAACCCCGCGCCGCCGGCCGGGGCCACCAGCACATTCGAGAGCTGCAGCCCGAGCGGCCGCGGGTCGGTGAAGGTGTCGGCGGCGATCTCCAGCTCCAGGCTGCCGTCGCGCAGGGCGGCGGGCGGCACCAGCAGGCGCACCCGCCGCGGCTCGGCCGTCTCCGGCAGCTCGGCCAGAGTGAGGCCGTTCGCCACGACGCGCGCGTTGAGCGGCGAGCCGTCGGGGTGGGCGGTGATCAGGTCGAGCTCGGCCACCCAGGCGCCGCGGCCGAGGTTCGGCAGGGCGACGCTGCTGGCGCCGGTGCTCCAGCGGTAGGTGCGGGCCGGCGCGAGCTCCACCTCGGCCACCAGCCCGGCGGGCGGCGGCGGGTCGCCCACCAGCGGCGAGACGAGCGTGAAGACCAGCTCGGGGTCGTCGCTGAGCTCGGGGGGGACCGAGACGACGATGCTGTCGGGGGTGCGCCGCGGCATATCCACGCGGATGTCGTTGACGGCGACCGCGGCCTGCTTGAGCGCGTCGGGGGCCAGGCCGGGGGCGGCGCGCAGCACGGCCACCTGCACGCCGGAGCGTCCGCCGCGGAACACCGCCCGGTCGGCGGCGGGCTCCCAGGAGGCCAGCTCGCCGGGGCCGGAGGCGGCGATCTCGCGGCCGTTGAAGCCGCGCAGGAAAACCGCATCGTAGTCGCCGCCCATATCGATCCGCACCACCGGCCGGGCCGCGTAGGCGGCGGTCAGGATGAGCGCGGTGAGCAGGGCGAGCAGCAGGTAGGGGCGCAGGTCGCCGATGCGGGCCACGGCCAGGGCCGAGCCGGCGCCGCGCGCGCGGGGGAAGGCCGTCTCAGGCAGGGAGCGCGCCATATTCTCGCAGGGCCGCGCCGTTAGCCACGCACCGGGAGGCAACAGCACAACGGTAAATACGGTCAGATATCGCAAAGCCGGGCTGATTGTACCAGAAATGAGGCCCGGCGCAATCGTTCTCAGCGCCGCATCAGCGCGCGCTCAGCGCGGCGTGTGCCGCCTGCGCCGGCCCCGCTACGACGGCCCTACGTGCTTCGGGTATAATCGTCGCGCAATGCTGAACTGGATCATCGCAGCCCTGTCGCTGCCGCTGCTGCTCTACCTCCCCGGGATGGCGCTTCTGCGCGCCGCCCGCGTCACACCGGCCGATCTGCTGGAGCGCCACTACGAGCGCGTCGCCGCGAGCGCGCTGTTCAGCGGCTGGCTGGCCCTGCTGCTCGCCGAGCTCGGCGTCTTCTCGCTCTGGCTCCAGCTCGCGCTCACGCTGGCCCTCGGCGGGGCGGGGCTGCTGTGGGCGCGGCCCCGGCCCAACCCTCAGCCCTCAGCCCTCAGTCCTCAGCCCTCAGCCCTTGAGCCGCTCGCCTTCGCCGCGATCGGCCTGGTGGCGCTGCTGCTGGTCGCCCGCCCTTTCGAGGTAGTGCTCGGCGTGCGCGACGCCGGGGTCTACGCCAACGCCGGCTTCGGCATCGCCCGCACGGGCGGGATCGTCCAGCCCGACCCGGCGCTGGCCGGGCTCGGCCAGGCCGCGCGCTCCGCCGAGCCGGCCGTCGTCGCGCCGGCCGAGCAGGCGATCTCGAACTTCACGATCGGCCAGCGGCGCGACCGCTATATCGCCACGCGGCTGCGCGCCGCCGGCTTCTTCGTCAACGAGGGCGAGCTGGCGGCGGGCCGGGTGGTGCCGCAGGGCCTGCACCTGCTGCCGGCCTGGATCGGGCTGCTCACCGCCGCCGGCGGGCCATACCTCGGACTCTTCGCCCCCGGCCTGCTGGGCGTGCTCGGCGCCTGGAGCCTGGGCATGCTCGGCCGGCGCCTGGCCGGCCCCTGGGTGGGCGGCATGGCCTTCCTCTTCCTGGCCCTGAACGGCGCCCAGGTCTGGTTCGCGCGCTACTCCACCGCCGAGACAACGGCGCAGTTTCTGATCTGGTGCGGGCTGTACTTCTTCGCGAAGAGCCAGAGCGATCAGACAACAGGCGCGGCCCCCGGCCTCGTCGCCCGTGACCCGTCGCTCGTCGCCGGTTTTCTGGCCGGGGTGGCGATCGGCCAGGTCGCCCTGGCCCGCATCGACGCCTTCCTGCTCGGGCCGGTGCTGGCCTACCTGCTCTACTGCTGGGTGTCGCGGCGCTGGGGCGCCGCGCAGACGGCGCTGGCCCTCGGCCTTGGCGCCATGCTGCTCCACGCCGGGCTGCATATCGCCTTCGTCGCCCGGGCCTACTTCTTCGACACTGGCCACGACCGCCTGCGCCAGTACGCGCTCAGCGGCCTGCTCAGCCTGCCCTTCCTCACCCCCGAGGTGCGCGAGGTGTTCCTCACCGCGAAGGGCAGCGGGCTGGCCGGCCCGCGCCGGCTCTACCTGGAGCTGGGCGCGCTCGCCGTGGCCGCCGGCGCCGTCGTGCTGCTGCGCCGGCAGAGCGGCCTGCTACGGCGCCTCGAGGGCCTGCTGGCGGCCCGGCGCTCCGGCCTGCTCAGGGTCGTCGGCGCCGGGCTGCTGCTGCTCTGCGCCTACGCCTACCTGGTGCGCCCGGCCATCCTCGACGCCGACATGTTCCTCAACACGCGCGGCGGCTGGTCCGACCCGCTCAGCCGCGACCCGGCGCTGGTGGCGCGCGACGTGCGCGAAGGCCGCATGACCCAGAGCGAGGCCAGGCTCTCGGCCGGGGTGGTGCTGGAGGCCGGCAAGCCCTTCTTCTTCGCCGGCCCCGACATAGCCGCCACCGCCGAGCTGCGCGCCCGGCTCGCCGCCGAGCGCGGCCCCTGGGCCGGCCCGCTCTCCAACCAGACGCTCAACTGGCTGCGCCTGCAGGGCTATATCGGCGCGCCCATCCGCCTGCCCGTGGTGCTCTGGTACAACGAGTACAACGAGATGAGCTGGTGGGAGCGGCTCACCGTCGACCCGGCCACGATCCCCTCCATGCCGGCCCCCGAGGGCGACAAGTACACCATCCCCTTCGCCAATCTGGTGCGCGTCGGCTGGTACCTCTCGCCGCTCGGCGTGGCGCTCGGCTGCGCGGGCTACGCGCTCTGGTGGCGCCGCGGCCTGAGCCGGGCCAGCTGGCTCTTCCTGGCGGTGGCCTTCATCGGCACCTTCTTCTATGTGCGCCAGACCTACGGCACCTCCGACCAGCACTACATCTATATCCTGCGCCGCTTCGTGCCGATCGCCTACCCCGCGCTCAGCCTCTGCGCTGCCTACGCGCTCGTCGCGCTGGCCGCCTGGGGCCGCGGCGTGGCCCCACGGCTGCGCCTGCCGGCCTGGCTCGGCCCCGGGCTCGCCGGCGGGCTGGCCGCGCTCCTGGTGGCCTTCTTCGCGCTCACCAACCTGCCGATCTACCGCCACACCGAGTACGCCGGCGCCCTCGAGCAGACGGCCGCCGCCGCCCGGCTGTTCCGCCCCGGCCGCGATGTGGTGCTGCTGCGCGGCGGCGCCCCGATCTACGCCGAGGGGCGCGACGTGCCCGACCTGATCGCCACCCCGCTGCGCTTCGCCCACGGCGTCGACGCCTTCACGGTGAAGAGCACCACCCCCGCCGAGTACGCCGAGCCGCTGGCCGACCAGGCCGCGCGCTGGCGGGCCGAGGGCCGCGAGGTGTACGTGGCCCTGAGCGCGAGCGGCGCCGCCTTCGCCCTGCCCGGCTTCGCCCTGGAGCCGGCCGGGGCCTTCACGCTCGACCTGCCCGAGTTCGAGCAGCTCACCGACCAGAAGCCGCGCAATGTCTCGCGGCTCGTGCTGCCCTTCGCCGTCTACCGGCTCGTGCCGGCCGCGCCGGGCAGCCTGGCCGCGCCCGCCGCGCCGCTCACCCCCGCGAGCTTCGCCGCCCAGGTGAGCGGGCTCTACCGCCCCGAGCGGCGCCCCGACGGCGGCGCCTACAGCTGGACGAATGGCGAGGCCGTGCTGCGCCTGCCCTGGCCCGCCGCCGCCGCGCCCAGCGCCGTCAGCCTGGAGCTCGCCGCCGGCCAGCGCCCGCCCCAGCTCGGCCCGGCCCGCGTCTGTGTCTCCGCCCAGCCCGAGACGAGCGTCTGGCCCACGCTCCCCGCCGCGCCCGTGGAGCTGGGCTGCTTCGACGTCGGCGCCGCGCCCGCGACCTACAGCGTGCGCCTCGACCCGGCCGCGCTCCCGCCCGCCGCCACCGGCACCCTGCTGCTCCGCCTCGACAGCCAGTCCTGGGTGCCCGCCGCCGAAGACCCGCGCCAGAACGACCGCCGCGCCGTCGGCGTCCAGCTCGGCGCCGTGCGCCTAGGCCCGTAACCTCGCCGTCCCGCCATTCGTCTCACATCCAGGGGGCTCCGCGGCGAGCGCGTGCGGTCAGCGGCCCGCTCTCCGCACTAACCAGATTTCTACAGACCCGGCGCCTCCCAATCGTTATACTGGGAGGCGCCCCCTTTTTCGCTACGACGATACGACGTAGGTGCGCGCCCGCGGGACGCGGCAGAGCGTGAGGTGATCGCCCGCCTCCTCTGCTGCCCCGCGATCCTCTCCATCACAGTACGCCCGTTCTTTCACTGCGGGAGGAGATTATGCGTCGGGAACATTCGAGCTTCGTCCGCGCCGTGCCAGTGTCGCTGCTGCTCTTCGCCCTGCTGCTCGGCCTCGCCCCGGCCCGGCCGGCCGCGCGGGCGCAGGAGCCCGCCCCCGGCGGCTTCGTCGCCACCGCCGACAGCCCATTCGCCACGCCCGACCTGCGCATGCCCACCGGAAACGTTGCCGGCGACACCGCAGCTCTCAGCGCAAGCGGCCGGATGCGCCCGGCCGGCGCCGCGGCCAACCTCAGCCAGCCGCCCGCTGCGCTCGCCCCGCACGAGCGCGCGCCCGCTCTCCAGAGCGCCAGCTGCCAGCCCATGCTCAGCAATTCGGCCGTCGACGGCGGCTACGACTGGGTTGTGCTCACCGAGAGCGTCTACACCTCCGACGGCGCGGTCTACTACTCTGCCCCCGACGCCCTCTGGTTCGAAGACGGCGCCGACGGGGACGACGATACGCCCGGCCAGGACTTCTTCGGCCAGGACTTCTACTTCCCCGCCGATGCCCAGAGCGCCCTGATCGAGTTCCAGATCGCCTACCGTGAGGGCAGCCAGGACAGCGCCGACCACGTCTTCTATGAGTTCTTTCGCATCGACGAGGACGGCTTCCTGATCGACGAGAACAGCGACCCGAGCGACGGCATCGACGCGCTCGGCGTCGGCGAGGTCGATGAGTTCGCCGACGGCAGCTGGTACACCGTCAGCGAGTTTGTCACCGACCCGGCGATCATCCAGGCTATGCAGGGCCAGCGCGTGATCTTCACCCTGCGCGGCTCCACCGACGATCTCGCGCCCTTCGAGGCCGTCTACTTCGACAACATCCAGGTCACCGCCTGCGCCAGCATCGACCAGCCCACCGGCGCGGTGGGCGGCACGATCATCAGGGCCAGCTTCGGCGACGACCTGAGCGACGCCCAGCTCTCGCTGTTCAGCATCGACGCCGCCAGCGAGGCCACCCTGGTCGATACCACTACCCCGGATAGCAACGGCGACTACGCCTTCCGCAACCTCTACCCGCCCGCCAGCGGCGAGTCGTACCAGGTCTGGTACATCAACAGCGGCGAGGACGATCGGCTCGCCTACTGGTCGGGGCCGCTGATCAGCGGCTTCGATAACGGCTTCGCCCGCGGCGGCATCTTCAGCCTCGCCGATGTGAGGCTTGGCGACCCGCCCCACTATGAGGAGGCCGCCTTCCCGGTCACCTTCACCTGGCAGGCCCGCACCGGCCTGGGCGACCGCTACTACTTCTGCATCTACGAGGCCGACAGCTTCGACGAGATCTGCACCCAGGATCCGATCGACGGCGGCAGCTACACCATCGCCGCGGCCAGCCAGCTGCAGGGCATCCCCGGCTTCGCCTTCGCCTACGGCCGCGACTACGGCTGGTATGTGCGCCCGGTCGGCACGATCTTCGACGACAA
>JAESFZ010000493.1_pt1 | contig 13117 bp, 14 predicted proteins | sample 9269561 | NCBI WGS metagenome assembly JAESFZ01 (sample SAMN14515552, study PRJNA621657) | algae metagenome | isolation source: Tildeniella nuda ZEHNDER 1965/U140 and co-occurring heterotrophs from wet... | place: Switzerland: Stansstaad, Zurih | collected 1965-01-01
CCTGTGTTGCTGTGGTTGATCGGCATCAATGTTGCCATCCAGCTCGTCCGCGAATTTCTGGGTGACGCCACCGACGGCGACATCATCCAGCAGTTCGGCCTTGTCCCGGCGGCTTACACGTCGGGCGCCGGTCCCGACCTGCTGTCGCTGCTGGCGGCGCCGATCACCTACCAGTTCCTGCACGGCGGCTGGCTGCATCTCGGCATCAACATGGTGACGCTGGCTGCATTCGGCGTGCCGGTCGTGCGCGTCCTGGGCGCGCGCCGCTTCATCCTGTTTTATCTCTCCGCCGGCATCTTCGCCGGCTTCGTCCATGTCTTCTTCTTTCCAGATTCGATGGACCCGGTGGTCGGCGCCTCGGGCGCCATCAGCGGCGTGTTCGGCGGTGTCCTGATTCTGATGCGCTACGTGGGCAGCCTGCCGTCGCTGCTGCCGGTCGCCGGCGTGTGGATCGCGCTCAACGTCTTCTTCGGCATCGTGGGCGGTACGCCGGGCGCTGGCGGCGATCCGGTCGCGTGGACGGCGCATATCGGCGGCTTCGTCTACGGCCTCGCCGCCATCCGGCTCTTCATGCCGCCTCCGGGCCCATAGACCAAGGGCCACCATGGCCGACCAGCCCATTCCCCTCAGGCGCTACCTCGCGGCCAATGCCGTGGCCCTGGCGCCGTCGGCCGTGGCGATTGCAGTTCTCTACGGGTCGGGTTTTCTGGCGGGCCGGCCCGCCCTGATCGCGATGGCCGGCATCGCGGCGGTGACGGGCTTTCTGGTGCAGCGCTATCTCGGGTCGCTGGCGCGGTTTGCGCGCTTCGTCGGCGAATTGTCGGGCGAGCGCGAACCGGTAATGCCGCGCCTGTCCTTTGCACCTGCCACCGAGGAGCTGGCGACGGCGGCGGCCATGCTGTCGGCCGGCTGGCGCCGGCAGCGCGCCTCGATCGACAATCTCGCGGCCTCGGCGCAGGCCATCGTGGATGGCCTGCCCGATCCGCTGATCGCGGTCGATCGCCAGCGCCGCGTCGTTCGCACCAACCAGGCCGCGGTGGCGCTTCTCGGGCCGGTCGGGGCCGAACGCGACCTGTCGACGGCGTTGCGCCATCCGCAGCTCCTGTCGGCAATCGATGCCCTGCTCGAAACCGGGCCTGACGGAAACTTCACCGCGCCCGACCAGAGCGCGGTCGAATTCGTGCTGGCGGGACCCCCTGAACTCGACGTCATTGCCCATCTCCGGCGCCTGCCGCGGGCGGCGGCCGACGGATCGCTGGCCTTGATCGTGCTGCACGACACCACGGCGCAGCGGCGGGCCGAGCGCATGCGCGCCGATTTCGTGGCCAACGCCAGCCACGAACTCAAGACGCCGATCGCCGGTCTCGCCGGCTTCATCGAAACGCTGCGCGGACCGGCGCGCGACGACGTCGCCGCGCGCGACCGCTTCCTCGGCATCATGGCCGAGCAGGCCGACCGCATGCGCCGCCTGGTCGACGATCTGCTGATGCTGTCGCGCATCGAGCAGCACGAGCACGCGCGGCCCGACCGCGAGATCGACCTCGAAAGCGTGCTGCGCGGCGTCCTCGATCTCCTGCAGCTGAAAGCCTCGTCGCGCGGCGTGGCGATCGAGCTTTCCGTCGCGACGGGCCTGGCCAGAGCGGTGGGCGATCACGACGAACTCACCATCGTGTTCCAGAACCTGATCGACAATGCGCTCAAGTACGCCAAGCCCTCGACCGTGGTCCGGGTCACGGCGGAGCCCGCCGAGCCCGGTCGCATTGCCGTGGCGGTGAGCGACGAGGGCGACGGCATTCCAGCCGCCCACCTGCCGCGCCTCACCGAGCGCTTTTATCGCGTCGACAATGCGCGCTCGCGCCAGCTCGGCGGCACCGGCCTCGGCCTTGCCATCGTGAAACACGTGGTCAACCGCCACCGCGGCCGGCTCGACATCCGGAGCACCCCCGGCAAGGGCTCGACCTTCACGGTGACCTTGCCCGCCGCCGGGTAACCTGGCCAATGTCACACCCTAGGGTGTCACACCAAGTTGAGACACATGTTGTGACACAGGTTGAGCGCCGCCCTGTGGCTTCGCCGAGAATCTGACCCTGCGGCCCTACCTCGAGCAGCCGCAGATGACCGTCAAAATTCAGTCCTCGGACGCGTTTTTCGCGCCTCGGTCCACCCCACCTGCCGGACGGATCTTCGGTGGGGGTGTCCTTGTGCTTGCTACTCACGGCTCAGTCGTCGGGTACCGACTACCCGGTGAAGGCCGCGGGACCTCCCCTCATCCTCCAGGGATACATACCGGCGGGCGCGCCGGGCGGGGCATGGCCAAATGTGCGGATCGGCGTCGGCTAGGATTTTGAAGACAGACCTCACACAACGATACCGGAAATATACCACAAAACTTGCGAAACTTGAAACTGTACGTTCGATACCTGATTTTTGAGGTCGTACCTCGCACACGCCAGCAGTTTGCCAGCACCTCGGGATAAATCCGCCCCTGTAACGGTAACTTCACACAGAGCCCTTCGATCGGTAACGCTGCCTGAGGATGGTGCGCTCGTTCGCGAGTGCACACATGTCCCTATCGACCGCTCAAGACGCCGAAGCGCCGGATCGGCGCCAGAGGTGGCTTTCCCTTCTCGCCAAGGCGCCGTCTGCACGCCTCGAGGCTTTGTGGAACGGCATGCATCGGGTGCCGAATTACACAATGCTGCGGCGTCCCGAGATTGGCCTGGTGATGGTCCAGGGACGCATCTCGGGCAGCGGCGGTCCGTTCTGCGCCGGCGAGATGACGGTGACTCGCGCTGCCGTGCGCTTGGCGAGCGGCCAGATCGGCATTGGCTATGTCGGCGGCCGCAAGCCCCGCCAGGCCGAGATCGTGGCGGCGATCGACGCGCTCGGCCATCTGCCGGAATGGCATGAAGCCATCGAGACGAAGATCGTGGCGCCGCTGGCGGCCGAAGCCGAAACCCGCCACCGCCTGGTTGCCGCCAAGGCCGCCGCCACCAAGGTCGATTTCTTCACCGTCGCCCGGGAGGCGGGCTCATGAACACCGCGCTGGGCACCCACGATATCGCCCCAGGCTTTGCCGATCCGTCGCACGAATCGCAACGGGTCTTCCGCGGCGTGCTGGACGCTTTCGCCCATCCCGGCCGTATCGTGACTGTGGCCGACACGCTCGTGGCTCCGGAGGGGCTGTGCATCGCCTCGGCCGCCTTCCTGCTCACTTTGGCCGATCGCGACACACCGCTCTGGCTGGCGCCCGAGTTCGAGCGGCCCGAGGTGCACGATTTCGTGCGCTTCCATACCGGCGCGCCGATCGTCGGTGGCCGCGCCGACGCGGTCTTTGCCCTTCTCGCCCACGATCACGCCTTGCTTTTCGACGATTTCGCCATCGGCACGGACACCTATCCCGATCGCTCCGCCACCCTGTTGATCGAGGTGCCGGTACTGGGCGTCGGTCCCGCGCGGACCTGGCGGGGACCGGGCATCGATGGCCAGGCGAGCGTCGCGGTCGCGGGCCTCGACAATGGATTCTGGCTCGACTGGGCGGCCAATCACAGCCTGTTTCCGTGCGGCGTCGATGTCGTGTTCGCCGCCGGCTCGCAACTGGTCGCGCTGCCACGCGGCATCGCCGTGGAGGCCTGATCATGTACGTCGCGGTCAAGGGTGGCGAAACGGCCATCGCCCATGCGCTCGATCTGGTCGCCGACAAGCGGCGCGGCGATCGGGATGTTGCCGAACTCTCGCTCGACCAGATCGACCAGCAGCTCGGTCTCGCCGTCGACCGCGTCATGACCGAGGGCTCCTGCTACGACCGCTCGCTGGCCGCGCTCGCCATCAAGCAGGCGCGCGGCGATCTGGTCGAGGCGATCTTCCTGCTGCGCGCCTACCGCACGACCTTGCCGCGCTTCGGCGATTCGGAGCCGCTCGATACCAGCCGCATGGTGGCGGAGCGCCGCATCTCGTCCACCTTCAAGGACGTGCCGGGCGGGCAGGTGCTGGGACCGACCTACGACTACACGCACCGTCTGCTCGATTTTTCCCTGGCCGCCGCGGGCGAACGCCCGCAGGCGCCGATTGCGCCGGCCGACACTGCGATGGAATTGCCGCGCGTCGGCGACATCCTCGAACGCGAGGGCATGCTGGAGCCGGCGCCGGAGGCGGCCGGCAAGACCCAGGACCTCACGCGCCAGCCGCTGGGGTTCCCGGCAACGCGTCCGGTGCGCCTGCAGAACCTGGCGCGCGGCGACGAGGGGTTCCTGCTGGCCCTCGGCTATTCGACGCAGCGCGGCTACGGCAACAACCATCCTTTCGTGGGCGAGATCCGCTTCGGGTCGGTGCCGGTCTCCTTCGTGCCGGAGGAGCTGGGCTTTGCCATCGAGATCGCCGAGATCGACGTCACCGAATGCGACATGGTCAACCAGTTCGCCGGCTCGCACGACGTGCCGCCGCAGTTCACGCGCGGCTACGGCCTCGCCTTCGGCCATGCCGAGCGCAAGGCGATGGCCATGGCGCTGGTCGATCGCGCGTTGCGCGCCGAGGAGCTGTCGGAGGAGGCCACGTCGCCGGCCCAGGACGAGGAATTCGTTCTGGCGCATAGCGACAATGTCGAGGCCTCGGGCTTCGTGCAGCATCTGAAGCTGCCGCACTACGTCGATTTCCAGTCCGAGCTCGTGGTCGTGCGGACGCTGCGTGCCGAGGTCGAGGCGCGCAATCAGCAAGACCCGCTCTGTCAGGCGGCGGAGTGAGCCATGCCTGACACTCCGATCCAGGACGCGGCCTACAACTACGCCTACCTCGACGAGCAGACGAAGCGGATGATCCGCCGCGCCATCCTGAAGGCGGTCGCCGTGCCGGGTTACCAGGTGCCCTTCGGCGGTCGCGAGATGCCGTTGCCCTATGGCTGGGGCACCGGCGGCATCCAGGTGACTGCGGCCATCATCGGCCGCAGCGATACGCTGAAGGTGATCGACCAGGGCGCCGACGACACCACCAATGCCGTCTCGATCCGCCGCTTCTTTGCACGCGTCGCCGATGTTGCCACGACGACGCGCACCGAGGACGCCTCCATCATCCAGACGCGCCATCGCGTGCCGGAGACGCCTCTCAAGGACGGGCAGATCCTGGTCTTCCAGGTGCCGATTCCCGAGCCGCTGCGGATGCTCGAGCCGCGCGAGACCGAGACCCGCACGCTGCATGCGCTCAGCGAATACGGCGTCATGCAGGTCAGCCTCTACGAAAGCATCGCCCGCCACGGCCGCATCGCCAAGACCTACAACTATCCGGTGATGGTGAATGGGCGCTACATCATGAGCCCCTCGCCGATCCCGAAGTTCGACAATCCCAAGCTCGACCGCAATCCGGCTCTGCAGCTCTACGGTGCAGGTCGCGAGAAGCGCATCTATGCGGTGCCGCCTTACACCACAGTTAAGAGTCTCGACTTCGACGATCATCCGTTCGAGATCGAGACCTGGAGCGAGTGCTGCGCTTTCTGTGGCTCCAGGGAGAGCTTTCTCGACGAGATGATCGTCGACGATGCCGGCAAGCGGATGTTCGTCTGCTCCGACACCGACTGGTGCCAGGAGAGGCAGGAGGAGCAGCGCAAATGAGCGCCGCGCCACTCCTCCAGGTCCGCGATGTCACCAAGCGCTTCGGCGGTCGCGTCGCTTGCCGCGACGTGAGCTTCGACCTGTGGCCCGGCGAAGTGCTGGGCATCGTGGGCGAATCGGGCTCGGGCAAGACCACCCTGCTGAACTGCCTGGCCGGCCGCGTGACGCCGGATGCCGGCTCGGTCGCCTACGACTCGGCCTCGTCCGGTCCCGTCGATGTTCACGGGCTGAGCGAGGCCCGTCGCCGGCTGCTCACCCGCACCGAGTGGGGTTTCGTCAATCAGGATGCGCGCGAAGGCCTGCGCATGGGCGTGAGCGCCGGCGCCAACATCGGCGAGCGGCTGATGGCAATCGGCGAGCGTCACTATGGCGAGATCCGCCAGACCGCGACCGACTGGCTGGGCCGGGTCGAGATCGAGCTGGATCGCCTCGACGATCGTCCGGCGGCGTTTTCCGGCGGCATGCGCCAGCGTCTGCAGATCGCCCGCAATCTCGTGAGCAATCCGCGGCTGGTGTTCATGGATGAGCCGACCGGCGGCCTCGACGTCTCGGTGCAGGCGCGCATTCTCGACCTGCTGCGCGGGCTGGTCGAGAACCTGCATCTGTCGGCCGTTCTGGTGACGCACGATCTCGGCGTCGCGCGCCTGCTCACGCACCGGCTGATGGTGATGCAGGGCGGCCGGGTGGTCGAGGACGGGCTCACCGACCAGGTGCTGGACGATCCGCAGCACGCCTACACCCAGATGCTCGTCGCCTCGATCCTGCCCGTCTGACGCAAGGGATTTGAACCGATGCCAACTGTCATCCGCGTCTCCGGTCTCACCAAGTCCTTTATCGTCCATGCCCAGGGCGACCTGGCGCTGCCGGTGCTGCGCAACGTCGCCCTGGCCGTCTCGCCCGGCGAGTGCGTGGCGCTGGTCGGTCCATCCGGCGCCGGCAAGAGCACCTTGCTGCGCTGCCTCTACGGCAACTACCGCTCCGACGCAGGCTCGATCCGGGTCCGTCATCGCAACGATCTGGTCGAGCTGGCCGGCGCCGAGCCGCGGGTGACGCTCGATGTTCGCCGGCGGACCTTGGGCTTCGTCAGCCAGTTCCTGCGGGTCATTCCGCGCGTGCCGACGGTCGACGTCGTGGCCGAACCGGCGATCCGGCAGGGTGCCAGCGAGACCGAAGCGCGCCGGCGTGCCGAGTTCCTGCTGGGCGTGCTGGGCATTCCGCCCCGCCTGTGGCCGCTGCCGCCCGCGACCTTCTCCGGCGGCGAGCAGCAGCGCGTCAATATCGCCCGCTCCCTGATCGTCGACTATCCGATCCTGCTGCTCGACGAGCCGACCGCCTCGCTCGACGCCGCCAACTGCAACGGCGTGGTCGAGCTGATCCGCCAGCGCCGCGATGCCGGTGCGGCGATCGTCGGCATTTTCCACGATGCCGCCGTCCGCGATGCCGTGTCGACGCGGGTTCTCGACGTCGTTCCTCCCGGAGCCCAACCATGAGCATCGAGACCATCCTGACCAATGCCTGGGTCGTCACGGCCGACGCCGAATTCGACGGCACGGTCGTCGTCCGCGATGGCTGCATCGTGGAGGTCGCGCCCGGGCGCTCGCATGCCCCGGGGGCCATCGATCTCGACAGCGACTATCTCGTGCCCGGCCTGGTCGAGTTGCATACCGACAACATGGAAAAGCACTTCGCTCCGCGGCCCGGCGTGAAGTGGCCGAGCCTGCCGGCCGTGATGGCGCACGACACGCAGATCAGCGCTGCCGGCATCACCACCGTTTTTGATTCCCTCGCGTTGGGCGATGTCCATGGTCGCTCCGACCGGGTGCAGAACCGCGAGCGCATGATCGAAGCGGTCTGCATCGCCAGCGACCGCAGCCTGACCCGCGCCGAGCATCGCATTCACCTGCGCTGCGAGATCACGGCCGACGATGCCGTCGAGGCCGTCGACAAGTGGATCGACCTGCCGCTGGTCGGCCTCGTGTCGATCAACGACCACACGCCCGGGCAGCGCCAGTTCCTCGACCCTGAGAAGCTGAAGCAGTACTACATGGGCAAGTACGCCATGACCGAGGCGCAGTTCGATGCGTTCAGCTATCGCGCCACCGAGCTGCACGCCAAGAACGCCGCCCGGCACCGCGGCGAAATCGTCGCCCGCGCGCAGGCCCGCGCCTTGCCGATCGCCAGCCACGACGATGCGACGCGCGAGCATGTCCGCGAAGCGGTGCAGAACGGCATGACCATCGCCGAATTCCCGACCACGCTGGAGGCGGCGGAAGCCTCGTGCCAGGCCGGACTCGCCGTCCTGGTGGGCGCGCCCAATCTGGTGCTGGGCGGCTCGCACTCCGGCAACATCGCCGCCATCGACCTCGTGCGCGCAGGAAAGGCCGATATCCTGTCGTCCGACTATGTGCCGGCCAGCCTGATCGAAAGCATCTTCAAGCTGCCCGCCTCAGGCGCCGGCATTTCCCTGCCCCAGGCCATGCGCCTGGCCTCGCTCAACCCGGCGCGGGCGGTGGGCCTGGGCGACCGCGGCGAGATCGCGCCGGAACGCCGGGCCGATCTGGTGCGGGTACGGGTGCTCGACGGCGCGCCGCTGGTTCGCACCGTGTGGCGCGAAGGCGAGCGCGTCGTCTGACGATGCCGCCGCTTGCGAACGGTCCGCTGTTCTACGTGATGGGGCCCTCCGGCGCCGGCAAGGACTCGGTGCTGGCGCGCGCCCGGCAATTGCTGGCGCCCGACACCTCCGTGATCTTCGCTCACCGCTACATCACCCGGCCGGCCGAGGCGTCGGGTGAGAACCATGTGGCGCTGAGCGACCTCGAGTTCGCGATGCGTCGCACGCACGGCTTGTTCGCCTTCCATTGGCAGGCCCATGGCAATCACTACGGCATCGGCCGGGAAATCCACGCCTGGCGCAAGGCGGGGCTCACCGTGGTGGTGAGCGGCTCGCGCGAGCATTTCCAAGGCGTGGCCGGCGTCGATCCGGACACCTATCCCGTGCTGATCACGGCACCCGTCGCGCGGTTGCGCGAGCGTCTGGCTGCGCGCGGCCGCGAGGACGAGGCGGCTGCGGCCCGGCGCCTCGAGCGCAGCGACGCCTACGACGTGCACGACCCCAGGCTGATCACGATCGTGAACGACGGGCCGCTCGACGAGGCGGCAACGGCGCTGGTCAGGGTCCTGGCCACGTTTCGGTCCGCACCCGCCGCCCGCCTCCGAGCCTGAAACGCGCCAGGACGGTGAACGGCCGGTCCGGCGCGGGCTGGCGGAAGATGCAGAGATCGTTCACCTGAAGCGGGCTCTCGATGATGCCGGCGAACCGCTGCCGCAAGGCGACGGCGACCGTTTCCCGTTCCGTCGCGCTGGCGATCCGCCCGGTCAGGGTGAGATGGAAGCGCCATTCGTCGAGCACGTAGGGATAACCCCAGCGCAGCAGCAGCGCGTCCTGCCGCGGCGTGAGACCAGGGGCGCGCCGGCGGGCGAGTTCGGCTTCATCGGCCGGGCGGCGGAATTCATCGAACTCGAGGACGCAGCGGTCGGCGAGATCCTGCAGATCGGGGCAGCGCATGGCCGGCACCAGGGCGAGGAAATCCGACAGCTCGGCCAATTCAAGGGACGGCACGACAAAGGCCCGCTCTCGGGCGGCAAACCGGCCGACCGCGTCGACGAAATCGCGCTCGGTAACCTCGTCCGCCAATGCGATCGGCGCCTTCAGTGTGCCGTGGAAGCCATAGAGGCACGGCCCGGCCAGGATTTCCGCCAAGCGCTCGGGAGCCAGGCCTGGCACGGGACGCGGGGCGCGCGTCTGGCCGGTCTCGGGATTGCGGCCGAGCCACTGGCTTGCGGTTGCGGCCAGCCCGTCCTCGGGGCGCGGCGCGTAATAGAGGGCGTAGCGCTGGGTCAAGCCGTGCGTCCCTGGGTACCGATGACGGCGAACCGGATCTTTCCGGAAAGCCAGTCGATCGTCGACACAGTCACAAGGATCATCAGAATCAGGAACGCGACCTGCGGCCATTCGGCCTGCGCGATTTCGTTGGCGAGATAGAGGCCGATGCCGCCCGCACCCACGATTCCGATGATAGTGGCCGAGCGTGTGTTGCTCTCGAAATAGTAGAGCACCTGGCTCAGCAGGACGGGCAATACCTGCGGCAGCACGCCGAAGCGGAATCCCTGCAGGTCGGAACCGCCCGCCGAAAGCACGCCATCGACGGGCTTCTTGTCGGCCGCTTCGATGGCCTCCGAGAACAACTTGCCGAAGGTGCCGAAGTCCGAGGTCAGGATCGCCAGAATGCCGGCGAATGGTCCGAGGCCCACGACGTTGATCCAGATGAGCGCCCAGATCAGCGTGTCGACGCCGCGGATCGTATCGAGGAACCGGCGGCTGGTGAAATGAATGATCCGGTTCGCCACCACGTTCTTGGCCGCGAGCATGCTGACCGGCAGGGCCAGGATGGCGGCACCCAGCGTCCCCAGGAAGGCGATCGACAGCGTCTCGCCCAATGCACCGATGTAGTTCCAGAGCTGGTTGCCCGGGCTGGGCGGAATCATCAGCCCGATCACGATGCCGAGCTTGCCCAGCCCGTCGATGAACTTCTCCGGCGAGAAGCCGAACCGCCACAGGGCATAGACGGCAAGCGCCGTCGCGAGCACGACGGTAGCAGGGGTCATCAGGCGCGCCTGGAGCGGGGCCCGGAAGGACGCCGGATAGCGCTGCTTCAGGCTGGCGCGATCGGCCTCGGCGCGGGCACGCAGCGGACTTGAGGGTGAAGTCATCGGACGTCCAGGCTCAACAGTCTGTGGCGCAGGATCTCGGTCAGCCAGTCGATGAGGAAGACCGTGCCGATGATGATCACCAGGATGGCGCTGACGTCTGCGTAGTAGAATTGCCGGATCGTCGAGATCAGCTCCTTGCCGATGCCGCCGGCGCCGACAAACCCCAGCACCGTGGCGCCGCGGACGTTGATCTCGAAACGCAGCAGCGTGTAGCTGACGAAATTGGACACGACCTGTGGAACCACGCCGAAGCGGACGGTCTCGACGTAGGTCGCGCCTGCGGCCGTCAGGCCTTCGACCGGCTGCATGTTCACGTTCTCGACGACCTCGGAGTACTGCTTTCCGAGGGCGCCGGCCGTGTGGATCGCGATGGCAAGAACGCCGGGCATCGGCCCGAAGCCGAAGGCGTAGACGAACATCAGGGCGAACACGATCTCCGGCACGGTGCGGCAGAATTCCAGCGTACGGCGGGCGGCAAAGCGCAGCGGAGTCGACCGCGTCAGGTTTGCCGACGCCAGGAAGCACAGAAGGAATCCAGCAACGGCCCCGGACAAGGTGCCGAGGTAGGCGATCAGCAGCGTGTCCCAGAGCAGCGCCAGCCAGCCGTCGAGATTCCAGAACCATTCCTGGAGGTCGGCAATGAAGGTCTCCATCCGCAGCCGTGGGAGGATGTCGTGGAAGTAGCTGACGAAGCGCGGCAGGCCCTTCCAGAGTTTCACCGGGTCGACCTGGCCGGCCCAGCCGGATAGCAGCGACAGGACGATCAGCAGCCCGATTCCGCCGATTACCCAGCGCCGCTTCGCCGCGACGGCTGTGGCATAGGCATGTGCGAGCGGCGCGAGCTGCGGCGGCGGCAGGGTCGCGACGGTTCTCACGGAAATGCCTCAAAAAATGGGGGCCGCCGAGACGGCGACCCCCTGGTCCGGGCGCAGACCATTAGCTCTTCTTGCGGCGCAGTTCCTCGAGGAACTTGTTGAGTTCGATGAACTCGAGATAGTCCTTGTGACCGACGGGCACGAACGCGAGATCCTTGCCGTCGGAAAGCTTGTCGAACGCCGCCTTGTCCTTCTTGTGGGCGTTGAAGAAAGCCTGCTCGATGGCCTTCTTGAGGTCGTCGGGCATGTCGTTGAGATAGGCAAACGGCGAGCCGGCGAGCAGCGGCGACTTCCAGACGATGCGGAAATCCTCGTACTTCATCGGCGTGCCGTCGGCCTTCTTGAGCATGCCCTTGTTGATCATGCGGGTGAGGTTGGAATCGGTGTCCGAGTTCCACCAGTTCGTCGCCGCATCCACCGTGCCCTGGGTCATTGCGACCACGGCGTTCTCGTGGCTGCCCGTGACCTGGGCGACGGCGAAGAACTTGTCGGGGGCCTTTCCTTCACGTGTCATGAAGAAGGTGGGCGCCTTGAAGCCGGAGGTCGACTCGACGTCGACAAGGCCCAGTTTCTTGCCCTTGAGATCGTCCAGCGTCTTGTAGGCACTGTCGGCCTTCACATAGACGACCGAGTAGTAGCCGATCGAGCCGTCCTGGTTCTGCGTGGTGCCGAACGCGACGGTGTTGCCGCCGGAGACCGCGTAGGCGCGGGCGTAGGAGCCGGGGCCGAAGAAGCCGATCTGAATCTGGCGATTCTTCATGCCTTCGATCACCGCCGTATAGTCGTTGGCGACCCGCAGCGTGACCTTCGTGCCGAGCTCCTTCTCCAGGTACTTGGCGAATGGCGTGTAGCGGTCGACCACGCCGCTGGCATTCTCGGCCGGCACGATCGCCAGCACGATTTCCGGGTACTTGGCCTTCCAGTCCTGGGCGAAGGAGGGACCGGAAGCGGTGAGGGCGAGTGCGCCCGCTGCAAGAGCCAGTGTCGAGCGTCGATTGATCATGGCAAAGCTCCGATGGTTCGTTTGAACTGAGGCAGTCCTTGAGGTGTCACGCGACGGCGAGCGACGGGCGCATGTTCTGCGTCGGCAAGGGCAGGGCCGTGCCGGCCGTATCCATGACTTCGCCGGCATCGAGCCCGTAGAGTTCCCGGGCGACCGTGTCGGTCAGCGCCTGCGGGACGTCGTCGAACACCACTCGTCCCTGCGCCATGCCGACCAGCCGGTCGCAATAGACCCGCGCCGTATCGAGCGAATGAAGATTGCAGATGACGGTGATGCCGAAATGCTTGTTGATGCGCTGCAGCGCATCCATCACGACCCTGGTGTTGCGTGGGTCCAGCGAGGCGATGGGCTCGTCCGCGAGGATGAGATCGGGCTCCTGGACGAGGGCGCGCGCGATGGCGACCCTCTGCTGTTGACCGCCCGAAAGCGTATCCGCCCGTTGCGCCGCCAGTCCGGCCATGTCGAACTGGTCGAGCGCCGACAGAGCGATGCCCCGATCGTCCTCACTCCATAGCTTCAGCAAGGCCTGCATCGTGCTGACGTGGCTGAGGCGACCCATCAGCACGTTGGTCAGCACGTCGAGACGGCCGGCCAGATTGAACTGCTGGAAGATCATGGCGCAACGCGCCCGCCATTCGCGCAGCGGACGGCCGCGCAGGTTCGTCACGTCCATGTCGCCGAACCGGATCGAGCCCTCCGACGGATCGTTCAACCGGTTGATCATGCGCAGCAGGGTCGACTTGCCGGCGCCGGAGCGGCCGATCACGCCCACGAGCTGACCGGTAGGGACCTCGAGCGAGACATTGTCCACGGCGCACTTGTCGCCGAACTTCTTCACAACACCGTCCAGCCGCAGCATCGAGACCTCA
>JAESFZ010000496.1_pt1 | contig 13069 bp, 14 predicted proteins | sample 9269561 | NCBI WGS metagenome assembly JAESFZ01 (sample SAMN14515552, study PRJNA621657) | algae metagenome | isolation source: Tildeniella nuda ZEHNDER 1965/U140 and co-occurring heterotrophs from wet... | place: Switzerland: Stansstaad, Zurih | collected 1965-01-01
TCCGCTGACGCGCAACCCGTGGAACCTCGCCTGGAATCCCGGCGGCTCCAGCGCCGGCGCCGGTGCCGCCGCTGCGGCGGGGTACGGACCGCTTCATCTCGGCACCGACATCGGTGGCTCGGTGCGGCTGCCCGCCTGCTGGAACGGAATATTTACGCTGAAGCCAAGCCTCGGCCGCGTCCCCGTCGATCCGCCGTTCTTCGGCCGCGCCATCGGTCCGATGACCCGCACGGTCGCTGACTCGTGCCTGCTGATGGCCGAGCTCTCGAAGCCCGATGCGCGCGATCACATGAACCTGCCGCCCGCGACCATCGACTGGAACGCAGGTCCGCTCGAACCGAAGGGCCTGAAGATCGGCCTGCATCTCGATGCCGGTTCGGGCCTGCCGGTCGATCCCGAGGTGAAGGACGCGATCGAGGCGGCGGCGCGCTTGTTCGCGCTCGCAGGCGCCGTGATCGAACCGGTGCAGCCCTTCCTCTCGCCCGACATGCTGCATCTGCAAGATCTCTTCTGGCGGGTCCGGAGCTGGGTCGATTTCTCCGCGCTCTCCCACGCGCGCCAGGCCAAGGTGCTGCCGTTCATCGCCGACTGGTGCCGCGGCGGCGCCGATGTCTCGGGATCGATGGTGATCAAGGGCGTGAACAACTACATGGCGATACGTTCGGCCACGACGCGCGCCACGCAGCCCTTCGACTTCGTGATCTCGCCGGTGTCGCCGGTGCCGACCTACAACGCGGAGTGGGAGACGCCGACCAACGACGTGAACCGCCCGCTGGAACACATCTCCTTCACCATGCCCTACAACATGAGCGAACAGCCGGCCGCCTCGATCAACTGCGGCTACACCAGGGAGGGCAAGCCGATCGGCCTGCAGATCGCCGGCCGCCGGTTCGACGATCTCGGCGTCATGCGCCTGTCCCGGTGGTTCGAGTCCGCGCGCAGCGAACAGAAGAAGTGGCCGGAACCCAAGAAGTAACGATGGACTGCGACGTCATCGTCGTCGGCTCCGGCGCGGCGGGACTCTCCGCGGCGCTGGCCGCGGCGCACGACGGGGCGCGCGTCCTCGTGCTGGAGAAGTCGCGCTGGCTGGGCGGCACGACGGCGATGTCCGGCGCCGGCACCTGGGTGCCGGGCAACCATCACATGAAGGCGGCAGGCATCGCCGATTCAGCCCAAGAGACGATCGACTATATTCGTGGCAATGCGCCGCCGGGCTGGGAGGCGGGCGAGCACGAGCTCTGGCAGGTGCTGGCCGAGCAGTCGGCGCCGATGCTGAAGTTCCTCGAGGACGAGACGCCGCTCCGCTTCGAACTGGTCAACCATCCCGACCCCTATGCCGAGATGCCGGGCGGCAAGCCGTTCGGGCGCATGGTGTCGACCCTGCCGATCAGCCGCTTTCTCCTGGGCCGCTGGTGGAACCGGGTGCGGCCCTCGGTGAAGACGCAGCTCTTCACCTATCGCGAGCTGGTCGACGGCGTCCTGAAGAACCCGGTGCGCGGCGCGCTCTCGATGGCGCCCACCTTGTTGTGGCGGCTGCTGACGGCGCGTGTCGGCGCGGGCAATGCGCTGACCACCGGTCTGGTGCGCGGGTGCCTCGACAAGGGCTGCCGCATCGAACTCGACGCACCGGTCCACCGGCTGGTGATGGAGGGCGACCAGGTCGCGGGCGTCGAGGCGACGATCGGCGGCGCGCGGCGCACCGTGCGCGCGGCACGGGGCGTCGTGCTGGCGACCGGCGGCTTCGACTGGAACCGCGAGCTGATGGCGAAACATTTCCCCGGCCTCGACCTCACCGGAGCACCCGACACCAACACCGGCGACGGCCAGGTGATGGCGGCCGAGGTCGGCGCCGAACTTGCGCATATGGACCAGGCGCTGATTTCGCCCGCGACCTTCACCACCTACGAGGGCCGCCGTCACGCCCAGCCGCTGCTGGAAACCTACGCGCCGCACGTCATCCTGGTGAACCGCCACGCGCAGCGCTTCGTGAGCGAGGGCAGTCCGGCGCTGGGCGTGGCAATCGACGAACGCGGCCCCGACGGGAAGCACCTCCATCTGCCGGCCTGGCGCATCTTCGATTCGCGCTATGCGAAGGCCATGACGCTCTCGATGCATTTCGGCTCGAAGGAGAAAGGCTTTATCCGCACCGCCGACACGCTCGAGGCGCTGGCCGGGCAGATCGGGCTCGATCCCGTGGCGCTGCGCGCCACCGTCGACCGCTTCAACGGCTGGTCGAAGGAGGGCGTCGATCGCGACTTCCATCGCGGCGAGACCGTGTGGGAGCGCTTCTATACCAAGGACCGCGCGCTCGGCACGGTCGAGCAGGCGCCGTTTCACGCCGCGCCCTTTCTCTACGTCAGCCTCGGCACCAAGGGCGGACCGCGCACCGACCGGCATTGCCGCGTGCTGCGGCCCGACGGCAGCGTGATCGGCGGGCTCTATTGCGCGGGCATCGCGATGGCGAGCCCGATCGGCACCAAGTCGGTCGGCGCCGGCACCACCATCGGTCCCTGTCTCACCTTCGGCTATGTCGCCGGCAAGGCGATCGCGAGGCGCAATGTCTGAGAGACCTCCGCTCTCGGGTCCTTTGGGCATCCTGATGCTCGAGACGCACTTCCCGCGCATCGTGGGCGATGTCGGCAATGCCGCTTCCTACGACTTCCCGGTGATCTTCCGCACGATGCAGGGCATCGGCTCGGCGGATGCGGTGACGGCGCATCCCGACCGGCCGCGGGTGCTGGCGGCGCTCAAGGCCAACGCCGAGGCGCTGGCGGCCGAAGGCGCGATCGGGCTCTCGACGAGCTGCGGTTTCCTCGCCCTCTACCAGGACGATCTCGCGGCCGTGTCGCCGGTGCCGGTCGCCACCTCGGCGCTGCTGCATATCAAGGCGTTGAAGGGCAGGAAGGTCGGCGTGATCACCGCCTCGGCGAGGAACCTGACGCCCGCGCATTTCGCGGCGGTCGGTGCCCCGGTCGATACGCCGTTCGTGGGCTTGCCCGAGGACAGCTCCTTCGCAGGCACCTTCCTGCGCAACGGCCTGACACTCGATCGCGATATCGTGGAGCGCGAAGTGGTCGCGGCGGGACGCGCTCTCGTCGCGCAGCATCCCGAGGTCGACACCGTCGTGCTCGAGTGCACCAACCTGCCGCCGTACAGGAAGGCACTGGAAGCGGCGCTGGGCCTGCCTGTCTATGACGTGCTCGATCTGCTCGCCGGCTTCTATGCGGACCTGAGCAAGCGGCGATAAAGCGGCTGCAGCAGCGTGGGCATCAGGTAGATCGGGAACTGCACGGCGGCGATGAACAGGAAGATGTCGGGGTCGGCCGTGATGGGCAGCACTGCCATCAGGAGCGCATTGTGCCGGCCGTTCGAGCAATAGCCCGCCGTGAGCGCGGTGCGGCGATCGAGGAACGGCAGCGTGCCCAGGGCCATCACGAGGTTGCAGAGGAGCATGCCGCCGAAGGCGCCGGCGATGAACCCCGCGAGCTTCACCGGCTCGGCCATCGCGCGAGCCACCACACCGTCCATCAGCGGGATGGCGAAGACCATGAGGACGATCACCGACAGTCCATCGAGCGTCGCACCATCCGGTGCGATGCCATCCGGTGCGATACGACGGCCCCGCCAGCGGCGGATCGCGACGGCGCCGGCAAGGGCCAGCGCCACGATCAGCGCCAGCCGCAGGCTGAGGTCGAGCAGGCCGATCTTGAGGTCGAGGCCCAGCAGCCACAGTGCCAGCGGCGGCAGGGTGAAGGGCACGAGAAAATTGGTGAGCAGCGAGATCAGGAGCGCCAATGAAGAATCGAGACGCAGGAACGCGGCGGTCGTGGCCGCGGAGATGATGCCGGGCGCCATGGCGCTGAGGCAGAGGGCTGCGATCAGGCCCGGCCACAGGCCGAGCGATTGCCAGATCGGCCAGACGATCAGCGGCACGGCGATCAGGTTCAGGAGCGACAGCGCGATCGCGAGGCCCGGTCGCTTCAGCAGCTCGCGCAGCCGGTCCCAGTCGGTGCGGGCGAGCGCCAGCATCAGCAGGATCACCGCGAGCGGCATCAGCAACGGCCGCATCGCGGCGGCGAAATCCTGGAAGAGGAGGCCCAGCAACAGCGAGAAGGGCAGCAGCGTCGTGGCGCGGCCGCCCATGCGCCGCAAAACGTGAACGACAGTGTTCATTGCAGCGACCCTAGCACATGGTAGCGTCTTCCATGCTTCTGCGGATCGTGCTCGTCGCCATGCTGCTGTCCGCGCCGGCGTGGGCTCAACCGTCGAGCGCGCCGGACTGCACCGTCGATGGCAGCCTCACGCAAAGCGACGGGTTGAAACTCGACATCGTCTACCGCTGCCGCTCGGCCGGGGCGCTCACCTTCCAGGCTGACGGCGATCTCATGGTCTCCAAGGTCCTGTCGTTCCGCGACGGGGCGGGCGTGTCGCAACCGATTGCGCCGGGTGGCTGGCGGGTCGAGCCGGTGAACGGCCTCGTCGAGGCGCGCTATCGCTACGATCTCACGGGCTATGCCCGCGCCGTCGATGCGCCGTCGAGGGCGCAGCAGCGCGGCGAGGGCGCGATCTCTCTGCTCCAGGGGTGGCTGCTCGAGCCGTTCGGTTACACCCATCTGCCGACAATCGACATCCGCATGACCACGGCACCGGACCTGGTGTTTGCGTCGGGCCTGCCCAGGGTCGGCGATGCCTGGCGCCTGACCGGCACGACCACGCGCTTCGCGGGCTACACCGTGCTGGGGCGCCTGGACCTGCAGGATATAGCCGTGCCGCTGCCGGGATCCCTGCGGCCTGGAGCACCACGAGGCCAGGGCGTGTTGCGGCTCGCGATGCTCGATGGTTTTAGTGCCGGGCAGCACGGCGAGCTGCTAGACTGGGTGCGCCGTACGGCCGAGGCCGAGGCCAACTACTGGCAGGGCTTCACGGCCCGGCAGATGCTGCTGGTCGTCGTGCCGGTGCGGCAGCGGCGCGGCATCGGCTATGGCCGCACCGTGCCCGGTGGTGGCCTGACGGTGATGGTCGAGGTCGGCGCCGACATGGACCAGCGCCGCCTGTTCGACGACTGGGTGCTGGTGCATGAGCTGATCCATACCGGCATGGCCTTCATCCGCGGCCGCGGCACCTGGTTCATGGAGGGCGCCGCCACCTACGTCGAGCCGATCATCCGCGCCCGCGCCGGCTGGAAGACCGAGCAAGAAGTGTGGCGCGAATGGGTGACGAACATGCCGCAGGGCGTGGCGGCCTTCGCCCGCGGCCTCGGCGACGCGTCGGGCCGCGAGAACTATTGGGGCGGCGCCATCTTCATGCTGCTGGCCGACGTCGAGATCCGGCGCGCCACCGACGGCGCCAAGGGGCTGGAGGATTGCCTCGGTGGTGTGTTGTGGAGCGGCCTCGACGGCTCGCAGCGCGCGACGCTCGACGCCTATGCGGCGGTCTGCGACCGCGCCACCGGAACGCCGGCGCTCCGCCGCCTGATCGACCGCTATGTCGTGAGCGCCCGCCCCGTCGACCTTGCCGCGATCTGGCGCGACCTCGGCGTCGCGATGGTGGGCGGCCGGATCGTCTTCGACGACTCCGCGCCCGACGCCCGCTGGCGCAAGATGATCGTCATGGGTCCACCCGGCCGGCCACCGAAGCGTGTACCTTTGCCGTGGGGACCTTAGGGCAGGGCCAACTAGAACATGCCGTTGTCGTTGGCCGCCTTCTCCGGAACCGGCTGAATCACGTCCCAGTGCTCGACGATCTTGCCGTTCTCCAGCCGGAAGATGTCGACGATGGCGACGCCGCGTTCGCCCGGCTCGCGCACGCCGTGGACATGCAGGATCACATAGTCGCCCTCGGCGAAGGCGCGCTTGATCTCGCTCTTGGCGTTGGGGAACTTGTCCTTGCGGAAGGCGATGAAGGCCTTGAAACCTTCGATGCCGTCGGGCGCGGTGGGGTTGTGCTGGATGTACTTCGGTCCGAAGTGTTTTGCTGCGGCGTCGAAGTCCTTCTGGTTGAGGCCCTTCTCGTAGAAGTCGAGCACGACCTTCTTGTTGGCCTCGGGATCGGCATGCGCGGGGGCGATGGCGGCGATCAGCAGGGAAATAACGAGCGCGAGATGCTTCATCGGGGCCTCCTTGTTTTCGAGGCCCATGCTAGCATCCCGCCATGACGATGCAGAGCGGCGCGTGGCTGGAAGATCTCACCTGGCAGGAAGCCAAGGCGCGCTTCGACGGCGGTGCCGTGGTCGTGGTGCCGGTGGGCGCGGCGTCCAAGGCCCATGGTCCGCACCTGCCGCTCAAGACCGATGCGCTGACCGCCCGGGCGCTGGCAGAGCGGCTGATCGAGCGGTTGCCGGTGGTGGCGGCGCCGGTCGTGGGCTTCGGCTTCTATCCCGCCTTCACGTCGTTTGCCGGCAGCCAGCATCTCGGCGCCGATACTTTCAAGGCGCTGATGCGCGAGCTTCTGGGCAATCTCCGCAGCCACGGCGTCCGGCGGATCGCGATCCTCAACACCGGCGTCTCGACCGAGGCGGCGCTCGATCAGGTGGCGGGCGAGCTGGGCGAGGTCGCGGTGCTGCACATGCGGCTCCTCGGTTCGAAGGCGGAACCGCTATTCGACAATCCCGACGGGGGCCACGCCGACGAGCGCGAGACCTCGGTGATGCTGGCCCTCGACCCACGCAGCGTGCGTATGGACCGCCTCGTACCGGAGGGTGATTTCGAGACAACGGCCGCCACCGGCGACGCCTCGCGCGCCTCGGCCTTCAAGGGCGAGCGCCTGCTCGCGGCACGGGTCGACGATATGGTCGAGGCGCTTGCGCGGCGCTGGCCTGATGCTTTTTAGCGCTGCGGCGCCGCTTCGGTCTCGAACTTCATCGGCCGCCAGGCTCGCACCAGCTTCTTGGCGTCGGCGAGCTGCGAGGCACTCATCCGCGCTGCGACCAGGTCGCGCTGCCGCACGGCCTCGGAGCCGCTGCCGGAGATACTGCGCGCACTGAGGCTCAGCCACAGATAGGCCTGCACGAAGTCCCTCGAGACGCCGTTACCGTTCACATAGAGGATACCGAGCTTGTACTGGGCGTGAGGCTGTCCCTGCAGCGCCGCCGACTCGAACCACTTGGCGGCTTCCTCGACGCTCCGCAGTTCGCCCGTCGCCTCGGCATAGACCTGCCCGAGCCGGTACTGCGCATAGGCGTTGCCACCCTCGGCGAGCGGCAGCAGTAGCTTCTCGGCCGCGGCATAGTTGCCGCGCTGGAAGGCGGCGTTGGCATCGTCGATCGGCGCCGCCACGGCGGGCGGGGCGATGGCGAAAGCCAGCAACAAGGAAAGTCCGACCATGGAGCGCAGCATCGCAAGAGTATGCCACAGAACTGGCCGGCCGGCCCGTTGCATGGGATAGTTGCCGACACCATCTGGGGAACAGCCATGGCAACCGACTCGGGTCTTTCCCTTCCGTTCGACAACAGTTACGCCCGCCTGCCCGAGCGCTTCTACGCGCGCCTCGCGCCGACGCCCGTCGCAGCGCCAAGGTTGCTCAAACTCAACGTCGCGCTGGCCCGCCAGCTCGGGCTCGATCCCGACGTGATGGCCTCGCCCGAGGGCGTGGAGATCCTGGCCGGCAACCGCGTGGCCCCAGGCTCGACGCCGATCGCACTCGCCTATGCCGGCCACCAGTTCGGCGGCTTCTCGCCGCAACTGGGCGACGGTCGTGCCCTCCTGCTGGGCGAGGTGGTCGACCGCGACGGCGTGCGCCGCGATATCCAGTTGAAGGGCTCCGGCCCGACGCCGTTCTCGCGTCGTGGCGATGGCCGGGCGGCCCTCGGTCCGATGCTGCGCGAATACCTCGTCAGCGAGGCGATGTTCGTGCTGGGCATTCCCACCACGCGGTCGCTGGCCGCCGTCAGTACCGGCGAGCCGGTGTGGCGCGAGGCCGAGCTGCCGGGCGCGGTGCTCACGCGCGTGGCGTCGAGCCATATCCGTGTCGGCACCTTCCAGTTCTTCGCCGCCCGCGACGACGTCGAGGCGCTGCGGCTTCTGGCCGACCATGTGATCGACCGCCACTACCCCGAGGCCCGCGCCCAGGCCCAGCCCTATCGCGCACTCTACGAGCAGGTGATCGACCGCCAGGCCAGGCTCATCGCGCAATGGCTTCTGGTCGGCTTCATCCATGGCGTCATGAACACCGACAACACTTCGATCGCGGGTGAAACCATCGACTATGGTCCCTGCGCCTTCATGAACGCCTACGATCCGGCCACGGTCTACAGTTCGATCGACACCCAGGGCCGCTACGCCTACGCCAACCAGCCGCGCATCGCGCCCTGGAACCTGGCGCGGTTCGGCGAAACCCTCCTGCCGCTGCTGGCCGACGAGAGCGAGGCCGCACTCGCCATCGCCAACGAGGTGCTCGCGACCTTCCAGCCGCGCTATGCCGCTGCCCTGCTGAGCGGGCTCCGTCGCAAGCTCGGTCTTTTCACCGAACAAGAGGGTGATGCGGCGCTGGCCGAGGACCTCCTGAAGGCGATGGCGGAGAACCAGGCAGATTTCACGCTCACTTTCCGCCGCCTGGGCGATGCGGCGGCCGATGCCGCCGCCGACACCGGCGTGCGCGACCAGTTTCTCGATCCTGGCGTGTTCGATGCCTGGGCGGTGCGCTGGCGCCAGCGCCTGTCGACCGAACCGCAGGATGGCGCCGCGCGTCGTGCCGCGATGCATGCGACGAACCCCGTCTACATTCCGCGCAATCACCTGGTCGAAGCGGTGCTGGCCGCTGCCATCGAGCGTGACGACTATGGGCCGTTCGAGGAGATGATGGCGGTGCTGGCGCGCCCGTTCGACGAGCGGCCGGAGTTCGCGGCCTACGCCGAGCCGCCGGTCGGCGACCAGAGCGGCTACAAGACCTTCTGCGGCACCTGATGCTGCGCATCGCCTTGTTCGTCGTTGCGATGAGCCTCGGCACGGCCGCGTCGGCGCAGCCCGTCCCTGCGACGCTGGCCTGTGGCGGCAGCGAGCCGTTCTGGAGCCTGGCGCTCGGGGCCGGCAAGGCCCGCCTTGATGCGCCCGAGCCCGGCCTGCTGAAAGGCGGCAGCGACTTTGCGGGCAAGGCTACGCCCATCGCCAACCAGCGCGCGGGCACGGTCGTGTGGCGCGGTCGCTCCACAGGCGGCGCGTCGGAGTTGGTGGCGGTGATCACACGCCAGGCCTGTCCCGCGCCCAGCGGTCAAGACGATCCCTTCCGTGTCTTCCTGTCGCTGCCCGACGGCACGGCGCTGGCGGGCTGCTGCCGCTAATAGCGGAACGTGACGCCGACGGTGAAGAACTTGCCGTTCACGTTGTCCAGGAAGCTGCCGGCCAGCAGATCGAACTCGAGCGCGGCATCGTTCGGCCGCCAGCGCAGGCCGATCTGCGTGCCCGTGAAGCCGGGCTGCCGGCCGAACACTTCCAGCATCAGGCTGATTTCCTCCCAACCGATCTTGGTTTCGATCTGGGCGCCGTAAAAGAGGCCGTTCACGGAATTGGCGAAGCTGAGATACTGCCAGCCGGCATTGAGGTTGATCCGCGCCTTGTCGTTGAGCGGGATCGACACCGGCACGACCAGCGTGCCCAACTCGAAGGCGCCGGTCGACATGTTGACGCCGCCGTTGAAGGCGAGACCGAGGCCGACGCCGGTTTCCTCCGGGATCAGGTTGACCTTGAGCGCCGGTCCGAGGAGTTGCTCGGAGCTGCCCGTGCCGCCGAACCAGACGTGTTGGAACTGCAGGCCGAATTCGAGTCGGGGCAGCGACGAGAGCGTGCAGGTATTGGTGGCATTGGCGTAGCCGCCGCCGACTTCCACGCTGTAGCCGGTCACCCATGTTTCGAGCTGGCAGGTCCCGGGGTCTACGACCTCGGAGTCGTCGACGATATGGGCGCCACCGGCGGCCCAGGCGACCAGCCCCGGCACCAGGACCGGGAGCAGGGACAGAGACAACAGGAGGGAGGCGAGGAGAACAACGGGACGATTTTTCATGACAGACTCGCGGTGCAACTCTACCGTCACCACGAGCCTGTAGCCGGTGCCTGTGTCATCCGCGCGACACGCAGACGGACAGGAGCCGCTTCCTACATCGGGGCACCCCGCCCAATGCGCTCGCGTGTGACCGCGGTTGGTGGCAGGTCTCCTGGCTCGCGGGTCCCAGCTCTCGACCGCCTTCCCAAGAACCTGTCGGTCCCCAGTGGCACTTCCGGTCTCAAGCTCGCCGCTTACAGTTGCGGGGGCAGCCGCGGCATCGCACCCGAAGATGCACCGCGTTCCCTATTGTTCCCTTGCAGGAACCACCGAGGTTATGCTGGCAGCGGGGATTCGCAGCGTCAAGACGAAGAGGATTATACCGTGCCGCCTCGGCGGATTCGCTCGATCTCGGTCTCGCTCGGCGTATAGGCCGGCGCCTTTGGATCGAAGCAGGTCCAGCCGTCCTTGCGATAGTCGTTGCCGCGCTGCACCGGATCGATCGGCTGGTGGCGGTCGAGGATCGCCTGGATCCGGGCGTCGTCCTTGACGGCCACGCGAGCGCTCACCAGCGTGCAGCCCCGGCGTATGGCTTCCGAATAGACATCGGCGTGCTCCTTCGACAGGCCGGCATCGACCAGGGCGCCGACGATGCCGCCGGCCGCCGCACCCGCCGCCGCGCCGACCGCGATGCTCGCCAGCCAGCCCGCCGCGACCACTGGCCCGAGGCCGGGAATGGTCAGGATGCCGAGGCCGGCCAGCAGCCCGGCGCCGCCGCCCAGCGCCGTGCCCAGGCCGATGCCGGTGGCCGCATCGGGGAACTCCTCGACCTCGTCGACATCGTCATACTGCGCGCTGACACACTTGTTCGCGACCAGGCTGATGTCCTTGTCCGGCACGCCGGCTGCTTCCATCGCGGCCACGGCCTCGCAGGCGTGGGCGTGGGTGTCGTAGACCCGGCTGACAGTCTTCATGATCGTATCCCTTTGTGGCCCGGAGCGGAGGACGCGCGAGGAAGGACGAGGTTAGTGCAAGACAGGAGCGCGCGCAGGACTGATTCGACGATCACGCCCGCGAGCACCAGGAGCGGCGCCGACATCCCGGCCCCCATTTCCCTGCTGTGTAGCATGTAGCGTCTTGGGCTACTGTCTGCGCGTTGGCGGAGATGAAGAGGGGACGATCATGACATCCCGTCATCAGGCATGGGCGGCCCTGCAGCCCAGGCTGAAAATATTGGAACCATTGCCGTTCTCCGCCGACCATTGGTCTGTCGTTGAACGCCTGCATGGCAATTTCAACGATCGCGAAGCGCATACCTGCCTGCCTATCCCGATTGCCCGCTTCCGCGAAGCTGCACGGAAGGCGATCCACGAACACGCGAAGCAGTTCGACGAAGTCAAAACAGTAGCTGTCGATGACGGCTGGTTCGCGGAGAAATTTGCGAGCGGCACGTCCGATACGATGGCGAACTTCGTGCGTCTCTATAATGACGACGTCGATGAAATGATGGGTGTTCTCGTGCCGTCGGCGCGCTATCGCAAGGGGCACTATTCGTATGGGAAATTCACGGTTCCCCAGCCGCATGGGCTGCATACCGATCATAGTGCGGAAGATCCTGACGGCGCGGGGGAGCCCATCTGCATCGCCAGGATCGAAACCCTGGGAACGCACTACCTTGCCGGTGACTACCGGGCGTACGACCCCCGAACGCAGAGCATGCTCAAGGCATTGAGATACTGGATTGCCGTTCCCGAGGGCGAGCCGGAAACCGTTCTCGATGAACTGTTGAAGCGGGGGACACTCAAGACCATTCCGGTAAACCATGTGATGCTGATGGTGGCCGGGAACAGTTCCGAAAATTCCCAAGTCACCCAACACATCGCCGCCAGACCGCCCGACGGCGGACTGCATTCGGCGTTCCTTCAGCGGCAATACAAGCTCGCGCAGGAATAATCGGACACCGCGCTCGCGAAAGGACAACAGGTAGTGGCTTTGGCACCGCCTGAGCGCTTCCTGCAGCGGCTTGATGTTCCTATTTTGTTCACGTAAGAGTCGGCGCAGGAGGTGTCCTCGAATGACTGCTCTTACGCTTCACGATGTAGCCGTCAGCACAACGCCGATCGGGGTCGAGTGCGAGCATTGCATGCGCCATGTCCTGCTCACGCGGGCGATCGTGCGGGCGCAGGCCGGTGATCTGCGCACGCTGGAAGAGGTGGGTCTTCACTGCGGCAAGTGCGGCTCGCGCCGGTTCAGCACGGTTCGTCTCGACAAGAGTTCTCAGCGGACAGCCTTCATGAGGAATCTGTGACGAAGCGAAAGTCGGCGGAAGCCGGCCGAGCAACCATCTCCAACGCAAGGAACTCGGTCATGGGTTTGCCCTGATGCGCCTGCTCGACCCCCAACTCTTCACCTCGAAGTACCCGCGGCCCTACGCCGTCGTTGGCCGAATTGACCCTGACGTCACTTCGAGAACCCGACGCGCCGAGGACCAATGCTTGCCGCTGCTGACGGCGGCGAGCGGCATCGTCGGCAATGTCGGCGAATTCAGCGGCACCGTGGAGAACTCCGGTTGGACGATCCGCCTGTCCTTTGCGCGCGGCGACGATGCTGCCCGGCTCTGCGCCTTCCTGAAGGCGATGCCCGTTCCAAATGGCGTCGACAGCGATTTCATGGCGACGTTCCAGCTGGACCGTCGCCTGTATGCAGATCTGGTTGAGGCGCGCGACTTGTGGGAGCAGGGTCGCAAGGCTGCCTAGCCACAGCAACACTGAAGGAGGAGAGCGGACGATGATTACCGGTGGCTGCCATTGCGGTGCAATTCGCTATCAGGCCGAGGGCGATGTCCTCACCCACGCCCTGTGTCATTGCACGGATTGTCGGCGCCATGCCGGCGCGCCGATGGTCGGCTGGACGATGTACCCGAAGGACGCGGTCAAGGTGACGAAGGGCACACCCAAGGTCTACGCCTCTTCGGAACATGGCCGGCGGCATTTCTGCCCCAATTGCGGCACCGGACTGTTTTACGAGAACTCGAAAATGCTACCGGGGATCGTCGACATTCAGAGCGCGACCTACGACGATCCCGGCGCGATTCCCG
>JAESFZ010000499.1_pt1 | contig 13048 bp, 10 predicted proteins | sample 9269561 | NCBI WGS metagenome assembly JAESFZ01 (sample SAMN14515552, study PRJNA621657) | algae metagenome | isolation source: Tildeniella nuda ZEHNDER 1965/U140 and co-occurring heterotrophs from wet... | place: Switzerland: Stansstaad, Zurih | collected 1965-01-01
CTTGCGGCAGTTGCAGCTCCTTCAGCCGGGCCGAAAGCGAGACCGCGGGCGGGTCGCCGGCGCGGCCGGCGGCGTAGTTGTTCAGGCCGACGTGGATCTTCCCGTCCAGGAACGTGCCGGCCGTGAGCACCACGGTGCGGCCACGGAAGCGTATGCCCACTTGCGTCACAGCCCCCACCACACGGTCACCTTCAACCATCAGGTCGTCCACCGCTTGCTGAAAGAGCCACAGGTTGGGCTGATTTTCCAGCGTGCGGCGGATCGCAGCCTTGTAGAGCACGCGGTCGGCCTGGGCGCGGGTGGCGCGCACGGCCGGGCCCTTGGAACTGTTGAGGATGCGGAACTGGATGCCGCCCTCGTCGGTGGCCAGCGCCATGACGCCGCCCAGCGCGTCCACTTCTTTCACCAGGTGGCCCTTGCCGATGCCGCCAATGCTGGGGTTGCAGCTCATCTGGCCCAGGGTCTCGATGTTGTGCGTGAGCAGCAGCGTGGCGCAGCCCATGCGCGCGGCGGCCAGCGCGGCTTCGGTGCCGGCATGCCCGCCGCCGACGACGATGACATCGAATTCCTGTGGGTACAACATGGTGGTGCTCTTCGGGGAACGTGCAGCCCGGTGCGCCGGGCAACCTGCGATTGTCCCACCGTTGGGCATTTTCTGCCCCACCCGCCTGGCGTCAGGGCCACAGGGGCGCAGGAATGCTGCGCGGTGCCGGTGCCAGAATCCGTGCCATGAGCACCACCCCACCCCTCCTCGTCTTCGCGGGCAGCACCCGCGCCCAGTCCCACAACCGCCGCCTGGCCCAGGCCGCCGCCGACATCGCGCGCGCGGCCGGCGCGCCGGTCACGCACATCGAACTGGCCGACTTCGACCTGCCGATCTACAACGCGGACCTGGAGGCGCGCGGCACACCCGCCGCCGCGATCCGACTGAAGGAGCTCTTCCACGCCCACCCAGCGTGGGTGATCTGCTCGCCCGAGTACAACGGCAGCTACACCGGTCTGCTGAAGAACACCATCGACTGGGTCTCCAGCCCCGTCAAGGACCACGCCGAATGGAGCAGCGGCCTCAAGCCCTTCACGGGCAAGGTGGTGGGCCTGCTGAGCGCCTCGCCCGGGGCCATGGGTGGCCTGAGGAGCCTGTCCCACCTGTCTCCACTGCTATTGAATCTGCAGTGCTGGCTGACACCACGCCAGTTCGCGCTGGCGCGCGCTGGCGAGGCTTTCGATGCAGAGGGCCGGCTGGCCGAGCCCGCGCGCCTGGGCGTGCAGGGCGTGGTCGACCAGGCCCTGTGGGCCGCGCAGCGCTTCGCCGGTTGAGCACGCTTCAGCGCGTGCGCAGCAGGATCTCGTCCGCCAGCTTCTGGTAGTTGCCGTTGAAGTGGTGGTCGCCGGGCAGCGGCACCGGCGTGGCCTGCCCGGCCGGCACACGCGGGCAGATCGCGTCGCGGTCGTTCGTGCCGTAGACGCACAGCGTGCGGGCCGCCGTGAGCTTCTGCAGCTCGGGCTTGAGCGGCAGGCCCGCGGTGTCGCGCTTCAGCCAGTTGCTAAGCCGGAACTCGAACGAGGCCTTTTCGCCCGGCCCGATCAGCACGGTGTGCGACACCAGCGCGCTCGAAGCCGCGGACAGTCGCGGCACCGCGAACGGCAGCACGTCCGCGCCTTGCGAGTAACCGATCAGCAGCGCGCGGCTCTTCTTCCATTGCGCCGCGTAGCTGCGCAGCACCCGGTCCAGGTCCTTCGCCAGGCCATCGGGCGTGCGCGCCGTCCAGAAATAGCGCAGCGAATCCAGCCCCACCACGGGCACGCCAGCGGCAGAGAGCTTCGCGGCCAGCTCCTTGTCGATGCCAGCCCAGCCGCCATCGCCCGACAGCAACACGGCGAAGGTGTCCGACGTGCCCGATGACGGCACCGGCACCAGCGGCAGATCGGCCCCGCCGGTGTCTGGCGCGGGCGCGGCGACGGCGGGCGCACGGCCCAGCTTGCGCTGCGCCTCCAGCAGCGCGGGCGTGGTGTCCGCCCCCGTCACGTTGACCAGCTCGGCCCCGCTCACCTGCGCCACAAAGTCCTGCACACCCGTGGCCGCGCAGGCCGTGTGGGCGCTGCCCTGCAACACCGTCCAGGGCGCGTGCAGCCGGGGCGAGGGCAGCAGCGTGAGTCCGGCCTTGTCGGTGCGGCGCGTGAAGTGCACGTCCTCGCCCTTGCACAGCGGGCGCCTCACCGCCAGCGTGGGGCAGAAGCCCATCGAGACGGCGCCGCCGAAGGTCTGGTCCGGCGCCTGCGCGAGCATGGCGTAGGCCAGCACGCCGCCCTGCCCCTCGCCCACCAGCAGCGGCGGAAAGTAGGCCGGCAGCCGCGCGTAGCCCTGCAGGAAATGCGAGAGGTTTTCCAGATCGCCATCGGGCAGCAGGCAGTCGCCACCGTTCTTGGTGAGCGCGGCCAGCAGACGCGGTGTGTGAATGCCAGCCACCAGCGCGCCGCGCGCGGCCAGGGCTTGGGCCTGTGCCGCGAGCGCGGGTGTCCAGCCGGCATCACCCGAGAGAAAGAGCACGAACGCGTTCGCCTGGCCCTGCGGCCGGTACAGCGCCACGTCCTTGAAGTTGCCGTGGGAGACCGTCTCGCCAGACGCGCCCGCGGGCGCAGCGGCCTTCGGGGCGGTGCTCTGCGCGAATGCGCCGAAGGGAAGCGACAGTGCCGCCAGCAGGCAGGCGGTGATGAGCGGGGTTTTCATTTGGCAATCACCCGGCGCAGGCCGCCGGCGATCAGTGCGGCCACGTCGGCCAGGATGAAGAACGGAGCGAAGCCCCCGGGCGACGCGAGGTAGCGCGGCTCCCACACCGGGTCGAACTTTTCCTTGAACGCGCGCAGGCCCTGGAAGTTGTAGAAGTTCTCGCCGTGGTTGAAGAGCAGGCGGCCCAGGCGGTGCCAGTTGGGCGCGAGCGGGTGCTGCGCCATGCCCGAGAGCGGCACCATGCCCAGGTTGAAGCGCTGGTAGCCCTCGGCCTGGAAGTGCAGGATCACCTGCGCAAAGAGGAAGTCCATGGCGCTGCGCGGTGCGTCGGGCAGCTGGCGCATCAGGTCCACGCTGGCCTCCAGCTTCTGGTCGGTGCACAGCAGCGTGGCGAAGGCCACGATGCGCTCGCCTTGCCGCACCACCGCCACCGGCTGGCGCAGCACGTAGTCGCGGTGGAATGCGCCGAGCGAAAACGCCTTCTCCGCCGTCTGGTGGTCGCTCAGCCAAGCGTCCGACACCACCTGCAGCTGATCGAACACGGCGGCCACCTGCGCGGGCACCAGCACCTGGAAGCTCAGGCCCTCGCGCTGCGCGCGCGAGACGCCATGGCGCAGGTTCGCGCGCTGCTTGCCCTGGAGGCTGAAGCCCGGCAAATCCACCAGCGCGCATTCGCCGAGCTTGTGCACGCGCAGGCCAGCATCGAGGTACACCGGCAGGCCATCGGGCCGCACCTGGTAGAACGCCGCGCGCCCGCCCGATTCGCGCGCCTGCTCCACGAAGCGCCACACCAGCTCCGCCCATTCGCTCGCCGGCCCCACCGGGTCGTACAGCGCCACCCATGAGCGGCCGCGCCGCCCGAACATGATGAAGGCGCGCTGCGAGTCGGACACCATCAGGCTCTTGTCGCCCATCATCACCAGCCCGGCGCCGGCAGAAGCCTGGGCGCGCACGATGCGCGCGGCCTGGTCCAGCGCGCCGCTGTCGGGTTTGACCAGCACCGCTTGCGGCCGGCGCAACAGCTGCCCCAGCGCCACCATCAGCGTGAGCAGGCACACGGCCACCAGGGCGCGCAGCGAGCGCGGCGCATAGCCGTCGAACTCGAACTGCCACCAGACCTGGTTCACGTAGTCCACGTCGCGGTACACGAAGAACAGCAGCGCGGTGATGGCCAGCACCACCGCCGCCACCGCCGCCAGCCAGCCCCAGGTGAAGGCCTGCGAGAACAGGGCGGCGCGCCGGTTGAACTGCTTGCGCGAGAGCGCCAGCGCGCCCGCCAGCACCAGCAGCAGCACCGCTTCCGACACGGCGATGCCCTTGGGCAGGCACAACACCAGGCTCACCAGCGCCAGCCCGAGGCCGGCCCACCACGAGGCGTCCAGCCGCAGGAACATGCCGCGCGCCACGAACAGCAGCGCCAGCCCGGCGATGCTGCCCAGGAAGTGGGCCGCTTCCACCACCGGCAGCGGCAGGTAGCGCGACAGCAGCTCGGTGGCATCGTCCGTGGCCGGGGTCACGCCCGAGACCAGCAGCACCACGCCCACCACCCAGGTGAACGCCGACAGCAGCAGGGGCGACAGGCTCGCCGCCGCGCGCACCACCGGCGTGGCCGCCCCGCGCCGGCCCTCCGCGAACGCCAGCATCGCCACCGCCAGCGCGAGCGGCAGCAGGTAATAGACGACGCGGAACATCACCAGCGCACCAGCGAGCTGCTGGGCCGACACGTGGTGGCCCAGCGCGAGCAGCATCACCGCCTCGAACACACCCAGGCCACCGGGCACGTGGCTGATCACCCCCAGCGCGATCGCCAGCGCGAAGAAACCCACGAAGGCCGGGAACGCGATCGCCCCCGACGGCAGCAGGAACCACAGCGCGGCCGCCGCAGCCACCACGTCGAGCGCGGAAATGAGCAATTGCTGCAGGGCCAGCGACGCGCTGGGCAGGCGCAGCGTAACGCCGCGCAGCGTGGTTTCGCCGCCGCGCCGGCAGTAGCCGATGAACGCGCCCGCGGCCAGCAGCACCACCACCGCCATGGCCCGCAGCACACCGGGCGGCGTGCCGAACACCTCCTGCACCGTGCCCGCGCCCCACACCAGCGCCGCCGCCCCCACCACCACGATGCCGATGCCGAAACCGGCCGCGTTGAAGACGATGGCGCGAGAGACCAGCCCGGCCTCCAGCCCCGCCGCGCCGTACAGCCGCATGCGCACGGCACCGCCGGTGAGCACGCCCAGGCCGATCGTGTTGGACAGCGCGTAGGCGATGAATGCGGTCTTGGCCACCACACGCTGCGGCAGCTTTGCGCCCGCATAGGCCAGCGCCGTGCGGTCGTAAAACGTGAGCGCGTAGTAGCTGGCGGCCGTGGCCAGCACCGACAGCAACAGGGCCATTGGCGGCGTGTCGCGCACCGCCTCCACGATCTCGCCGTAGCTCAGTTCCGTCATGAGCTTGTGCCCGGCCTGCACCAGCAGCACACCCAGCAGCAGGGCCAGCGCGGCATACACCCACAGGCGCCACTGGCTCAGTCGGGATACCAGCGTCTCGGGGGTGCTCGCGCTCAGGGACATGAAGTGGTCGGTGTGTTCCGTTTCCGGGGGGCGGTGCCGCAGTGCGGCGCCAGCGAAGGGCCAGTTTAAGGCCGCGCGAGACAATCACCCCATGCCCATCGCCCCCACCGCCATGGCCTGCCGGCCCGGCTGCGCAGCCTGCTGCACCGCGCCGTCCATCAGCAGCCCCCTGCCCGGCCTGCCCCGTGGCAAACCCGCCGGCATGCCCTGCCCGCAACTGGACGAGGCACTGCGCTGCCGCCTGTTCGGCCTGCCGGAACGCCCGGCCGTGTGCGGTTCGCTCGCACCCGGCCCGGAGATGTGCGGCCCCGACCGCGCGCACGCCATGGCCTGGCTCACGCGACTGGAACGGGCCACCCAGCCGGGCTGAGCACGCGCTGTCCTCGCAGCGACAACACGGCGGCCCGCGTTGCGCCTACAGTGGGCCCCAGCCGCACACCACGGGCGGCATTGCAGGAGACACACCATGCACATCCCCTCCCTCAGGGAAGTCGTCAGCGCCGAAGAATGGGCCCTGCGCTGCGACCTCGCGGCCTGTTACCGCCTCGTCGCCGCCTACGGCTGGAGCGACCTCGTCTTCACCCACATCAGCGCCAAGCTGCCCGACAGCGTGACCGGTGGCGAACACCAGTTCCTCATCAACCCCTACGGCCTCATGTTCGACGAGATCACGGCCAGCAGCCTGGTCAAGGTCGACATGGCCTGCAACAAGCTGCACGACTCGCCCTTTCCGGTCAACCCGGCCGGCTTCGTGATCCACAGCGCCGTGCACGAGGCGCGGCCAGAAGCCGGCTGCGTGCTGCACACCCACACCCGCGCTGGTGTCGGCGTGAGCGCGCAGAAGGCCGGCATCCTGCCGATCAGCCAGCAGGCCACCTTCGTGCTGAACTCCCTCGCGTACCACGACTACGAAGGCGTGGCCTTCCGCCCCGAAGAGAAGCCGCGCCTGCAGGCCGACCTGGGCACGGCCAACTATCTCGTGCTGCGCAACCACGGCCTGCTCACCGTGGGCCGTGGCATTGCCGAGGCGTTTCTCGCCATGTACACCTTCGAGAACACCTGCCGCATCCAGATCGACGCGCTCGCGGGCGGTGGAGAACTCACGCCCGTGGACCCGCGCATCCTCGCCGGCATGGCCGACGTGATGCGCATCGCCACCGCGGGCCAGGGGGCACAGCTGGCCTGGCCGGCCTTGCTGCGGAAGGTGGAGAGGCTCGACCCGGGTTACCGGACCTGAGGGCCCTGCGGCATCGCCACGAACGCGGCCATGCCTTCCAGCACGGTCCGCAGGCGCATCAGCTCGCGCGAGCTGTCCAGCCGCTTCGACCACGCCGCGATGCGCGAGACGCGCTGCAGCCTTGGCAGCAGGTGGGCCATGAAAGTGCGCAGCGCCGGGCCGCCGGTGCCTGCGCTTTCATAGGCCTGCAGCACGGCCAGCACGGCACCCGGGCCCAGGGGCTGGAGGTAGCGGGCCAGCGAAAGGGTGAGCTGCAGCATGTCGTACACCTGCACCGTCTCCAGCGCCATGCCGGGGCGCAGGCGCTCCTCGAAGTCCAGCCGGGCGAAGTGCGTGCCGTCCCAGGTGGTGTTGCGCAGCTGGGCGCCGCCATGCCATTGCCCACGCGCGTGGAAAGCGGCCAGGTCGGCGCTGGCGGCGCACATCAGCGGCAGGCGTTCGCCTTCGGTCATGCGGTGCAGCTGGTAGTCCACCGTCTCCCCGATGTCGCTGGTGGTGAGCGAGAAGCCGTCGAAGGCGCGCACCGCGGGCACATGCTCGCCCGCCGCGGCCAAGGCCACCAGGCGCTCGTGCTCGTAGGCCAGCAGGGCGCGGGCGTCGGTCTGGCGCACGGCGCGCCAGGGCACCGGCACGCCCACGAAATGCGCAAACACCCAGATCCCCAGCGACTTGGACAGGCTGCGCAGCGGCCGGTCGGCGGTCTTGGTCCAGGTCTTGGTCGGCGAATGGGGGAGTGGAACGGGCGGGCTCACAAGGCCGCGATTATCCGGAAACCGGAGGGGGCTCAGGGCGCGTCGGCGTAGCGCTGCATTTCCCAGTCGCTCACATGGCGGCTCCAGGCGGCCCACTCGTCGTGCTTGAGCGCCAGAAACTGCGCGCAGAACGCCGTGCCGACGGCTTCGCGCAGGGCACCGTCCGCGGCCAGCGCATCGAGGGCGGCCAGCAGATCGCGCGGCAGGCGGTCGGGCAAGGCGTCGCCCATGGCGTGGCGTTCGTACAGATCGTCCTCGCAGGGCACCGCGGCGGGCAGCGCCTGGTCGATGCCCGAGAGGCCGGCGGCGAGCGTGGCGGCCAGGGCCGCGTAGACGTTGCACGAGGGATCGGGCAGGCGCCATTCGATGCGACCGGCCACGCCACGCACGAGGCAGGTGCGGTTGTTGTCGCCCATGGCTTTCCACACCGGCGACCAGGTGGTGCCGGAGGCGCTGCGGCTCGCGGCCAGGCGCCGGTAGCTGTTGACGGTGGGCGCGCACAGCGCGGCGAGTGCATCGGCGTGGTGCAGCAGGCCGGCGGCGAAGCGGTGGCCGGTCTCGCTCAGGCCCAGCACGCCCGCCGCATCGGCCATCACCGGCCGGCCCTGCGCGTCGGTCAGGCTGAGGTGGAAATGCAGGCCGCTGCCCGGCGCGTGCGCCAGCGGCTTGGGCATGGTGGAGAACACCATGCCGTGCTGCCGCGCCACCGCCTGCGCGGTGAGCTTGAAGAGCTGGTAGCGGTCGGCGGCGGCCAGCGCGTCGTCGTGCCGGTAGTTGATCTCGTATTGCCCGGTCGCGTCTTCGTGGTCGATCTGCTCGAGCTGGAAGCCCAGCGCATCCAGCGTCTGGCGCATGCCGTCGAGAAAGCCAAAGTTGCGGCCGATGGCCTGCAGGTCGTACGAAGGCTTGGCGAGCTGGTCTTCGCCATCGGCCACGCGCCACGCGCCTTGCGCGCTGCGCTGGAGCAGAAAGAACTCGGGTTCGATGCCGACCCACAGCGTCCAGCCGCGCTCGGCCTTCAGCCGCTCCACCTGCCGCCGCAGCACCTGGCGCGGGCAGGTGTCCAGCGGCTCGCCGCCGGCAAAGCCGTCGCACACCGCGTGCGCCACGCCGGGCATGAAGGGCAGTGGCCGCAGGGTTTCAGGCCGCACGCGGCCCATGTACTCGCTGCGGGCGCCCATGCGCGGCAGGCCGGTGCCCGCGATGCTCGGGCCGGAAAAGCCCGCGCCCTGCTCCACCGCCGCCGCCAGCCGCTCCAGCGGCACGAGCTTGCCTTTGGCCGCGCCGAGCAGATCGGTGAACGTGGCCAGCACGGAGTGGATGCCCTGCGCGTGCAGGACCGCGATCCGCTCGTCCAGCGTGGCCACCAGGCTCACGCAAGCACCTCGGCCAGCGCGGCATCGAACGCGGCCAGGCCTTCCGCGAACACGCTGTCCTCGATGGTGAGCGGGAACAGGAAGCGGATGACGTTGCCGTACACGCCGCAGGTGAGCAGCAGCAGGCCGCGACTCAGGGCGGCCATCTGCACGCGCTTGGTCAGGTCGGCATCGGGTGCGCCGGTGGCGGGGTCGATGAACTCGCAAGCCACCATGGCGCCCAGGCCGCGCACGTCGCCGATGCGCTTGTAGGTTCCGCGCTGCTGCTTCAGGTGCGCCACCAGATGGTCGCCCAGCTTCTGCGCCCGCTCCGGCAGGCGCTCTTCGGCCATCACGTCCAGCACCGCGAGCGAGGCGGCGATGGCGAGCGGGTTGCCGGCGTAGGTGCCGCCCAGGCCGCCGGGGGCCGGGCCGTCCATCACGGCGGCCTTGCCGCTCACCGCCGACAGCGTGGTGCCGCCCGCCATGCTCTTGGCCATGGTCATGAGGTCGGGGCTCACACCGAAATGCTCCATCGCGAACATCTTGCCGGTGCGCGCGAAGCCGGTCTGCACCTCATCGGCCACCAGCAGGATGCCGTGCTGGTCGCACAGCGCGCGCAGCCACTGCACAGCTTCCTTCTGGATCACGTTGAAACCACCCTCACCCTGCACCGGTTCGAACACGATGGCCGCCACGCGCGAGGGTTCGATGTCGCACTTGAAGAGCTGCTCCATCGCGTGCTTCGTCTCGTCCAGCGAGGCGCCTTCTGCCGGAAACGGCACGTGGTAGATCTCGGGCGGGAACGGACCGAAGCCCGCCTTGTACGGCTGCACCTTGCCGGTGAGCGCGACCGAGAACATGGTGCGGCCATGGAACGCGCCACCAAAGGCAATGACGCCGGTGCGCCCGGTGGACGAGCGCGCGATCTTCATCGCGTTCTCGATGGCTTCCGCGCCGGTCGAGAAAAACGCCGTCTTCACCGGCCCGTCGATCGGCACCAGCGCGTTGATGCGCTCGGCCAGATCCACGTATTCGGTGTAGGGCACCACCTGGTAGCAGCTGTGCGTGAAACGCTCCAGCTGCGCCGCAATGGCGGCCTGCACCTTCGGGTGCACGTGGCCCGTGTTGAGCACCGCGATGCCACCGGCGAAGTCGATGAAGCGCCGGCCCTCGATGTCCCAGAACTCGGCGTTCTTCGCCTTCTGGATGAAGAAGTCACCAAACACCCCCACGCCGCGCGGCGTGGCGGCCTGCCGGCGCGCGTGCCAGGCGGCATTGGTGTGCGGTGCGTTCAGGTTCTCGGCTTTCTGCGGTGCGTTCATGTGAGGTCTCCTCAGAGGGGGCTGTCGATCCGGATCCAGGTGGTTTTCGTCTCGGTGTACTTGTCGAACGCGTGCAGCGACTTGTCGCGCCCCACGCCGCTCTGCTTGAAGCCACCGAACGGCACGGTGATGTCGTCCTCGTCATAGGAGTTGACGTGCACCGTGCCCGCGCGCAGCGCGCGTGCCACGCCGTGCGCCTTGTTGATGTCGCGCGTCCACACCGCCGCCTGCAGGCCATAGATGTTGCTGTTGGCCTGCTGCACCACGTCGGCCGCGTCGGTGAACGACAGCACCGAGAGCACCGGGCCAAAAATCTCTTCGCGCGCGATGGTCATGGTGTTCGTCACGCCGTCGAAGATGGTCGGCTGCACGTACAGCCCGCCCTTCACCGGCTCCACCGCCTCGCCGCCCGCGAGCAGCTCCGCGCCCTCCTGCTTGCCACTGTCGATGTAGCGCAGCACGGTGTCGAGCTGCGTGCGGTCGACGATGGCGCCCATCACGGTGCCCTTCTCCAGCGGGTTGCCGGGCTGGTATTGCGGCACCAGCTTGAGCGCCTTCTCCAGGAAGGCGTCCTTGATCGAGGCCTCGACGAACAGGCGCGAGGGCGCGTTGCAACTCTCGCCCTGGTTGAAGAAGATGCTGCCCACCGCCGCCTCCACCGCCTTGTCGAGGTCGGGGCAATCGGCGAACACGATGTTGGGCGACTTGCCGCCCAGCTCCGTCCAGGCGCGCTTGAGGTTGCTCTGCCCGGCCATCACGTGGATCTGCTTGCCCACGCGCGTGCTGCCGGTGAAGGCGATGCAGTCCACGTCCATGTGCAGCGCGAGCGGGCTGCCGGTTTCGGGGCCGTAGCCCGGCACCACGTTGAACACGCCGGGTGGAATGCCGGCGGCCAGCGCCAGCTCGGCCAGCCGCAGCGCGGTCAGCGGGCTCTTCTCGCTGGGCTTGAGCACCACGGAATTGCCGGCCGCGAGCGCGGGTCCGATCTTCCACGCGGCCATGATCATGGGGTAGTTCCAGGGCACGATCACGCCCACCACACCCACCGGTTCGCGCGTGATCAGCGCCAGCGCGGTGCTGGGCGTGGGCGCGATCTCGTCGTACACCTTGTCCACCGCCTCGCCGTACCAGCGGATGCAGTTGGCCGCGCTGTTCACGTCCACACTGCGCGCGTACTTCACGGGTTTGCCCATGTCCAGCGTCTCGGTCAGCGCCAGCTCGTCGGCGTGCGCGATCAGCTGGTCGGCGAACTTGATCATCACGCGCTTGCGCTGCGCCGGCGCCATGCCGCTCCAGCGGCGGTCTTCAAAGGCCGCGCGGGCGGCGGCCACGGCGGCATCGATGTCTGCCTCGCCGCAGCGCGCCACGGCGGTGAGCAGGCGGCCGTCCACCGGCGAGATGCAATCGAAGGTCTGGCCGTCGCGCGCGGCAACGCGCTCGCCGTTGATGAAGGCGCGGCCGTCGAAGGTCGGGTCAGTCATGGAGTCGGGTTCCAGAGGGTTGCGGGGCGGGAAAGTGGCCCCATGCTACGCCCGAAACGCGACGAACCGCGTATCCACTTTGTGCGGCCGCCAGCGATCCAGTGCGGGGCCATGAAAAAGGCCACCCGAAGGTGGCCTCATGGGCGGCCGTGCGGCGGGCCTCAGCTTTTCAGCGCGGCCGCAATCTCGCGCTCGCGCCGCCGCGTGGCGCGCGCCACCCAGATCGCATAGCTCACGATCACGATGGTCACGGTCACGATCAGCAGCGTGGCCGCGGCGTAGATGGTCGGGTTGATGCCGCGCCGCGCGTAGCCGAAGATCACCTGCGGCAGCGTGTTCACGCCGGGGCCGGAGAGGAATTCGGCGATCACCACGTCGTCAAACGACAGCGTGAAGGCCAGCAGGAAGGCCGCCAGCAGCGCCTGGAAGATGTTGGGCAGCGTGATCAGGAAGAACACCTGGTGCGGCCTGGCGCCCAGGTCCATGGCGGCGTCCTCGATCGAGCGGTCCATTTCGGTCAGGCGCGACTGGATCACCACCACGCCGTAGGCCATGCCCAGCAGGGTATGGCCCAGGATGATGGTGAGCAGCCCTCGCTGCGGCCAGCCGAAGAGGTTCTGCGCGCCCACGGCCAGCAGCAGCAGCGACAGGCCGATGATCACCTCGGGCATCACCAGCGGCGCGTTCACCATGCCACTGAACACCGTTCGGCCCAGGAAGCGGCGGTAGCGCACCAGCACGAAGGCCGCGAAGGTGGCCAGCACGGCCGAGAGCAGGCCGGTGACCGCGGCCACCTTGAGCGAGAGCCAGAAACCCTCGACGATCTTGGTGTCGCGCGTGAGGGCCTCGTACCAGCGCAGCGAGAAGCCGGTGAAGCGCGCGTCCTGCCGGGTGCTGTTGAACGAGAACACGATCATGAAGACCAGCGGCAGGTACAGGAAGGCATAGACCAGCGCGAGCCAGAACTTGCCGAAGTGCTTTTCAAGGACTTGTTTCATGTGCTGGCCTCCTTCAGCGCTTCTCGGCGGGGTCAGAGCTGTAGTGGTAGTACAGCGCCAGCGGAATCACGATCAGCGCGATCATCACCACTGCCAGCGCGGTGGCGCGCGGCCAGTCGTTGGCGGTGAACATCTCGTCCCACACCACGCGCCCGATCATCAGGTTCTCCGGCCCGCCGAGCAGCGAGGGAATCACGAACTCGCCCACACAGGGGATGAACACCAGCATGAAGCCCGCCACGATGCCGGCCTTGGACAGCGGCACCGTGACCAGCCAGAACGCCTTGAACGGCGTGGTGCCCAGGTCGTAGGCCGCCTCGAGCAGGCGGAAGTCCATTTTCACCAGGTTGGCGTAGAGCGGCAGCACCATGAAGGGCAGGTACACGTAGGTCATACCGATCAGCATCGACACGTTGGTGTACAGCATGGGAATGGGCTCGCTGGTGATGCCCAGCGTCATCAGCAGGCGGTTGAGCACGCCCTGGTCGGCCAGGATGCCTTTCCACGCATAGACGCGCAGCAGGAAGGAGGTCCAGAACGGCAGCATCACCATCAGCAGCAGCGCCGGGCGGATGCTGGCGGGCGAGCGGGCGATGAAGTAGGCG
>JAESFZ010000500.1_pt1 | contig 13024 bp, 14 predicted proteins | sample 9269561 | NCBI WGS metagenome assembly JAESFZ01 (sample SAMN14515552, study PRJNA621657) | algae metagenome | isolation source: Tildeniella nuda ZEHNDER 1965/U140 and co-occurring heterotrophs from wet... | place: Switzerland: Stansstaad, Zurih | collected 1965-01-01
CGGCGGCTCGGCAGGCTTCCGACGAACAGCCCGCCGACCAGGAACGCCAGGACGGCCAGAAGGCTGCCGTCGCCCCAGCGACCGTAGGGCGTCGGCGCTCGCGCCGGCGGCAGGGGATGGTCGATGATGCCCTCCCGCATCATGTCGAGTGACACCAGAACCCGGCCGTAGGCATCGATGACGGCGGATATGCCGGTGTTGGCCGCCCGGATCATCGGCAGCCCCTCTTCCACCGCCCGCAGGCGAGAGCTGGCGAGATGCTGGTAGGGGCCGCTCGAAAGGCCGAACCAGGCATCGTTGGTCACGTTGAGGAGCCAGCGCGGCCGCTCGCCGGGGCCGGTCACCGCTGCCGGAAAGATCACCTCGTAGCAGATCACCGGCGAGAAGGACGGCAGACCTGGAACCGCAAGGGTGGCGCGCTGCTCGCCCACTTCGAACGAGCCGCGGCCGATGAAGCCCGACACCGGGGCGAGCTGCTTGTGGAACGGGATATACTCGCCCAGCGGCACCAGATGGACCTTGTCGTAGTGCGCGACGATTGCGCCCGCCCGGTCGATGACGAGCAGCGAGTTCCACACGCCATCCTGGCGCCGGTCGGTGCCGCGGGCGGCGCCGGTCAGAAGATAGCCCCGGGGCGGCACGGCCGTGGCCATGACCTCCAGCGCCGGCGATCCGGGCTCGATGATGAAGGGCGGCGCCGTCTCGGGCCAGATCACGGCGGCCAGACGGTCGAAGCCGTCGCGCCGGCTCATCTCCACCAACTTGGCCAAATGACGCGCCCGCGTATCCGGCCGCCACTTGTCGGACTGCGGGATGTTCGGCTGGACGATGCGCAACATCGGTCCCGGCTGCCCGTCGCCAACCGGCGCCATCACCGCCATGCCGGCGCCGCCGGCAAGCCCGACCAGGACCAGGGCCGCGAGCGACGCCCGCCAACCCGCGGTGGGTGCCGCCAGAACGACGAAGGTGAAGGCGCCGAGACCGTAGACGCCGAACAGCGCCGCACCCTGCAGAAACGGCGCGGCGAAGGCCCAGACATGACCCAGCGGATTCCACGGATAGCCGGTGAAGACATGGCCGCGCAGCCATTCGGCGACGGTCCAGGCGATCGCCAGCAAGATCAGACGGCGGTAGCGGCCGGCCAGCGCAGGCCACCTCAGCGCGGCCCAACGCGCCGCCCCGGCCGCAAGCCCCGGGAAGAAGCCCAGGATCGCCGCCAGGCCGGCCACGATCGGCGGTCCCAGCAGTTCGTAGTCGGCCGGTGGGACGGAGAAGGCTTCGAGGATCCAGTAGGAGCCGACGGCGAAATGCCCGGTGCCCCAGGCCCAGCCGCGCAGCAGCGCGCTTCGCGGCCCGGGCGCGGTCTCCCACAGCCAGACGAAGACCACCATGCCCACGACGGCCAGCGGCAGCCAATAGAGCGGCGGCATCGCCAGGGCGGCGAGCGCGCCCGCCAGAAAAGCCGCGCCGGCGGCGCGCCAACCTTGAAGTTTCATTGCAGCGACTCGGCGATCAGGCGGCAGACCGAGACGACGTCGGTTGCCGCACACGCAGACGGCGGATGCGCCTGGGATCGACGTCGAGCACTTCGAACTCGACGCCGGAGGGATGGCTGACGACTTCGCCGCGCTCGGGGATCCGGCCAAGCAGGGAGAAGATCAGGCCGCCCACGGTGTCGATCTCGCGCCGTTCGTCCTCCGACAGCACGCTGCCGATCTCCTGCTCGAGAAGCTCGATGGGCGTGCGGCCGTTGACATCGATGGTGCCGTCGACGCGGCGGGCGACCGTCGGTGTCTGGGCAACGTCGTGCTCGTCCTCGATCTCGCCCACGATCTCCTCGACCAGATCTTCGATCGTGAGCAGTCCGTCGGTACCGCCGAACTCGTCGACGACCAGCGCCATGTGCGTGCGCGAGCGGCGCATGTCGAGCAGCATGTCGAGCACCGGCAAGGTCGGCGCCACGAAGACGACGCGGCGCAGTATGTCGCGCAGATTGAATTTCTTCGACGTGCCCCAATAGGCCAGCACGTCCTTGATGTGGATCATGCCGATCACGTCGTCGAGTGCCTCGCGATAGACCGGATAGCGCGAATGGGCCTCGGTCTGGATCACCCGCACGACCTCGTCGAGCGGCGTGTCGGCGGCGATGGCGACGATGTCGACGCGCGGCACCATGACGTCGGCCACGGTCTTGTCGCGCAGCTTCAGGATGTTGGCCAGCAGGACGCGCTGGTCCTCGCTGATCGGGGTGTCGCTCTCGGGCGTCTCCTCGATCAGTTCCTCGATGGCTTCACGGACCGCCTCGTTCTTCTCGCGCCGCCTGAGGCGGCGCAGAAGGGCGCGCACTATTCCGCCCGTGGAAGGGGCCTCGGGAACCGGCGAAGGGGCCGATACTCCTGGGGGTTCACTCATCGAAGCCGGGCCAGCGAGGCCCGGCCTCGTACTGTGCGCTGTGGAATCGGGCATGACTGCTAAGATAGGCTATCGCCCCGGCGTTGCAATCGCGGAAGTTCCTGATGCGTTCCTGTAAATTGTTCTCCGGCGCGGCGCTGCCGGTCCTCGGGCTCGGTACCTGGCGGATGGGCGAGAGCCCCCGGCAGCGTGCCGAAGAACTCGACGCCATCAAGTACGGTCTCGATCTCGGCTATCCGATGATCGACACGGCCGAGATGTATGGCGACGGCGGCGCCGAGGAGATCGTGGGCGAGGCGATCGCCGGCCGTGCCCGGCGTCCCTTCATCGTGAGCAAGGTCTACCCGCACAATGCCTCGCGCGCCGGCACGGTGGCAGCCTGCGAGCGCAGCCTCGCGCGGATGAGGATCGAGCGGATCGACCTCTACCTGCTGCACTGGCGCGGTGGCGCGCGGATCGAGGAAACCTTCGAGGCGTTCCATCGCCTGCGCGACTCCGGGAAGATCGGCGACTTCGGCGTCAGCAACTTCGACGCCGGCGACATGGAAGACGCCGCCCGACTCGACAAGGGTCTCAACGCGAGCAACCAGGTGCTCTATTGCCTGTCGCGCCGCGGTCCCGAATTCGACCTGTTGCCCTGGATGCGCAAGCGCGGGATCCCGCTGATGGCTTATTCGCCGCTCGATCAGGGCGGGCTGCTGCGCAAAGCGCCTCTCAGGAAACTGGCCGACGGCATCGGTTGCACGGCGGCCCAGCTCGCGATCGCCTGGCTGCTCGCCCAGCCCGGCGTCGTCACCATCCCGAAGTCGTCGTCGCGCGAGCGCGTGAAGGAAAATCTCGGCGCGCTCGACGTCAAGCTGACGCCGCAGATCCTGGCCGACCCCAACCGCGCCTTCCCGCCGCCCGGGGGTAAGCAGCCGCTGGAAATGCTCTAACGGGCGGCGTAAGGATCGGCGATCCCCAACCGCTTCAGGATCCGACGCTCCAGCGCTTCCATGCGTTCGGCGTCTGCATCGCCGGTCTCGTGATCGTGGCCGAGCAGATGAAGCACTCCGTGCACGACAAGATGGGCCACGTGATCGGCGGGTGATTTCTTCTGCACCCTGGCCTCGCGCCAGACGGTCTGGCGGGCGAGCACGATGTCGCCCAGGAACGCACGCTCGCCCGACGGGTAGGACAGGACGTTGGTAGGCTTGTCCTGCCTGCGATCGCGCTTGTTGAGCGCTCGCACGCCGCGGTCGTCGGCCAGCGCCACGTTGAGGGACTTGCCGCGCCGCGCGGCCGCACGTGCGGCCTTGCGGACCAGACGCTCGACACCGGGCAGGGCTCTTGGCCAGCCTTCGTCCAGCAGGACGACATGGCAGCTAAGACTTGGCTTTTTTGTCGCGCGCGTCATAGGCATCGACGATGCGGGTGACGAGGTCGTGGCGCACGACATCCTTGGAGGTCAGCCGCACGAAGCGCACGCCGTCGATGCCGTCCAGCGTGTCGACGGCGTCGTTGAGGCCCGACTTCTGGTTGTTCGGCAGGTCGGTCTGGCTGGGATCGCCGGTGATCACCATGCGCGAGCCCTCGCCCAGCCGCGTCAGGAACATGCGCATCTGCATCGGCGTGGTGTTCTGCGCCTCGTCGAGGATGACGAAGCAGTGGGCGAGCGTGCGGCCGCGCATGAAAGCCAGCGGCGCGATCTCGATCTCGCCGTTCTCCATGCGGTTGGCGATCTGCTCGGCGGGGATCATGTCGTGCAGCGCGTCGTAGAGCGGCCGCAGATAGGGATCGATCTTCTCCTTCATGTCGCCGGGCAGGAAGCCCAGCCGCTCGCCGGCCTCGACGGCCGGCCGCGACAGCACGATGCGCTCGACCTTGCCCGCCAGCAGCAGCGACACGCCGACGGCAACGGCGAGGTAAGTCTTGCCGCTACCGGCCGGGCCCAGCGCGAACACCATGTCGCGTTCGCGCAGAGCCGCCAGATAGTCGCGCTGCCCCGGCGAGCGCGCCTGCACGGTGCGGCGGCGCGTGCGGATGCCGTCTTCGTCGCCGCGCTCGGCGCCAGTGCGGGCAAATCGGACGGCGGCATCGATGTCGGCCATCTCGATGGACAGGCCGCGCTTCAGGCGTTCGTAGAGCGCCCCCAGCGCCTTGTGCGCGATCGTGGCGTCGTCCGGCGTGCCGGCGATCGCTAGCTGGTTGCCGCGCGCGCTCAACTGGACATTCGCAAGCTGTTCGATGCGCACGAGGTGGCGGTCGTGATTGCCGTAGAGCGACGCCACCAGGGCATTGTCGTCGAAATTCATGCGCCGGACGTCGGCGGCGCGGACGCCGGTAGGGGGAGCACTCACGCAGCGACCTCGAAGCGGGAGGGAGACCGGCCTGTTGGAGACTGGCCCGTCACGACTTCTCCGGTCAGGCTCAAGGCGTAGGCCGCGCGCAGGTGCACGTCCACGATGGAGCCGATCATGCCGGCATCGCCCTCGACGTAGACGGACTGCAGCCACGGGCTCTTGCCCAGCACCTGGCCCGGCTTGCGGCCGGCCTCGGCGAACAGCACCGGCACGGTGGTGCCGACCTTGGAGTCGTTGAAGGCGCGCTGCTGCGAGCCGAGCAGGGACTGCAGCGCGGCGAGACGCGCCGTCTTCAGGTTCTCGTCGAGCTGGTCGCCGAGCGCCGCCCCGGGGGTGCCCGGCCGGCGGCTGTACTTGAAGGTGTAGGCCGAGGCGAAGCCGGTCTCGTCGACCAGCCGCATCGTGTCGTAGAAGTCGGCGTCGCTCTCGCCCGGGAAGCCGACGATGAAATCCGACGACAAAGCGAGATCGGGACGGACGCCGCGCAGGCGATCGACCAGCCGGCGGAAATGGTCGCGGCCATGGCCGCGATTCATGGCATCCAGGATACGGTCAGATCCCGACTGCACCGGAAGGTGCAGGTAGGGCATGAGCTGCGGCACCTCGCCATGCGCCGCTATGAGATCGTCGTCCATGTCGCGCGGATGGGAGGTGGTGTAGCGGAGGCGCACCAGGCCATCGATCCCGGCGAGTTCCCTGATGAGCCGCGCGAGGTTCCATGTCGAACCATCTGCAGCTTCGCCGTGATAGGCGTTGACGTTCTGGCCGAGCAGCGTGAGTTCGATCGCGCCCGCCGCCACCAGACCGCGCGCTTCCTGCAGCACCGCCGTCGCCGGGCGCGAGTATTCGGCGCCGCGCGTATAGGGCACGACGCAGAAGGCGCAGAACTTGTCGCAACCCTCCTGGATGGAGAGGAAGGCCGAACCGGCGCGCACATCGGCTTCCGACGGCGCCGGCAGGTGATCGAACTTGCTCTCGGCGGGAAAGTCGGTGTCGAGCACGCCGGCGCCGGGCCGGCGCAGGCCGTCGAAGCGCCGTTCGTCGGATTTGCGCGCCACCCGGGCCAGCAGTTCGGGCAGGCGATGATAGGCCTGCGGGCCGACGACGATGTCGACCGCGGGCTGGCGCTGGACGATCTCCTCGCCCTCGGCCTGGGCCACGCAGCCCGCCACGGCGATGGTGAGGTCGGTGCCGTCACGGCGGCGCTCGAGCTTGAGGTCGCGCAGCCGGCCGAGCTCGGAATAGACCTTTTCCGAGGCCCGTTCGCGGATATGGCAGGTATTGAGCACGACCAGATCAGCCTGCTCGGGGCTCTCCGACATGGCATAGCCCAGCGGCCGCAGGACGTCGGCCATGCGGTCCGAATCGTAGACGTTCATCTGGCAGCCGTAAGTGCGAATGAACACGCGCTTGCGCTGGCCGTCGGTGCGGACGTCCTTCATCTGTCTCCGTTGCTGGAACGGCCGGTTCTTAACATCGGGGGCGGCCAGGGTCGAGAGGCCCTAGGCCGTGCCCCGAATCGGCGGCAGGAGTTCCGGGCGGCCGGAATTTGCCGACCGCACGCCAAACGACACCTGCTGGAAGCAGTAGTCGGCGAGCCTCTTGCGATCGCCCAGGGTGTCGATGTCGATGGTCGGGAAAAACGTCACGACCGCTTCGGTCTCCCCGAGGCAGACCATCTGCCAAAGGTGCGGTACCAGGTCGAGGTCGCCGAACCAGGCGAACAACGGCCGCCAGTAGCGGCCGAGCGGAATGCCGTCGAGGCGCGTGTAGGAGATCGCCACAGGCTGCACGGTGATCGGCTTGTCGTCGCGGCGCAGCTGGGCCACGGCGAACAGGGCGCTGCGGAACGGCAGGACGCGCGTGCCGTCGCTGCTGGTGCCCTCGGGAAACAGCATCAGGTTGTCGCCGGTATTGAGGCGCCTCATCATCTCGTCACGGCTGGTACTGGTCTTGCTCGAGCGCCGCTCGACGAAGATCGTGCGCTGCGCCTTGGCAAGCGTACTGAAGAATGGCCAGGTCGCGACCTCGGCCTTGGCGACGAAGCTGCCGGGGATCAGGCCGCCCAGCAGCTCGATGTCGAGATAGGACACGTGATTGCAGACATAGAGCGTGGGTGTCACGGTCGAGCGCTGGCCATGGACGCGAACGCGGATGCCCAGGATGACGCAGACGATGCGGTGATAGACGACCGGCAGCCAGCGCACGACCGGCGTTATCCGCAGGACCTGTGCCAGAAGATGGAACGGCAGGAGCGCCAACGTGAGCAGCAGGTAGCACAGCAGCCGAAACGCGCCGCGCAGGGGAGAGCCGATCCACATCGTTGCTGCAGGCGCGTCAATTGTCCTGATCACGAATTCCGCGTTCGTAGTGCCGGATGTACTTTTCCGTCACCAGTTCTGTCTTGACGATGACGAAGACGTCGGTGGTGTTGAACTCGGGATCGATCACCGCGCCGTCGCCGACGAAGCCGCCCAGCCGGAGGTAGCCCTTGATCAGCGGCGGCACGCGCGCCATCGCCTTGCGTGCATCGTAGGAGCCGGGCTCGAGCATGTTCATGTTGACGTAGCGTTCGGGTAGCGCCCGCACGCGGATCTCGGGCGGCGCGAGATGATGGTGGTACAGGTAGCTCATCGCCTGGGCGTGCTGCGCCGGATCGGTGCCCGGGAAGCTCGGGCAGCCAAACATCACCTTGATGTCGAAGTGGTAGATGTAGAGCGCGATGCCGCGCCACAGCATCTGCATGGTCGCGGTGTTGCGCGCGTCTTTTTCGATGCAGGAGCGCCCGAGTTCCAGGATCTCGCCGGGATAGTCGATCAACGGTCCGATATCGTACTCGGCGGCCGAGTAGAAGCGGCCCGCCCGGGCCGCCGCCGACCGGCGGATCAGACGGTAGGTTCCGACAATCCCCTCGGGCCCCTCGCCGCGGCGGCGATCGAGCACCAGCAGGTGGTCGCAGACCCTGTCGAACTTGTCGAAGTCGCGTCGTGTTGCCGCCATCTCGGGCGACGGGCGCGCCTTCATCTCGTCGTAGAATACGCGATAGCGAAGCGCCTGCGCCGCATCGATCTCAGCGGCGGTCTCGGCTAGTCGAACTTCGAAATCGCCGGCAACGACTTTGACGATCTCCGCACTCGAAGTGGGAGTCCCAAGAAGTTCGGCTTCACTGTCAACGCGGTCGATGCGCATGCTTCATCCGCAGGGAGCCGTCCCAAGCATTCGTCCATTATCGGGGCGGCAAAGGCTCCGTCCACTCATTTCTGACGCTGGGTTTTGCCGTCCAAAGGCACGCCGTACAACTCGAGGCGGTGGCCGACCAGCCGGTAGCCGGCCTTTTCCGCGATCTTGCGCTGAAGTTCCTCGATCTCGCCGTTGTGGAATTCCACAACCTTGCCGCTCTGGATATCGATCAAATGGTCGTGGTGCTCCTCCGGCGTCTCCTCGTAGCGCGCCCGGCCATCGCCGAAATCATGCTTGGCGAGAATGCCGGCTTCTTCGAACAGCCGGACCGTACGGTAGACGGTTGCAATGGAAATATTCGGATCGATCGCGGTGGCGCGGCGATGGACCGCCTCGACGTCCGGATGGTCGGACGAATCGGACAGGACGCGCGCGATGACGCGGCGTTGGTCGGTCATCTTGAGGCCGCGTTCAACGCAGAGGAGTTCGAGCTTGGCTTTTTGATCAGGCATGGTGCAATACCCTACACCGGCAGGCGTTCGGGGTATAGTTGGGGACATGTCCATACACCCAAGGCCTATAAAGGCGGACCATGACATCGACATTACCGGCGAGGTCTGCCCGATGACTTTCGTGCGGACCAAACTCAAGCTCGAACGCATGCGCCCGGGTGAAGTCCTCAGTGTGAGGCTCAGGGGCGAGGAGCCCTTGCGCAATGTGCCGCGCGCCGCCCGCGACGAAGGCCACACCATTTTGGGGATCGACGCGGATGGCGACACCCATATCATCACGATCCGTCGCGCTTGAGCCGCGAGGAGATCAGCTGAGATCGAGACGCATTACGACGGCATCGGCCGCCGGTCCGCTGCCGCGCTGGAAATAGGCCGGCCGGCGGCCGGCCGTGCGAAAGCCCGTCGTCTCGTAGAGCCTCAGGGCCGCCGGATTGTCGACGGCGACTTCGAGAAACAGGGTTTTGGCACCGGCCGCGCGAACATGGTCGAAGACGGCTGCCAGCAACCTCCGCGCCGCGCCGCGGCGGCGGCGATCCGAGCGGACGGCCAGGGTGATGAGTTCGGCCTCGTCGGCCACCACCCGGCAAACCGCGAGGCCCGCGTCCGCGCCCTCGGCCTGAAGCAGCAAGCCGGCCACGCCGGGCGAAGCCAGCAGTTCGGCCATGTCCTGTCGCGTCCAGGCACGCTCGCCGAACGGCACGAAAGCCTCTGCATGCAATGCGGCGGCGCGATCGAGGTCGAGCGCGCCCAAGGGATGCAAGACGGCGGACGCGGCCATTCAATCGACGGTCCTGCGCGCGCCGTCCGGCAGGGTGACACTGACACCGCGCAGATATAGCGGTCTCGGCAAGCCCTCGCTTTCGTTCCGCACCCGCCAGACATCGCCCCCCTGGGCAAGGCCCAGACGCGCGACGACGACGGGATCCACGGAAACGACTTCGGCGGTGGCATCGATCCCGGCCGCGGCCAATTGCGCCGCGAGCGGACCAACGTCAGGACCTACGATCACCGAAGCCTTGCCGCGCAGGCGTTCTGCCAGCCCGGTCGCCGTGGCTGCGAAAGGCGCCGCCTCCTCGCCGATCGAGCAGAACCAGTCGCCGAGGCGGCTGTCGATGGCGGCAACGATTAGCCGGCTGCGAGTCACTGCCTGCATATGCAGGACCGACGTGGTGACAAGGCCAGCCAACGGGACGCCGAGCCCGACAGCAAGGCCACGCGCGGCAGCAAGGCCCACCCGGACGCCGGTGAAGCTTCCCGGGCCGACCGTCACGGCGATCAGCGACACGTCGCTCCGGCTTTGTCCGCTATCGCGCAGAACCGACCCCACGGCCGGCAGGAGTCGCGCCGCCTGATCGCGTCCCTCCTCACGCAGCGACGCCAGGCAGGTGCCGTCACGCACCAGCGCCACGCCAAGACCGCTGACGGCACAATCGAGGCCGAGCACGAGTGTCATGCCTGGCTCATTGCCGTCTGGTCCGCCTACCTCTGGCGCTCGCTCGGGCGGCTGGGCATTCTTGGGTCATGAAACTCGATCTGGTTGCGATCGCCCCGCCTGACTTCGATGTCGACGTGACGCTGGCCTATGCGACAGATGCCAATCTAACGGGGCGCCCGGTCTACCGGAATGCCGAATGCTGGCTGCATCGCGAGGCAGCGGAAAAGCTTGCCGCGGCCGTGGCGCTGGCCCGGCCACTCGGCCTCAGGCTCCGGATCTTCGATGCCCTGCGGCCGGTCGAGGCCCAGTGGGCATTGTGGAACGTCAATCCCGATCCGGAATTTCTGGCCGACCCGCGTCGCGGTTCGCCGCATTCGCGCGGCGTGGCCGTCGACCTCAGCCTGTTGGATCATGGCGGCCACGAGCTCGACATGGGCACGGCCTTCGACGCTTTCACGCCGCTGTCGCATCACGGCCGAACGGACGTTTCTGCCGAAGCGCAGCGCAACCGGCTGCTGCTGATGGGCCTGATGACTGCTGCCGGCTGGGACTTCTACCGCAACGAATGGTGGCACTATCAGCTGTTCGATGCCCGGCGCTATCCGCTGGTCAGCGACGCCGACCTGCCGCGCCCGATGATGTAACTCAGCCCGATGATGTAACTCAGAAGGTCGAGAGCCGGGACTTGTCGAAATCGCCGAGTTCGTTCTCGCGCATGATCTGGCGCACGAACTGCACGTAGCCCTGGCCACGCTCGGAATAGCGCAGCAGCGTGCCGATCAGGCGATAGCCCTCGGGATGCTCGCCACGCTCGCGCATGGCGGCGCGTTCGGAGCGAAAGCTGGCATAGGCCGGATGGGTATTGAGGTTGGTGATGTAGGCGTCGGTCGCCTCGCCGACATCCGTGAACGGCTGCGGCATGCCAGCGCCGGGCTTCCAGGGCACGGACACGCTGTGCCGCCCCCCGGCCTGGATCTGGCCGAACAGGGCATTGCCGTTGCGTGCGGCGAACGACGTGCCCCAGCCCGACTCGACTCCGGCCTGGGCGATCGCCATCGACGGCGGAACAATATCGACGCGGCGCACCAACTCGTCGAGCTTGTCGACCGACGATTCGTAGCGGTCGGCAAGGTCCTCGAGCCAGATGCGCTCGATCGGCGTCATCCGGAGGGGGGCCGCCGCGATCTTGTCGCGCAAGTAGAGGAGCTGTTCGCGATCTGCGAGCACGCGCTGGTTGACCTCGAGGACCACCGGCAGGATCGCGGTGATGAACAGCGATTTGCGCTCATTGCCATCCTTGGTGTTGAGGTCGCCCGGTACCCGGTCGACCTTGAGCGGCGGCACGGCTTCGCCCAGCCGAACTTCGGTCAACGTGTAGGAGACGTCACGGAACAGGCCGGCGAGTTCGTCGGCGGTACGCGGGCTGATCGACCGCAGCTGGACCTGCCGGCGGACGGCATTACCGGGAGCCGCGAAGCGCCCATGCCCGAAGGTGATCTCGCGGGTCGTGAAGTGAGGCCAGTCGTCGGTCTCGTTCGTGTCGTGGCGCACGAATGTCAAGGCCGCGGGTTGCGCGTCCATGGCGAGGAATACCGGCTGCTCGGGCGACGCGGCACTCGCAGTCCCGATCGGCGCGAAGGACAGGTACGGCGCGACATCGACGGTCGGCAGCGGCTCGCTCAGGCCCACGCCCGTGGCGATCATGACGGCCCACGCCGTCGGAAAAGCATATCGACGCCCGCGTTCGACCGCGGGCCGGACTGACAACTTCATTCCACACTCTTCGTTTCGTTGGCTCGAACGAACGACCCCCACACACGCTCCCCACGGAACGTGATGCAGTACCGACGCTGTACGCTTGAGCGAAAGGCGGCCTACTGGGCCGCCTGAACTTCCACCACTTCTGGCACGTAGTGCTTCAGAAGATTCTCGATTCCCATCTTGAGCGTGGCCGTCGAGCTGGGGCAGCCGGAGCAAGCCCCCTGCATGTGGAGATAGACCACGCCGTCCTTGAAATCCTGAAACACGATATCGCCGCCGTCCTGGGCAACCGCCGGACGGACACGTGTATCGAGCAATTCCTTGATCTGGGCGACGATCTCATCATCTTCAGCCGCGACCGCGCCCGTCTCGGCGCTATCGGTCACCACCGGGTCGCCCGAGGTGTAATGTTCCATAATGCCGCCCAGGATGGACGGCTTGAGGATCTGCCAATCCTGGTTCGCCGACTTCGTGACGGTCACAAAGTCGGAGCCGAAGAACACGCGCTCCACACCCTCGATCGCAAACAGCCTCTTGGCCAACGGCGAAGGCAGGGCGGTATCGGCGGCCGCAAAATCCATCGTGCCCTTCTCCATGACCACGCGGCCGGGGAGGAACTTCAGGGTCGACGGATTGGGCGTCTGCTCGGTCTGGATAAACAAACCTAATCTCCTTCATCGAACGCTTGGCGGTGGAACCGCTCGGCATCGCTCAGGCTGGGAACGGGACGTCTCCGCCCCGAATCGGTACCCCGGACGTAGGAACCGGCGTCCAGCCGATCAAGGTGATTCTTAACTGCAGCTGTATAAATATTATGGAATATTTAATTATTAATTATATATATCAGATAGATAATTGATCTTGCTTGCGTCCAATAAAATCATAGTCCTCCAACACAAAGCCTGATTTCCAGGCACCCGTTGACACAACGCCGCGGTAACTGCGCGCATGGTCTATGAGATTGCGTCGATCTCGGCCTCGGTGAGGGCACCTGGAACGATGGTCAGTGGAATTCGGAGCTGACCACCGAGTTTGCCGGTCAACGCCGTGACCAAGGGGCCTGGCCCTTCGCCGCTCGATGCACTGCCCAGCACCAGAACCGAAATCGAGCGATCCTCGGCAACCAGCTTGAGCAACTCGTCCCGGCTCTTACCTTCCCTGATATGAATGGTCGGCGGCTGGCCGGTCAGGGTGGCCGCCGCATCGGCATGCTTGGCCACCACATCCTCGGCCTGCTGGCGGGCTTCCTGGCGCATCAGGTCGACGACCGCCCCCCATTGCTGGCCCTCGGGCGGATCCATGACATAGAGCATGGCGACCCGGCCGCCGGTCCGCTTGGCCCGGCGACAGGCATATCTCAGCGCATTGCGCATTTCCGGACT
>JAESFZ010000501.1_pt1 | contig 12988 bp, 12 predicted proteins | sample 9269561 | NCBI WGS metagenome assembly JAESFZ01 (sample SAMN14515552, study PRJNA621657) | algae metagenome | isolation source: Tildeniella nuda ZEHNDER 1965/U140 and co-occurring heterotrophs from wet... | place: Switzerland: Stansstaad, Zurih | collected 1965-01-01
GAACTTATAAGTTCATAGCATCTGCACGTATCAACCTGACGGAGACCAGACAACGTGCAACCAAGCAAGGACATCACCGTGGAGGAGCGTGCCGGCGGCGCCATATGGATCACGATCGACCGGCCCCTTAAACACAACGCGCTGGCCCGGGGCGTGCTCGCCGATCTGGGGCATGCCGTCGCCGCGGCGGGTGCCCGGCCGGACACGCGCTTGATCGTTCTGACCGGGGCCGGTGAGCGGTTCTTCGCCGCGGGGGGCGATCTGGTCGAGCTGTCTTCGGTGCGCGACGCGTCCGCGACGATCGACATGGCCGAGCAATCGCGTGTGGCACTCGACGCGGTGCGCACCTGCCCGGTGCCGGTGCTGGCGTACCTGAACGGCGACGCGATTGGCGGCGGTGCCGAACTGGCCCTGGCGTGCGACATGCGCATACAGGCCAGCCACGCGCGCATCGGCTTCATCCAGGCACGCCTGGCCATTTCGTCGGCATGGGGCGGTGGTCCGGATCTGTGCCAGCTGGTGGGCGGTGCGCGGGCCATGCGGATGATGGGCCGTGGCGAGCTGATCGACGCGCCACAGGCGCTGCAGTGGGGCCTGGCCGATGCGCTGTCCACCGACGGCCCCGCGGGCAAGGATGTGCAGGCGTTCCTGGAGCCCTTGCTCGCATGCGCACCCCAGGTGCTGCGCAGCATCAAGGCCCAAACCTCGGCCTGGCGCCAGGGCGCTTCTTACGAGGCGCGCCGCGCCGTCGAACGGCAGCAGGTGCTCCACACCTGGCTGCACGACGACCACTGGCGCGCGTCCGACAAGTTTCTGGCGAGGAGCGCGAAATGAGCGGCATGAACCCGGGCGTGCCCGACATGGAACCCCAGCTGCGCCCCGTCAGCCCGAGCGGTATCGACGTGCCGGTCAGCGTTGGCCCCGAGGCTGTCCAGGCCGAACGCATCGGTGAAGCGGGCACCTATCCCTTCACCCGCGGCATCTTCCCGGACGGCTTCCAGGGACGCCTCTGGACCATCCGCCAGTACTCGGGCTTCGGCACCGCCGAGGAAAGCAACGAACGCTACAAGTTCCTGCTGGAAAAAGGGCAGACCGGGCTGTCGGTGGCACTGGACCTGCCGACCCAGTGCGGCCTGGATCCGGTGCACCCGATGGCGCGGCCGGAGATCGGCAAGGTCGGCGTGTCGCTGTCCAACCTGAGCGAAGCCGAAATCCTCTTCAAGGACCTGGACCTGTCGAAAATCTCGACCTCGTTCACGATCAACGGCACGGCCGCGATCGTCTACGCGATGTACCTCGCCGTGGCGGACAAGCAGAACGTGCCACGCGCCAAGCTCACCGGCACGATTCAGAACGACATCCTCAAGGAGTACGTCGCGCGCGGCACCTGGATCTTCCCGGTGCGCCCGTCGATGCGCCTGATCGCGGACTCGATCCTCTACTCCAACGACGTGTCGCCGCGCTTCAACCCGATCAGCATCGCGGGCGCCCACGTGCGCGACGCCGGTGCAACGGCTGCCGAAGAGATGGCCTACACCCTGGCCAACGGTCTGGCCTATGTGGACGAGTTGCGCGCGCGTGGCGGTGATGTGGAGAAGTTCGCCAAGCGCCTGTCGTTCTTTTTCTACGTCCACATGGACTTCTTTGACGAGATCGCCAAGTTCCGCGCCGGCCGCCGGCTGTGGGCACGCCTGATGAAGGAGCGCTACGGCGTGCAGGATCCCAAGGCGCAGCATTTCCGCTTCGGCGTGGTGTGTGGCGGCTCGTCGCTGGTGGCGCCGCAGCCTTACAACAACGTCGTGCGCGTGGCGGTGGAAACGATGGCGGCGGTGCTGGGTGGCGCGCAGTCCATCTTCACCTGTGCGTTCGACGAGGCCTTCCAGATTCCCACCGAGTTCTCGGCCGAGCTGGCCGTGCGCACGCAACAGATCATCGCCTTCGAGAGCGGTATCGGTCGCACGGTCGACCCTCTGGGTGGCAGCTACTTCCTGGAGCAGCACACCGACCGCATGGAGCAGCAGATCACCCAGGTGATGGGCGAGATCGATGCGTATGGCGGCGTGGTCCGCGCCATCGAAGACGGGTGGATCCAGTTGCGGCTCGCCGAGCGCGGTCTCGAGCGCAAGCTCGACACCGATTCGGGGCGCAACGTGATCGTTGGCCAGAACCACTTCAAGAAGGTCGACGAAGAGATCAAGGTCGGCGACGTGTTCACGCTCGATCCGACCGTGGCCGAGCGCGCGCTCGAAAAATACCAGCGGGTGCTCGACACACGCGATCCGTTGGCGGTCGATCGGTCGCTGGCCAGGCTGTCCGCCGCGGCGGCCAAGGACCGCGAAAACATCATGCCCTACCTCGTGGAGTGTTGCCATGCCTACGCCACCGTCGGCGAAATGGTGGCGCGCCTGAAAGAGCAATGGGGCGAATTCAAGGAACCGGTGAACCTATGAGCGTCCAGCACACTTCCGCCGCGTTGGCGGCCAAACGGATACTGATCGGCAAGCCCGGTCTTGACGGCCACGACATCGGCGCGAAGATCATTGCGCTGACGCTGCGCAACGCCGGCGCGGAAGTGATCTACACCGGTCTGCGCCGCAGCCCGCTGCAGATCGCCCAGGTCGCGGTCGACGAAGGCGTCGATGCGGTCGGCCTGAGCATCCTTTCGGGCAGCCACAAGGAGCTCGTCGCCGATGTCATCGAGCAGCTGCGCGCGCTCAAGGCGCATGGCATCAAGGTCTTTGTCGGCGGCACCATACCGGCCGAAGACCAGGCTTATCTGCGCGGGCTGGGGGTGACGGCGGTCTTCACCGCCGACATGCACCTGGACGCCGTCGTCGATTCGTTGGCTAAGAGTCTGGCATGAGCGCGCCACTCGCGGGCATCCGGATCATCGAGGTGGGCCACATGCTCGCAGGTCCGTACTGCGGCCTGATGCTGGCCGACATGGGGGCCGAGGTCATCAAGATCGAAACACCTGATGGCGACATCGGCCGCACCGTCAGTCCACACTTCGTGGGGCCGCACAACGCCTACTTCGCAAGCCTCAACCGCAACAAAAAGAGTGTCGTGCTCGATCTCGCGAGCGACGAAGGGCTCGCGGCCCTGGGCCGCATCGTCGAGACCTCGCACGCCCTGGTAACGAACTTGCGGCCTTCGGCAATCCGCAAGCTCGGCCTCACTTACGACACCCTGCGCAACTGGAACGAGCGCCTGGTGTGCGTGGCCCTGACGGGCTACGGTCTGGACGGGCCTTACGCGGACAACCCGGCCTACGACTACGTCATCCAGGCCATGACCGGCGTGATGGCGTTGACGGGCGACCCGCAGGCGCCGCCCACCAAGGCCGGTTATTCCGCGGTCGACAACTCGGCGGGACTGGTCGCGGCCGTGGGCTTGCTGGCCAAGATCGTGCAGGGCCAGGGTGGCCAGGTCGACGTCGCGATGTACGACGTGATGCTCTCGCAACTCAACTACCTCGCCGGCGCCGCGCTCAATGCCGGCGAGACCATCGAACGCCTGGCAGATTCGTCGCATCCCTACGTGGTGCCGGCGCAGATCTTCTCGACCACCGACGGCTGGCTCACGCTGTTCATCACGCACGACAAATTCTGGAAGACCTTCTGCGACGAGATCGGCCACCCCGAGTGGGCCGTCGACCGCAAGTTCGCCACCATGGCCGGGCGCCGGACGCACCGGACCGAAGTCATCACCGCCATTTCGACGGTGCTGCGCCAGGCCTCGGCGGCCGAGTGGGTGCGCCGCCTGGGCCCGCTGGGCATCGTGGTGGCCGAAGTCGGCACACTGAACGCGGCACTGCGCAGCGACATCGCCGCCGCCCGCTCGCTGATCGTGCCGCTCGGCGACGGCAGCCTGCCCCTTCAGGCGGTGGCGTGCCCGATCCGTTTCCAGGGGTTCACGCCGGTCTACGGCTTGCCGCCCCTGCTCGACGAGCACGGCGACGCGGTGCTGGGAAGGGTCACGACGTGAGCACGACGCCGCCGCTGGACCGCTGGGCACTGAGCCGCGCGCTGACACGCGCGGCCAACGCGAGCACGGCGGAGCTGGCGCGGTCCGCGGCGTGCGCGTGGCCGGCGCACGTGGCCCACCGGATCGGCGTCACCGGGGCGCCCGGCGCGGGCAAGAGCACCTTGGTCGGGCACCTGGCGCTCGAACGCCTGGCGAACGGTCGACTGGGCGTGTTGGCGGTCGATCCGAGCAGCCCGAAGAGTGGCGGTGCGATCCTGGGCGACCGCGTTCGCATGGACGACCTGGCCGGGTCGACGGAGCTCTACATCCGCTCGCTGGGTTCGCGCCGCACCTCCGATGGCCTGGCCGACAACCTGCCCGAGATGCTGGACATCATGGACACGTTCGGCTTTGACGAAGTGGTGCTCGAAACGGTGGGCGTCGGCCAGGCGGAGTACGCGGTGCGCGCGCAGGTGGACACGCTGGTGCTGGTACTGCTGCCCGAGAGCGGCGACACGGTGCAGGCGATGAAGGCCGGGATCATGGAGATGGCCGACATCTTCGTGGTCAACAAATCGGACCTCCCTGGCGCGCAACGCATGGCCACCGACATCCAGCGCATCGCCGCGGTGACCCAACGCCCCGCGGGCGCGTGGCGCGCGCCGATCCTGCTGACCTCGGCATCGCAACCGGCCTCGATCCGCGCGCTGTCCGATGCGATCGACCTGCACCGGACCTGGCGCAACGCCGACCCGCAGCGGCGGCAGCACTTGCGCGCGCAACGTGCCCGCTACCGGCTCAGGCGCCTGCTGGAAATGCGCGTCGCCGAAGCGATCGCGTCCCAGACCGATGAATTTTTCGACATCCCGCGCGAGCAGCAACTGGCGACGGTGATGGGCGCGATGCGCATGGCAATCGATCCCTGACCCCAAGGAACGGCCATGTCCACATGTCTTCATTCGTCGGCACAGGGCGCCCCGTACCAGGGAAGCCATGTGCGGGCGTTCGATACCCGTGCCTCGGGTCCGGGGCCGCCGCGCCAGCCGGCTGGTCGATGGAAAAGGATCGTTTGAATCAAACATCAGGAGACAAAAATGAGCAATTCTTCCCACAGCGCCTTCTTCAAGAAAATGCCGCGCCGGCACCTCTGCACCACGGTGGCGGGCGCGGTGATGGCCATCGCGGCCAGCGTGCCCGCAGGGGCGCAGATCAATGACGATGTCGTGAAGATCGGCGTGCTCGCGGACATGTCCGGCATCTACTCCGACATGGGCGGTAGCGGCATCGTCGAGGCGGTGAAGTTCGCCATCGCCGACATGGGCGGCACGATCAACGGCAAGAAGATCGAGATCGTGACGGCGAACCATTCGGCCAAGCCCGACATCGCGGCGACCACGGCGCGCGAATGGTTCGACACGCAGGGCGTGGACATGATCATCAGCGGCCCCAGTTCGGGCACCAGCCTGGCGATCGCCAAGGTGGCTGCGGAGAAGAAAAAGATCGTCATGGTGACGGGCGGCGTCGCGGCCCAGTTGACCAACGAGGAGTGTTCGCCGTACACGGTCCACTACCTGTACGACACGGTGGCCCTGGCCCGCGGCACCGGCGCGGCGATGACCAAGCAAGGCGGCAAGAACTGGTACTTCCTGACGGTGGATTACGCCTTCGGCGAATCGTTGGAAAAAGAGACCACGCAGGTCGTCAATGCGAACGGTGGCAAGGTGCTCGGCAGCGTGCGCCACCCGTTGTCGGCCTCCGACTTCTCCTCGTTCCTGTTGCAGGCGAAATCTTCCGGTGCGGATGTGCTTGGGTTGGCCAACGGCGGCGGCGACACGATCAATTCGATCAAGGCCGCCAGCGAGTTCGGCATCTCCAAGTCCATGAAGATCGCGGGCCTCATGCTGTTCATCACTGACGTGCATTCGCTGGGTCTGAAGCTCACCAGCGGCATCAACCTGACCGAAGCGTGGTACTGGGATTCGGACGACAAGTCGCGCAAATGGGCCGACCGCTTCCAGGACAAGATGAAGAAGAAGCCCACCAGCATGCAGGCGGCCAGCTACTCCGCGGCGTTTCACTACCTGAGCGCGGTCAAGCAACTCGGCTCGGACCAGGTCGACAACGTGATGGCGCAGATGCGCAAGGCCAAGATCAACGACATGTACACCCAGAACGGTGTCATCCGCGAGGACGGCCGCATGGTCCACGACCTGCGGCTGATGGAGATCAAGAGCGCCGCCGCGTCCAAGGGCCCTTGGGACTACTACAAGCAAGTCCAGATGATTCCAGGCGATCAGGCCTTCGCGTCCAAGGCGGAGTCCAAATGCAAGCTCTGGAAATGACAAAGAGGCAATGACAGAGAGGTCCTTCGGGCCTCCGAAGGACCTCTGATTTTTTGGCAACCCCCCACCAGGAGACATGAATCATGATGACATCATCGAATGAGAAAACCGACAGCAAAGTGACGGCCTCGGCGGGCGTTCGGGCCTCGATTGCGGACGGCAAGGATTTGCCACTGCTCGACGTGGGCCCCTATCTGGCGGGCGAGCCCGGCGCGCTCGAGCAACTGGCCGCCGACGTGAAGTGGATCCAGGAAAACCTGGGCTTCTTCGCCATCATCAACCACGGCATTCCGCAGTCCCTGATCGACGAGGCCTTTCGCCAGACCGAGAGGCTGTTCGAGATTCCGATGGAGGAAAAGCTCAAGCACCGCGTTGGCTTCCACCACCAGGGCTACCTCCCGCCCAAGTCCTCCATCCTGAAATCGACCGCGATCATGGAGAAGATCGCGGTGAACACCAAGAAGGACACCAACGCCGCCTGGCTGTTCATGCGCAACCGCAATGCCGACGACCCGAAGGTGTTGGCCAAGGTCCGCCACCGCGGGTTGAACCAATGGCCCGACAGCCTGCCCGAGTTCAAGAAGGCGCTTTACGCGTACCAGACGGCGATGGAGCAACTCTCGCTCAAGCTGCTGCCGATCTACGCGCGCGCGCTGGGTCTTCCCGCCGACCACTTCGAGAGCATGTTCAAGGCACCGGAGTATTACCAGCGCTGCGCCTACTACCACCCCGAAGAAAAGATGGAAGAAGGCCAGTACGCGCTCGCGCCACATTCCGACGGCAGCTTCCTGACGCTGTTGCCGATGACGCCAGTGCCGGGGCTGCAGGTGATGACGCCGTCGAAGGAATGGCTCAAGGTCAGCTACGTCAAGGGCGCGCTGATCGTGAACACCGGGCAGGTCTTGAACCGCCTGTCCAACGACCGCTTCATCGCCACGCCGCACCGTGTCGTCAACCCGCCGATGAAGCGCTACGCACTGACCTTCTTCTTCTACCCGGACGACGACGCCAACGTGGGCCCGATCCCGGCGTGCATCGGCTCGGGCGAGAAGGCGAAGTACGACTCTCGCTCCTTCTACGACTTCTTCGTGCCCTACCTGGACGACCTCTACCACTACAACGACGCCAACTTCATGAAAGAAGTCGAGCCTGAAGGGGTGACCTCGAAGGCGTGAGGGATCGTGATCGGCGAAGGCATGTCGCCCGCGTGGGCCGGGCCCACGGCGGACGCCATGCCATAGGCCCAACTTGAAGGAGCAATGCGTGAGCAAATTGTTGATCGACGGTGAATGGGTCGATGCACTCGAGGGTGACACCATCGACGTCATCGATCCCTGCAGCGGGCAGGTGTTTGAAAAAATTGCGAGGGGCCGGGCCGCGGATGTCGACCTCGCGGTGGCTGCGGCGCGCCGCGCGCTGGACGGACCCTGGGGGCGCATGACCGCCACGGAGCGCGGCCGCATCATGCAGCGCCTGGGGCAACTCATCCTGGAACACGGCGAGGAACTGGCCCAGCTGGAAGCCCGCGATACCGGCAAGCCCATGTCCGTGGCCCGCGCGGACGCCAAGGCGGTGGCGCGTTACTTCGAGTTCTATGGCGGCGCGGCCGACAAGGTCCACGGCCAGACCATCCCCTACCTGAACGGCTACAACGTGAGCGTCGTGCGCATTCCCCACGGCGTCACGGCCCACATCATTCCGTGGAACTACCCCGCGCAGATGATGGGACGCACGCTCGCGCCCGCGCTGGCCATGGGCAACGCGGCGGTGGTCAAACCTTCCGAGGACGCCTGCCTGAGCGCCTTGAAGCTCGCCGAGCTGGCCATGCTGGCAGGGCTGCCACCGGGCGCACTGAACATCGTGACCGGCTATGGCACCGAGGCCGGCGCGGCGCTGACGGCGCACCCGGGCATCAACTTCGCGACGTTCACGGGCTCACCCGAGGTCGGCGTGCAGGTGCAGCAATCCACGGCGCGCCACCATGTGCCCTGCGTGCTCGAACTCGGGGGCAAATCGCCCCAGATCGTTTTCGACGATGCGGACCTGGCCAAAGCCGCCCCCATCATCGTGCGGGCCCTGGTTCAGAACGCCGGCCAGACCTGCTCCGCCGGCAGCCGCCTGCTCGTGCAGGAAGGCATCTACGACCGCTTCGTCGCGACGATCGCCGCCAGCTTCGAGGCATTGAAGGTCGGGACGCCGGAGATGGACCTGGACTGTGGACCATTGATCAACGCGCGGCATCAGCAACGCGTGGGCGCCTTCATCGCCGACGCCGTCGCAATGGGTGTGCCCAAGCTGGCTGAAGGCAGCCTAGCACCCGGGATTCCCCCCGACGGCTTCTTCGTCAAACCCGTGCTGTTCGGCTCGGTGCCACGCGACCACCGCCTGGCGTGCCAGGAGGTGTTTGGCCCGGTGCTGTCGGTCATGCCGTTCAAGGATGAAGACGACGCGGTGCAACTGGCCAACGCCACGGAGTACGGCCTCGTCGCCGGCGTCTGGACGGAGAACGGCAACCGCCAGGCGCGCATGGCACAGCGCATCGCCAGCGGGCAGGTTTTTATCAATTGCTACGGCGCGGGCGGGGGTGTCGAGCTGCCGTTCGGCGGCGTCAAGAAAAGCGGTTATGGCCGCGAGAAAGGGCTGCTCGCCCTGGAAGAGATGAGCACCACCAAGACCATTGTTCAGCACTACGAATAAGGAAGACAACCATGTCCAGATTGAGCAACAAGATCGCGATCGTCACCGGCGCGGGCAGCGGATTCGGTGCAGCGATCGCGCGGGCCTACATCAACGAGAACGCGAAGGTGATTCTTGCCGACGTCAACCTGGAAGCGGCCCAGGGAATCGCTGCCGCTTTGGGCGACAACGCGAGCGCCGTGGCGTGCGACGTGACCCGCTTCGACCAGGTGCAGGCCATGGTCCGCCATTGCGTGGAACGCTTCGGTGTGCCCAGCATCGTGGTCAACAACGCGGGCACCACGCACCGCAACCAGTCGATGCTGGACGTTGACGAGGAGACCTTCGATCGCGTGTTCGCTGTCAACGTGAAGTCGATTTACCACATGACGCGCGCGGTGGTCCCGCTGATGAAGGAGCAGAAGAAGGGTGGCGTGATCATCAACGTGGGCTCGGTCGGCGGCATCCGCCCGCGCCCTGGCCTGACCTGGTACAACAGCTCGAAGGGTGCTGTGAAGGTCATGACGAAATCCATGGCCGTCGAGCTGGCGCCGGATGACATCCGCGTCAATCTCATTTCGCCGGTCATGGCGCCCACGGGCCTGCTGCAGGACTTCATGGGCGTGGCGGACACCGCCGAGAACCGGGCCCGCTTCGTCTCGACAATTCCCCTGGGAAGGATGTGCGACCCGGTCGACGTGGCGAACGCGGCGATGTTCCTGGCCAGCGAGGAGGCCCGCTTCCTGACCGGCGTCGAAATGCCGGTGGACGGCGGGCGTTCCATCTGACGGCGGCCCGACATGCACGTCGCTTCTCCTTGGCATCCGGGTGGTCGCGCGACATGAGCGACATCATTCTCGAAACACGCCAGCTCACCAAGGAATTCAAGGGCTTCACGGCCGTCAGCCAGGTGAATCTGTCGGTCGTGCGTGGGAACATTCATGCACTGATCGGCCCCAACGGGGCGGGCAAGACCACCTGCTTCAACCTGCTGACGAAGTTCCTTGAGCCGACCTCGGGCACCATCCTTTTCAACGGCACTGACATCACGAAAGAGCACCCAGCGCAGATCGCACGGCGCGGCATCATCCGCTCGTTCCAGATCTCCGCGGTGTTCCCGCACCTGACCCTGCTGGAAAACGTGCGGCTGGGCTTGCAGCGTGCGCTGGGCACAACCTACCATTTCTGGAAGAGCGAGGCATCGCTCAAGCCGCTCGATATCCGCGCCCACGCGCTGCTGGCCGAGGTCGGCCTCGAGGACCTGGCCGACGAGCTGACGGTGCACCTGCCGTATGGCCGCAAACGTGCGCTGGAGATCGCAACCACCCTGGCCATGGAACCCGAGCTGATGCTGCTGGACGAACCCACGCAGGGCATGGGGCACGAGGACGTGGACCGCGTCACGCAGCTCATCAAGAAGGTCGCGGCGGGCCGCACCATCCTGATGGTCGAACACAACATGGGCGTGGTCTCGGACATCGCGGACACGATCACGGTGCTGCAGCGCGGCGCCGTGCTGGCGGAGGGTTCTTATGCCGAGGTCTCGAGCAATCCCGCCGTGATGGAGGCCTACATGGGCACCACGGACGACCAACTCGAGGGAGCGCACGGATGACCGCACCGGCACTGGAACTGAAGAATCTGCAGGCCTGGTACGGTGAGTCGCATGTGCTGCACGGTGTCGACATGGTGGTGCAACCCGGTGAAGTCGTGACGCTTCTGGGCCGCAACGGGGCGGGCCGCACCTCTACGCTGCGCGCCATTCTCGGGCTGACCGGTTCGCGCAAAGGCTCCATTCAAAGCAACGGGCAGGAGCTCATCCACCTGCCCTCGCACCGCATCGCGCGCCATGGCATTGGCTACTGCCCCGAAGAGCGCGGCATCTTCGCCAGCCTGTCGTGCGAAGAAAACCTGCTGCTGCCGCCCACGCTCAAGGGGTCGGACAAGGGCATGTCGGTGGCCGACATCTACGAGATGTTCCCCAACCTTGCCGAACGCCGCCACAGCCAGGGCACGCGCCTCTCGGGCGGCGAACAACAGATGCTGGCCGTGGCCCGCATCCTGCGCACGGGTGCCCACCTGCTGCTGCTAGACGAGATCTCCGAAGGCCTCGCGCCAGTGATCGTGCAGGCCTTGGCCCGCATGATCCGCATGCTCAAGAGCAAGGGCTATACCGTGGTCATGGTGGAGCAGAACTTCCGCTTCGCGGCCCCGCTGGCCGATCGTTTTTATGTCATGGAACACGGCCGCATGGTCGAGTCCTTCGACGCCGCCGAGCTCGACGCCAAGATGCCGGTGCTCAACGAATTGCTGGGGGTATAGAACACCGTGGGCCTCTTCAATCTGCCGAATCTGCCGCTCTCGGCCCTGTTGAGCCAACTCCTGCTGGGGCTGGTCAACGGATCGTTCTACGCCATCCTGAGCCTCGGCCTGGCCGTGATCTTCGGCCTGCTCAACGTCATCAACTTCGCGCACGGCGCACTGTTCATGATGGGCGCCGTTCTGACCTGGATGGGGCTGACTTACTTCAACATCAGCTACTGGGCGATGCTGGTGCTGGCGCCCGTCATCGCTGGCCTGTTCGGCATGCTCACCGAACGCGTGCTGCTGCGCTGGATCTATAAGCTCGACCACCTCTATGGCCTCTTGTTGACGCTCGGGCTCACGCTGCTGATCGAGGGCGTGTTCCGTTCGGCCTACGGCGTCTCGGGCCTGACCTACGACACGCCCGACGCGCTTCAGGGTGCGACCGACCTGGGCTTCATGATCCTGCCCAACTACCGCGCCTGGGTGGTGGTGGCCTCGCTGAGCATCTGCTTCGCGACCTGGTTCGTGATCGAGAAGACCCGGCTCGGGGCCTACCTGCGCGCCGGCACGGAGAACCCGCGGCTGGTGGAAGCCTTCGGCATCAACGTGCCGCTGATGATCACGCTCACCTACGGCTTCGGCGTCGCACTTGCGGCCTTTGCGGGCGTGCTGGCAGCGCCGGTGATCCAGGTGTCGCCGTTGATGGGGCAGAACCTGATCATCGTCGTGTTCGCCATTGTCGTGATCGGTGGCATGGGCTCGATCATGGGGGCCATTCTGACCGGGCTCGGGCTCGGTGTCATCGAAGGCCTGACCAAGGTGGTGTATCCCGAGGCCTCGTCGACGGTCGTTTTCGTGGTCATGGTGATCGTGCTGCTCATCCGCCCGGCCGGCTTGTTCGGCAAAGAGAAATGACAACATGAAAAAAATCACCCCCGTTGCCTACGCTCTGCTGCTGATCGCGCTCATCGTCGCGCCCTTCGTCGGTGCCTACCCGGTGTTCGTGATGAAGCTGATGTGCTTTGCGCTGTTCGCCTCGGCCTTCAACCTGCTGCTCGGCTTCACCGGTCTGCTGTCCTTCGGCCACGCGGCCTTTCTCGGTGGCTCCGCCTACATGGCCGGCCATGCGATGAAGGCCTGGGGCCTGACGCCCGAGCTCGGCCTTCTTACAGGTACCGTGGCAGGTGCGCTGCTCGGCTGGATCTTCGGCCTGCTGGCCATCCGCCGCCAGGGGATCTACTTCGCGATGATCACGCTCGCGCTGGCACAGATGGTATTTTTCATTGCGCTGCAGGCCAAGTTCACAGGTGGCGAAGACGGCTTGCAGGGAGTGCCGCGCGGCGAGCTGTTCGGCGTGATCGACCTGCGCAACGACCTCACGATGTACTACGTGTCGTTGGTGATCGTGGTCGCGGCCTTTCTGTTGATCGCGCGCACCGTCCGCTCTCCCTTTGGCCAGGTGCTCAAAGGCATCAAGGAGAACGAGCCACGCGCTCTCTCGCTGGGCTACGACGTGGCCCGCTACAAGCTGCTGGCCTTCGTGATCTCGGCCGCGCTGTCGGGCCTCGCGGGCTCGCTAAAGACGCTGGTGCTGGGCTTCGCGACGCTGTCGGACGTGCACTGGAGCACCTCGGGCCAGGTCATCCTGATGACGCTGGTGGGAGGCCTGGGCACGCTGTCGGGTCCGCTGGTGGGTG
>JAESFZ010000502.1_pt1 | contig 12878 bp, 12 predicted proteins | sample 9269561 | NCBI WGS metagenome assembly JAESFZ01 (sample SAMN14515552, study PRJNA621657) | algae metagenome | isolation source: Tildeniella nuda ZEHNDER 1965/U140 and co-occurring heterotrophs from wet... | place: Switzerland: Stansstaad, Zurih | collected 1965-01-01
CCAACATCGAGAACCTGCTCTACACCGGGCCCGGAAAGTTCGTCGGCGCCGGAAACGCCCTGAACAACGTCATCACCGGCGGCGCGCTGAACGACATGCTGCGCGGCGGCGGCGGCAACGACCGCCTCTTCGGCGGCGGCGGCCGGGACGAGGTCCAGCTGCGCGGAACCAAGGCCCAGTACACGGTCACCGCCGAAGGGGCCGGCTGGCGCATCGTCGACAGCGTCGCCGGCCGCGACGGCTCGACCTATGTGGAAAGCGTCGAGGTGCTGCGCTTCCTGACCGGCAACACCACCACCGTGCTGGTCCCGGCGGCGGCGCCGGCCGGGGACGGAGCGCCGGACAAGGGCGCGGCCGACGCCTTCGTCCTGCCCGCCCTGCCGGACGATCAGCCGCTGGTTCTGCCGGGGCTCGAGGCCTCCAAATTCGCGGAGGCGCCGCTGGTCCTGCCGGACGGGGAGGAGGTCGCGCTGCTGGTCGCCGGCCTTGAGGGCCGACTGCCCATGGACGGCGACCGGATGCTGACCCTGGACGCCGATGGCCGGAGTCTCCCCGAACAGCCGCTTTCGCTGTCCGGGCCGGAGGCCGACGACCGCCAGGTGTTGCCGGGCGCCGACCCCGGAAAGAACGTCGTCGCCCTTGTCCTGCCCGGCGAGCCCGAGGGGGTCCGTCCGTACCTCGGCCTCGAGAGTCGGTTCGCGATCACGGGGGACTGGATGGCCGTCCTCGACGGGGACGGCTCCCGGCCCGACGACGACTTCCTGCCGGTCGAGCCGAAGGACGACGGCCGTCTGGTGCTGCCGGCTCCGCAGCCCGGGAAGGCGGACGCCCCGCTCGTGCTGCCCCGCGAGGCGGACGGACCGCTCCCGGGCCTCCTGCTGGAACCCGGGCCCTCCATCCCGAACGGCCCGTCGCCGCTCGCCCTGGACGAACACGGCCGCCCGATCGACGACGGCTGGATGTTCTGAGCCCGCCGTTGCAGGGCCGGGATCAGATCAGAGAACTGTTCCGGGGGCGAGTGGCGGACAGGGTGGGATTCGAACCCACGGTAGGCTTTCACCTACGGCGGTTTTCAAGACCGCTGCCTTAAACCACTCGGCCACCTGTCCGCAGCCCGCGCGCGGACCCGCCGCATAGCGCCAAACCTCCCGTTAACCAAAGCGGAAATCTCTTGCGCCATCCTCCCGGCCATCAGGGACGGGACCATGGCCGCGAAACTTCTCAAGGGACTCCTCGCCGCCGGGCTGTTGTCGCTGCTGGCCGCCTGCGCCGGCGGGGCGAAGCCGGGCGGCGTGGCCATGCCGGTCGTCACCGATCCGGCGCCGATCGTCTCGGGGACCATGCGGCCCTACCAGATCCGCGGCCGCTGGTATCACCCGGAAGAGCAGCCGCACTACGACGAGACTGGCATGGCCTCCTGGTATGGCGACCAGTTTCACGGCCGTCCCACCGCGACCGGCGAGCGCTTCGACATGAACGCCCTGACGGCCGCTCACAAGACCCTGCCGCTGCCGGGTCTGGTCGAGGTGACCAACCTGGCCAACGGCCGCCGCGTGGTCCTGCGGGTCAACGACCGCGGGCCCTTCGTCGATGGCCGCATCATCGATCTGTCGCGCGGCGCCGCCGACGCCCTGGACCTGCGCCGGGCCGGGGTGGGCGAGGTGAGGGTGCGCTATCTTGGCCGGGCCCCCCGCCTGGGCGGCGGTACGGTGCTGCAATACGCCGAGGCGCGCCCCCCTTCGCCGCCGCGTGAGGCGGCGCCGTCGGCGTCGACGGGCCCTGTGCCCTACCTCGCGAGCCCCACCCCGACGCCCCCGCCGGCGACTGCCGTGACGCCCGCCCCGGCCTCGACCGGCGTCTGGGTCCAGGCGGGGATGTGGCCCGACGCCCGTCAGGCCCGCCGGGCCGCTGACCATCTGGGCGGCGGGGCCAAGGTCGACGAAGCCCGACCGGGCCAGTACCGCGTGCTGGTGGGGCCGTGGCCGGACGCCGGCGCCGCCGAGCGCTCGCGACGCGCGGTGATGTCGCGGGGTTATCCCGAAGCGACGACGATTTCCGGCGGCTAGACCCTTCCGCTACCCGGTCGGCGCCGCCATTGTGCGCCGGTGACTCACGGCAGCTTCATCACATTCGAGGGCGGCGAGGGGACCGGCAAGTCGACCCAGGTCGCCCGGCTGGTCGAGCGCCTGCGCGCCCGCGACCTGGAGGTCGTCCAGACCCGGGAACCGGGCGGCTCGCAGGGGGCCGAGGAAATCCGCAACCTGGCCCTCAACGGCGACGCCGGCCGCTGGTCGCCGATGACCGAGACCCTGCTGATGTACGCCGCCCGCTCGGACCATCTGGAGCGCACCATCCGTCCCGCGCTCGAGGCCGGCCGCTGGGTGGTGTGCGACCGCTTCGCCGATTCCAGCCGGGCCTATCAGGGCGCCGGGGGCGGGACCCCGGCCGAGTTCATCGAGACGCTGGACGCGGCCATCGTCGGCCCCACCCAGCCGGACCTTACCCTCGTCTTCGACCTGCCGGTCGAGGTCGGGCTGGAGCGCGCCTTCGGTCGCGGCCTGTTCGAGACCCGGTTCGAGTCCAAGGGGCTGGAATTCCACGAACGGCTACGGCGCGGCTTCCTCGACATCGCCGCCGCCCACCCGGAACGCTGCGTGGTCATAGACGCCGACGGCGATCAGGACACGGTCGAGGCTCGCGTCTGGGCCGCCGTCGAGGCGCGGCTGCCGTGAGCGAGCATCCGCGCGACCGTTTCGACCTGGTCCCCGACGCCGCCGCCGAGGCGGCCTTCCTCGACGCTTTCGACAAGGGCCGGCTGCATCACGCCTGGCTGCTGTGCGGGGTCGAGGGCTCGGGCAAGGCGACCTTCGCCTACCGCGCGGCCCGCCGCCTGCTGGGGGCTGCGCCGGACCCGTCGCGCGGCTTGCTGGGGACCCGTCCCGACGATCCGGTCGCCCGGCTGATCACCGCCCAGTCCCATCCCGACCTGCTGATCCTCGAACGCGCTGTCGAGGGCGGCAAGACGAAGAAATCCATCTCTGTCGACCAGGCTCGCGACCTGCCGGAGTTCTTCTCCAAGAGCCCGTCGCAGGCGAAATACCGCGTCGCCATCATCGACGCCGCCGACGACCTGAATCTCAACGCCGCCAATGCCTTGCTCAAGGTTCTTGAGGAACCGCCGGAGCGGGGCGTCCTGTTCCTCGTCACCCATGCGCCCGGCCGGCTGCTGGCCACCATCCGCTCGCGCTGCCGTCGCCTGGCCTTTCCGGTCTGGCCGCAGCACGCGCTGGAGGAGCTGGTCCGCAACCAGACCGGCGTGCCGACCGCCGAGGCCGTCCGCATCGCCGGCATGGCCGCCGGCTCACCCGGCCAGGCCCTGGCCCTGGCCTCCGGCGCCACGCTTGAGGCCGACCAGCTGGCCCAGGCCTGGGTCGCCGCGCCGGACCTCGACCGCGCCGCGGTCATGGCCGTGGCCGACAAATTCCGCGGGGCGGAAGGGCAGGAGCGGTTCGAGGTGTTGATGGACCGGCTGATCGCGGCCGTGAAGATCCGCGCGCTCGACGAGGGTAAATCCGGCGCCCGCTGGGCCGAGCTGTGGGAGCGGCTGTCCGAGCTGCCAGACCGCGCCGCCGCCATCAACCTGGATCGCGCCGACGTTCTGGCCGGAGCCCTGGCCGACCTGCAGCGCACCAAGGCCCGCGCCTGATGCTGATCGACAGCCACGTCAATCTGCACGCCCCCCAGTTCGACGAGGACCGCGACGCCGTCATCGCCCGTGCCCGCGAGGCCGGCGTCGGTCTGATGGTGGAGATCTCCGACAAGCTGTCGACCTTTGAGGCGACCCACGCCCTGGCCATGGGCCATGAGGATATCTGGGCCACCGTCGGCGTCCATCCGCACGAGGCGAAGGATTACGCAGACTTGACCGCCGACGGGTTGGTCGAACTGGCCGCCCGCCCCAAGGTCGTCGGTATCGGCGAATGCGGCCTCGACTTCCACTACGACCTCAGCCCGCGCGACGTGCAGGCCGCCGTCTTCCGCCAGCATATCGCGGCCGCCCGCCGGACCGGCCTGCCGCTGGTGGTCCACACCCGGGAAGCCGACGCCGTCATGGCCGAAATCCTCGCCGAAGAGCAGGCGAGGGGGCCGTTCCGATTCCTGATGCACTGCTACACCAGCGGGCCGGAACTGGCGGAAAAGGCTGCGGAACTCGGAGCATGGTTCTCGGTCTCCGGCATCGCCACCTTCAAGGCCGCGACGGAGGTCCGCGAGATCATCGCGGTTCTGCCCGCCGACCGCATTATCATCGAGACCGACTGCCCCTACCTCGCTCCCGCCCCGCACCGCGGCCGCCGCAACGAGCCGGCCTATGTCGGCCACGTCCTCGACAAGCTGGCCGAGATCCGAGGCTGGTCCCGGGACGAGGCCGAGGCCCGCACCACCGACGCCTTCTTCGCCCTGTTCGACCGCATTCCCCGCCCGGAGGGCGCCTGATGGGCGCGGCGGGGGAGCTGGAGGTCGTCATCCTCGGCTGCGGCTCGTCCGGCGGGGTGCCGCGCGGCGACGGCGACTGGGGCGCCTGCGATCCGGCCGAGCCGAGGAACCGCCGCCTGCGCTGCTCACTGCTGGTCCGCCGCCATGGCCCGGGCGGCGTCACCAGCGTCCTGATCGACACCTCGCCCGACCTGCGCCAGCAGATGCTGTCGGCCGACGTCCGCCATATCGACGCCGTCCTCTACACCCACGACCACGCCGATCAGACTCACGGCATCGACGACCTGCGCGTCTTCGCCATGCGCAGCCGCCGCCGCCTCCCGGCCTTCATGGACCCCGCCACCCATGAGTCCCTGTACGGGCGCTTCCGCTACATCTTCGAAAGCGTCGAGGGCTATCCGGCCATCCTCGACGCCCTGCCGATCCCGCCGCACGGTCAGGCCTGGAGCGTCGACGGTCCCGGCGGCCCGATCCCCGTCGTCACCTTCGATCAGGCCCACGGCCCGATCCGCTCGGTCGGCTACCGCATCGGCGGGATCGCCTATTCGAGCGACGTTTCCGACCTCGACGAGGCCGCCATCGAGGCGGTGCGCGGCTGCGACCTGTGGATCGTCGACGCCCTGCGCTGGACGCCCCACCCGACCCACGCCCATGTGGAGAAGACGCTCGACTGGATCGCCCGGGCCGGGGTGAAGAAGGCGGTGCTGACCAATCTGCATCTCGATCTGGACTACAACGCCTTGTCGGCGGCCGTTCCTCCGAACGTCGAGGTGGCCTACGATGGCTGGACGACCCAACTCTGAGGGATGGCCGAATGTCAGCGACAGCGTTCAAGCAGATCCGGACACCGCTCGGAGCGCTTGCCCTCGCGCTCGCCGTGGCGGCGGCCGTTCTTGGAGTATGGCTCTTGAACCGGGACGCCGGCGGATCTTCGCCAGAGGACGCCCAACTCGCTGACCAACGCGCCCGGCTCGAAAGCGAGCAGCGCGCCCGCGGGCTGGTCGAGGTCCAGCCGGCGCGACCTCTGCCGCCGCCGCGATAACCGCGACCTCAGCCCAGCAGCCGCGCCGCCTGCGGGGCGAAGTAGCTGAGCACGCCCGCGCAGCCCGCCCGCTTGAAGGCGTGCAGGCTTTCGAGGATGGCCCGGTCCTCCTCCAGCCAGCCATTGGCCATCGCCGCCCGCATCATCGCGTACTCGCCCGACACCTGGTAGGCGAAGGTCGGAACTTTGAATGTCTCGCTAACCCGCTGAACGATATCGAGATACAGCATCCCCGGCTTGACCATGACCGCGTCGGCGCCTTCGGCGATGTCCATGGCCACTTCCCGCAGCGCCTCGTCGCTGTTGGCGTAGTCCATCTGATAGGTCTTCTTGTCGCCGGTCAGCGCCTTCGCCGATCCGACGGCGTCGCGATACGGCCCGTAGAAGGCCGAGGCGTATTTGGCCGCATAGGCGAGGATCATCACGTCCTGCAGCCCGTTGGCCTCCAGCGCCTCGCGGATCGCCTGCACCCGCCCGTCCATCATGTCCGACGGGGCCACCACATCGGCCCCGGCGTGGGCGTGGATGAAGGCCTGTTCGGCCAGCCGCTCCAGCGTCGTGTCGTTGACGATGCGGCCCTCCTCCAGCACCCCGTCGTGGCCGTGGTCGGTGTAGCAGTCCAGGGCCACATCGGTGATCACCCCGATCTCCGGGGCCGCGTCCTTGATGGCCTTGATGCATTCCGGAATTAGCCCGTCCGGATCGGTCGCGCCGGTGCCGACGCAATCCTTGATCGCGCCGTCGACATTGGGAAACAGCGCCACCGCCGGAATGCCCAGATCTCGCGCCTCGACCGCCGCCGCCGCCGCCGCCTTCGGGCTCAGCCGGAACACGCCGGGCATGGACGCCACGGCCACCCGGTCGTCGGCCCCGTCATGCACGATCAGCGGCCAGACCAGATCGGCCGGCGTCAGCGTCGTCTCGGCCACCAGCCGCCTCACCCACGGCTGGCTGCGCAGCCGGCGGGGCCGGGCGTAGGGAAAGGCGGCGGGGGCGAACGGCTGGGTCATGCGGGCGGTTTAGGACAATCGTCTCCGACCGCAAAGCCGCATGGCCGGCGGCTTATCGGGCCAGGAATATCTCGCCGCTGTCGAGATGACCGTTCACCGGCGAGGAGCCGTCGTCCAGCCACACCTCGCGGAAGGTCGAGGGCACGCCCTCGCCACGCATGTCGGCGGCGTCGACCCGCTGATAGTGCAGGTGGGGAAGAGCGAACTGCCGGACGCGCCGATCGCCGCCACCGTCTGTCCAGCCTCCGCCCGATCCCCGGGACGCACCGTGGCGCTGCCCTGTTTGACATGGCCCAGCATGCTGAAGGACCCGTCCTCGTGCGCGATCACCACGACGTTCCCGAACACCAGGTTGATGTCCTCCACCAGCTCGGAGGGATCGAAGCGTCGGTCGTCCGGCCGGTCGTCCCGCACTTGGACGACGACGCCCGTCGCGGGCGCCCGCACCGGGTGGCCGAAGCCGAACCAGTCCGTGTTCGCCTCGCCGTCACCGCTGTGCATACGGCCCGCGTCGTCAACCGGAACGAAGTCGTAGCTGTAGCGCATGGCGTTGCTCGAAAAGCCGAGCGCCCGGATCGGCGGCAGCAGATAGTCCCAGCGGCGATGGTGGGAGAGGGCGTCGTGCCCGTCCCAGACCAGCACCCGTCCGCTCACTGGTGAAAGGCCCGGGGTGGGCGGCGCGGCGCGCACCGTCGTCGAGGCTGTGATCACCTGATCCGGCGCTCCCTCCGCTGACAGGGTGGCCCTGATCCGGACACCCCCGACCGCCGGGCCGGCCGGGGCGTATTCGAACGGGTTGAACAGCAGAACGTCCGCGCCCGGCTCCACGATCCTGTTCGGAACAGTCTGGATCGACGGCGCCGTGCCGTTGCCGTCGAGCCGCCGGGTCAGGATGTCGCGTCCGTCCGCCCCGACGAAGGTCACTTCCAGCTCGGTCAGGGAGGCGGGACGGTCGCTCCGGTTGGCCAGGGCGATGTCGAAATTGAGCGCCTGTCCGTAGCGCGTCTGCTCGACATAGGGGCGCTCCGGCAGGATGCGCCCTTCCACCGTTTGCGCCGCCGCCGGCCCCGCCAGCAGGGCCGCGATGGCCCACATGCCGATTCGCATCATCCGATTGCTCCCTCGATTATGGGTATGAGGCCGGACGGAGTTCGTTTGGATGCAGGCTGCCGCCTCGACGCGGCCTCGGCGTCTCGGCTAGAAGCCGCGCGAACACCTAACGCCAGCGGCGCCGCCCGCGAACTGCCCGGGACCAGACCATGGACTTCGCCCTCACCGACGATCAGCGCGCCATCCAGGACGCCGCCCGCGCCTTCGCCGAGGCCGAGCTGGCGCCGCAAAGCGCCAAATGGGACGAGACCAAACACTTCCCCGTCGACGTGATGAAACACGCGGCGGAAATGGGCTTCTGCGGCATCTACACGGGGGAAGAGCACGGCGGCATGGCGCTCGGCCGGGTCGAGGCTGCGGTCATCTTCGAGGAACTGTCGCGTGGCGACGTCTCCACCGCCGCCTTCATCTCGATCCACAACATGGCGACGTGGATGATTGACAAATTCGGCTCCGACGAACTGCGCGCCCGCTACGTCGCGTCGCTGGTCGCCATGGAGAAGATCGCCTCCTACTGCCTGACCGAGCCCGGCTCCGGCTCCGACGCCGCCGCCTTGCGCACCACGGCGAAACTGGACGGCGACCACTGGGTCCTCAACGGCTCCAAGGCCTTCATCTCCGGCGCCGGGACATCGGACGTCTATGTCGTCATGGCCCGCACCGGCGCCGACGGGCCGAAGGGTATTTCTACCTTCGTCGTCGACAAGGACGCGCCGGGCCTGTCGTTTGGGGCCCAGGAGAAGAAGATGGGCTGGAACTCCCAGCCCACCGCCATCGTCGCCTTCGACGACTGCCGCATCCCGGCCGCCAACCTGCTCGGCAAGGAGGGCGACGGCTTCCGCTACGCCATGATGGGGCTCGACGGCGGCCGGCTGAACATCGCCGCCTGTTCGCTGGGCGGCGCCCGCCTCGCCCTGGAAACCGCCCTCGACTACGTCGCCAGCCGCAAACAGTTCGGCAAGCCGATCGCCGACTTCCAGAACACCCAGTTCAAGCTCGCCGACATGGCCACCCAGTTGGAAGCCGCCCGCCTGCTGGTCCTGCGCGGCGCCTGGGCCCTGGACACGCGCCACCCCGAAGCGACCAAATGGTGCGCCATGGCCAAGCGCTTCGCCACCGACGCCTGTTTCCAGATCGCCGACGAAGCCCTGCAGCTGCACGGCGGCTACGGCTATCTGAAGGACTATCCGCTGGAGCGCATCGTCCGCGACCTGCGCGTCCACCGCATCCTCGAGGGCACCAACGAGATCATGCGGGTCATCACCGCGCGGGAGATGATGCGGCAGTGAGCGAGTCCATGACCCCCGAACCCGAAATCCTCGCCCGCGTCCAGTCCGGCCTCGGCCGCCTGACCCTGAACCGCCCCAAGGCCCTGCACGCGCTGAACCGCGCCATGTGCGAGGCGATGATCGACGCGCTCATCGCCTGGCGCGGCGACGACGCCGTCAAGTCCGTGCTCATCGATCACGCCGGAGAGCGCGGCTTCTGCGCCGGCGGCGACATCCGCATGATCGCCGAAAGCGGGGCAGGGGATGCTTCGGAGGCTAAGGCCTTCTTCGATACCGAGTACAAGCTCAACCACCTGCTGTTCGACTTTCCCAAGCCGGTGACGGCGCTGGTGGACGGCATCGTCATGGGCGGCGGCGTCGGCATCTCCGAGCCGGCCGTGGTCCGCATCGCCACCGAACGCACCACCTACGCCATGCCCGAGACCGGCATCGGCCTGTTCCCCGACGTCGGCGGCGGCTGGTTTCTGCCGCGCCTGCCAGGTCAGACCGGCGTCTGGCTGGCCCTGACCGGAGCCCGGCTCAAGGCCGCCGACACCGTCTTCCTGGGCATCCACACCCATTTCCTGCCGTCGGACGCGCTTGAGGCCTTCCGCGCAATCCTCGCCGCCGATCCGGCCCATCCGGTCGATGTCGCCGACGGGCTCGAGACCGACGCGGGCGAGCCGTCGATCGAGCCCCATCTCCCGGCCATCGACCGGCTGTTCGCCTTCGACACGGTCGAGGAGATCTTCGCCGCGCTGGAGGCCGACGGCTCGGACTGGGCCCTGGCCCAGCTGGCGACCCTGAAGACCAAGTCGCCCCAGTCGCTGAAGGTCACCCTGCGCCAGCTGCGCACCGGCGCGGCGCTCGAGTCCTTCGCGGACAACATGGCCATGGAGTACCGCCTCGGCGGCCGCGTGGTCCGAACCCACGACTTCCAGGAAGGCGTCCGCGCCGTCATCGTCGACAAGGACAACGCCCCGAAATGGTCGCCCGCCGACCTGTCGGGTGTCAGCGACGCCACCCTCGACGCCCTGTTCGCCCCGCTGCGGCCGGGCGAGGAATGGACGCCGCTGGCCTGACCTGAGGGCTTGCATCCGGGCCAAAAGCGGCGGCGTATCAGCGTCGCAAGAACAGGGGAGGCCGCCATGCGCCGTATCTCGACCATCGCACTCACGATCGCCGCCGCCGCGGCGCTGTCCGGCTGCATCATCGTCGCCGACGGCGGGACGACCGTCGTCCACCACACGGCGCCGGCGGAAGACGCCTACGCCGCCGCCCTGGCCCATGCCGACCGGCCCGAGGCCGACCGCGCCCGCGACGGCCTGCGCCGCTCCGCCGACATGCTGGCCTTCATGCGCCTCAGCCCCGGGGACGTGATCGCCGACATCCGGCCGGAGGAGGGATTCTTTACCCGCCTGTTCGCACCCGTCGTCGGCCCGGCCGGCCACGTCTACGCCTTCGTGCCGAACCAGACCGCGGAGCGCGAGAACGCCTACGCCGACACCCTCTCCGCGACCTACGGCAACGTCAGCCGCGTCACCGGCGCCCTCGAGACCATGGCCTTCGACCGGCCCCTCGACGTGGTCTTCATGGGCGAGGAGTACCACGACTTCGTCATCCCCCGCTTCGGCGTCGACGTGCCGGCGATGAACGCCGCCGTCTTCCGTGCTCTCAAGCCGGGCGGCCTCTATGTCATCCTCGACCATCAGGCGGCGGAGGGTGCCGGGGTCTCGGTGGCCGGGACCCTGCACCGCATCGAATCGGCCGAGCTGCGCCGCCAGGTCGAGGCCGCCGGCTTCGTCTTCGACGGCGAGACCCGGGTCGTCGCCAACCCCGCCGACGACCACAGCCTCAGCGTCTTCGACGAGACCATCCGCGGCCGCACCGACCGCTTCGTCCTCCGTTTCCGCAAGCCCGGCTGAGCCGGATCATCCAGGAGCCTCCGTCATGCGTCGTTCGCTTCTCCTCACCTTCGCCGCCGCCCTGGCGCTGTCCCCGATGGCGGCGGCCCAGACCACCCCGCAGGCGCCGGACTACGCCGCCGTTCTGGCCAGCGACATCCGTCCGGCCGAGGACCGCGCCCGCGACGCGGCCCGTCACACGGCGGAGACGCTGGCCTTCGCGCGCGTCCAGCCGGGTCAGAAGATCGCCGACATGATCATCGGCGGCGGCTATTTCACCCGCATCTTCTCCGCCGCCGTCGGCCCCGAGGGCCGGGTCACCGCCTGGCAGCCGGCCGAGTTCATCGGCTTCCAGGCCAGCTATGGCGAGAGCCTGACCGAGGTCGACGCCCTGGCCAATGTCGACGCCATCCGGTCGCCGATCGGCGCGCCGGAATTCCCGTCCGGCCTCGACCTGGTGTTCACCGCCCAGAACTATCATGACCTTCACCTCGACCCGTTCGCGGAGGACACCGCCGCGAAGGTCAACGCCGCGGTCTTTCAGGCGCTGAAGCCCGGCGGCCTCTATGTCGTGATCGACCACCACGCCGCCGCGGGCTCCGACCTCGCCGCCGCCGACAGCCTGCACCGCATCGACATCGAGGCGGTCAAGCGCGAGGTCACCGCCGCCGGCTTCGTGCTGGACGGCGAGAGCGATCTTCTCGCCGTGGCCGCCGACCCGCGCACGGCCAACGTCTTCGACCCTTCCATCCGGGGCAAGACCAGCCAGTTCATGCTGCGCTTTCGCAAGCCGGGCTGACGGAATTCGGCCCGGGGCGCTGGCGAGCCGGCGGGGGACGGGCTAACCCTCCCGAAAATCATTCGGGAGATACGCCATGACCCACACCATCGCCTTCATCGGCCTCGGCAACATGGGCGGCGGCATGGCGGCCAATCAGGCGAAAGCCGGGCACACCGTCCTCGCCTTCGACCTGTCGCAGGCCGCGCTCGACCGCGCCGCCGAACACGGCTGCACCCCGGTTGGCTCGGTGGCCGAGGCGGTCAAGGCCGCCGATGTGGTCATCACCATGCTTCCGGCCGGGCCGCACGTGCTGAAGGTCTATTCGGAGCAGATCATCGGCGCCGCCCCGACCAGCGCCCTGCTGCTCGACTGCTCGACCATCGACGTCGACACCGCCCGCAAGGTCGCCGGCCTGGCCAAGGACGCCGGCTACGCCTTCGCCGACGCACCGGTCTCGGGCGGGACCATGGCCGCAGACGCCGGCACCCTGGCCTTCATGGTCGGCTGCGACGAGCCCGAGTTCGCCCGTATCGAGGCGGCGCTGGAGCCGATGAGCCGCGCCACCTTCCGGGCCGGAGATCACGGGGCCGGGCAGGCGGCCAAGATCTGCAACAACATGATTCTCGGCATCACCATGCTGGGGACCTGCGAGGCCATCGGCCTGGCCGAGAAGCTGGGCCTCGACCCGGTGAAGATGTTCGACATCGTCGCCAAGTCCTCCGGCCAGAGCTGGAGCGTGACCACCTACTACCCGTGGCCCGGCCCGGTTCCGACCGCGCCCTCGAACCGCAACTACGACGGCGGTTTCGCCGCGGCGATGATGCTGAAGGACCTGAAACTGGCCCAGGACGCCGCCGCCAAGTCCGGAGCCTCGACCCCGCTGGGGGCCCAGACCGAGGCGCTGTTCCAGATGTTCAATGGGCTCGGCTACGGGGGCCGCGACTTCTCCGCCATCCTGCAGATGCTGCGCGGCAAGCTGGACGAACTGCCGAAGGGTTGAGCCCCCTCGATCACGGCGCAAAGAAACTGAGAACCATTATCAATTAAGGGTTTGCGGCGTTTTGTCCGGTGGGTTTCATGGACAAATCGGCCCGATCGGCGCATCACGCGGCAAGATTTCGCCGCCGCAGAGCTGTTCGTTTTGTACGACTACAAGGCCGCCTTCCAGACCGCCGTGGAGCAGGTCAAGAGCGAGGGGCGCTATCGCGTCTTCGCCGATCTGAAGCGCGTGCGCGGCCAGTTCCCGAAGGCCATCCGCCGCCGCGAGGA
>JAESFZ010000504.1_pt1 | contig 12752 bp, 12 predicted proteins | sample 9269561 | NCBI WGS metagenome assembly JAESFZ01 (sample SAMN14515552, study PRJNA621657) | algae metagenome | isolation source: Tildeniella nuda ZEHNDER 1965/U140 and co-occurring heterotrophs from wet... | place: Switzerland: Stansstaad, Zurih | collected 1965-01-01
ATCTGTGTCGGGTTCAGGTCCGACCAGCCGGTCCCGCAGATCCTGGATATTCATCAGAATGCCAAGGGAAAATCCCTTGCGCCCGCCGCGCACGTCGTTGAGCAGCGTATCCATGTAACTTTTCAGCTTGTCACGATCGTCTTTCAACTCGACGATGGCATTTATGATGCGCGGGTAGCCTTCGACAAGCGCCTTGGGATAATCAGCCCCATCCAGCGTCCGCAGGAAGGACTCGGCTTCAGCTGAAAGTTTGGTATCGTCCGACATGTCTTTCTCCTCTCCTGCTCGACCAGTCTAACCCAGCGCGAAGTCTAGTCGAATGATGCACGCGCATCAACGCACTTGAAGCCCTGCTTTCTGATCACCACCCAAATCGAAAGACCAGTGCCGCTTCACGCAACGCAAGCAGCAATCCCGGCCTGCTATAGCATTTGGCGGAGAGGGTGGGATTCGAACCCACGATACGCTTGCGCGTATTCCGGTTTTCGAGACCGGCCCGTTCAACCACTCTGGCACCTCTCCTGATACATCACGCGCTATTTGCCATCCGGTTTTGGCTTCGGCCGCGCGTTGCGCTTAACCTGCAAAAACCACAGGTTAGCCTGCGCCGCAACAAGCCGCTGCGCGGCGTGTTGTCGAGACCGGCCCGTTCAACCACTCTGGCACCTCTCCGGACGCACGCATTTTAGCAGAAAAGCCCCGCCTGCCGCGACCCGCGGAACGTGCCTCACGCCGCACGCTCGATGATTTTCAGGCCGCCCATGTAGGGTTGCAGTACGGCGGGGATGTCCACGCCGCCATCGCTGCGCTGATAGTTTTCAAGGATGGCAACCAGCGTGCGGCCGACCGCCAGGCCGGAACCGTTGAGCGTATGCACCGGTTCCGTCTTGTTCTTGTCACTGCGAAACCGCGCCTGCATGCGTCGCGCCTGGAATCCCTCGAAATTGCTGCAGGAGGAAATCTCGCGGTAGGCGTTCTGGCCAGGCAGCCAGACTTCGATGTCATAGGTTTTGGCCGAAGAGAATCCCATGTCGCCGGTGCACAGCGTCACCACGCGGTATGGCAGGTTCAGCCGCTTCAGTATTGCCTCGGCATGCCCGGTCAGTTCTTCCAGCAGTTCGTATGACTCTGAGGGATGGACAATCTGCACCAGTTCCACCTTGTCGAACTGGTGCTGGCGGATCATGCCGCGGGTGTCCTTGCCATAGGAGCCGGCCTCACGACGGAAACAGGGTGTATGGCAGACGAACTTCATTGGCAACTGCGCGGCCGCAAGAATTTCGCCACGCACGATGTTGGTCACCGGCACCTCGGCGGTCGGAATCAGATAGAGCCCGTCCGCGGTCACCGCGAACTGATCGTCCTCGAACTTCGGAAATTGCCCGGTGCCGCGCATCGAGTCGGCATTGACTAGGTACGGCGCATAAACCTCGGTATAGCCGTGTTCCTGGGTATGCACGTCGAGCATGAACTGCGCCAGGGCACGGTGGAGCCGCGACAGCCCGCCCTTCATCAGCACGAATCGCGCACGCGCGATCTTGGTCGCGGTCTCGAAATCGAACAAGCCGAGCCCTTCGCCGATATCAACATGGTCCTTCGGTGTGAAATCGAACTTGCGCGGCTCGCCGACGCGCCGCACTTCGACGTTAGAGTCGGCATCCCTGCCCGCAGGCACGCCGGCATGCGGCACGTTGGGCACGTGCATCAAAAAATCGTTGAGCCTGTGCTGCACTTCTTCGAGCTTCGTTTCCAGCGCCTTCAGCAGGTCAGCCTGAGCATTGACCTCGGCCATCAGCGCGGAGGCATCTTCCTTCTTTGCCTTCAGCTGGCCGATCTGCTTCGACAGTGCGTTGCGCTTCGCCTGCAGGTCCTGTGTCTCGGTCTGTATGGTCTTGCGTTCCGCTTCCAGCGCGGCAAACTGCGCCGTGTCCAGCGCAAAGCCGCGGTCGGCAAGCCTGCGGGCAACACCCTCCAGATCGCTGCGCAACAACTGTATGTCCAGCATGATTCGTAACCTGCCCAGATATTGAAAGTATTGTTTGAGTCCGCAGCGCATGACGGCTTGCCGCAGCCTCGGGCGGCGAAGCCGCGCACGAAGTCGTGTATTATCGCGGAGATTGGCGGTTGCAGCCAGTATGCGTGCATATTCCACTGCGCGGCGCGGGTGAGCGCGCGCATAATTCCGTAAAAATTCCGACTGTTCTGACGCCATGACAAATTCAGCCCCAAATCCGGCGACCCCGCGCGCGCCCACCATCCCGGGCCCCGTTCCCGACACTCGCCGACCCGGGTTCAAGCTGCCGCCCGGCGTGTGCGACTGCCACGCCCACGTATTCGGCCCGCAACAACGTTTCCCCTACGCGCCAAACGCTGGGTATATCCCGCCCGACGCGCCACCCGATGCTTACGTGCGCATGCTCAGGACGCTCGGCTGCGAGCGCGCAGTGCTGGTTCAGCCCAGCGTATACGCGACCGATAATTCGGCCATGCTCGACGCCATGCGCTCAGGCATTTTCGCGTTCCGCGGCGTGGCCGTGGTAAACGATGACATCAGCGAGCGTGAACTGGAAGACATGCATCACGCAGGCGTGCGCGGCGTGCGCATCAATCTGGCGTCCGCCACACCCGGCCTCACGCTCGAACAGGCGCCGCGCCTCGCGCCCCGCCTCAAGGCGCTGGGCTGGCACCTGCAATTTTTCATGGACCTCAGGAAACTCCCCGATGCCGAAACCCTGCTGGGCAAGCTCGATATCGACATCGTGATCGACCATTTCGGGCGTGTGCGCGCCGACGACGGCATGGACGCGCCGCCTTTTCAAACCCTGCTCAGGCTGCTTGGCCGTGACAATTGCTGGGCAAAGCTGATCGGCCCGTATTTCCTGTCGGACAAAAAACCCTATTTTCCAGACGTCATCCCTTTCGCCCGTGCCGTGGTGGCTGCGGCGCCTGAGCGCGTGGTTTGGGGGACCGACTGGCCGCATCCCAGTTCCCAGGGCATGATGCCCAACGACGGCGACCTCGTCGACATGCTGCCCGAATGGATTCCCGACGCAGCCCAGCGCCAGAAAGTGCTGGTCGAGAATCCCCGGCGCCTCTACGGTTTCTGACAGCCATGGGCGCGGCGTTTCTACACCAGCTGCTGAAATCCCCGGCCCTGATGGGCGCCATCGCTCCGTCATCGCGCCATCTGGCGAAAGCCATGGCCCGCCATGCAGGCGGCGCCGATGTCCTCGTGGAACTTGGTGCGGGCACAGGCATCATCACCGAAGAGCTGGTGCGTCAGCACCCGGCAGTCCCGCTGGTGGCGTTCGAGCAGGACCAGGCTCTGGCCAACCGGCTGTGCGACCAGTTCCCCCAGGCAAAAATCATCGCGGCCTGTTTCCATACGCGCATGGACGTGCTCTGCGATCTGCCCGAGCGCATGGTCCTGGTGTCGTCCCTTCCGTTTCGCTCGCTTCCTTCCAATATCGCGATTCCGACGATAAAGGCCCTGCACGGCCTGCTGCTGAATGCGCGCAAGAGACGGTTGATCCAGTTCACCTACCAGCCCCGGGCGCCATTCGAGGCTCCTGCCGGTTTGTGCTGGCGCCGCTGCACCACTGTGTGGCGCAATGCACCGCCAGCGGGAGTCTGGGAACTGGCCATGCGCGCCTGAAGCCTTCCGGGATCGCCAGACCACGCGCAACAACGGCCTTCAGGCACCTTTCTTGTGTGATGGTTTTTGGCCTGCGCTGCTTTCAGCTTGCGCCTGCCGGTCCAGCTCGCGCAAATGTTCCAGCCGCTCGCGGATCCTGGCTTCCAGCCCGCGCATGGTCGGCGCATAGAACTGCGGCCGGCGCATGTCGTCCGGGAAATAATTCTCCCCCGCTGCATACGCATCAGCTTCGTCGTGGGCGTAACGGTAATCACGACCATAGCCCAGGTCCTGCATCAGTTTGGTCGGAGCATTGCGCAGGCGTTCCGGCACAGGACGCGACTTGTCATTGCGCACCAGCTCGCGCGCGCTGCTGTAAGCCGTATACGCCGCATTGCTCTTGGCTGCCACCGCCAGGTACAGCGTCGCCTGCGCCAGCGCCAGCTCTCCCTCGGGCGAGCCAAGACGCTCATAGGTTTCGCAGGCATCAAGCGCCATGCGCAGCGCGCGCGGGTCAGCGAGCCCGATATCCTCCACCGCCATGCGGATCAGGCGCCGCCCCAGATACAGCGGATCCGCGCCGCCATCAAGCATGCGTGTCAGCCAGTACAGCGCCGCGTCGGGCGACGAACCACGCACCGCCTTGTGCAGCGCCGAGATCTGGTCATAGAAGGCATCGCCCCCCTTGTCGAAACGCCGCAGATTCTGCGTCAGCGTGCTGCGCACGAAAGCTTCGTCGATCTCGGCCAGCCCGCTTTCTTCCGCAGCCGTGCCCACCTGTTCCAGCATGTTGAGCAGGCGCCGCGCATCACCGTCGGCATAGCCCGACAACAAGCCCCGCGCGGAATCTGAAATAATTTTATTAACCAGAATATTATCGATTGCCCGCCGCAGCAGCTCCGCAAGTTCGGCATCGCTCAGCGGCTGCAGCACATAGACAGCTGCGCGCGACAGCAAGGCGCCGTTGACTTCGAATGAAGGATTCTCGGTGGTGGCGCCGATGAAGGTGATGAGCCCCTGCTCCACATAGGGCAGGAACGCATCCTGCTGCGCCTTGTTGAAGCGGTGTACTTCATCGACGAACAGGATGGTATGACGGCCCGACTGCTGCAATTCGAGCTCGGCGCGCTGCACTGCCTCGCGGATGTCCTTGACGCCGGAGAACACCGCGGAGATTGCGATGAACTCGGCATCGAAAGCCTGCGCCATCAAACGCGCCAGCGTGGTCTTGCCCACGCCGGGCGGCCCCCACAGGATCATGGAATGGGGTTTGCGTGCCTCGAACGCCAGCCGCAGCGGTTTGCCGGCACCGATCAGGTGCGTCTGGCCGACCACATCATCCAGCGTGCGCGGGCGCAGCCGCTCGGCGAGCGGTGCCTGGGGCTGCCTTTTCGCGAACAGATCCACTGCGGCGCGCGCCGCTACTCGCTGATGACGTCCGCGCCCTTGGGCGGCGCGAATTTGAACACTTCAGGCCCGAGCTTGGGGTTGCGCTCGACATCGGCAAACTTGATGACAGTGAGCTGGCCAAACTGGTCGCGCAGTTCCATCGCTTCCAGTCCGGCCTTGCCGAATCCCAGCCTTATTCTTTCAAAGGCGGTGTCCTGCGACCTTGGTTTCGCTTCCAGCCAGTCGAGCCCCTCCTGGCTGCCGAGATTGGTCAGCGTGTAGTTTTTTTCGATCTCGTTGCTGCCGGCAAGCAGTGCTGCCGGGCTGGAACCGAGCGCGCTGTCGAGCTTGCGCACCGTGACCTGGTTCAGGTCCTTGTCGTATATCCACAGCCGCGTGCCGTCGCCGACGATGGTCTGTTCGTACGGCTTGGTATATTCCCAGCGGAATTTTCCGGGACGCGAGAACTGCATGGTGCCCGTTGCCTGCTGCAGCATCTTCATGTTCTTGTCGAGCACCATTTGCGCGAAACGCGCCTTGGCCGAAGTGGTCTGGTTGAGGAATCCCTTGAGCGATTCCACACTCGAAGCCGCCACCAGCGAGGGCAGCCACAGCAAAACAATCAACAGATAGCGCATCAGTATGCCTTTCTTGTGCGTTCGATATTGGCGATGCGGCCGCCGCGTACCGTCACCACGGTAATGAAGGGGTCAGACAGCGTCGGATAGTAGTAATAGGACTTGACGATATCGTGGCGAAAATTTTCCACGCTTTCATGGTCGGGCTTGCCGGCACGCAGGATCAGTTCGCCCTCGCTCATGCCGCGCTGCAGACGGATGTAGGTATCGAAACCCATGCCGCGCGCCGGCACCTCTGCCGCAGCCACCGCGGGCGCAGGCGCGGGAGCCGCGGACACGCTGCCGCGCAGATCGGCCTCGAATTTCTTCTGCTGCAGGCTGCCCGATTCCAGGGTGCCGCCCGGCTGGGTGTCCACCGACCTTGACGGACGGTTGGCGGGTGGCTTTTCGCCATAATTGGTCACGCCACGCTCGTCGACCCACTTGTAGGCCTGCGCCGCCAGCGGCCCGCTGACGAGGGCGGCAATGCTCATTGCGATCAGTCTGGTCATGAAATACCCCGCAGTTCTGGTACCGTTTTGGCGCCGTTTCGACGCTGCCTGGATTAAGACAGCGGAACCGGCGCGGGGTTTAACCCTCGCCGGACGCCGAGGCCGGCACCAGCACGTCGCGGTTGCCGTTGGACTGCATCGCCGACACCATCCCGGCGCGCTCCATCTGCTCGATCAGGCGCGCCGCGCGATTGTAGCCTATGCGCAAATGGCGCTGTACCAGAGAAATCGAGGCACGCCGGGTCTTGAGCACAATCGCCACCGCCTGGTCGTACAGCGGATCGGATTCGGCATCCGCGCCGCCCTCCAGCCCGCCTTCGCCGGATGCATCGGGATCCGGCCCTTCCAGCACGCTGTCGACGTACTGCGGCTGCGCCAGTTTTTTCAGGTAATCAACGACCTTGTGCACTTCCTGGTCGGCGACGAAAGCGCCGTGCACGCGCTGGGTATAGCCGGTGCCGGGCGGCAAAAACAGCATGTCGCCCTGCCCCAGCAGGGCTTCCGCGCCCATCTGGTCGAGAATCGTGCGCGAATCGACCTTGGCCGCCACCTGGAACGCGATGCGCGACGGAATATTGGCCTTGATGAGCCCGGTGATGACGTCCACCGACGGCCGCTGCGTGGCGAGGATCAGGTGGATGCCCGCCGCGCGCGCCTTCTGCGCGATGCGCGCGATCAGTTCCTCGACCTTCTTGCCCACCACCATCATCAGGTCGGCCAGTTCGTCGATGATCACCACGATCAACGACATCTCGTGCAGGGGATCGAGATTGTCCGGCGTGGAGGTGAGCGGATTGGGTATGGGCTTCTTGGCCTTGTTCGCCTCGCGCACCTTCTGATTGAAGCCCGCCATGTTGCGCACGCCCAGCCCCGACATCAGCTTGTAGCGCCGCTCCATCTCTGCCACGCACCAGTTGAGCGCGTTCGCCGCCTGGCGCATGTCGGTCACCACCGGGGCCAGCAGGTGCGGAATACCCTCGTATACCGACAGTTCCAGCATCTTGGGATCGATCAGGATCAGCCGCACCTGCGACGGCGGCGCCTTGTAGACCAGCGACAGCAGCATGGCGTTGATCGCCACCGACTTGCCGGAGCCGGTGGTGCCCGCCACCAGCAGATGCGGCATGCGCGCCAGATCGGCGACGATGGGATTGCCTGCAATATCCTTGCCCAGCGCGAGCGTCAGCGGCGAATGCATGTCGGCATAGACTTGGGAACTGAGGATCTCCGACAGCTTGACGATCTGGCGTTTGGGATTGGGAATTTCCAAGCCCATGCAGCTCTTGCCGGGTATGGTTTCAACCACCCTGATGCTGACCACTGACAGCGCGCGCGCCAGATCGCGTATCAGGTTGATGATCTGGCTGCCCTTGACCCCGACCGCCGGTTCGATTTCGTAGCGCGTGACCACGGGCCCCGGATAGGCAGCGACGACCTTGACCTCGACACCGAAGTCGAGCAGCTTTTTCTCGATCAGGCGCGAGGTGAATTCCAGGGTTTCCGGTGACAGCACCTCGACGTTTTTCTCGGCCTCGTCGAGCAGGTGCAAAGGCGGCAGCAAAGAATCCGGAAGATTTTCAAACAACGGCACCTGCTTTTCGCGCTCCACGCGCGGCGACTTCGGAATCTCCACCGCGGGCGGTTCGATGCGGATGGGTTCGTGGGTTTCAAAGCGCTTCTTGCTTTCCTCGACCACTTCCTCGCGCACGATCAGCGCCTTCTCGCCCACCCGGCGGTCCTCGCGCTCCTGCCACTTGCTCAGCGCATAGGCATGGCCGCTCTCCAGCCAGGCACCGAGGCGTTCGATGACAGCCAGCCAGGAAACCCCCGAAAACAGGCTCAATCCCGCAGCCATGATGATCAACAGGATGAGCGTGCCGCCAGTGAAGCCCAGGGCTGCAGTCACGCCTTCGCCCACCAGCCCGCCGAGCACGCCACCCGGTGCAAACGGCAACGCCACCTGCAGGCTGTGCAGCCTCACCGCCTCGATCCCGCAGCTGCTGACCAGAACCACCACAAAACCCGTCAGCGCCACCGCATACGACCGGCGGTCGGTCTCGGCCACTTTTTCGATGCGACGGAAACCCCACCACACCAGCGCACCGCACAACACCACCCACCAGTACGCCGAAACGCCGAACCCCGCCAGCAGCAGATCAGAAATGTATGCACCGACCACCCCACCGGCATTCTGTATGCCGCCAGCCTCGAAGCTATGCGACCAGCCGGGATCGGCCTTGCGATAAGTCGTCAGGATCAGCAGCAGGTACAGCGCCAGCGCCAGAAACGCCAGCCACCACGATTCGCGCAGCAATGCGGCAATCTTAGGTGGCAAAGGATTCCGGGCGGCGCGGGAATCGGCTGATTTATCGCTGAAAAACATGAAGTATATTAATTAACCTTTTGATTATACTCCATAATAGAACTGAAAATACAGTCTGGAATCGCGGATGATACGGGCATTATTGTTCCAGCCTGCGCAAAGCACGCTAACCCGCACATTGTGCGCCGGTATCATGCCTGCGAAAAGCGCCCCGCACAAAAACAGACCCCGCTGGCGCGGGGTCTGTTTTCACGATCATCATCAGCGCGGCAGACTAGCGAACGATACACTCCTGCCCCGAACCGCCACCGCCGCCGCCGGATCCGGGTCTGCCGCCTATGCCCAGGGTAAACGGCATCTCATGCAGGCTCAGACCAGGATCGCCCGGCAGAATGACCGGCGGCGTCTTGCGGTCCTTGGCGTAAGCAAACTGCCCTTCACCGATCAGCACCGAGCCCGCATCGTTCTGCATGATGTAAAGCCCGGTATAGGTGGCGTGATATACGCCGCGCTCGACCTTGTGGCTGGTGCTGGTCACGCCCTCGCAATCCTGCGAGCACTCCAGCGTGTCACCCGAGGAACCGCGGACACCTATGGTGGCGGCACTGGTGTTGATGCGGTAGGCATCCTGATTGCCGCGCTTGCCGACCAGACCGGTGACCGTGCGCAGTCCGCCCTTGAGCAACCCCATCACAAGATTGTCTTTTTGCGGCTGGTCCTTGTCGAAGGCGTACGCCTCGATTTTCAGCTGGGTATTGGGCCGCATCGTCGCCGAACTGCCATCGGTAAAATCGATCTGGGCATAACTGTCGCGCTGGGTGGTGAGGATATCCCCGATATTGACCGCAGACTTTTGCGACAGGATGCGCGCTGCGCCGTCCGCGCCCTGCACGGACAGCGTGCCGCTCAGGTGCGCAACCGTGCCGGCACTGGCAGCGAATGCGAGGCCAGGCATCAGCATCAGGATCCCAAACGCAATCAGCCTGGAAAGAAACTCACCAGCGAGCATGTTCCTGTCCTCTAAATATACGTTGAGGGATAAGCGCTAGAGCACCGCGCGGGCGGCCATCTGCAGGAGCAAGGCAACACAGACACGACAGCACCATCTTCAAGAATACCCCCTGCGTTTCCCCGCGTTCGATCCGCGCCGGCAGAAAATACACTGAAAAAACAGTTCATTATCATTATCGTCACGGCATTCTGCGCCAGCCGCGACTGTTTATGCAAGCGTCATCCGTGGGAGGAGGGACGCCGCATCATGGTCTGACGGTCAAGCACGATGATTTTGCGGCCCTCGGCCTGGATGAAACCCCGGCGCTGCAGGTCCTTGACCACCCTGCTCACCATCTCGCGTGACGCACCTATCATGCGCGCAATTTCCTGCTTGGGCGGAGCGCGCTGGACCACCCATTTCCCGTCCACCTCTTCCGCCAGTTCCATCAGCAGGCGGGCGACGCGGCCGCTGACGTCAACCAGCGCCAGGCTCTCGATCTTGCGATCCGCTTCGCGCAAATGCCGAACGAGGTTGCGGATGATCAGCATCGCGGCATCAAAATTGTTGCGCAGCGTATCCATGAATCCGGCCTTGGAAATGCGCAGCATCTCGCAAGGCTCGACCGCTTCCACGCTCGCCGAGCGCGGCTGGTCGTCGAGCATACCCATTTCCCCGAAAAACTCATTCGGCCCCATCGTGGTCAGAATGACTTCGCGCCCCTCCTCGTTCGGGATCAGCACCTTAACCCGCCCCGACAGGATGATGTAGAGGGCGTCGGTTTCCTCCCCTGCGCGGACGATGTAGGTGCCGCGCGGGTATTTTCTGAACTGCGCGTAGTTGAGCAGGCCGCCCAGCTGCACGTCCGAAAATGACGAGAACAGCGGGATGTTCTTGAGAACCTGGGGATTCAGGGAAAATTTTATCGCCATGCGATTCGACCCATGTTGTTTTTGATTTTACAAGTATTGTTCTTGACGATAAATTTTAGCCTGTGGGCCGGCACCCGGCTGTCGCAGCGCTGTCCAAGCCAGCGTCATATCATGCGGAGTCTGCCAGATAGCACGCCCGCCGTCACCCTGCGCAACATGGCGCCGTGGCTAGCCACGGCCGGCCGGCGACGCCGGCCGAATCCGCCGGTAATCTCGACACGGCCTTGCGCAACCTGCTAGATTGTAGGTTTTTTGCGGTTCAGTCCGCCTGTTTTCCCTCCATTCATGACGCAAACACCCAAACACTGCCGCGTGCTTATCCTGGGCTCCGGACCTGCCGGCTATACCGCCGCGGTCTATGCCGCCCGTGCCAACCTTAAACCCGTGCTGATTACCGGACTCGCCCAGGGCGGTCAGCTCATGACCACCACCGATGTCGACAACTGGCCGGCCGATGCCGGAGGCGTGCAGGGACCGGAACTGATGGAGCGCTTCCTCAAGCATGCCGAGCGCTTCAATACTGAAATCGTGTTCGACCATATCCACACGGTCAGGCTCAAGGAACAGCCCATAGCGCTGGTCGGCGACCAGGCAACCTATACCTGCGATGCCCTCATCATTGCCACCGGTGCCTCCGCCATGTATCTGGGCCTGCCTTCGGAGCAGAAATTCATGGGCAAGGGCGTTTCCGGATGCGCCACCTGCGACGGCTTTTTCTACAAGGGCCAGGAAGTCGCCGTCATCGGCGGCGGCAATACCGCGGTCGAGGAAGCGCTGTATCTCACCAACATCGCGAGCCACGTCACCGTCGTACACCGGCGCGACAAGTTCCGGGCGGAGGCCATACTGGTAGACAAGCTCAGGGAACGGGTTGACAGCGGCAAGGCGACCATCGTCTGGGACCACGTGCTGGATGAGGTCCTGGGAGACAATTCCGGCGTCACCGGCATGCGGGTCAAGCATGTAAAAACCGGCGCCGCCATCGAGAAAAAACTGACCGGCGTATTCGTCGCCATCGGGCACAAGCCCAACACCGGCATTTTTGAAGGCCAGCTCGAGATGGCGAACGGCTATATCGTCACCAAAAGCGGCCTCGAAGGCGGCGCCACCGCCACCAGCGTGCCCGGTGTGTTTGCCGCGGGCGACGTGCAGGACCACGTCTACCGCCAGGCAGTCACCAGCGCCGGCACCGGCTGCATGGCCGCGCTGGACGCGCAGAAGTATCTTGAAAGCAAGGGGCTGATTTAGCGTCCCCTGTTCTGCGCGGCGCGACCTTGTGGAGCACCGCGATGAAAAAGCAGGACCGCAAATCCCGGCCCAGGCCGGAAGACAACTCGCTGTTTCGCGAGCTGGTCGCCGATGTCACGCCGCTGCCGCAGCCCGGCAAGGCGGAAATCGCCCGGCCGCGGCCGCGCCCCATCCCCGCGCAAAGGCTACTTGACGACCAGGCTGCCCTGCGCGACAGCCTCAGCGACCACATTCCCTGGGACAGCGGCACCGAGACCGGCGAAGAACTGGCCTTTCAGCGCAACGGCATCTCGCCGCAAACTCTGCGCAGACTGCGCCGCGGGCACTGGGTCATCCAGGACGAACTCGACCTGCATGGACTGACCACGGCAGAGGCGCGGCCGCTGGTCGTCGAGTTCCTCAATCATTGCCTGCGCAACGGTTTGCGCTGCGTGCGCATCATTCACGGCAAGGGATTGCGCTCCAGGAACCGCGAACCGGTATTGAAGCAGAAGGTCGCAAACTGGCTGATGCAGCGCGACGAAATCCTGGCTTTCTGCCAGGCGCGACGCACGGAGGGTGGCGGCGGCGCGGTGGTGGTGCTGTTGAAAGGGCGAAGGATGAAGGCGGAAGGATGAAGTGTGGCCGCGGATTGACCCCTAACTCATCCTTCTGCCTTCATCCTTTGATTCAAATCGCCGCCTCGTCGGTTTCGCCGGTGCGGATGCGGATCACCTGATCGACATTGCTGACGAAGATTTTGCCGTCGCCAATTTTGCCGGTGCGGCCGGCCTTGATGATGGCGTCGATCGCGCTCTCCATCAGCTTGTCGGCAACCACCACCTCCACTTTCACCTTGGGCAGGAAATCGACCACGTATTCGGCGCCCCGGTACAGCTCCGTGTGACCCTTCTGGCGCCCGAAACCCTTGACTTCGGTGACGGTCAGCCCGCTGACGCCGATTTCAGACAGGGCCTCGCGCACTTCGTCCAGCTTGAACGGCTTGAAGATGGCTTCAATTTTTTTCATGAAAATCCCCCCGCTTTGGATGCGCCAAGCATATCACAATCGAACCCGCGCTCAGTCCAGCTGATGGCGGTATTTGTTGGTAATCGGATAACGCCAAT
>JAESFZ010000505.1_pt1 | contig 12673 bp, 11 predicted proteins | sample 9269561 | NCBI WGS metagenome assembly JAESFZ01 (sample SAMN14515552, study PRJNA621657) | algae metagenome | isolation source: Tildeniella nuda ZEHNDER 1965/U140 and co-occurring heterotrophs from wet... | place: Switzerland: Stansstaad, Zurih | collected 1965-01-01
CGATGGACTCGCGCAGTTCGTCGTCGCTGATCTTCAGGTCGGCGACCTTCGGCATGGCGGCGGGGTCCTTGATGCCGGCGATCTGCTGGTTGCGCCAGGCCTCCAGCGCCTTGGGGGCGGTGGTGTAGTGACCGTGGCAGTCGATGATGAGACTCATGCGTTGCGCTCCTCTGTCGTTCGTGTGTTGTGGCGGGAAATCAGGCGGGCTCCATGCCCTGGCGGCGCTTGGCCGCCTCGGCATCGGGCGATGCCATGAACTCGATCAGGGCCCGCACGCGCGCGCCCTGCGGTGAATCGCTGTCCAGCCCCACGGGCAGGCCGGCGGAAAAAATCGTGGTGATCTCGACCCCGGGCGGCAGGCCACCCACCAGGGTGATGCCTTCGACGTGGATCAGCTCGCTGAGCTGCTGGAAACCCAGCTCCACTTCCCCGCGCGCGACCAGCGTGCCCACCGGCACCCCCGGCGGCGCCTGCAGGGTGCGGCCGCGCACCTCGTCGGCAATGCCCCAGCGCTCGAACAACGCGGCCAGCGCCACGCCGCTGGGGCCTGTCGAATAACTGATGTGGCGCGCGGCGAGCACGGCGCGCTTGAGCGCTTCCTCGCTGCCTACGTCGGGCACTGCGTCGCCCGCGCGCACAGCGATGGCGACCTCCGATCGAACCAGGTCGACCCGGCTGCCCGCGCGCAGATGGCCGCCAGCGATCAGCCGGTCGATCGCATCCGAGGCGAGGATGACCACATCGAACGCCTCACCGGCGGCCACGCGCTTCGCCGCGTCCACACCGCCGACCGCTTCGATGGCCACGGCGCAGCCCGAGCGCTGCTCGAACGCGGTGCCGAGTTCGGCCAGCACCTGGCGGGTGGCCATGGAGGAAATGCCTCGGAGGGTGGGGTTTGTCTCTGTTGTCATGGGTATGCGTGATGGACTTGGCATTGTGGACCGCACCACCCATCAAGAAAAGTCACTAGCTTGGCTATCAGCTAGAACAAAATTACATAACTATGATAGGGGTCAACCCCCTGCCTGACATGGACCTGAAACAACTCGAATATTTCGTGCGAGTGGCCGAGCTTGGCAGCTTCACGCGCGCCGCCATGGCGCTCAACGTCGCGCAGCCCGCCCTCTCGCGCCAGGTGCGACTGCTGGAGGTGGAACTGCGGCAGAACCTGCTGGTGCGCAACGGCCGGGGTGCCACGCCCACCGAGGCGGGCAAGCTGCTGCTGGCGCACGGCCGCGGCATCCTGCACCAGGTGGAGCGCGCGCGCGAGGAACTCGGCCGGGTGCGCGGTGCGCTGGCCGGGCGCGTGGCCATTGGCCTGCCGCCCAGCCTGGCGCGTGTGCTCACGGTGCCGCTCACGCGCGCCTTCCGCCAGCAGTTGCCGCAGGCCAGCCTGTCGATCAGCGAGGGCCTGTCCATGTCCATGCACGAATCGCTGGTGACCGGGCGGCTGGACATTGCCGTGCTCTACAACGCCCAGCCCTCGCCCGATCTCGAGATCCACCCGCTGAAGGACGAGGAACTGGTGCTCGTGCAACCCCGCCCGCCGGGCCTGCCCGAAGACCCGCCGCCGCCGGCGATCTCGCTGCGCGAGGTGGCCGAACTGCCGCTGGTGATTCCGAGCCGACCGAACGCCATCCGCATGCACGTGGAAACCGAGATGGCCAACATCGGCTGCCGGCCCAACATCGCGCTGGAAATCGATGGCGTCTCGGCCATCCTCGATCTGGTGGCCGACGGCGCCGGCGCCGCCCTGCTCTCGCGCAACGCGGTGTCGAGCTCGATCCGCCCGTCGGCCTACCGCACGCGGCCGGTGAGCGACCCGCCGCTGCGCACCCGCCTGTGCCTGGCGGTGAGCTCGCAGCGGCCGGCCACGCTCACACAGCAGACGACGCTGGACCTCATCCGTCAGACCCTGGACAGGCTGACGCCGCCCTGAATCAGGCCAGCCAGCCGGCCGTGTGACGCATGAGCCAGAGAATGGCACTCAGCGAGAAGAACGAGGCCACCGTGGCCGCCAGCAACGCCGCTGCCGTGAAGCCTTCATGACCATGGCGTTGTGCCAGCAGCGGGTAGATGCCCAGCATGGGCATGGCAGCAGACAGCACCACGGCCGCACGCAGTTCGCCGGTGAGCGCGGGCAGGCCGATCAGCGGCAGCAGCATCACCGCTGCCCACACAGCCAACGGGTGGAGCAACAGCTTGCCGACCGCAATCTGGGACACCTGGCGGCGCAGGCCGCGCACCTTCAGGCCCACCAGCGTGCCACCAATGATGAACAGCGCCAGCCCACCACTGGCCGCGCCAAACAGGTTGACCGTGCGCGTGACCACCGACGGCAGTTGCCAGCCCAGGAGTGCCACTGAAAACCCCAGCAGGATGGCCACGATCATGGGGTTGCGCACCAGCCGGTACACCGTCTCGCGAAGGGCGTGCTTCCAGGAAGCGCGCGCTTTCTCCGACGCCCCTACATCGGCCATCGTCATCAGCAGGGGCAGCTTGATGAGGTTTTCCACCAGCAGGTTCATGGCCAGCGCCACGCCCGCCAGCGGCCCGATGGCCAGCAGCACCACCGGATAACCAATGAAGGTGCTGTTGCCGCAGGTCATGCCCATGGTCATGTAGGCACTCTCGGTCAGGCCACGCCGCTGCAGGCCGCGCGTGATCCACAGGCTGACCAGCAACCACACCACCGAACCCACACCGAACGCCAGCAGATACGCAGGCTGCAGCAGCTCGGCGAGCGGCCGCGAGGCCAGGGCATTGAACAGCAGCGCCGGCAACGCGAACTGGATAACGAACTTGCCCAGCACCCGCATGTCCCCCGGCGAGAACACCCGCCAGCGCACGGCCGCAAAACCCAGCGCGATGCAGAGGTAGATCGGCCCGGTGATGGCCAGGATGTCGAGCACGGGGGAGAGAAAAAAGGAAGGAAAACGATGCAGCCAGCGCGCCGCAGCCCCACCAGGGCACCCGAGGATCCGGCTCCGCCGGTCCCAGGGTGCGCCCCCTTCCCGCCGAAGGCGAGAGAGGGGGGAGCCGCGCAGCGGCGCGGGGGGTGCTTACTGCTTCGGAATCTTGGCCTTCTCGATCACACCGCTCCAGCGGCGGATGTCGGAGGCCAGCAGGGTCGCGGTCTGTTCGGGCGTGCTGGAGCGCGCATCGATGTTCAGGCCACGCAGCTTCTCGCGCACGCCAGGATCGGCCACGGCCGTCGCGATCTCCTTCTGCAGGCGCTCCACCACGGCGCGCGGCGTCTTCGACGGAACGGCCAGCGCGTTCCACGAGGACGCGATGTAGTCCTTCACACCAGCCTCGACCGCGGTCGGCACTTCGGGCAGCACGATGGAACGCTTCTCGCCCGTCACGGCGAGCGCACGCAGCGCGTTGGCCTGGATCTGCGTGAGCAGCGGCGCGAGGATTTCCACCGCCACGTCGACCTGCTGGCCACGGATGGCGCCGATGAGCGCTGGCGAGCCGTTGTAGGGAACGATCTGCGCGTCGATGCCGGCCGTGCTCTTGAACAGCTCGGCCGCCAGGTGCTGGGTGCTGCCGATGTTGATGCTGCCGATGTTGATCTTGCCGGGGTTCGCCTTGGCGAAGTTCACCAGCTCGCCCAGCGTCTTGTAGGGCGAGCTCGCGGGCACCACGACGGCGATGTCGAAGTAGCCCAGCGTGGAGACCGGCGTGAAGTCCTTGACGGTGTCGAACGGCAGCTTCTGGAACAGGCTGGCGGTCACGGCCGTGCCGTTGGACATCAGGAACATGGTGTGGCCATCGGGGTCGGAGCGCACCACCGACTCGGCCGCCACCACGCCACCGGCGCCGGGGCGGTTGTCGATCACCACCGGCTGGCCGAGCTGGCCGGCCAGCTTCTCGGCGACGATGCGGGCGGTGAGGTCACCCACGCCACCGGGGCCGAACGGCACCACGATGCGCAAACCCTTCGACGGGAATGCGGATTGCGCGAAAGACGGCACAGCCAGCGCACCGGCGGCCAGGGCCAGCGAGGCACCGACCACGGTGCGGCGGCGAAGAGAGAAGATTTGCTTGGTCATGACATCACCCCACGAATTGAACCAGCCAGAGAGAAATGGCCGGGAAGAAAAGCACCAGCAGCGAACGGACCACGTCGCTGGCCAGGAAAGGCAGCACGCCACGGTAGCTCTCGCCAATCGGCACGCCCTTGGCCAGGCCGTTGACCACGTACACGTTCAGGCCCACGGGTGGCGCCAGCAGGCCGAAGCCCACGGTCATCAGCACCATGATGCCGAACCAGATCGCCACGGACTCCGAGGACATGCCACCCCAGTCCAGGCCCATCACCACGGGGAAGAAGATCGGGATGGTCAGCAGGATCATGGACAGTTCGTCCATCACCGCACCCAGCACCACGTAGAACAGCATGATGCCTCCCACCACCATCAGCGGAGGAACGTCCCAGCCCTGGATCACCGAGGCCAGCTGCGCGGGCACCTGCGTGAGGGCGAGCGCGGAGTTCATCAGATCGGCGCCGATGAAGATCATGAAGATCATGGCGCTGGCGGCTGCGGTGGAATAGAAGCACAGCTTGGTCTTGGCCCAGGTGAGCTCGCGCTTGAGCAGGGCCGCGACGAACGTGGCGGCAGCACCCACGGCCGCACCTTCCGTGGGCGTGAACAACCCGCCGTAAATGCCGCCAAAGACGATCAGGAACACGATGGCGATGGGCAGCACACCCGAGAGGGCCTGCAAGGTGAGTTTCTGTTCGTTGGCGTCATGCTCGGGCGCGTGGCCGGGCACGAGGCGCACATAGACCGCAATGGCGATCATGTAACCCAGCATGGCGATGATGCCGGGGATCATGGCGGCGGCGAACAGCTTGGCGATGTTCTGCTCCGTCAGGATGGCGTAGATCACCAGCGGAACCGAAGGTGGAATCAGCACACCGAGCGTGCCGCCTGCGGCCAGCGTGCCGGTGGCCAGACGGCCGGAGTAGCCGTGGCGCTTCATTTCGGGCAAGGCCACTGACGTGATGGTGGCAGCGGTGGCCACTGAAGAACCGCAGATGGCACCGAAGCCCGCGCTGGCCAGCACGGCGGCCATGGCCAGGCCGCCCTTGAAGCGGCCCATCACGATGGCGGCGAACTGGAACAGCGCCTTGGAAATGCCGCCCTGCGTGGCGAAGTTGCCCATCAGGATGAACAGCGGAATGACCGACAGGTCATAACTGGCGAAACGCGCGAACGCCATGCCGTTGAGGTTGTTGAAGAACGGCGGCAGGCCAACCTGGTAGATGTAGCCGAAGGTGCCGGCGGCGAACATGGCCACTGCGATCGGCGTGCGGATCGCCATCAGGAAAAGCATGACGCCGAAGATCGACGCCGCGAGACTCAAGGAACTCATTGACCCTGCTCCGAAAAATTGCCAAAGAACACCTGATACAGGGCAATGAAGCCGGTCAGCACGAAAGGCGGCACCATGAACGCGTAGGTGATCCACTCGGGGAAGCCCAGCATCATGGTGGTGGTCTGCGACGCGTACGCGCTCATGCCACCGATGGCCGTTCGCCACGCCAGCGCGAACATCAGCAGCCCCAGCAGCAGGGAGCCGAAGCGGTCGAGCATGGCGACGCCGCCCTCGGACACCTTGGCGGTGAAGAAGTCGACGATGATGTTTTCCCGCTTGAGCTGGCACCACGGCATGAACAGCGCGACGGCGGCACCGGCGGTCACGGCCGTCAGTTCGTAGTCACCCACCAGCGTGGTGCCTATGGTGTTGCGGCCTATCAGACTGACGCAGGTGATCAGGGTGATCACCGTGAGCAGGACCCCGGCCAGGATGGCGCAGAACCTGGCCAATAAAGACAGCACTTTCAAACTTGTCACCTTCAAAAAAAGGACCAATCCGCTCGCGCCGAGCACAGCGAAAGCGAATCGGTCACTCAGTGGCTGGACGGCTCTGGAGGCCGTCCAGTGGGGGGGGTGCGGGATTATCGCTGGTACTTGGCGATCAACGCACGCGCTTCCGACAGGAGTTTCGCCCCGTCGATGTTCTTGCCCTTCATTTCATTGACCCAGTCCGTCTCGACCGTGGCCGCCGTGCGGCGCCAGCGCTGGGTCTCGGCCACGTCCAGCGCCACGATGTTGTTCTTCGCCTTCTCGGCAATCTCGCGGCCGACCTTGTCGCCTTCGTCCATGGCACGGCCGAACAGGGCCGCCGTCTCGATGCCGGAGTTCTTGTCGATCACGGCCTTGAGGTCGGCGGGCAGCTTGTCGTAGCTGGCGCGGTTCATGGAGAACGCGAAGGTCTGCGTGTACAGGCCCTGCTTGCCAGCGAAGGTGGTGTGGTTCTTCACCAGCTCGGTCACCTTCAGCGACGGCGTGACTTCCCATGGAATGGTGGTGCCATCGATGGTGCCCTTGGACAGCGCATCCGTCACCGCCGGCACGGGCATGCCCACCGGTGTGGCGCCCAGCTTGGTCAGCATGTTGTTGATGACGCGCGAACCGCCGCGCACCTTCATGCCACGCAGGCTTTCCAGCCCGGTCACCGGCGTCTTGGTGTGGAACAGGCCGGGGCCGTGGGTGTGCACCGCGATCAGCTTGACCTCGCGGAATTCGTCGGCGGCGAACTTCTCGACGTATTCCTGAAAGGCGCGCGAGGACTCCTCGGCCGAGCCGCTCATGAAGGGCAGTTCGAAGACTTCGGACTTGTTGAAGCGGCCCGGGGTGTAGCCCAGCACGGTCCAGGTCAGGTCCACCACGCCGTCGCGGGCCTGGTCGTACAGCTGCGGGGGCGCGCCGCCCAGGGCCATGGCATGGAACAGCTGGACCTTGATCTTGCCGCCCGACTCGGCCTCCACCTTCTGCGCCCAGGGGATGAGCGCGCGCGCCGGGATGGTGGCCTGCTGCGGCAGCATCTGGTGCAGCCGCAGCGTGACCTGCTGCTGGGCCATGGCGTTGCCCGCCATCAGGGCGCCAGCGAGGGCACCCACGGCCAGCAAGGCGGTTCGGCGTTGGATGAATCTCATGCTTGTCTCCAGTTCCTTGTGTTCGCCGGGTCGGTAGCGTGTGGGCGCACTCCGACTTCCGGCAGGCTTGAAGAACGTCTTGCCCACACTGTGCATGGCCACCGGCGTCTCCGCCAGCCAGATAACCGACTTTCAGCTATGCCGTTTTTCTATGAAACCTTCGGGTTGTCGCCCGCCTCAGCGGCGGCGGATGAGCTTGATCGCCGGCATGGAGGCCGGGGCGTGCACCGTGGCGTGGCCGGCCAGCACCTCGCGCAGGTTGCGCTGGGCGAGGCGGGAGTGCTCGCGCATGATGGCCTCGGCGCGCGTGCCTTCGCGCTGTTCGATGGCGTCGAGCACCTGGCGGTGCTGGTCCTGCGCCACCACCAGCATGTCGCGCGCGCGCTGGGAATGGGCCTGCATCACGACGAAGCCCGAGGGCGAGGCGAACGGCAGGGTGAGCACTTTGTCCAGCTGGCGCGCGATGGTGGGGCTGTCGGCCATTTCCCAGACCAGGGCATGGAACTGGCTGTTGAGCGCCACGTAGTCGGAAAAGCCCTTGTCGTCGAGCGCGGGCACGGCGAGCACGGTGTCCAGGCGGTTGAGGCATTGCCGGGCTTCGAGCAGCACCGCGCCGGGCGCGCCGCGCTCGGCCGCCAGCCGGGCCAGCAGGCCTTCGAGCGTGCCGCGCAGCTCGATCGCGTCGGCGATGTCGCGCTCGGAAAAGGTCTGCACCACGTAACCGCCGTTGGGCAGGGCTTCGAGCAGGCCTTCCTGCTCCAGCCGCATCAGCGCGGCGCGGATGGGGGTGCGCGAAACGCCCAGGCGCTCCACGATGGCCAGTTCGGCGATGCGCGAGCCGCCAGCCAGCTCACCCGAGAGGATGAGTTCGCGCAGCTGCAGCAGGGCGCGCACCTGCGCGCTCTCGGTGGCGGAGCCCACGGGCTCGGGCGGGGACAGGGTGGTGGCGTCCAAGGTCATGGGATACGCAATGTATACAGAAACCGCCATTTTTCAAGCGATTTGCCATCGAATCGGGGTTTTCCATAGGTTTATGTATGCATTGAAGGCTGGCAAAGTGCGCCTTCACCCCATTTTCAGAACCCAACGACCCGAGGACGTTTTCCACCATGAGCCTGCGCACCCATGCCCCGTTCCGCGCCGACCACGTCGGCAGTTTTCTGCGACCGGCCTACCTGCTCGAAGCCCGCGAGAAAAAGGCCAAGGGCGAGATCAGCGCGGCGCAGCTGCGCGAGGTGGAGGACCGGGCGATCACCGAGATCGTGAAGTTCCAGGCCGATGTGGGCCTGCAGTCGATCACGGACGGCGAGTTCCGCCGCACGTATTTCCACATCGATTTCCTGGAGCAGCTGGGCGGTGTGAAGACGGACATTCCGGTGACGATCCGCAAGCCGGACGGCACGGAGGAGCTGGCGCCGCCGGTGATCCGCGTGATCGACAAGGTGCGGCACGCGAAGAACATTCAGCTGGCGGACTTCGAGTACCTGAAGGCGCAGGTGGCGGCTTTGGGTCTGCCCGCGCCGGTGACGCCGAAGGTGACGATTCCGTCGCCGACGATGTTGCATTTCCGGGGTGGGCGCGCGGGGATCAGCAAGGAGGCCTACCCGGAGCTGGACCCGGTGTTCTACGACGATGTGGCGAAGGCGTATGGCGAGGAGTTGCAGAGTCTGGCGGACGCGGGTTGCACCTACGTGCAGATGGACGACACGAACATGGCGTATCTGTGCGATGAGCGCATGCGCGAGGCGGCGCGGCAGCGGGGGGACGATCCGAACGAGTTGCCGCACCGGTATGCGGGTTTCATCAACAAGGTGGTGGCGCACAAGCCGGCGGGGATGACGCTGGCGATGCATTTGTGCCGGGGCAATTTCAAGAGCACGCACGCGGCGGCGGGGAACTACGAGCCGGTGGCGGAGGCGTTGTTGTCGGAGATGAAGCTGGATGCGTTTTTCCTGGAGTACGACGACGATCGTTCGGGGGATTTCCGGCCTTTGCGTTTTTTGAGCAAGGGCAAGGTCGTGGTGCTGGGGCTGGTGACGACGAAGTTCGGTCAGCTGGAGAGCAAGGACGATCTGAAGCGGCGCATCGATGAGGCGGCCAAGTACGCGCCGCTGGAGCAGATGTGTCTGTCGCCTCAGTGCGGGTTCTCTTCGACCGTGCATGGGAACAACATCGCTGTGGAGGATCAGCGTCGCAAACTGGCCCTCGTTGTGGAAACGGCTCGGGAGGTTTGGGGCTGAGGTTTTTCTCTCGCTGCGTTTCAGGCGGGGACCTCGCGTCAGGCCAGTGGCGACGCCCGCCTGCTCCGGCCCTGCTCGCGGGCGTCTGCCCGGGTGCGCGAAAACCCCTTCGTCAACACCACTGTCGGCGCGCACCCTCTGTGGCAACCGCGAATGGGGGCCTGCGCATTCGGGCATCGCCACTGTCCCGCAAGAAGCGCAGGCACACCGAGCTTGGCGTGCCCACGCATGTCGTGGGGCGGGTGGTCCGGGCAGGAGGGCGTTGGCCCCATTCGCGGTTGCCACAAAAGCTTGCGCGCCCACCCCGTGTTGACGAAGTGATGTGGGCGGACCCGGGCAGTCGCCCGCGAGCGGCCGCCCCCCGCCGCCCCCCACCACCCGACCTTACCCACCAGGCAGGCACAAAAAAGGCCGCCCGGAAACGAGCGGCCCAAGCCATTCAACGAAAACTTGAATTACTTGCTGTGCTTGGCAATCAAAGCACGGGCCTCGGAAACCAGCTTCGCGCCGTCGATGTTCTTGGCCTGCACTTCCTTCACCCAGTCGGCCTCCACAGCCGCCGCCGTCGCCTGCCAACGCTTGGTTTCAGCAGCGTCCAAGGTCACCACCTTGTTGCCCAGCTTCGTCGCCGACGCCAGACCCATGCGGTCACCCTCGTCCATCGCGCGACCGAACAACGCCGCCGTCTCCACACCCGAATTCGCGTCGATCACCTTCTTCAGATCCGCCGGCAGCTTGTCGTAGCTGTTGCGGTTCATCGTCAGCGCGAACGTCTGCGTGAACAAACCCTGTGGGCCCGAGAACGTGGTGTGGTTCTTCACGATCTCCGCGATCTTCAGCGAAGGCACCACCTCCCACGGAATCGTCGTGCCCTGAATCACACCCTTGGTCATCGCCTCCGTCACCGCCGGCACCGGCATGCCCACCGGCGTCGCGCCCAGCTTCAGCAGCATGTTGCTGATCACGCGCGAACCACCGCGCACCTTCTTGCCCTTCAGGTCTTCCAGCTTCGTCAGCGGCTCCTTCGTGTGGAAGAGGCCCGGGCCGTGCGTGTGCGCCGCCAGCAGCTTCACGTCCTTGAATTCATCGGCCGCGTGCTTCTCCACGAACTCGTGGAACGCGCGCGACGCCGGCTCGGCCTTGCCGCTCATGAACGGCAGCTCGAACACCTCGGCCTTGTTGAAACGGCCCGGCGTGTAGCCCAGCACCGTCCAGGAAATGTCCACCACGCCATCGCGCACCTGGTCGAACAGCTGCGGCGGCGAACCACCCATGGACATCGAGTGGAACAGCTGCACCTTGATGCGGCCACCCGACTCCGCCTCGACCTTCTTCGCCCACGGCACGATGGCCAGGGCGGGGATGGGCGCCGTCGGCGGCAGGAACTGGTGCAGGCGCAGCGTCACGGTCTGCTGCGCCAGGGCGCTGCCCGCCAGGGTGGCCGCGCCAAGGGCAGCCATCGCCACGATGGCGTTGCGGCGTCGAAGGAATGTCATGGAGATGCTCCTGAGAGAAAGGGGGAAGGAGAGAAAAACGAAATCCGTGCGGTCCACCCCCTGAAGGGCGGCCAGGACATGACATGTGCCGCGTCAGGCACAAGAGGCACACTGTGCAGCCATCGCGCGCCCCGTGCCAGCCTGTTTAGGTACAAACAGCTATTCCATCTTGTTATGAAACCTGCTAGGCGGTTTTTGATCGCTCGCCCTCTCCCATGAGCTCACCGATCCAGTTCCACTTCGACTTCATCTCGCCCTACGGCTACTTCGCCTCGCTGCGCATCGAGGCCCTGGCCGCGCGCCACGGCCGCGCGGTGGACTGGCGCGCCATGCTGCTGGGCGTGTCGGTGATGAAGGTGATGGGCCTCAAGCCCTTGATGGACACGCCCCTGAAGGGCCCTTACACCGCGCGCGACGTGCTGCGCCACGCGCGCGAACACGGCCTCCCGATGAAGCGCCAGCCGAACGACCCGGTGATGAACCCCCTGCCCTGCGCGCGCGCCTTCGCCTGGGTGAAGCAGCACCAGCCGGCCCACGCGGCCGCGCTGGCTCACGCGATCTACGCGGCCTATTGGGGCGAGGGCCAGGACCTTTCCACGCCCGAAGCCCTGCGCGGCCTCGCCCTGCCCGAGGGTTTGTCGGCCGATGCCGTGGCCGAGGCGGCCGCGGGCGACGAAGCCGCGTCGCTGCTGCGCGCGATGGTCGACGCGTCGCTGCAAGCCGGCGTGTTCGGCTCGCCCACCGTGGTGGTGGACGGCGAACCCTTCTGGGGCGTGGACAAGCTCGATCAGGTCGAGCGCTGGCTCACGCGCGGCGGCTGGTAGCCCTCGCTCAGTCGAAGCGCAGCTCGGTCTCGACGGCCATGGCCGCGAGACCTTGCATGAGGCGCTCGCGCAGCGCTTCGTCGCGCGGACCGGGCACGGTGATCACCGCGCACTGCCGCCCGCCCCGCTCCAGCGCCTGCACGCGAGCCGGCACACCGGGCGCCCATTCGCGCAGCGCCTCGGCCAGCTTGATCTCGATCGCGCGCAGCCGCAGCTCGGGCTTGAACACCTTGCCGATCGCGGTCATGGGCAAGGCCTCGAGCAGCACCACGCGTTTGGGCACCGCCGGCCGTTCGTAGACCTGCGGAGCAACCAGCGCCAGCAACTCATCGGCAAGCAGCGTCGTACCCGGCTTGAGCGTCACGAAGGCCACCGGCACCTCGCCCGCGTAGGCATCGGGCTCGGCCACCACGGCGCACAGGGCCACGGCGGGGTGCGCGAGGAACGCGTCTTCCACCAGGCCGGGGTCGATGTTGTGCGAGCCGCGGATGATCACGTCCTTCGCGCGGCCGGTGATGTGGATGCGGCCGGCCTCGTCGAGGTGGCCCAGGTCGCCGGTGACGATCCAGCCCTGCTCGAACATCCCGGCGTTGCGCGCCGCGTCGGTGTAGCCCGGGCTCACGTGCGGGCCGCGCAGCACCAGCACGCCGGTCTCGCCCGCCGCGCAGCGTTCGGCGAGTTGGGCCTCGCCGTCGCGCCAGGGCACGGCATGCACCTCGGTGTAAGGCAGGCGCAGCCCGGCCGAGCCGGGCGTGCGTGGCCCCCGCAAGGGCTCGATGCTCACCAGCCCCGCGCACTCGGTCATGCCCAGGATGTTGCGCACGGCGATGCCGGTGGCGGCTTCGAAGCGTTGCGCGAGTTCGGACGGCAGCGGTGAGCCACCGGTGTAGGCCGCGCGCACGGTGGTGATGTCCGCGTCCACCGGCACGCCCATCAGGGCCGCGAGCACCGTGGGCACGCAGGCCAGGTGCGTCACCCGCTCGCGCTCGCAGAACCGCCAGTAGCGCTGCACGAAGCCGGTGTTGCGCATGCCGCTGAGCGTGGGCAGCACCTGCCGCGCGCCCACCGCGAGCAAAGCCAGGCCATAGACGAAGGCGCCGG
>JAESFZ010000507.1_pt1 | contig 12633 bp, 12 predicted proteins | sample 9269561 | NCBI WGS metagenome assembly JAESFZ01 (sample SAMN14515552, study PRJNA621657) | algae metagenome | isolation source: Tildeniella nuda ZEHNDER 1965/U140 and co-occurring heterotrophs from wet... | place: Switzerland: Stansstaad, Zurih | collected 1965-01-01
AGCGCGAGCGCAGCGCCCGCCAGCAGCGCGGCCGCCGTGGTGGGGGTGCCGCCATGCAGATTGACAAGGCCGTTGAGCAGGCACAGCGTGCCCACGGCGGCGAGCAGCAGGCCGCGCCAGTCCAGCCCCGCACCCTGGCGATTGGCCAGGACTCCTCCGGGCGATGAGGTGGGCACGAAACGGTGGGCCAGCCACAGCGAGGCCAGGCAGAACGGCACCACCATGAAGAAGATCGAGCGCCATCCGAACGCGTCGACCAGCAGCCCGCCGATGCTGGGGCCCAGCGCGGGGGCCAGGACCACGCCCATGCCGAAGACGCCGCTGGCGCGGCCCTGCTCATGAGGCTGGAAAGCGCGCAGGATGATGATCGCCGGAATGGGCTGGACCACGCCGGCGGCGAGCCCTTCGGCAACGCGCGCGGCCAGCACCAGCGGGTAGTCGTTGGCGAAACCGCCGGCCACGCCGCCGGCCATCAACAGCCACATGCAGCCGACATAGGTGCGGCGGTAGCCGAAACGCGAGAGCAGCCACGGCGTGGTGAGCATGGAGACAGTCATGGCGGCCATGAAACCGGAGGTGACCCACTGCGCGCGCTCCTGGCCGAGCGTGAAGTGGTGGCTCATGTCGGGGATGGCCACGTTGATGACGGTCGACGACATGATGGCCGCCATGGTGCCGACCATCACCGACAGCAGCAGAAGCCACCGGTAGCGCTCGCCGTGGCGCGCGCGCAGCGCGGGCAGGGAATGGTCGCTGGACGGTGTGGTCATGGATGCGCGGGGCCTGGTGACGGTCTAGCTTAGCGCCTTTGCGTGTCGACCCGCGCGAGGCGCGCGGATGTGGGCGCTGGAGGGGGTCGGGTATATTGCCCGAGGTCTGCCCTTTGCCTTTGCTCTCCCTCTCCATGCAACCTGTTCCGCACGCTTCACTGATCATTCGCGGCCTGCTGCTGCTGATCGTGGCGGCCGGCGTCTACTTCTTCCGTGGCTTTCTGGTGCCGGTGCTGGCCGCACTCATCATCGGGTTCGCCAGCTGGCCGCTGTACCGCCGGGGCGTTCGCGCGTGCGGCGGCCGCACCACCCTCGCGGCGAGCCTGGCGCTGCTGATCGTCATTGGCGTGCTGGTGGTGCCACTCACGATGGCGCTGCACTACGCGTTGAAGGAAGCCGGCACGCTCGTGACCTGGCTGCTCGAGGTCAACCGCAACGGCGCCCCGCCGCCGCACTGGATCGAGTCCCTGCCCTGGATCGGTGAGACCCTGGCCGCCTACTGGCGCCAGCACCTGGGCGAACCGCATGCGCTGGGCGACTGGGTACAGATCCTCAGCGGGCAGCACATCGGCAACATCTACCGCATGGTGCTCAGCGCCACCGGCGACGTGGTGAACCTCGCGCTCACTGTGCTGTTCATGCTGATCACGCTGTTCTTCGTCTACAAGGACGGCACGCGCATCGCCGATCAGCTCGACGCGATCGGCGAACGCATCCTGCCGCTGCAATGGCAGCGCTTCTCGCGCGTGGTGCCCGCCACCGTCAGCGCCACCGTGACCGGCCTGGGCCTCATCGCCATCGGTGAAGGTGTGGTGCTGGGCCTGGCCTACTGGGTCGCCGGTGTGCCCTCGCCGGTGCTGCTGGGGGTCGTCACCGGCTTCATGGCGCTCATTCCCGGCGGCGCGCCGCTGTCGTTCACCCTGGTCTCGCTCTACCTGGTTGGATCGGGGGAACTGCTGGCCGGCGTGGGCCTGTTCGCCTGGGGCTCCATTGAACTGTTCATCGTCGACAAGACACTGCGCCCGCGCCTCGTGGGCGGCCCGGTGAAGCTGCCGTTCCTGCCCACCTTCTTCGGCCTCGTGGGCGGCGTGAAAACCATGGGCATCGTCGGTCTGTTCGTCGGGCCGGTGCTGATGGCACTGCTGGTGGCGATCTGGCGCGAGTGGGTGCGCAGCATGAGCGAGGCGCCGGTGGTGCCGCTGGTGCTGCCGCCCGAAGCGGTTCCTCCGCGCGAAGACCCGCCTCCGGGCTCCTGAGGCCGAGCCGCTTCCGGGGGGCTGCGGGTAAACCCCGTTGATCCGGAGCAGCCTGTGAAAGCGGCCTGAAAGCGCCACCGTCCTAACATGGTGAGGGCCCACGGGGTGTGGGCCTTCAGAAATCCGACGGTGCCCCATGCGAATCCTGCTTGCCGAAGATGAAACGGAGCTGGCCACCTGGCTCGTCAAGGCCCTGGGCCAGAACGATTTCCAGGTGGACTGGGTCAACGACGGGCGCATGGTGCGGCGCAGCCTCAAGGCCACGCGCTACGACGCGCTCATTCTCGACCTGGGCCTGCCCTCCCTTGATGGGCACGATGTGCTGAGCGACCTGCGGGAAGCCGATCAGCGCCTGCCGGTGCTGATCCTGACCGCGCGCGATTCGCTGCGAGAACGGGTGGATTGCCTGCACGCGGGCGCAGACGACTTCCTCGCCAAGCCGTTCGACGTTGCCGAGCTCGAAGCGCGCCTGACCGCACTGATCCGCCGTTCGCGCGGCCAGGAGCACCCGCGTTTCGCTTGCGGCCCGCTGAGCTACGACAGCGCGCTCAAGCAGTTCCGCGTCCATCACGAGCCCTTTAGCCTCACGCCGCGCGAGCACGCGGTGCTGCGCGCTCTCATCCAGCACCCGGGCGAACCGCTGTCCAAGCGCGAGTTGCTGGAACGCGTGTTTTCCGACGAACAGGACGTGCACCCCGAAGCCATCGAGGTGCTGATCCACCGCATCCGCAAGCGGCTGGAACACACCCCGGTGCGCGTGACGACGCTGCGCGGCCTGGGCTACCTGCTGGAACTCGCGCCATGAAGCCGGCGCGATGGCCGCTGGTGAGCATCCGCCGCCTGCTGCTGATCCTGCTGGTGCCGGGCATGCTCGTGGTGGGCGCGGCCGAGCTCTGGCTGTCCTGGCGCACCGTGAACGACGCGGCCGATGCCGCCTATGACCGCTCGCTGCTGGGCGCGGTCAAGTCGATCGACTCCAGCATCTCCACCGCCAGTGGCGGCCTCGGGGTGGAGCTGCCCTACCGCATGCTCGAGTTCTTCGAGCTGACAGCGCAGGGCCAGGTGTTCTACCGCGTGGCCACCGAAGACGGGCTGGTGGAAATCGGCAGCCCCGATCTGCCCCCGCCCCCGGCGCCGCTGCAGACCGGCCGGCCCCAGTTCCATGAGGGCGAGTACTTCGGACAGGCCGTGCGCGTGGGCAGCTATGCGCGGGAGCTGAGCGAACCGCTGGCGGGAAAGACAGGGCCGCAGCGCATCGTGATCCAGGTGGCCGAAACGCTCGACGCGCGCAACGACTTCCGGCGCGGGCTGCTGCTTCGAACCGTGGCCCGCGATCTCCTGCTCATGCTGCTGGCCACGGGCCTGCTCGTTCTCTCGATCACCTGGGCGATGCGCCCGCTGGTGCGGTTCCGCCAGGAGGTCGAGGGCCGTCCGTCCGAAGACCTGACACCGATGTCCACCGACCGTGTGCCGGCCGAGGTGTTGCCGCTGGTGCACGCCATCAATCACCACATCGAACGCAACCGCGAGCAGGGCGAGGCGCGGCGCCGCTTCGTGGACGATGCCTCCCATCAGTTGCGCACGCCGCTGGCCACCCTGGCCACGCAGGTGGCCTACGCCCAGCGCGAGAGCGACCCGCTCGGGCAGCGCGAGGCGCTGTCGTCGATCCGCCTGCAGCTGGAGCAGACCATCCAGCAGACCAACCAGTTGCTGTCCATGGCGCGCGCCGATGGCGCGCCCCTCGTCTTCCAGGTGGTGGACGTGGTGCGGCTGGCCGAATCCGCCACGCGCCAATGGTGGGCCCCTGCGCGCGAGCAGTCGGTCGATCTCGGCTTCGACGGGCCGGACCAGCCGATTCCCTTGCGCGGCGACCCCGACCTGATCGGTGAAGCGCTGTCCAACCTGCTGGTCAATGCGATCCGCCACGGCGGCGCGGGTTGCCGCGTGACGCTCTCCGTGCGCGCGCATCCGGCCTCGTCGGACGGGCCTGCCCATGTGCGACTGCGCGTGGTGGACGACGGCCCCGGCCTGTCGCCCGATGACCTCGCGCGGGCCGGCGAACGCTTCTTCCGGGCGCAGGGCACTTCGGTGCCCGGCTCGGGGCTGGGGCTGGCCTTCGTGCGCACCGTCGCGCATCGCCACGGCGGTCGCATGGCGGTCTCGCCCGGGCCCGGTGGGCGTGGGCTGCAGGTCGACATCCACCTGCCCGTGATGGACGCGCCCGTGTGATGCCGGGTTTACCCCGAGGTTTGCGCGATCGCGCTGAAAGCGGCTTGAAAGTGCCCGCTTCCTACATTGGGCACCCGGCATCTCCGAATGCCGTTGTTGACCACCCCATTCGAGGAGACACACCGTGAAGATGATCCGTCATACCCTGATCACCGCCCTGTCGGTCTGCGCACTCAGCGCGTTCGCCAATCCCCTGGCCAAGACCGAGTGCATCGCACCGGCCAAACCCGGTGGCGGTTTCGACCTGACCTGCAAGCTGGCGCAGAGCGCGCTGCAGGATGCCAAGGTCATCAACGATCCGATGCGCGTCACCTACATGCCCGGCGGCATTGGCGCGGTGGCCTACAACACCATCGTGGCGCAGCGACCCGACGCGGCCGGCACGATCGTGGCGTTCTCCGGCGGCTCACTGCTGAACCTGGCGCAAGGCAAGTTCGGTCGCTACACCGAGAACGACGTGCGCTGGGTGGCTGCGGTGGGCACCGACTACGGCGCCGTCGTGGTGGCCGACAACTCGCCCTTCAAGTCGCTCAAGGAAGTGATGGCCGCGATCAAGGCAGACCCCACCAAGGTGGTGCTGGGCGCCGGCGGCACGGTGGGCAGCCAGGACTGGATGAAGGCCGCGCTGACTGCACGCGCCGGTGGCGTCAACCCCAAGACCATGCGCTACGTGGCGTTCGAGGGCGGTGGCGAAGCGCTCACGGCCTTGCAGGGCGGCCACATCCACGTGTTCACCGGCGATGCCGCCGAGGCGCTGCAACAGCGCAAGGCCGGCGCGAAGATCCGCATCCTCGCGGTGATGCACGACAAACGCCTGCCGGGTGACCTGGCCAATGTGCCCACCGCCACCGAAGAGGGCTTTGCGGTCGAGTGGCCCATCGTGCGGGGCTTCTACGTCGGCCCCAAGGTGAGCGATGCCGACTACAAGGTGTGGGCGGACGCGTTCGCGAAAGTGCTGGCCACGCCGGCCTACGACAAGCTGCGCGACGAACGCGGCCTGTTCCCGCTGGCCATCACCGGGGCACCGCTCGATGCCTACGTGAAGAAACAGGTGGAGGGCTACCGCAAGCTCGCCGAAGAATTCGGCCTCTCGACCAAACCGGCGAACTGAGATGAGCGACCGGGTACTGGGCGCGGTCTGCGTCGGCGTGGCTGCGGCCATGGCATGGGCCTCGCAGGGCTACGTGGCCGCCTATTCGTACGAGCCCCTGGGGCCGCGGGCCTTTCCGCTGCTGCTGGCGGTGGGCCTGGGCCTGAGCGGGCTGTGGCTGGTGTTGCGGCCATCGGCGGGTGCAGAGGCCTTCAAGGACGTGCCCTGGAAAGCCACAGCGCTGTGCGTGGGCGCGGTGCTGCTGTACGCGCTCCTGTTCGAACTGCTCGGCTTCGCGCTCGCCACCACGCTCATGGCCTTGCCCGTCGGACTGGCCTTCGGGGGAAGCTGGAAGCAGTCGCTGGCCGGTGGGGTGGCGCTGGGCGTGGGCTTTCACTTCGTGTTCGACAAACTGCTGGATGTGACCATGCCCACCGGCGTGCTGTCCTTCCTGCTGGGAGGCTACTGAGATGGAAACGTTACGGCACTTGCTGGATGGCTTTGGTGTGGCCTTCAGCCCGGTCAACCTGCTCATCGCGGCGATCGGCTCCTTCATCGGCACTGTGGTCGGCCTGCTGCCGGGCCTGGGGCCCATCAACGGCGTGGCCATCCTCATGCCGCTGGCCTTTGCCATGAAGCTGCCGCCCGAGGCTTCGCTGATCCTGCTGGCCGCGGTCTACATCGGCTGCGAGTACGGCGGGCGCATTTCCTCCATCCTGCTCAACGTGCCGGGCGACGCCGGCGCGATCATGACCGCGCTCGACGGCTACCCCATGGCGCGCAAGGGCCTGGCGGGTGTGGCGCTGTCGATCTCGGCCTGGAGCTCCTTCGTGGGTTCGCTGGTGGCCACCGTGGGCATCGTGCTGTTCGCGCCACTGCTGGCCGAATGGGCGCTGTCCTTTGGCCCCGCCGAGTACTTCGCCCTCATGTGCTTTGCGTTCGCCTGCATCGCCGGGTTGATGGGCGATGCGCCGGTGAAGGCCGGCGTGGCGGCGCTGATCGGCCTGGCCATGTCCTGCGTGGGCCTGGACTCCAACTCCGGCGTCTACCGCTTCACGGGGGGCGACGTGCACCTGTCCGACGGCATCCAGTTCGTGGTGGTCGTGATCGGGGTGTTCTCCATCAGCGAGATCCTGCTCATGCTGCAGGCTCACCACAGCAACGCCGGCCTGGTGACGCAGACCGGCCGAATGATGTTCAACCTGCGCGAGATGGCCTACACGTGGTGGAGCACGTTGCGCGCCAGCGTGGTGGGTTTCGGGGTGGGTGTGCTGCCCGGCGCCGGCGCCACGGTGGCCAGCGCCATGACCTATGCCATGGAGAAGCGCCTGATCGACAAGGAAGGCACCTTCGGCACCGGTGACATCCGGGGCGTGGCGGTGCCCGAGGCCGCGAACAACTCGGCCGCCACCGGTTCCTTCGTGCCCATGCTCACGCTGGGTGTGCCCGGCTCGGGCACCACGGCGGTGATGATGGGCGCGCTCGCGCTCTACAACATCACGCCGGGCCCGGCGCTGTTCAGCCAGCAGCCCGACCTGGTGTGGGGCCTGATCGCCTCGATGTTCCTGGCCAACATCATCCTGCTCGTGCTCAACATCCCCATGGTGGGTATCTTCACGAAGATCCTCAACGTGCCCAACTGGGCGCTGGTGCCCGGCATCCTCGCGGTGTCCAGCGTGGGCGTGTACGCGGTGCATGCCACCACCTTCGATCTGTTGCTGATGGCGGCGCTCGGGTTCGCGGCCTACCTGCTGCGCAAGCAGGGTGTGCCCATGGCGCCGCTGATCCTGGGTTTCGTGCTCGGCCCGCTGATGGAGCAGAACCTGCGCCGCGCGCTGTCGATCAGCAACGGCGACGTTCACATCCTCGTGGGCAGCCCGATTGCCATCGGGCTGTGGGCCACGGCCGCGCTCACGCTGGCGGTGCCCTTTGCCCTGCGGTTGAAGGCCGGGCGCGACCGTCCGGTGGTGAGCCCGGCGCCATGAGCCAGCCCCTGGCGTTCAGCCCGCTTCGCGGGCGGCGCGCAGGGCCTTGGCCACGCAGGCCGAACAGATGCAGGCCTGGCCTCTCGCTTCTGCGGGAATGCGGTCGAACAGCGCCGGGCTGAAAGTCGCATCCACGCACCAGCAGGGTGGTTGTTTCTCACCCGTCGCGTGCTCGATCTCCATCGCGCAGCGGTTGTCACCGCCGCACAGCGGGCAGCGGGCCGGGTCGATCATGGGTGCGGACATCGGCGCAGTGTATGACGCCTCAGCGACAAGCGCGGGGCCACGCGTCACTACCATGGGCTGCATGAACGCCACCACGCCAACCCCTCCTTCCGAAGGCCGCATCCACACCGAGGTTGCAGGCCCCGTGCTGCAGATCGGCATCGACCGCGCGGCCAAGCGCAACGGCTTCACGCCCGCGATGATGCAGGCGCTGGCCGAGGCCTACACGCGGCTCGACGACGACCCGGCCTTGCGCGTGGGCGTGCTCCATGCCATGGGCGATCACTTCACCGCCGGGCTGGACCTGCCCAGCTTCGCGCCGCTGATGCAGCGCGGCGAACGCGCCATGGCCGAGGGGCTGGTCGACCCGCTGAACCTCGGGCGGCCCGGTTACCGCCGCCGCACCAAGCCGATGGTGGTGGCGGTGAAGGGCATCACCTACACGCTGGGCATCGAGCTCATGCTTGCCGCCGACATCGTGGTCGCGGCGGACGACTGCCGCTTCTCCCAACTCGAGGTGCAGCGCGGCATCATGGCCACGGGGGGTGCCACGCTGCGCATGGCCGAGCGCGCCGGCCTGGGCAACGCGCTGCTGCACCTGCTGGCCGCCGATGTGTTCGATAGCGCCGAGGCATTGCGGCTGCATTTCGTGCAGCGCGTGGTGCCCGCGGGCAGCGAGCTCGACGAGGCCATGCGCATCGCGCAGGCCATTGCCGAACAGGCGCCGCTGGCCGTGGTGGCCACGCGGCTCAATGCCCTGAAAGCAGTGGAAGACGGCCCGATGGCGGCGGCCGATGAGTTCGAGGCCACGCAGCAGCGGCTGGCCAACAGCGACGACGCACGCGAAGGCGTGCGCGCGTTCCAGGAAAAACGCGCCGCGCGCTTCAGCGGGCGGTGAGCGTCGTCGCCGGCAACGCCGGATCGCGCGGGCGCCAGAGCCGGCCCAGCGGCTGCTCGACCCCGTGGTGGAACAGCGCGCCCGCCAGGTTGCACGCCAGCCAGGCCAGCAACACGCCACCCGTCTGTATCTCCGCGTCGGCGCCGCCGTAGCGCGTGAACCAGGCGTTGACCACCAGCGCGATGGGAAAGTTGAGCAGGAACACCGAATACGAAATGCGGCTGAGGTACGCCACGGCGCGGCTGTGTGGCCAGGTGAACATCCAGCCCTGGCGCTGCGAGCAGGCCAGCGCCACGCACACGCCCAGCGCCAGCGCGATGCGCTCGCGGAAGTCGATCGCCAGGGACGCGAGTGCCATGGCCACCACGGCGCCCAGCAGCCAGCGCCCGTGGCGCCAGGCCGCGTCGTTCGACGTGGTCCAACAGGTGAGCACGCCCAGCCCATAGGCGCCAAAGAAGTACAGCGCCCAGCTGTCCCAGTCGTCCTCGCGGTTGAAGTGGAACAGCGAGGCCGCCACCACGACCACCACCAGCGCCTGGGCCCATGCGGCGGCCGTGTGCTGGCGGCGCGCCAGCCACAGCAGGGCCAGCAGCAGCGCGTAGAGCTGGAAGTCGATCGCGACGTACCAGACACCGGCCGAGAGCGACTCCATGTCGAGCAGCGTGTGCAGCAGCAGCGCGTGCGAGACGAACTGCCACAGCCCGGGGGGTGCGGAGAGAGAATCGTGCGCCATCCAGCGGCGCGCCAGCTCGGTGCAGAGAATGGCCACCAGCAGAGAGGCGATGTAGGGCAGTGCGGTGCGCACGTAGCGCTGGCCCAGCTGCCCCATGGGCGATGGCGTGCGCAACACACCGTCGGGTGCGAGACTGCGCGCGGCGAGGAAACCCGCGACCACCAGGAACACCTGCACCGCCATGCGGGCGTCCTGGCTGAACCAGGCCACGAGGTCGGGGGCGAGGCGGTGCGTCCAGTCCGACATCGGGCCGTAGAACGCCAGGTGGTGCAGCACGATGAGCTGCGAACCCACCGCCTTCAGCAGGTCGATGAACATGAGGCGCCCGTCGGCGCCCGGCGTGGGCAGGGTGCTCACAGTGCGGCCACGCTGCCGTCGCTGCGCGGATCGGCCGCGCCCTCGATCACGCCGTCGGGGTGCCGCACCAGCGCGCCGGCGTGGCCCATGGTGTCGCTGAACGCCTCGGGCAGCGCCTCGATCGTGTGGCCTGCCTCACGCAACGCGGCCACCAGGGCCGGGTCGAAGCGGTTCTCCAGCTTGAGGGTGGTGCTGGTGTCGCCCCAGGTGCGGCCCAGCAGCCAGCGGGGCGCGCTCACCGCCTGCTGCAGCGTCTGGCCGAAGCGGGCGTAGCGGGTGAACACGGCGGCCTGCGTCTGTGGCTGGCCCTCGCCGCCCATGGTGCCGAAGGGCATCACACGGCCATCGTCGAACACCGCCAGCGAAGGGTTGAGCGTGTGGAAGGGTTTGCGGCCTGGCTCCAGGCTGTTGAGGGCGTTGGGGTCGAGCGAGAAGCTGGTGCCGCGGTTCTGCCAGCAGACGCCGGTGTCCTGCAGCACGGTGCCGGAGCCGAATTCCCAGTACACACTCTGGATGAAGCTGACCGCGCGCCCCTGTGCGTCGACCGCGCCCATCCAGATGGTGTCGCCCGGCGCGGCCGGGTCGGGCCAGGGCAAGGCACGCTGTGGGTCGATCTGCGCGGCCAGGGCGTCCAGCGCGGCGGGTTCGAGCAGGCTTTGCGGGTCCACGGGCACGCGGCCTGGGTCGGTCACCACGCGTTCGCGCACGCGGAAGGCGCGCTTGGTGGCTTCCACCAGGCCGTGCAGGTGGGCGAAGCCCTCGCCCTCGCTCACGCCCAGGCGGTCGAACAGGCCGATGATCATCAGCGCGGCCAGGCCCTGCGTGGGCGGCGGCAGGTTGTGCACCGTGCTGTCCTTCAGGCGCACGGCGAGCGGCCGCACGACCTGGGCTTCGTAGGCCGCCAGGTCGCCGGTGCGCAGGGGGCTGCCCAGGCGTTCCAGCTCGGCGCCGATGCGCTGGGCCAGTTCGCCGCGGTAGAAGTCGTCCAGGCCGAGCTCGGCCAGTGTGGCCAGGGTCTGGCCCAGAGCGGGCTGCCGCAGCACGTGGCCGGGTTCGGGCGGCAGGCCGTTGACGAGAAAGGTGGGTGCGAACCCGGGCGCGTCCTTCAGCCCGTCGAGCTTCTGCTTCGTCAGCGCGGCCTGGCTGGTGCTCACCACCACACCATCGCGCGCGTGGCGAATGCCGTCGGCCAGCAGGCGCGACAGTGGCAGCGCCTGGCCCCAGGGGGCCGCCACCTCCAGCGCCTTCGCCCAGCCGCCGATCGTGCCGGCCACGGTGAGCGCGGCGGTCGGGCCGCGCGAGGGGATCGCGTCCAGCCCGGTGTAGAAATCGCGCGAGGCCAGGGCGGCGGCCGGGCCGCAGGCGTCGATGGCCACCACCGGGCGGCCCGGTTCGTGGATCAGCCAGAAGCCATCGCCGCCGATGGCGTTCATGTGCGGGTAGACCACCGCGATGGCCGCCGCGGCCGCCACCATGGCCTCGACCGCGTTGCCGCCGTCGCGCAGCACGTCGCGGCCGGCTTGCGCCGCGAGATGGTGGGGTGCGACCTGCATGCCACCGAGGGACTTGAGGGTGTGAATCATCGAAAACGCTTTCCTGCGTGTGGGAAGGAGTGGATAACCGTCAACCCGGTATTGTCGCGGTGCCGTGAAGGGCCAATTGCAAGCAACTGGCGCGCCAGCGACGCATGGGCATAGACTGGGCCTCATGAGCTCCTCCCCATCCTGGCCCGTCGTGCCTGCCCTCCTGGTTGCCCTGGTGGTGGCCGTCCTCGCCACCTCGGGCTGTGCGGCCTGGCGCATCGGCAAGGCCAGTGAACTGGCGAAACGCAGCGAGCCGCTGCAGCAGGTGCCCGCCGATCCCGCCCTGCGCCTGCTCGTCGTGGGCGACAGCACCGGCGTGGGCACCGGCGCGAGCGCGCCGCAAGCCAGCCTCGCCGGTCTGCTGGCGCAGGCCTATCCGCGCCTGCAGATCGACAACCGCTCCCAGGACGGCGCCACGTTTGCCGATGTCATCGGCCAGCTCGATGCCGCAACCGCGCGCTACGACCTCGTGCTCGTGCAGGCGGGCGGCAACGACGTGATCCGCCTGCGCAAGCTGGAGGACGTGCGCGCCGACATCGACCGCGTGACGGTGCTGGCCCGCTCGCGCGGCGAACGCGTGATCCTCATGCCGGCTGGCAACGTGGGCAATGCGCCCTTCTTCTTTCCGCCGGTCTCCTGGCTCATGACCTCGCGTGCACGCTCCCTGCACGGTTTCGTGCGCGAGGCCGCTGCACGACACCAGGGGATCTACGTGAATCTGTTCAAGGACAAGTCGACCGACCCGTTCGCCCAGCAGCCCAAGCTGCTGCACGCGGCCGACGGCCTGCACCCGAGCGACGCTGGGTATCGCGTGTGGTTCGACGAGCTCATGGCGCAGGCTCAACTCTCGGCGGTGCTGGCGCCCGCCAGGGCCCGCTGACGCCACCGCGCTCAGTCCGTGGGCGCGAAGTGCGCCATGAGCGCCTCGCCCCAGGCCCACGGGCCGGCGAGGGTGAGGGTCACCGTGGTCCATTCGCCATCGGTCTGCACCTGCTCGTCCGCGTCCCACGCGCCACCGTCATCGAGCGCAGCGCGCGGTCCGGGTGCATGAACTTCTGCCCAGGCGAGCACGGCACGCACCTCGGCCAGCACGGCGGGCAGCTGGGCAGCGCGCACGCTGGCCATCGCGTCCCAGGTGCCTGTGCCGTCGCCGTTGTCGCTGGCGTCGAAAAGCAGGTACTGCAGCAGGGTCAGCCCGCTTTCACCTTCAGCCGCCACGCGTGCAGCAGCGGCTCGGTGTAGCCACTGGGCTGTTCCTTGCCCTTGAACACCAGGTCCAGCGCGGCCAGGTAGGCCTTGCTGGTCTTGAAGTTGCCGGCCATCTTCTGGTACAGCTTGTCGCCCGCGTTCTGGCCATCCACCACGGCGGCCATGCGCTCAAAAGTCTTGTTGACCTGGGCTTCGGTGACGATGCCATGGTGCAGCCAGTTGGCGATGTGCTGGCTGGAGATGCGCAGCGTGGCGCGGTCTTCCATCAGGCCCACGTTGTGGATGTCGGGCACCTTGG
>JAESFZ010000509.1_pt1 | contig 12622 bp, 9 predicted proteins | sample 9269561 | NCBI WGS metagenome assembly JAESFZ01 (sample SAMN14515552, study PRJNA621657) | algae metagenome | isolation source: Tildeniella nuda ZEHNDER 1965/U140 and co-occurring heterotrophs from wet... | place: Switzerland: Stansstaad, Zurih | collected 1965-01-01
GCCCGTCGTGAAGCGCCGAAGCGCCGTTCAGACAAGATCGACGTCGGCCGCGCGGTCGAGGGCGAGAACGACTTCCGCAGCCGTTCGGCCGCCCAGATGCGCCGCCGGCTGGAGCGCGAGCGCCGCCAGCAGAATGCCGACGACGGCCAGCAGAAGGTCTATCGCGAGGTCACGATTCCCGAGACCATCACGGTCCAGGATCTCGCCGCGCGCATGACCGAACGCGGCGCCGATGTCATCAAGACGTTGATGCGCATGGGCGTGATGGCCACGATCAACCAGGCGATCGACGCCGACACCGCCGAGCTGGTGGTGACGGAGATGGGCCACAAGTTCAAGCGCGTCGCCGAAGGCGACGTCGAGACCGGCCTCACCGAAACTGTCGATCCCGACGAGACGATGCTGCCGCGTCCGCCCGTGGTCACGATCATGGGCCACGTCGATCACGGCAAGACCTCGCTGCTCGACGCCTTGCGCGCCACCGACGTAGCGGCGCACGAGGCCGGCGGTATCACCCAGCACATCGGCGCCTATCAGGTGACCCTGGCCTCGGGCCAGAAGATCACCTTCCTCGACACGCCGGGCCACGAGGCGTTCACCGCCATGCGCGCCCGCGGCGCCAAGGTGACGGACATCGTCGTGCTGGTGGTGGCCGGCGACGACGGCGTCATGCCGCAGACCAAGGAAGCGATCGCCCACGCCAAGGCCGCGGGCGTGCCGATCATCGTGGCCATCAACAAGATGGACAAGCAGGGCGCAGACGCCAGCCGCGTTCAGAACGAACTGCTGCGCGAGGAGATTCAGGTCGAGTCGCTGGGCGGCGAAGTCCAGGCGATCGAGGTCTCGGCGACCAAGAAGATGAACCTCGACAAGCTCGAGGAGGCGATCCTCCTCCAGGCCGAAGTGCTCGAGTTCAAGGCCAATCCCAACCGGATGGCCGATGGCGTCGTGATCGAAGCCAAGCTCGACCCGGGCCGCGGCTCGGTGGCGACGGTGCTTGTTCAGCGCGGCACGCTCAAGGTCGGCGACGTTCTCGTGGCCGGCGCCGTGTGGGGTCGCGTGCGTCGTCTGATCGACGATCACGGCGTTGCCGTGCAGAGCGCCGCGCCGTCGGTTCCGGTCGAGATCCTGGGCCTCGACGGCACGCCGCAGGCAGGCGACGAGTTCCATGTGGTGGAGAGCGAGGCTCGCGCGCGCGAGATCGCCGACTTCCGCGTGCGTCGCGATCGCCAGAACCAGCTCGCCAAGGTCGCCGGCGGCCGCGGCACGCTGGAAGAAATGATGAAGGGCATCCGCGACGGCACGGCCAAGGAGCTGCCGGTCCTGATCAAGGCCGACGTCCAGGGTTCGGCCGAGGCGCTGGCGGGTGCGATCCAGCGGCTCTCGACCGAGAAGGTCGAGGCCAAGGTGGTCTACAGCGGCGTCGGCGGCATCAGCGAGGCCGATATCACGCTCGCCAAGGCGTCGGGCGCGTTGCTCATCGGCTTCAACGTGCGCGCCAATCCTCAGGCGCGCGAGATCGCCAAGCGCGACAAGATCGACATCCGCTACTACAGCATCATCTACAAGGTCACCGAGGACATGCAGGCCCTGATGCTGGGCCTGGTTGACCCGACCTACAAGGAAACCCTCATCGGCAACGCGCAGATCCGCGAAGTCTTCCGCATCACCAAGGCCGGCAACGTCGCCGGCTGCATGGTCACGGACGGCATGGTCAAGCGTGGCGCCAAGGTCCGCCTGTTGCGCGACAACGTGGTCATCCACGAGGGCACCCTGAAGACGCTGCGTCGCTTCAAGGACGAAGTCCGCGAAGTCCAGCACGGCTTCGAGTGCGGTATGGCGTTCGAGAACTACGAAGACATGAAGGTCGGCGACGTGATCGAATGCTTCGATATCGAGGAAGTTAAGCCCTCGCTGTAAGGCCATTCTCCTCCCCTTCGCGGAGTCCGCGAAGGGGAGATGAAGAGAAGGAACACGCCATGCCGCGGCGTCGCTCGTCCGAACGTGAAAAGAAGCGTGCCCCCGGGCAGCGCCAGCTCCGGGTGGGAGAAGAGCTTCGGCATCTGCTCGCCCAGCTTCTCGAGCGCGGCAACATGCGCGATCCCGACCTGCGCGACGCCTCGATCACGGTGACGTCGGTCGATGTCAGCCCCGACTTGCGCAACGCCACCGCCTTCGTCGTGCCGCTGGGCGGCAAGGACGAGGAGCGCTTTCTCGCCGCGCTCCGCCGGGCGGCGCCGTGGTTTCGCGCCCGGGTCAGCGAGAGTGCGGGCCTGCGCAGTGCACCGGACATCCGCTTCGAACTCGACCGGACCTTCGACGAGGCCGACAGGATCGGCGCCTTGCTGCGCCGCCCCGATGTCGCCCGGGACATCAAGGATCCGGACATCAAGGACGATTGAGGTAGTATTCGTCGCGCGGGAAGAAGTCGGTGTTGGGCGAAGCCGCCGGCACCACCTTGCCGTCGTTCAGCACCTCGACCTTCTTGTCCTCGAACCATTTCCTGAGGTCGCCGCGGTCGACACGCGCCGCCGCCAGATGCCGGTCGATCTCGGGCCGTGCCAGCAATTCCAGGATCTTGTCCCGCGCATAGGGGATCGGCCGGTCGCTGCCGATCATCGCCGGGTGCACCATCGTCACGTAGGGGAAGACCGAGCGGAACGTCTCGATCGAGCGCGCCGTCGGCGCCCATTGAACATAGAGACCGCCGGGCGCCAGCTTCGCCTTCACCTGCCGGAAGAATTCCTGCGAGTTGAGCAGGCCGGACAGCGCGGTCTTGGGCAGGATGGCGTCGGCCTCGATCACGTCGTAGCGCGTCGGATCGAGGGCGAGCGCGTGGCGGCCGTCGGCGACGACGATCTCGAACTTCGGGCTGGCAAGAAGGCTCTCGACGCCTGACTTGCCGCCCTGGCCGACATAGTCGCGCAAGGTGGCGATCACCGGCGCCACGATCTCGATCACCCGCACGCGCTCCGTGACCGGATTGAGGCCGGCCGCATAGGGCGTGCCGCCGGTGCCGGAGCCGATGACCAGGACGCGCTTCGGCGCCTCGTGCACCAGCGGCCCGATGGCACCGAGGAAAGTGTGAACGGTGTAGAAGGGCAGGCGGCTCTGGGAGTGGCCCTGGATGTAGAGCTTGCCGTCCTGCGGCGTCTCCAGTTTCAGCAGGCTGAGGCCGGTCTTGTCCTCGGCGACGATGGCCTTCTCGACGGTCAGGCCATGAAGCCGCCGCCAGAACGCTTCGCCGCCGGGAAACAACGCCAGGCCCGCCGTCAGCAGCGCCGCCGGCAGCCAGGCCCAGCGGGTCGAGCGCGCGCCGAAGAGTTGCATCACCGCAAAGGCGAGCCCGATCGCCACCAGCAGTTTCAGCGTGCCGGCCGTGCCCACGAGATCGAGCAGCACGAGACCGGCGACCAGGCTGCCCATGCTGTTGCCGATGATATTGGCGAGCTGCACCAGGCCGACACGGCTGCCCAGCCGGTCGAGGTCGTGCTGCACCGCCTTCTGCACTACGGGAAAGGAGAAGCCCATGATGAAGGAGGCGGGCAGCACCACCACCAACAGCAACAGAATGATCAGAAGGATATTCTTTTCGCCGCCGCCCATGACGTCATCGTCGACGAAGTCGGAAGGCAGGATACCGGCGCCGATGGCGAGATAGACGAACCAGGCGCCGCACAGCGCCAGCGTCGTGGCCACGCCCTGCATCAGGAAGAAGAACCGCCGCGGATCGGCGATGCGGTCGATCATCCGCGCGCCCACCATGAGGCCCGCGGCGTCGCCCAGAAGGAAGACGGAAAGGACCAGCGAGAAGCTGTAACCGTTGGATTGCAGCAGGACGCCGATCAGCCGGTACCAGACGATCTGCAGCGCCACGATGAGAAAGCCGCTGATGAACACCAGCAACGACCAGCGCCACACGACTCCGTCGACCGGGTCCGGCAGCGATGCGGCTTTGGTCTTTGGCGCTGCATCCGCCATGTCGAGGCCGCGCGCCAGCAGCAGGCCGCCCAGCGCGACGACCAGGTTGAGCGCCGCGCCCACGTAGATCGCCTTGTCGAAACCGAAGGTGCCGATCAGGTACCAGCCGCCGATGAAGGCGCCGATACCGGCGCCCAGCGTATTGAGGCCGTAGAGCCAGCCGATCAGCTTGGCGGAGCCCGCGATCTGGCTCACCACCGCCTTCGACAGGAACGGCAGCGAGCAGCCCATGAGGAAAGTCGGCCACAGGAGGCCGGCGAAGACCACGGCGAAGATGACGCCGCGCGAGGCGGCCAGCGGCAGGAATTCGCGATAGATGACGTCGTAGTAGAGCCAGGGGCTCAGCACCGCGAAGACGGCGATGCCCACTTCGCAAATGGCGAAAGCGATCAGCGACGCCCGCCGCGACAGCCGGTCGGCATAGAGGCCGGCGGCCAGGCTGCCGATGCCGAGACCGAGGAGGAACGCGCCCACCACGAGGGCGGCGGCGATCGTGTCGGCGCCGGCGAAGAGGCCGAGCAGGCGATGCCAGGCTGTCTGGTAGATCAGGGCGGCGGCGCCCGAGAGGAAGAACAGTCCGAAAAGGACGTATTGCCGGATGCGGTCCGACTGAAGCGCCGAGGTCATATCTGCAGCCTGCCTGAAGCGGTGGCTGGCGCCCAACGATTTGTCTGCCTACAAGCGCGTCCATGGCGCGCAGGAAGAAGGGCGACAAGATCGACGGCTGGGTCGTGCTCGACAAGCCGGTGGGGCTGGGCTCGACGCCGGCCGTCAGCCGGGTGCGCCGCCTGTTCGGCGCCCAGAAGGCAGGGCACGGCGGCACTCTGGATCCGCTGGCGAGCGGCGTGCTGCCGATCGCCCTGGGCGAAGCGACCAAGACGGTCCCGTTCGTGATGGATGGCCGCAAGGAATATCGTTTCACCGTCCGGTTCGGTGAGGCCCGTTCGACGGAGGATGCGGAAGGAGACGTAACGGCCACGAGCGATGCGCGGCCGACGGATGACGCGATTCGCGGCGCCTTGGGCGGATTCCTGGGCGATATCGAACAGGTGCCGCCGGCCTATTCCGCGCTCAAAATTGACGGCCAGCGGGCCTACGATCTCGCGCGGGCGGGCGAGACGGTCGAGATGAAGCCACGCCGTGTTCGTATCGACGGTCTGGCGCTTCTGGCCCGGCCTGACAGGGACCATGCAGATTTAGTGGTGACCTGTGGCAAGGGCACCTACATCCGGTCCCTGGGACGTGACCTGGCGGTGGCCCTGGGCACCGTCGGACACCTGTCCGCGCTGCGTCGGACGGCCGCCGGCCCCTTCCGGGAAGAGGCGGCCATTTCGCTTCCCAAGCTTGAGGCCCTCGGTCATATTCCCGCGCTCCTAGGGGCCTTGGTTCCCGTTGTGACCGCGCTGGACGACATCCCGGCGCTGGCCCTGACGGAAACCCAAGCGGACCAGCTGCGCCACGGCCAGCCGGTGCTCTTGACCCGGGACGCATCCCCGTCCGGCGCTCTGTTTCGCGCCGAGCTCGGTGAAAGGCTGGTGGCGCTGGTCCGTTCGGACGGCGCTTCCATCCAGCCGGTGCGCGTTTTCAACCTTTAAGTCATGGAGACAACCGATGTCGATTACAGCCGACCGCAAGTTGGAGCTGGTCAAGTCGTACGCGCAGGCCGAAGGCGACACAGGTTCGCCGGAAGTCCAGGTCGCTATCCTCAGCGAACGCATCGCCAACCTCACCGAGCACTTCAAGGGCCACGCGAAGGATCACCATTCGCGCCGCGGCCTGCTGAAGATGGTTGGCCAGCGCCGCCGTCTGCTCGACTACCTCAAGGCCAAGGACAGCAAGCGCTACGACACGCTGATCGAGCGTCTGGGTCTGCGTCGTTGAGTTACCGGCCCCGTCTTGATGACGGGGCCTTTTCGCGTCGCGTTGTCCGGTCCCCGTGAATTCGGTCGGCTGACGCGACATCGCAGTAACCGGGAAGGCAGGGGCGAGAGCAAACGCCTGACCCGGTCCTGCCGGCGCAAGGGCGCCGGCGGGCGGTTGTCGCCAAACGGGGGCGGACGACCGTGATGGAAAGGATGAATGAGATGTTTGAAGTTTTCCGTAAAGAGATCGATTGGGCCGGCCGCAAGCTCATACTCGAGACCGGCAAGGTCGCGCGTCAGGCTGACGGCGCCGTCATGGCCACCTACGGCGGCACCACGGTGCTGGCCGCCGTCGTGTTCGAGAAGCAGCCGAAGCCCGGCCTCGACTTCTTCCCGCTGACCGTGAACTACCAGGAGAAGACCTTCGCCGCCGGCAAGATCCCGGGCGGCTTCTTCAAGCGCGAAGGCCGGCCGAGCGAGAAGGAAGTGCTGACCTCGCGCCTGATCGACCGTCCGATCCGGCCGCTGTTCCACGAGACCTATCGTAACGAGACGCTGGTCGTCGTGACCGTGCTTGCGCACGATCTCGAGAACGATCCCGACATTCTCGCCATGGTCGCCACCTCCGCCGCCCTCACGATCAGCGGCGTGCCGTTCATGGGCCCGATCGGCGCCGCCCGCGTCGGCTACCTCGACGGCAAGTTCGTCGTGAACCCGACCCGCGACCAGGTCGCCGCCAGTGCCCTCGACCTCGTCGTCGCCGGCACCAAGGAAGGCGTTCTGATGGTCGAGTCGCAGGCCAAGGAACTGTCCGAGGATGTGATGCTGAGCGCCGTCATGGAGGGCCATCGCTCTTTCCAGCCGGTGATCGACGCCATCATCCAGCTCGCCGAGCATTGCGCCAAGGAGCCGCTGCCGCTCACCGATCCGTCGGAAGCGTCGAAGACCGTTGCGGCCAAGTTGCAGGCCGAGATGCGCGGCAAGCTCGCCGCGGCCTATGCCGAGACGGCCAAGCAGGTGCGGCAGACCAACGTCCGCGCCGTCAAGGCCGAGGCCAAGAAGCTGTTCGAAGGCAAGGACGCCGAGCTTGCGGCCTTCGGCGAGCAGTTCGGCAATCTTGAGGCCGACGTGGTGCGCAACGCCGTGCTCGATACCGGCAAGCGCATCGACGGCCGCGACACCAAGACCGTCCGTCCGATCGTGGCCGAAGTCGGCATCCTGCCGCGCGCCCACGGCTCGGCGCTGTTCACCCGCGGCGAGACCCAGGCGCTGGTCGTGGTCACGCTGGGCACCGGCCAGGACGAGCAGATCATCGACGCGCTCGAGGGCGAGTACCGCGAGCACTTCATGCTGCACTACAACTTCCCTCCCTACTCGGTGGGCGAAGTCCGCCGCATGGGCTCGCCCGGCCGCCGCGAAATCGGCCACGGCAAGCTCGCCTGGCGCGCCCTGCGCCCGATGATGCCGACCAAGGACAAGTTCCCGTACACGGTGCGTGTCGTGTCGGAGATCACCGAGTCGAACGGCTCCTCGTCGATGGCGTCGGTCTGTGGCGGCTCGCTGGCGCTGATGGACGGCGGCGTGCCGATGGAACGGCCGGTGGCCGGCATCGCCATGGGCCTGATCAAGGAAGGCGAGCGCTTCGCGGTGCTCTCCGACATCCTGGGTGACGAGGATCATCTCGGCGACATGGACTTCAAGGTTGCCGGCACCACCAACGGCATCACCGCGCTGCAGATGGACATCAAGATCACCTCGATCACCGAGGAGATCATGAAAGTCGCTCTCGGCCAGGCGAAGGACGGCCGTATCCACATCCTGGGCGAGATGTCCAAGGGTCTGGTCGGCGCCCGTGAGGGCGTCGCGGCGACCGCGCCGCGCATCACCCAGTTCACGATCCCGAAGGACAAGATCCGTGAAGTGATCGGCACCGGCGGCAAGGTGATCCGCGAGATCACCGAGCAGACCGGCACCAAGATCGACATCGAGGACGACGGCACCATCAAGGTCGCGGCGGTCGACGCCGCTGCCGGCCAGAAGGCCATCGACTGGATCAAGGGCATCGTGGCCGAGCCGGAAATCGGCGTGGTCTACACCGGCAAGGTCGTGAAGTGCGTCGAGTTCGGCGCCTTCGTGAACTTCCTGGGCTCGCGCGACGGCCTCGTGCACATCTCCGAGCTGGCGCCGCGCCGCGTCGCCAAGGTCAACGACGTCGTCAAGGAAGGCGACCAGGTCAAGGTCAAGGTCCTGGGCGTCGACGATCGCGGCAAGGTGCGCCTCAGCATGAAGGCGGTCGACCAGGCCACCGGCGAGGACATCTCCCAGAAGCAGGAAGAGCCCGCACCGGCCGGCGAGTAATCGCCTCATCATCCGATACGGAAACGGCGGCCTCAGGGCCGCCGTTTTTGTTTGTAGACTGCGCCGGATGATGAAGCCTTCGATCCTGTCCCGCCGTGGCCTGCTTCTTGGCGCCAGCCTGCTGCCGTTGTCTTCCGCCTTCGCCGCGGACGCGGTGCCGACGCCCAAGCAGACCGAAGGGCCCTTCTATCCGGCGGGCTTTCCCGCCGACGTGGACAACGACCTGGTACAAGTCCGTGGCCAGCAGGCGCGTGCCTTGGGCGAGGTCCTTCATCTAAAAGGACGCGTGATCGGCGTCGATGGCCGGCCGCTCGCCGGCACCCTGGTCGAGATCTGGCAATGCGACGCGCGGGGGTTTTATCCGCGCCAACCCGGCCGCGACCGTCGCGACGTGGCGTTCCAGGGCTACGGCCGCATCACGGCCGACGCCCAGGGCCGCTACAGCTTCCGCACGCTAAAACCCGTCGCCTATCCCGGCCGCACGCCGCACATCCATCTCAAGGCGGCGGCGGGTGATGGCCGCCTGCTCACCAGCCAGTTCTATATCGCGGGCGATCCGCAGAACGAGCGCGACGGCGTGTTCCGCGCCGCCGTGCGGGAGCCCGGCCAGCGCGAGCGGGTCGAGATGAAGCTCGCGCCGGCGCCCGGCGTCGAAGCGGGTGCGCTGGTGACCGAGATGGATATCGTGATCGGCTGATTTCTACTCGGAGACGGCCCCGGAATCCTTGACCGCCTTGCCCCACTTCGGGACATCGCGTTGCAGCACGTCGGTCAGTCCACTTTGCGACGAAGCCACCACGACCAGGCCGATCTTCGCCAGCCGTTCCTGCGTCTCGGGCTCGCGCAGGGTGGCCGCGATCTCGCGGTTCAGCGTCGCCGCGACATCGGCCGGCATGCCCGGCGGGCCCATGATGGCGAGCCAGCTGTCGCCGTCGAACGGGATGCCGCTTTCGGCAAAGGTCGGGACGTCGGGCAGCGCCGGCGAGCGCTTCATCGACGCCACGCCGAGCGCGCGCACCTTGCCCGACGCGATGTGCGGCAGCGCCGTGTTGACGCTCACCGACGACATCTGCACCTCGCCGGCCAGCAGCGCCTGCACGGCTGGCGCGCCGCCCTTGTAGGGGACGTGCAGCATGTCCAGCCCGCCGGCAGCGGTGCGGAACAGTTCGATGGTGAGGTGAGAGCCGTTGCCGGTGCCGGCCGACGAATAGGTGAGCTTGCCCGGCTGGCTCTTGGCCAGGGCCACGAACTCCGTGGCGTTCTGCGCCGGGACCGACGGGTGGATCATGATCACGGTCGGGAAGGTGGCCGCCAGCGTGATCGGCGTGCAGTCCTTGAAAACATCGTAGGAGAGCTTCGCGCCATACAGAGTGGGGGCGATGGCGTGCGTGCCGTTGTCGGCCACCACCAGCGTGTAACCGTCGGGCGCCGACTTGGAGACGAGCGCGCTGCCCACTGTGCCGCCGGCGCCCGCCCTGTTCTCGACCACGACCTGCTGCCCGATCTTTTCGGACAGCTTCTGCGCCAGGATACGGCCGAACGTGTCGGAGTTGCCGCCTGGCGCGTGCGGCACGATCAGCTTGATCGGCCGCGACGGAAAGGCGGACGTCTGGGCGGCGGCGGGCCAAGTGGCGGACAGAGCGGCGGAAGCGGCGAGGGCACTCGCGAGCTTGAGGATCTGGCGGCGGGGCATGCGGATCATGGTGTTTCCTCAGATGTTTTCCGGACGCTGTCACAGGCACGCGCCGGAGTCGACGGCCCGCCCATCCTCCGTCACCCCGAGCGTAGCCGAGGGGTCTCCTCTCCGGCGGTGAAAGCCTATTGAGGAGAAAAGGTCCCCCCACTACGCCCTTCGGGCTTCGGTCGGGACGACGGATGGAGTTATGGTCGGCCTGGCTTTTGCTTGGGGGTAGGGCATGAAAATCTCACGTTTGCTGCTGGCGATCCTTCTGTGCGCGGCTCCCCTCTGGGCTTCCCAGGCCCAGACCGACTACCCGACGCGTCCAGTCAGGTTCCTCGTCCCCTGGCCGGCCGGCGGCCTGAACGACATCATCGCCCGTTCGTTCAACGACAAGGTCTCCCAGTCGCTCGGCAAGCAGGTGATCACCGACTTCAAGGCGGGCGCCGCCGGCCGCATCGGCGTCACCGAGATCGCCAAGGCCAAGCCCGACGGCTACACGATCGGCATGGGCAATCTCGGGCCCCTCACGATCTTCCCGTCGCTCTACAAGCAGATGCCCTACAGCGTGAAGGACGACCTGATCCCCATCACCATGTTCGCGGCCTCGCCGCTGGTGCTGGTGGTCTCGGGCGACTCACCCATCAAGACGGTGAAGGACCTGATCGACGCGGCGAAGGCCAAGCCCGGCGTTCTCAACTACGCCTCGGTCGGGCCGGGCAGCCCGGCGCACCTCACCTTCGAGCTGCTGAAGAAGAGGACCGGCATCGACCTCCTGCACGTTCCCTTCAAGGGCACCAACGAATCGCTGCCGGCAATGTTCTCGGGTGATATCCACGCGATGTTCGACACGCTGCCGCTCGCTCTGCCGCACATCCAGGCGGGCAAGCTGCGCGCGCTCGCGGTGACGACCTTGCAGCGCGTGCCGCAGCTTCCCGACGTGCCGACGCTGAAGGAGCTGTCGCTCGGCGATGACGAGGTGGTGACCTGGTACGCCGTGATCGCGCCCGCCGGCACGCCGCAGCCGATCGTCGACCGGCTCTACAAGGAATACACCGCCGCCGCCGGCACGCCCGAAGTGAAGAAGATGCTGACGGACAACGGCCTGATCTACATTCCCAACACCATGGCCGAGTTCCAGGCGCGCATCGCCGCGGAAACCGCGCGGTGGGCCCAGATCATCAAGGAGAACAAGCTCGAGCTTGACCAGTAGCTCTCTGGCTTCGCGCGGAACTTACTCGCCGTTCTGCTCGCCCGAGCCCTGCGGCGGCATGCCCACGGCGTGGTAGCCGGCATCGACATAGTGGATGGTGCCGGTGACGCCCGCGCTCAGATCGGAGAGATAGTAGAGCGCCGCACCGCCCACGTCGGTGAGCTCGATGTTGCGGCGCAGCGGCGAGGCCTCGCGCGATACGCGGTAGACGTAGCGGGCGCTGCCGATCACGGCGCCGGCCAGGGTGCGCATCGGCCCGGCGGAGAGGGCGTTCACGCGCACGCCCTGCGGGCCGAGGTCGGCGGCGAGATAGCGGACGCTCGCTTCGAGCGCGGCCTTGGCCACGCCCATCACATTGTAGGACGGCATCACCCGCACCGCCCCTTCATAGGTGAGGGTGATCAGGCTGCCGCCCTCGGTCATCAGCGGCAGGGCCCGTCGTGCGATGTCGGTGAACGAGAAGCAGGAGATGGTGAGGCTGCGCTGGAAGTTGGCCTTGCTCGTGTCGACGTAGCGGCCTTTCAGTTCCTCCTTGTCGGAAAAGGCGATGGCGTGGACGACGAAGTCGAGCCGGCCCCAGTCCTTCTTCAGGCGGGCGAACAGCCGGTCGAGGCTCTCCTCCTTCTCGACGTCGGCCTCCTCGACGATCCTGGCGCCGATCTTCTCGACCATCGGCAGCACGCGCTTGCCGAAGGCGCCGCCCTGGTAGGTGAAGGCGAGCTCGGCGCCGGCCTGGTGCAGCGCCTGGGCGATGCCCCAGGCGATCGAGCGTTCGTTGGCCACGCCCATGATCAGGCCGCGCTTGCCGGCCATCAGCTTGGGCACATCGGGAAGCGATACTGCCCTGGAGACAGCGTGATCGGACGCTGCGGAGAGGGGACGACGATCGTCAGGCATCCGTCCCTCTCAGTGGTCGTAGCGCGAAAACAACAGGCAGGCGTTGGTGCCGCCGAAGCCGAAGCTGTTCGACATTACGGTCTGGAGACCGGCATTGTCGATGCGCTGGCGCGCGATGGGATAGCCCTCGGCGCCGGGATCGAGATTCTCGATGTTGGCCGAGGCGGCGACGAAGTCTTCCTTCATCATCAGCAGCGAATAGATCGCCTCGTGCGCGCCGGTGGCGCCCTGGCTGTGGCCGGTCAGCGACTTGGTCGAGCTCACGGTCGGCAATTTGTCGCCGAACACGGCGCGGATGGCGTCGAGCTCGGTGATGTCGCCGACCGGCGTCGCGGTGCCGTGGGTGTTGATGTAGTTCACCGGCATGTTGCGCTTCGCCGCGCCCGGGAAGCCTTCGAGGGCAAGCCGCATGCAGCGCAGTGCGCCCTCGCCGGAGGGGGCCACCATGTCGGCGCCGTCGGAGGTGGCGCCGTAGCCGATCACCTCGGCATAGATCTTGGCGCCGCGCGCCCTGGCGACTTCCAGCTCTTCGAGCACCACGATGCCGCCGCCGCCGGCGATGACGAAGCCGTCGCGGTCCTTGTCGTAGGCGCGGCTCGCCCGCGTGGGCGTGTCGTTGTACTTGGACGACAT
>JAESFZ010000510.1_pt1 | contig 12612 bp, 10 predicted proteins | sample 9269561 | NCBI WGS metagenome assembly JAESFZ01 (sample SAMN14515552, study PRJNA621657) | algae metagenome | isolation source: Tildeniella nuda ZEHNDER 1965/U140 and co-occurring heterotrophs from wet... | place: Switzerland: Stansstaad, Zurih | collected 1965-01-01
GTCACCGAAAACAAGACACGTCAGGAAGGTCGCAGCAATCGTCACAGTATAACTCCCCAGCCGGACCGCCTCCTCGCCATCCAGAAGGCCGGACATATCGCTCGCGGATACGGCGACGACGGCGCACACGACAGGCAGCAATCGGATCGGCTCTGACGTAATAACTGACAGAAGCGCCGCGGTTCCGTTTTTGTCGGTCACCCCGAGCAAGTAGACGGCCGCAGCGGTCAAAGCCAACGCCGCCCCAGCCATGGCTCCATTTATCCCCGCAAGCCAGCCGCCAGCACCGCCAAGCACCACGGCACCAACAGTCATGACAAAATGGCACCAGAAAAGAGGCTGTAGACGGCGCCGACTGATCAGCAGGAAATGCGCAGGTGCCGTAACTGTGTTTGCAAACCAGCCAATCGAAAGGATCCAAACGTACGCAACGAACCCTGTCCCACTGCGGCCAAGAACCAATTCCTCCAGCGCCGGAGCAGCGCTGGCGAGCATACTAAAGGCCGACAGCGAGGCAAGCAGGTAAAGCCGAGAAACGTCGCGAATGAGCGCCGCCAATTCGGCCTTTCCTGCCGCTGCGAGCCGCGCGAACTCCGGTACTAGGATTTGCCCAAGAGCGGTTATGACGTTGCGCACTACGCCGATTAAGCGCGAGGCAAGTTCAACGGCAGCTACAGAACCTAAGCCACCAAATTGGCTTGCAAGCACGCGGATCACCGGCTCAATCGCGAGTTGCATCGAACCAACCAGTAGCATTTTGCCGCCAAATGTAACTAGCTTGCGGAATTCGTCTCGTTGCCACCGGGCCTGAGCTCCGCGCGCAATTTTTATGCGAAAAATGATAGAAGAGGAGACAAGGATGAGGACTGCTTGGACGGACTGCGCGATCAAGATGCCCCAGAGCCCATGAGCGGGCGCCAACCATATCGAGAGTGCTAGGAAAACGAGCGCACCTCCAATTGTGTGAAAGGCCTTCAGTATCGGTCGACCGAACGCAAGAAACGCGCCGAAATATGTTCCCGCGACGGCCAAGAGCCAGAAGGTTAGTCCCATCAAGGGCACAATCTCACGCACCAGCGGCGCCTGCTCAGGCGGAACAAGCGATCCGGCAAAGGCGAAGATTGCGACTCCACCAACAACCCCGAGAACTGCGTACCCGACGAATCCACTCAAGACTGCGGTGCTTACGAAAGCCACCGCCTCGTCCCGACGATCTTGACCGCGCGCTTCGCCCACGAAACTCGCGAGCCCTCGCGACCAAAAGTCCGCCGCACGCGAGAAACCGAGCAAAGAATTCACCAGAACCCAGAGGCCGATGGTAGCTAGGTCCGTGACGCGGACGAGGACAGAGAAGGTGCCGAACATTAGGCAAGCGAGCACTACCGTCTCGAGAACAACAATGCCGGATGCGGAACGTATGAGCCTCGTTAGGGTCATGCGTTGATAGCCAATCCCCTCAAGCTGTCGCGAGCATCTCGCGCGCCTTCTCAATCGGGACCATGAGCAGGTTCTGGTACCCGTAATGCTGCGTCACCTTATGTGGACAAAGGCTCCAATCCCGGAACTCGAAGGGCTCATACCCCTGGGACATGACGAGATCGACAACGCGTCTCGTCTCGGTGTCGCCGTCGCCGATGTCGCCTGCTTCCAGAATGATCGATGGACGCAATCTGCGCAGGGTCTGCAGGCTACCCTGTACAACATCGTATTCGGCGTTCTCTGCATCAATCTTAATCAGCTGGAGTGACGTAATTCCCAGGTCTTCGACAACGCTGTCGACCGTTCGCACTTCGACATCGACTTCGCCGCGCAGCTTCACGGTTGTGTTGCGTTGTGTCTGTGACGTTGCGAACGCCGAACCAGTCAGGCCGAAGTCCTTGAATTTGAGTTTGCCGGGTGTCGCACCAGCAGCGGCAGGTATTACGTGGAGCTTGGTGTGTATGGCATGATCGTTCATGTTCTCCAGAAGTAGCTTTCGTGTGCTCGGCATTGGTTCGAACGTAACGACCGTGCCTTGCTCGCCGACCAATTCACGTGCCAGCATCGAGAAGAAGCCAAAATGGCCACCTATATCGATAAAGCCATCTCCAGGCCCGAGTAAGGCAAGCAGGTAAGTGCAGACATCTTCCTCGAAATAGCCGTCGCGCCAGATAGCAACGGACACCATTTCAGGAATAACAACTTTCATTCGGCGGCCGAAAAATGTCGGCGACGTTACAGGAATACAAAGTCCAATTTTGCGCAAAAGAAAAGGAGCGGCAGATTTTAATGGTGCCATTAAGTTTATGCGTCGTGCTCCGCTTGAACGGTCCTTCCGCTTTTTCAACTCGATCGCATGGGGGCTGCAGAATAGACCTCTCCCGCTCATGACTCGTTCACCGTTGAATTTTGATAGCTATGCGCAATGAGCCAATCGCCGAACCGGTCGCTAAGCATGTTGATTTGAGCTTCTGTGAATTGGTTCTTCCAGTCGCCGTCCTTACCGCCGGTCGCCGAGATATGATCTGGATGTAGCAACGTTTTGGCATCATACGCTTGCCGCTTCAGCCGGTTTACGAGACCGCGGACAAGAGTTGAGCTCCTCGCTATCGCATTAGATTGACTATCGATGGAGGTTTCGACTGAGATGCGGGCGACGGCTGCTTCGTCGAGTGGTATGTTTAGAAACTGGCTGATCTCGTGTGTCGCAGATGGCGGGTCGTAGTAAAGTTTATCGTAGGACTGCACGAGGACGTTTGGAAGTTCGGCGACCGCGCGTTCAATTTCTATCATCGAAGCGATGTCCGAAATGATTTGCTCGAACGGGAAACCCCATTTTTTCCTAATCGAAGCGGCTATATCACGTACGTCGCGGTAGCTAAAAAGAACACGCACGCGCCCGTCATAAAAGTCGCGCGGCAAGGGCGCTTCGTGCGTCTTGATTATCGTCCAGCCGTCCGATGCCTTCATCTCCTCGAGCCTCGTCCGGGTCTCCGGATTTGAAAAATCGCCTAAGAAGCCGGCCCGCGTCAGTGGGCCGGCAGTCTCCAACACCCTCGCCGCAAGATTGTACTGCAGCGTAGAGCCAGAGCGTAACATTCCGTTCGCGATTACGATCATTCAACGGCCTCCGGTGGATTGCCTTCGAGCGCGAGCGCGCTATCGACGCGCTGTCCCACTGCAGGCCAACTATAGTGATCGAGAACTCTAGCCTGCGCCTTGCGGGTCAACTGATCAAGCTCAGCTTGTGGTATGGCGTAGGTCGAAAGCACAGCCTCTGCGAGCTTGCGCGGAGAAGCTTCGTCAATGAGAACACCGAGGTTGCCTCCGTCAGTGAGTTCTGGAAGGGCCGCCACGTTAAGACTGACAATGACTGTACGGGCTTTCATGGCTTCAAGATAGACTTGCCCCCACGGGTCAGCGTGCATCGGCTGCACCAACATCGACGCGTCGTGAAAGAAGCGGTTTAGGACATCGCGCTCGACAAAGCCGTGAGCCTCAACACCTTCCATGCCGGCAGCCTTGGCGCGCGCCTCGGCATTCCCGATCAAAATGAGCTTCGTCTGTGGACGCTGAGCACGGATGATCGGAAATGCTTTGAGCAGGAGATCACCGCCCTTAGATGAGAAGAGATGCTTCGCAACAAAGAGTAAATGACCTCGCGAAAAATCCTTTTCGCCTGTGAAGGGTGGCAACGACCCAGAGCCGCAGCCAACAGCATGCACCTTGTCGTGATGTACACCGTAGTCACGAATAACGCTATCTCGCACGTGTCGTGAAAAGGGCAAAACAGAGCGAGCACCATTGAGAGCTGAGCGTTCTAGCTGCTCGATCTGGGCGACGACAGAGGGAGGATATGGCAGCTTCACAGCGCTGCGCTGCAGAAGCGCGAATGTATTATCGAGCCAAATCGCGTAGTTTACACCTTCGCTCACAGGCGCGTCTAACGTACCGGTACATATAATCAAATCACAGTCGTTATGTCTTGCGATGTTCGCAACATGGGTTCCGCGCCGCTTTCTCGCCGGCCCGAACCAGCTCACAGCGTTCCAAGGAAGCCCTCGCAAAGCATTGCCAGCACCCAACAATGCCTTTTCGGAAATGCTAAGGCAAGAACTGTCGATGGGTACACACGTATGGCCACGGGCCTCAAGAGCGGCTATCAAGTGAGCCGGCGCATTGGACCAAGTGCTTGGGTTGTCAGGAGGACCTGCAACAGACGAAATGGCGATTTTCATCGTCCAGTCGGCCTGCGCGCTTCAATTGCCAGTTCCTCATGGCCAGAATCAAAGAATCGATCATACTCTTCAACCATATTGAACATCGGATCGTCTGCGTCGCCGAACGCACAACGTCGGATATCGACGAAGCCCGCATTCTCCAGAAGTCTTTTCATCAGTGCCAAGTCATACATCCAACGATGTGCACTATTACCAAACGCATGACGTAGGCGATCTGCTATTCCTGAAACAGGCTCGGCTACACCCAAATAGGTTGACTTCATGAATTCGTCGGCTGCCTCCGGCTGACCATGCGCCTGTGTTTCGAGAAACAAACGGCTACGCCAAGTAAGGTCCGGTACTACAAGCCGAAATACGCCTCCAGGTTTAAGCAATTTGAGGCTGTTGTTAAGGGCACGTTCGACGCTTGTGCGATCAAGATGCTCAAGCACGTGACTGCAATACACGCCTTTCGCCGCACCAGATCTAATTGGCAGACCCTTAATAATGTCCCCATAGGATACGCTCTTTGGGAAAATTGCCTTACCTGAGATCCGTATCAGATTGCCAGCAAACGGAACTTTCTCAAAACGCAGTCTTGGAGACCCATCGAAATTCATCCAGCCCTCTGGACAAGACAAACCGCAGCCATATTGAATATATTCGCCTTTTACTTCAGCCATAGTTTTCGCACGCTCCAACATTCTATCGGACGCCCAGTGCTGATGGTTCAGACTTAGTCCCAAGACGAGATGGGGGGCGCTGCCGCCGTGCAAGATCAAAGCGACGGAATGTTTCCATCGCGTAGATCAGAATGGCCAAACGCAACGCCACGTCCATACGAATCGGCCCTGGAGAGAATACGGTATCCCACATCACCAACACGGATATGTAAATAAAGAGAGGAGAAAAAGGGTGGCGCCAGACGGCCGAGCGCGAAAACACGATAACTGCAAGACCGAGGATTACTGCCCATGAAATCGCGGCAATAATTCCCGCATCAACCCAAGCTCCGAATAAATGACTGTGACTTGGCGTCCCCAAACTCCAATCTTTATTCATTTGGAGTCGCATCATTTCAAGGTAAGATCCTTGGTTGATGTAAGAAGAGGCAACGATATCGTAGTAAAAAGCCATGACCGCCGGATCCGCGTTTGTGGAGCCGTACCCGATCCACGGACTTCGAGTAATCCCATAAATTGCAGCTGCAGTATCAGGTCGACCTGCAGCTATGATTCCATATGGATTAGAGAGTTGGATCTCCATTTTTTGTTGCAGCTCTTGTGGAAGGACTTGCGCGTCCGTTATCCATTTGGCTCCTTGTATTGCCAGGAAGGATGTTAAGAATAGGATGCTCACAGCGAACAGGAAGGGGGCGGGCCGGAATTTCGGCGGCGCAGATCGCCCTGCCAACGAGCCCCAAATTGCTACAACCCCAGCCAAGGCGGTAAGCACTGCCAGCGCCCTACCAGACGAGAGAAGGTGAATCGCGCTCATTGCCAAAAGCGCGGGGCCAACGAGGCGGTAGGCGCGAGGAATCCAAAGCGGAATGAGGCAGATTGCAACGGTTGCGGCAGTACCGAGCCCCAATTGCCAAGCCATGATTTCATAATTCCTGCTTGCCGTCTGGCCGAGAACTAGAACTGTCAAGAAGCTCAGGTAATATCCAGCGAGGACCCACCGCAACCGCATAATGTCGCCACGAGTGAGATGTCTAACAGCAATTATAAGCAAAGCTAACAATATGTAAGTAAAACTTCTCTTGAGTGTGCCTTCAAAACTTGCATCGTTTATCAAATCCGAAACAATCTGCATAAATGCAGTCAAAAAGAATAAAATAGATAGAATTCGTTCCCATTTCCCTAGCCTCTTTAGGGCAATGTTTGCATTTACACATAATATTACTACTAATAGAATTTCCACATATCTGAATTCGCCAATAATATTTATCGAAGGGCCATACAGAGCAAAAATGAAAAATAGCCAAATTGGCTTCAGAAATCGCTTGCGTCGTCCGATGCTATTGGATTTGATGTTCCCTCTTGGCGGAGATTGTTCAAGGCTATCGCTGTAGGGGGGTGATTGGTGGGAATTCATAGATTTCACTGCTGGCGATATGTTGAAGGAAAATCTGACATATCATTGTTTGGTGGGCCTGGCCGCATTTTTGCTTCGGATTTAATCGTCATTGCTGCGCGCTTCAGCGCCTCAATTGGCTTTTCAATTGATACATAAGCAATCTGGACCAGCTGGCTGGTTTCACTCCGCACGGTACGCGCTACTCGATAAATACCAGGCATAGGTGGCGGCAATGCCCACCTCGAGGTGAACTGAGGCACGCCAACCGATATCCTCGAGTTCCGAAACGTTGAGCAGTTTGCGGGGCGTGCCGTCCGGCTTGCTTAGGTTGTGGGTCAGTTCACCTTCGAAGCCCACGACGCGAGAAATCAGCTTGGCGAGCTCAAGGATCGATATGTCCTCGCCGCAACCGACATTGACGTGACGCTCACCCGAATAGTTCCGCATCAGGAAGATGCACGCGTCGGCGAGATCCTCGACGTGCAGGAATTCACGCCGCGCTGAGCCCGTTCCCCAGACCTCAATACTCTGCGCCTTGGCGACCTTCGCCTCGTGCGCTTTGCGGATCAGAGCAGGCAGGACGTGGCTCGTCTGGAGATCGAAATTGTCGCCCGGCCCATAGAGGTTGGTTGGCATGGCCGAGATGAAGTCACAGCCGTGCTGCCGGCGATAGGCTTGGGCGAGCTTTATGCCGGCGATCTTGGCGACGGCATACCATTCATTGGTTGGCTCGAGGCCACCGGTGAGAAGCGCATCTTCGCCGATCGGCTGGTGCGCGAATTTGGGATAAATGCACGACGAGCCGAGGAAGAGCAGCTTCTCTACCCCGACACGATACGCTGCTTCGATCACATTCGCTTCGATCATGAGGTTGTCGTAAAGAAAGTCCGCAGGATAGGTGTCATTGGCGAGAATGCCGCCCACTCTGGCCGCGGCGAGAAAGACCGCCTGAGGCCGGGACTGTGCAAACCAGGCGCGCGTTGCAGCCTGGTCCATCAGGTCGAGCTCGTTTCGGGGAGCGGTCAGGATTATGCATCCCTCTCGCTCGAGGCGCCGCACGATGGCGGAGCCTACCATCCCTCTGTGCCCTGCAACAAAGACCCGTTTTCCGGCCAGTGAATAGAGGGTCACGTCAGGCATCGTTACCAGTCTCCGTTTGCTGGCTTGCCGCGCGCGATTTCAAGATCGGCCACCACCATCTCGCGGGCGAGTTCACGAACGCTGGTTTCGTGCCTCCAGCCAAGCTTTTGCTGCGCTTTGGAAGGATCACCCAAAAGAAGATCGACCTCTGTCGGACGGAAATAGGCCGGATCAACCTCGATCAAACACCGTCCGTCTGCTACCGAATAGCCCTTCTCTTCGATACCCTCTCCTCGGAACTCGATCGGGATGCCGGCATCCTCAAAGGCCCAGAGCACAAAGTCGCGCACCGACGTGGTCTCGCCGGTCGCCAGCACGTAGTCATCCGGCGCGTCCTGCTGGAGCATCAGCCACATGCCCAGCACGTACTCCCGAGCGTGGCCCCAGTCGCGCTTGGCATCAAGATTGCCCAAATAGAGCTTATCCTGCTTGCCCAAGGAGATCGCGGCAGCTGCGCGCGTGATCTTGCGGGTTACGAAAGTCTCCCCGCGAAGCGGGCTCTCGTGATTGAAGAGGATGCCGTTCGAAGCATGCAGACCGTAAGCTTCCCGGTAATTCACCGTGATCCAGTAGGCGTACAGTTTCGCAGCCCCATAGGGGCTGCGAGGGTAGAAGGGCGTGGTCTCGCACTGCGGAACCTCCTGCACCAAACCATAGAGCTCCGAAGTGGATGCCTGATAGAACCGTGTGGTCGTTTCAAGACCCAGGATCCGAATGGCTTCGAGTAAACGCAGCGTGCCAATGGCGTCCGAATTGGCGGTATACTCGGGTGTCTCGAAGCTCACCGCGACGTGGCTCTGCGCAGCAAGGTTGTAGATCTCGTCGGGCCGCACCTCTTGCACGATCCGGATAAGATTGGTGGAATCAGTTAGATCACCATAGTGCAGAGCGAAGCGCTGATGCTGCTCGTGCGGATCCTGGTAGATGTCTTCGATCCGGCCGGTGTTGAACGAAGAGGAGCGCCGCTTCACACCGTGAACCTCGTAGCCCTTGTCTAGCAGCAGCCGAGCCAGATAAGCCCCGTCCTGGCCAGTGACCCCAGTTATTAAAGCTTTTTTGCGATTAGTCATTAAAGGCCTATTTTATTGAATTTATTGCCCAGGCGATATGATATTGGCCAACCCCACGCCCGATAACCCCGACAGGCGCTCGAGTAGCAAGGCGGTAGACCGATAACCCCGACAGGCGCACAAGTAGCAAGGCGGTAGACCGATAACCCCGATTGCCGAACAATCTGAGGCGCCAGCATTCGCGTCGCCTTGAGCATCACTTGGTCCCATCCGATACCCGTTCCGATACAAGCTCCAGGCTCAGCGTATCGATTTCCTCTTTGAGGGCTTCGTATTCGGCGCGCTTCCGCACCAGAAACTCGGCCATCATGACCGCCTTTTGCGATATGCCCTTTGGGGTGAGGACGTAGGCGTAATCCTGTTTCCTGCGAGACGCTGCGAACCGGCCAAGGCGAACCATGCCTGCCTCTGTGAGGGCCCGTAGCAAATAATGTGTTGCTCCGAGGCTTATCCCGAGTTCGCGTGCGAGCTCCCGCTGCGAAATTTGCGGGTTTGCATCGATCAGCCGCAAGGCCCGCAGCCTTGCGTCATCTCGCGCATGTTTTGTTCGCACACTCACGGATAAGGCTTCAGGGTAAGGCTACCGCACCGCGCGAGGATCGTCCTCACACGCTGAAGCAGCACTCCAAATCTCACTGGTCGATCTGGCACGTTCAAGTTTGAACGATAGCCTAAGCCGGATGGCGCGCAAGCACATTTGCGATGGATGGACCCTAAATCGGGCGGCGATGATGTGCGCGAAATCTGCAACAATCAGTAGATTTCGCTGCACCGCACAATTTGCGCACTTCGTCGTGAAACACTGACGCAAAGTTTGCGTAAGCCGTTAAGAATCACCTAAGATTGTCGCGTTATGTGATCAATTGCGCATACACAGGGGCAATTCCGATGGTCGAGTGGAGGTTGGTCCAAATCAGGCCCAATGCCGACGGCATTGCAATAAAGAACATCGAGCGACAGGGGTTCTGCGCGTTTCGGCCGCTTGAGACCGTGACGTCGATCCGTGGCGGACGGTTTGTATCGCGGCTGCGGTCGTTTTTCCCAGGCTACATGTTTGCCGGCTACGCCGGACCAGGGGCTCCGTGGTCGTTAATCAATTCGACCTACGGCGTGGCCCGCCTCGTCAAATTCGGCGATAGGCCGACAACTGTCCCGAACCTTCTCATAACCGAACTGCAGGCGGCTTGTAACGACCAGGGGGTCATCTCCTTGGCCTCCAGGATACAGGCAGGGGCGAGTGTTGAAGTCGCATCCGGATCGCTTGCAGGCTTCGTTGGCGAGGTCGAGCGACTGACTCCCGATCAACGGGCACTCGTCCTTATTGAGTTTCTCGGCAAACAGACGCGCGTCAGTCTTCCGGTCGCACAACTCAAAGTCGCCTCGCAGCACTCCGGCGTCGGGAGACAGCACGGTGAATGACATCCGGTCAGGCGCAGTGGCCGGCGCCAAAGGCATGGCAAAAGTCGGTGAGGACTTAGCAGCGCGCCTTTTGAATGAGTCCAGCATGACCACTGACAGGACAGATGGCGTAGTTGCCAATAGCGCAGGCGAGCAGGGCGCGGCGAGGGCAGGGGAGGGTGTTCGGACAAGTGAGCAGCCGACGAATCTTGCTGGCGACGAATTTCGAACGGTCACGCCGCACCGGCGGGCTGCGCTCGTTCACAAGTTCGAGTTGCCGCTGATCCTCATTGGAACATTCGCTCCGTCCTTGATGGTGGGCTCTATCGGAGGCCGCAATCCTGTGGTCGGCGCCGTCCCACAGACGTCAGCCGCCATCTGCCTTGCAGTGATTATCGCCTGGTATGTCCTTTCGCGCCTCAAGATTCATGCCAATGCCCGGCATCTGTCCTACGTCATCCCGGTCAATTTCGTGGCGTTTTCCGGCGTGTTCACCGCGATCGCCTTGCTGCGGCTCCCCTTCTCGGGAACGTTCTTTCTCGCTGGAGCATCAAGCGCTCTACTGATGAGTTTTCTGACTGCGGTGTATGGTCGGCGTCTCGTAAAGCCCCACCTCGTTGTTCCGGGTGGCCGTGCGGCCGAGCTCAACCTAGCCGGACATTTTGTGCCAGCGCCGTCGCTCGCCGACCTTGAAAAACTCATTGGCGGCAAATGGCGCAAATGGGCGATCGTCGCGGATCTGCACTATCCCCACTCGGAGCGCTGTGAGCGGATTTTCGCAAAGGCTGCCCTCGCGGGTATCCCGGTCTACCATTTCCGCCAGATTGCCGAGATGCAATCCGGCCAGGTCAGGATCAATCACCTCAGCGAAAACGATCTCGGATCGCTGATTCCGAACGTGTCATACGCTTCTGCCAAGCGGGTGATCGACTTTCTCGGAGCCTTGATCCTTATCCCGCTTTGCCTGCCGATCTTTGCGATCCTAGCGATCCTGATCAAACTCGATTCCCCTGGCGATGCCATCTTCATCCAGCAGCGTATGGGCTTTCGGGGTGAGGTTTTCCGGATGTACAAGTTTCGGACGATGCGCGAGCGCCGCGTGGCCGACCGTGGTCTGGCGCAACGCCAAGACGCCATGACAAAGAGCGATGATGACCGGATCACCCGCGTCGGTCACTTTCTGCGCAAGACCCGGATGGACGAGCTGCCCCAGATGCTGAACGTGCTCTTGGGCGAGATGAGCTTCATCGGCCCGCGCCCTGAGGCTTGCTCCTTGTCCGAATGGTACGAGGCTGAGCTACCCTTCTATTCCTATCGCCACATCGTTCGGCCGGGAATCACCGGATGGGCCCAGGTGAACCAGGGCCACGTCACCGACGTGTCCGACGTGCTGGCAAAGCTGCGGTTCGATTTCTACTATATCAAGAACATCTCGCTCTGGCTTGACCTGCTGATCGCGCTCAAGACCATGCGTGTGATCGCAACCGGACTGGGTGCCAAGTGAGCACGCGGCGCCGCATCATTTGTCTGGACCCGCGCGCCTGACGACCCGGTGCAAGGATCGCGGCGTCGGGGTCTTGGGCGAATGGCTTATTCTACCAGTGCCCCCAAGATCATTAATGAAATTTTGGAGCGACCGCAGGCGCTGGCGTTCCCGTTCGCAAAGTTGCTCAGACCGGAAGCAGGTGCATGCGCATTATCCTTATCAACCGCTTCTTCTTCCCGGATGAGTCGGCAACTTCGTTGATGCTCACCGATCTGGTCGAGGGGCTCGCGCCGCTTGGCGTTGCCATGCATGCTATCACCGCGTCCGCATCCTACACCGGAACTGAAGGCAGCGCGCAGGTACTGACAGTGCCGAACCTCACCGTCACACGACTGCCGACCCTACCCCTGTCGCACCAGTCCCTTGTCGGCCGCGTGCTCAATTTCCTTGTCTTCTATCCGGCGCTTCTTGTTGCGGGGGTTTGGCACGTCCGCCGCGGGGATCTGATCATTTGCCTCACCGATCCGCCTTTTGTCGGCGTTTTTGCCACAATGATTGCCAAGCTGCGGCAGGCCAAGGTGATCCATTGGGTGCAGGACATTTATCCGGAAACCGCGACCCGGCTGGGATATGGCTCATCGTCAAGTCCGAGCATACGGATGCTTGCCGCAGCCCGCGATTGGGCATGGCGGAATGCGGCAACCAATGTGGTCATCGGAGATCGCATGCGAGACATGCTCTGCTCGCACGGAGTAGAAGCCCAGAAAATCCGCATCATTCAAAACTGGGCTGATGATGAAGCTCTCGCGCCAATCTTGCCTGAAGCCAATCCCCTGCGCCGGGAATGGGGGTTCAGCGATGCGACACTGGTCGTGGGCTACTCGGGCAATTTGGGACGCGCCCATGATGTGGACACCATGCTTAGCGCAGCTGCGCTCTTGGCCAAGGAGCCTTCAACCGACATCCGCTTTCTCTTCATCGGCGGCGGTGCCAAGCATGCACAGATTCAGGCCGCGATGTCCGATCCACACCTTGGCCCGATACTCGAACGCCGCGGTTATCGTCCGCGCAGCGAGCTCTCGCAGAGCCTGAATGTGCCCGACGTGCATTGGCTGGTATCCATCCGGCGGGGGCCGCCTTGCCTGGGTAGGCAGCGAGCGCTCTTAAGCGTGCTCTTAAGAGTGTGCTTAGGAGCGATCGGTGGGTCAGGTGACGGTATTTTCGGGGCCGGAGCGGCGTC
>JAESFZ010000511.1_pt1 | contig 12600 bp, 14 predicted proteins | sample 9269561 | NCBI WGS metagenome assembly JAESFZ01 (sample SAMN14515552, study PRJNA621657) | algae metagenome | isolation source: Tildeniella nuda ZEHNDER 1965/U140 and co-occurring heterotrophs from wet... | place: Switzerland: Stansstaad, Zurih | collected 1965-01-01
CGAATCAGGAGCGGGCGAGGAAGTCGTCGTCCTCGTGCAAAGCTACGTCGGCGATGCCGACGAACTCGAGGCGCTGACCGGCAGCATCCGCCAGACGGTCAAGGAGACCGCCGGTGTCGACTGCCGCATCGAACTGATCTCGCGCAAGTTCGGGCTGCCGCTCACCTCGTCGGGCAAGCTCTCGCGGACTCACGCCAAGGCGAAGTTCATCGCCGGCGGCTACACGGTGCCAGCCGCCGCCGAGTGAGCTAACGCGGCCACTGCCGCAGCGCCACGAGGCCGCCGTCGATCGGCAGCAGGATGCCCGTCACCCAGCGCGATTCGTCCGAGGCGAGGTAGACCGCGCCATAGGCGATGTCCCAGGCCGTGCCCTCGGTCTTCATCGGCACCAGGTTCTTGCGCCGCTCCCGCGCCTCGGCGCCGAGATGCGCCACCATCGGCGTGTGCACCGAGCCCACGATGATGCAGTTGGCGCGGATGTTCTCGGTCGCATAGTCGGCGGCGACCGACAGGGTGAAGCCGTGCAGGCCGGCCTTGGCCGTCGCATAGGCCACCGCGCCCGCGCTGCCCATCAGGCCCAAGGCGCCCGCGATCGACGACACCATGATGATCGAGCCGCCCCCGCCTTGCTTCATGCGCGGCAGGCAGGCCTTGGTGCAGAGCATCGTGGTGGTGAGGTTGGCCTCCAGCACCTTGTTCCAGGTCTCGAGCGTCACCGTCTCGGGCGTGCCCGGTCCGCCGATGCCGACATTGTTGTGCAGGATGTCGAGGCGGCCATATTTCTTGTGCGCGAACGCCGCCATCGCCTCGGCGTCGTCGGCCTGGGCGACGTCGGCCGCGAACACGGACGCCTCACCGCCTTCATCCTTGATCTGCCTGGCGAGCTTCTCGGCGCGCTCGGCGCTGCGGTTGACCAGCACGACCTTGGCGCCTTCGCGCGCAAACTGGATGGCCGTCGCCATGCCGTTGCCCACACCCTCGCCGCGCGGCGCCGCGCCGGTCACCACCGCCACCTTGCCTTCTAGACGTCCGGCCATGTTTTCTCCCCCGACAGAATGCTATTTCTTGCTTCCACCATAATGGGGAGCGCCGCACGATGGCCAGCACGAGCGAGACTTATGAAGGCGGCTGCACCTGCCGCCATGTGCGCTATCGTCTGAGTTCCAAGCCGATGTTCGTCAATTGCTGCCATTGTCGCTGGTGCCAGCGTCAGTCGGGCACCGCGTTCGCGCTCAATGCGATGATCGAAGCCGATCGGGTGGAGATCCTGGAGGGCGAAGTCGAGACGATCCTCACGCCGTCAGCCAGCGGCAAGGGCCAGAAGATCGCGCGCTGCCCCAAGTGCCGCATCGCAGTGTGGAGCAACTATCTCGCCGTGGGCGATGCGATCCGCTTCGTGCGCGTAGGCTCACTCGATGAGCCCGACCGGGTGCCGCCGGATGTCCATATCCACACCGTGTCCAAGCAGCCGTGGGTCGTGCTGCCGCAGAACGTGCCGGTGTTCACCGCCTCCTACGACGCCACCACGCTATGGCCGAAGGAAAGCCTGGAGCGGCGGACGGCGTTGATGGCCGCACGCGGCTAGGCCTTCCAGTAGTCCGGCAGCTTCGCCGCCAGCCACTTGGCCGCCGCGGCGTTCACGGCGACCGGTTGCTCCTGCGCCATCCAGTGGCCGGAGTTCACCACGCCCTCGGTGAGCTGGGCGCAATCGCGGCGCATCGGTTCGGCGAGCCGCGAGGTCATGGTCTCGCAGGTCGTGTCGTAGGCGCCGTGCAGGAAAAGCACCGGCATGGCGAGCTTGCCGCCGTTCTTCGACGCCAGCGCATAGGCGCTGTTGGCCTTGTGGTTCATGTACCAGGAGTCGGGGCCGAAGAAGCCGTTGCGCGTGAGCGCCGCGGTATAGGCTTCCATATCGGCTTCGGTGAGGACGTCCCCATCGCGCGGCACGTCGGGACAGGCGCCGCCGCCAAACCAGCCGCCGGCCGCACGCACCATCGACGTCGGCGCGGGCTTGCCCACGCGCGCGGGGTCGCCCTTGCGAAACAGCGCCTTCACGACGTTGCGGATGTTGGCCTCGAAGCCCTTGCAGGCCTTGTCGAAATTCTCCTGGTAGAAGAATTGGTAGTCCCACTGGCCCGCCGGGAATTTTTCGACCGGATAGAGCGTGCGATCAACCAGCGGCACCACCGTGTCGAGCGTAAAGCCCGTCGGGAGATAAGGCACACAGAGGCTCGCCACGCCGACCGTCTTCTCGGGATGATGACTGGCGATGTTCCAGACCACAGGGCTGCCCCAGTCGTGGCCGATCCACACCGCCTTGTCGCGGCCGAGCGACGCCAGCAGCTCCAGCATGTCGGCGACGATGAGTTCCTGCGCGAAGTCCTCGTGCCGCGTGTAGGTGGCGGACCGGCCGTAGCCGCGCATGTCGGGGGCCACGCATCGGAAGCCGAGGGCCGCGAAGGCCGGCAGCTGATGGCGCCACGACAGCGACAGCTCCGGCCAGCCATGGACGAAGATCAGCAGCGGGCCATCTTCCGCTCCGCAGGCGAGATAGCCCGTGGTGTGACGGGAGGTCTTGACGGTGTGTTCGGTGACCGGGAATGTCATGCCAATCCTTGAAGAGTTGAGAGAGGGTTCCATGGAAATCGATACCGGCACAACCGAACTTTTGTGCAGCGTGCGCGACGGCGTGGCGCTGATCACCTTGAACAGGCCGGAGGCGCGCAACGCCATGTCGCCCGCTCTGACGGAGGCGCTGCGCGACCAGATCAAGGCGCGCGGCGACGATCCCGACGTCGGCGCGCTCCTGATCACCGGCGCCGGCACCGCCTTTTGCAGCGGCGGCGACGTCAAGGGCATGGGCGGCCGCGGCCCGCGTGGCCAGATGAGCTACGAGGAGCGTCTTTCGGACCTGCGCTGGCGGCAGGCGCATCTCACCGGCGCCCTGTTCGCGGTGCGCAAACCCACGATCGCGGCACTGCCCGGCGCAGCGGCCGGCGCCGGCCTCGCCATCGCCTTGGCCTGCGACATCCGCATCGCGGCGAAGTCGGCCTTCGGCACCACGGGCTACGCGAAAATCGGCCTGTCCGGCGACTACGGCATCGCCTGGCTGCTCACGCGCACGGTCGGACCGATGCGGGCGCGCGAGCTGATGCTGACCTCGGAGAAGGTCGATGCCGAGCGCGGCGAGCGCATCGGTCTCTTCAATCGAATGGTCGACGACGCCGCGCTCCAGCACGAGGCCTTTGCTTTCGCCAAATCGCTGGCCGACGGGCCGCGGGTGGCGCTGCGCCTCATCAAGGACAATCTCGACGACGCGCTGCACATCGACTACGCGACCGCGCACTATCGCGAAGCCGAGCGCCTGGTGTCGGCGTCACGCACCGCCGACCACAAGGAAGCGGTGCAGGCCTTCGTGGAAAAGCGGAAGCCGAAGTTCGTCGGTCGCTAATCTCTGTCGGGTGCGCCCGGCGGAAAGAAGCTCCTGTAGGGTCGCGCCTCCTCGACGGCGCGCGCGAAGGACGGCCGCTTAAGCAGACGCGCACGATAGGCACGAAGGATATCGAACCGCTCGGAGATCGGGTGCACCCAGTCGGCGTAGAAAAGCGACGGAGCCGCCGCGCAGTCCGCCAGCGTAAAGTCCTCGCCCGCTGCCCAGGTCCGCCCCTTCAACTCGCCATCGAGCCATTCATAGGAGACATCGAGCCGCGCCCTGGCATCGGCCACGCCCTTGGGATCGCGCTCGCCGGCATCGCGCAGCACGTCGGCCACCACCTTCTGCATCGGCGTCATGACGTAATTGTCGAACACGCGATCGAGGAAGCGCACGTGCAACGCCGCCCCGGGATTCGAAGGGATCAGGCGAACCGGTCCGGGATGGTGCAGCATCAGATGCTCCACGATGATGCTCGCCTCGCGCACGACTTCATCGCCGTCGGTCATCACCGGCATCAGCCGCACCGGCCACAGCTTCGCCAGTTCGGCGAACGCATCGGCATCGGCCAGCATCTTCAGCGTGAAGGGCGTGTCGTTCTCGTAGAGCGCGATCAGCACCTTCTGGCAGTACGACGAGAAGGGATGGGCATGGAGAACCAGCGCCATGATCAGACCCTGACTGCCATCTTGCCGCGATTCCTGCCGTCGAAGAGCCCGATCAGCGCCTGCGGCGCCTTGTCGAGTCCGTCGACGACATCGACGACGGCCTTGATCTTCCCCTCCGCGACCCAGCGCGCGAGGCGCCGCTCGGCCTCGGCGCGGCGATCGAAGAAGTCCATGACGATGAAGCCTTCCATCCGGAGCCTCTTGGTCACGACCAGGCCAGGCACGGCCATCGGCCCCGGCGCGGGCTTGTCGACATCGTACTGCGAGACGTTGCCGCAACAGGCGATGCGGCCGCGCAAATTCATCAGCGACAGCGCGGCGTCGAGCACAGGCCCGCCGGTATTGTCGAAATAGACGTCGATGCCGTCGGGACAGGCCGCCGCCAGCGCCCGGCGGACGCCGCCGGCCTTGTAGTCGATCGCGGCATCAAAGCCGAGGTCGCGCACCAGCCAGTCGCATTTGTCCTGGCCGCCGGCCGTGCCGACGACGCGGCAGCCGACCAGCTTGGCGATCTGTCCGACCATCGTGCCGACCGCGCCCGCCGCCGCCGACACCAGCACCGTGTCGCCGGGCTTCGGCTGACCCACGTCCAGCAGGCCGAAATAGGCCGTGAGGCCGGTGATGCTGAGCGGCCCGATCAGCATTTCGAGCGGCGCCTCGGTCGTGCGCCTGGTGAGCCGCCTGGCCGGCAGCGTGGCGTAGTCCTGCCAGCCCCAGTCGCCCTCCACGAGATCGCCCGCGGCGAGCCCGGGGGCCTTGGACTCGACCACCTCGCCGATGGCGAAGCCGCTCATCACCTGACCGGGCTGCAGCGCGTCGCGATAGGTCTTGCCCATCATCCAGGCGCGGTTGGCGGGATCGAGCGAGAGCATGCGCGTGCGGACCAGCGCCTCGCCCTCCTTCGGCACCGGGATCGCCGTCTCGGTCCACTGGAAGGTGTCTGCGGCGATCTTGCCCTGCGGCTGCTTGGCGTAGAGCCATTGGCGGTTCATGTGTCAGTCCTTGTAGTTGGCGGCACGCTTCTGCAGGTTCGACATGATGGCTTCGAGCTGGTTGGGCGAGCCGATCAGCTTCTGCTGCTCGACCGATTCCATCATCAGGCCCGCCGCGGCGTCGATGGCGACGGCGGCATTGAGCAGCCGCTTGTTTGCGCGCATCGCATCGGGGCTCTTGGAGGCGATTTCCCTGGCCGTCTCCAGGGCGGCGGCGCGCGGATCGTCGACCACGCGCGTCACGAAGCCCATCTCGCGTGCCTCGGTGCCATTGAAGATGCGGCCGGTATAGGTGAGCTCGCGCACCACATCCTCGCGGGCGAGATGGCGCATGAGCTGGGTGCCGGCGAGATCGGGCACGAGGCCCCACTTGATCTCCATCACGGAGAAGCGCGCATCGGCCGTGGCATAGCGGATGTCGGCGCCCAGCATGATCTGGAAGCCGCCGCCAAAGGCCACGCCATGGACGGCGGCGATCACCGGCACCGGCAGCTCGCGCCACAGCCAGGCACATTGCTGCGGCCGGTTGGCGATGCCGTGGGTACGCTTGGTGAGGTCGCGTACGCCCGGCACCGCATCGCCTTCCGCCTTCATGGCGGCGAAACTTCCCATGTCGAGGCCGGCGCAGAAGGCTTTGCCCTCGCCCGACAGCACGACGGCGCGCAGCCCCTTCATGTCGGCGAGCTTGGCGCCCGCCTCGATGATGCCCTCGAACATCGCGGGGTCGAGCGCGTTCATCTTGTCGGCACGGATCAGGCGGACGTCGGCGACGCCATCCTTGAGGTCGATCGAAACGCGGTCCTTCATTTGTCTTTCTCCGATTTCATCCATTCGCGCAGCCGGCGCTTCACTTCTTCCGGGTCCAGCCGCTGCGGTGGCGCCGGCGAGCCGTCGCCCTGCTTGGGCCACATCAGCACCGCGATGCCACGCTGCACGTCGGCATAAGAGCAATCGTCCGGCAGCCGGTCGAGCAGCGCCCGAACCTCGGCTTTGACGTCCGTCATGAGTTCACCATCATCCACACACCCTGGCCGATATAGACGGCGCCCAGCGCCAGGATGACGCGCCGCGTCCAATGATAGAACTGCTTGTCCGACATGCGATCGAGAAAACTGCGCGATAGCGTGGTGCCCAGCACGGCAAAGGCTGCGGCAAAGCCCATCACCAGCCACTGCTCGGGATCGCGCCCGGCCGGACCTTCGATCACGAGGGCGAAATAGATGACCTTTGTGAGATGGCCCAGCACCTGGGCCGCCGCCTTGGTGGCGACGTTTACCTGCCGCGTCATGCCGGTGCGGACATAGAAGATGTCGAGCAACGGGCCGGTGACGCCCGACACGAGCTGGATGGCGCCGCCGATGGCGCCGGCCAGGAACGCCTGCCCGCCGCGTTCGATATTGGGCGCAATGCGTTGCGGCACCGCCAGCGCGATGAAAGGCGTGACGCCCACGGCGATCAGGACCATCGACTTGGGCGGCACGAAATCGAAGAACGAGAAGACCACCAGCGAGGCCGCGGCGCCGGCGCCGAACTGCAGAACGACGCTCCACCGCACATGATGCCGCCACAGCCAGGCGCGCCAGCTGTTGGCTGCGATCTGGATGACGCCGTGGAAGACCATGGCCACCGGCACCGGCAGCAGGACCAGCAGGAAGCCGATCAACAGCATGCCGCCGGCCATGCCGAAGATACCGGAGATGAAGGAAGTCACGACGGCCACGACCGCCAGCGCCGCCAGGATGGGCAGGGAAAACATCGCCTGCGGGCGTAGCGCGGCGTGCAGACGCTGTCGAGGATGGGCTAGGGTGCGCCATGACCGACACAGATCTTTTGTTCACCCCGGCCACAAAGGCCGCCGCCCTCATCCGCTCGCGCAAGCTTTCGCCTGTCGAGTATGTCGACGCCGTGCTGAAAGCGATCGAGCGTGCCAACCCCAAGCTCAACTGCTTTCGCGAGGTGACGGCCGAGCGAGCCCGCGCCGACGCCAGGCGCGCCGAGGAGGCCGTCACCCGGGGCGAGAAGCTCGGGCCGCTGCACGGCGTGCCGGTCAGCATCAAGGACCTGCTCGACGTCGAGGGCGTGCCGACCCGGCACGGCTCGGCGATCTTCGCCGACAATCCGCCGGCCGCGTCCGACGACATCACCGTGGCGCGCCTCAAGGCGGCCGGCGCCATCATCGTCGGCAAGGCCAACAGCCCGGAGTTCGGCGTCAAGGGACTGACCGATGGCCCGTCGTTTGGCGCCACGCGCAATCCATGGAACCTCGAGCGCACGCCGGGCGGCTCCAGCGGCGGCGGCGCCTCCGCCGTGGCGGCCGGCCTCGGCCCGCTGTCGCTCGCCACCGACGGCGCGGGCTCGACGCGCGGTCCCGCCTCCTGCTCGGGCCTGGTCGGGCTAAAAGCCACGCTCGGCATCGTGCCCTACGACACTTCGCGCGATGCCTTCGGCAACAATATCTTCGCGGGGCCCCTCGCCCGCACGGTCACCGACGCCGCCATCATGCACGGCGTCCTCGCGGGGCCGTCGTCCAAGGACCCCTGGAGTCTCGGCGCCACGCCGCAGCCGATGTCGCCCAAGCTTGCGGGCGAGGATCTCTCGGGCGTGCGCATCGGCTACATCGAGCTCATGGCCAATCCGCGCCTCGCCGCCGACGTGCGTTCCAACACACTGCAGGCGCTCGACGCCTGGCGCGACATGGGCGCCGAGGTCGAGCAGGTCACCGACAAGATCGACTGGATCGAGTACGAGGGCCGGGTGCTCTATCAGGCCGGCTTCGCGGTGACCTGCGCCCAGTACCTGCCCAAATGGCAGAACCAGATGGACCCGGTGACGCTCGCCTTCATGGACCGCGGGGCCAAGTTCACCCTCGCCGACTTCCGTAACGCCCAGTTCGCGCGCACGGTCCTGTTCCGCAGAATCCAGTCGCTGTTCGAGCGCTACGACTTCCTGGTGAGCCCGACCAACGCACGCACCGCGCTCGATGTGACGCACGACGCCGCCAACGACGAGGTCGTCGTCGACGGCGTGAAATGCGGCATCACGCGGCAGGGTTGGACGTCGTACCAGTACCCGTTCAACCTCACCGGCCATCCGGCGATGGCCGTACCGTCGGGCTTCGGCACGGATGGGCTTCCGACCTCGGTGCAGATCATCGGCAAGTGGGCGAGCGAGACCGACGTGCTGCGGCTGGGCGCCCTGCTCGAGCAGGCGCGGCCCTGGGCACAGCACCGGCCGCCAGCGCTCTGACAGCGACTTTCCCGGAACCCGGCGGAATGGTAGCGTCCGCGCACCTTAAAAAAGAAATCATCCGAAACGGATGAAAATTGAGCAGGGAGGCACTGATGAAATTCACGGCAATTCTCGGAATGGCGGCTGCGTTCGTCGTCGGCAGCAGTGGCATTGCAGCGGCCCAGGCACCGGCCAACCTCGACACCAAGAAATTCAACGTGATCGGCACGTGGAACTTTCTCAACATCTTCAAGGTCGTCGAAGCGCCTTTCTGGAACCAGCAGCTTGAGAAGGACTCGGGCGGCAAGCTGACCGGCAATATCAAGTCGATCACCGAGCTAAACCTCAAGGGCACCGAGGTTCTGCGGTTGCTGAAGACCGGCGTCTATGACGTGGCGCACGCGCTTCCGATCTATGTCGATGACGGTGCCGCCATTTTCGAGGCGTCGGATCTGTCGGGCGTGGCCACCAGCGTCGCGCAACAGCGCGAAATCCTGAACGCGTGGATGCCCGAGATGCAGAAGATCATGCGGGACAAGTTCGGCGCGCAGATCGTTTCCACTTTTGCTTTCCCCAAGCAGGTCTTCTTCTGCCGTGACGAAATCTCCAGCCTGGCCGACCTAAAGGGCAAGAAAGTCCGTGTGCAGGGCGTTTCACAGTCCGATCTGGTCAAGGCGCTGGGCGGCTCTGCCGTGACCATCCCCTTCGGCGAGGTCGTGCCGGCGCTCGAGAAGGGCGTGGTCGACTGTGGCATCACCGGCACGCTGCCTGGCTACCAGGCGAAGTGGCCCGAAGTCGTGAAGAGCGTCGTCGATGTGGCACTGGGCTACACAGCCGGCTTCGTGGCCGTCAACCTCAACAGCTGGAACAAGCTCTCCAAGCCGACGCAGGAATTCATGACCGGCGAGTTCAAGAAGCTCGAAGAAGCGTCCTGGGCAAGCGTCGAGGCTGACACGAAGGAAGGCATTGCCTGCAACACCGGCAACGGCCCCTGCTCAGTCGGCACCGCGGCGAAGCTGAAACTCGTGACGCCGTCTGACGCCGATCGCGCCGCCGTCAAGAAGGCGCTGAACGACGTCGTCCTGCCGGAGTGGGCCAAGCGGTGTGGCGCGGAATGCGCCGCCAAGTGGACCGAAACGGTTGGCAAGCGCTACGGCCTTGCGGCCAAGGCCAACTGAACGGCACAGGGGTCTCCACCTCTCGGGAAACAAGCATGGAACGTCTGTGGCGCGGCGCATCGGTCGCCGCCCTCTGGGGAGCGTGGGCCGGCGGCGCCATGATTCTGCTGGCCGCCGTCGTCGTGACCGTGGAGGTGATCAGCCGCAAGCTGCTGGCCTTTGCGTTCTCGGGCTCCGACGAGATTGCGGCCTATCTCTTTGCCATCGGCACGTCGTGGTCGCTGGCTCACGTGATGGTGACGCGCGGCCACGTTCGTATCGACGTCCTCTACGGCAATCTCGGCGCGCGAGGAAAGGCAGTGCTCGACCTCATCGCGATCGTTGGGCTCGCGATCCTGGTCCTGGCCATCGTTGACCGCGCCGGGGAGATATTCCTCGACAATCTGGCCGGCTCGAACCGGTCGAACACGCCATTGCGGATCCTGCTGGCCTGGCCCCAGGCGTTCTGGTTCGCGGGCTTCGTTCTTTTCCTGATCGTCACCGTGCTGGCTTTCCTGCGCAGCCTTCAGGCGCTGGTGCGCGGCGACTTCGCCACAGTTTCCAAAACCATCGGGGTGCCGTCGCAGGACGAGGAAGTGCAGGGTGAACTCGGCTCCCTGGGCATCGGGACTCCGAACGCCGGGGAGAAACGCTAGACATGCTCGGCACCGCCCTGATCCTTCTCGTCGCGCTTCTTGCTGTCAGCGTTCCGGTCGCCGCTGTCATGGGCGTCCTGGGCCTGGCGCTCAACCAGTTCTTCTCCTCCATTCCGCTCTACCTCGCGATGGGCGATATCGTCTGGAACGCGAGTTCGGAATACATCCTGATCGCCATCCCGATGTTCGTGATGCTGGGCGAGATCCTGCTGCGATCGGGGATCGCCCATCGCGTCTATGCCGCGATCGCAACCTGGCTCTCCTGGCTGCCGGGCGGTCTGATGCACGCCAATATCGGCACCTGCGCGATGTTCGCGGCAACTTCGGGCTCGAGCGTGGCCACGGCGGCCACGGTCGGCGTCGTTGCCCTGCCACAGGTGAAGATCCGCGGCTATGACGAGCCCCTCTTCCTCGGAACTCTGGCGGCCGGCGGCACGCTCGGCATCCTGATCCCGCCATCCATCAATTTCATCCTCTACGGACTGCTGACCCAGACCTCCGTCCCTCGCCTCTATCTGGCGGGAATGATCCCCGGCCTGCTGCTCACCGCCTTCTTCATGGCCATCGTCCTCGGCTACTGCCTGCTGACGCCTTCGAAGGGCGGAACGCCGATCACGAGCAGCTGGGGAGAGCGGCTCAGGTCCCTGAAAGACCTTGTGGCACCCCTGTTCATCTTTGCCGTCGTCGTCGGCTCCATCTACGCCGGCTGGGCCACGCCGACGGAAGCAGCGTCCATGGGCGTCTTCGCGGCACTCCTGCTGGCGGCGTGGGAGCGCGCGCTCTCCTGGTCGATGCTCAAGGCGGTTTTCGAGGGAACGATGCGGACCACGGCGATGATCATGCTGATCATCATCGCCGCACAGTTCTTGAACTTCGTCCTGGCCAATATTGGCGTCACCGATGGCGTGGCGAAAGCCATAAGTGCACTCGGGCTCGGCAAGGTTGGCACCATGCTGTTGCTGGTCGTGTTCTACCTGATCCTCGGCTGCTTCATGGAAACCATCTCGATGATGATCCTCACGACCCCGTTCGTGTTCCCGATCGTGGTCGGCCTGGGCTGGGATCCCATCTGGTGGGGGATCGTGCTGACCATCCTCATCGAGGCGGCCCTGGTGACGCCACCGGTCGGGCTCAACCTCTATGTCGTGCAAAGCCTGCGCGCGACGGGCGCCATTGCAGACGTCATCAAAGGGGCATTGCCCTTCGTCGGCGCGATGCTCGGGCTGATCGTGCTGCTTATGGCCTTCCCCGATATTGCCCTCGGCTTGCCCAACTGGGTGATGGGCCGCGGCTAGATCGACCGCTGAGCGAACAGCCCGCAGGGCCGGGCATCGGCTTCCTAGCGATCGACTGTTGCGAAGGCCTACAGATCGCGTTCTTCTACGCCCCGTAAAAAGAAACGGGAGGAACTCATGCGTCTGAAGACGATTCTCGCGGGCCTTGTCGGCGTGGCCCTCGCCTCGGGGCCGGCATTTGCCCAATTTCCAGACAAGCCGATCAGGATCATGGCCCCCTATGCGCCTGGCGGAAACATCGACGTCACCTCGCGCATCATCGCCGACAAGCTGAAGGACGTGCTGGGCGTCACCGTGCTGGTCGAGAACAAGGCCGGCGCCAGCGGCATGATCGGCAGCGACATCGTCGCCCGCTCGGCCCCCGACGGCTACACGCTGCTGGTCTCCGCCAACTCGCTGGTCGCCGTCCCCGCCATCTACGGCAACGCGCCCTACGACTGGCGCACGGCCTTCACGCCGATCAGCCACATCCAGCGCGTACCGGCCGTCCTGCTCGTGACGCCGAGTTCGCCGATCAAGACCATGGCCGACTTCATTGCGCTCGGTAAGGACGGCAAGTTCCCGGTGGCCGATTCCGGCATCGGCACGACCAACCACCTGGCGCTCGAGCTGATCGGCGATGCCACCGGCGCGAAATACACGCTGATCCACTACAAGGGGTCGGGCGCCGCCAGCATCGACGTGATCGCGGGCCAGGTACCGGCCCAGGTCGACCAGGTCAACGCCGCCATCGGCCACATCAAGAGCGGCAAGCTGCGCGCCATCGCCATCTCCTCCGACAAGCGCCTGCCGGAGTTGCCCGACGTGCCGACGATGAAGGAGTCGGGCGTGAAAGGTCTGGAGACCTTCACCTTCAGCACCTTCACCGGCCTGTTCGGTCCGGCCAAGATGCCGCCCGAGGTGGTGGCCAAGCTCAACGACGCGATGGTCAAGGTCCTGAAGGACCCGGCCGTCGTGAAGCGCTTCGCCGACCTCACCGCCGAGGCCTATCCGACCACGCCGCAGGAGACCGCGGCGATGTTCGACGCCGAGGACAAGATGGTGGTGCCGCTGATCAAGAAGCTCGGAATCAAACCGGAGTAAACCGATCGATGACCTGGCTGCCTCCCACCATCTCGCCCATCGTCCTGCTGTTGATCTCCAACGTCTTCATGACGTTTGCCTGGTACGG
>JAESFZ010000512.1_pt1 | contig 12556 bp, 10 predicted proteins | sample 9269561 | NCBI WGS metagenome assembly JAESFZ01 (sample SAMN14515552, study PRJNA621657) | algae metagenome | isolation source: Tildeniella nuda ZEHNDER 1965/U140 and co-occurring heterotrophs from wet... | place: Switzerland: Stansstaad, Zurih | collected 1965-01-01
CTTCGGCGGGCAGATCGGCCTCGGTGTCGTTGCGGATGCACATCTGCGTGAACAGGATCTTTCCCTCCGCCAGCGGCGTGGCGGTGGTGAAGATGATGTGGTGCAGGCCGTTGGGGTAGTAGATGCGCAGCTTGCGGCAGTTGGGCGCGTACCAGGTCACCTCGCGGTCGCGCACGGTTTCCTGTTCGTTGATGCCGGTGTAGGCCTGGCCTTCGGAGCGGTTGGCAATGCGCACCAGGTTGGAGCTGCGCACACCCAGGGGCAGTTCCTCCAGCTTCTCTTCCGGTGGCACGGGGCGGTTGATGTCGCCTTGCGTGCCCCGGTGCACGAAGGCCACGTGCGCGAGGTCGAACCAGTTGTCGACCAGGCGGAAGAGGCTCATGTCCCAGACCTCATGGAATTCCTGGATCACGCGGTATTCGTCGCTCACCGCCTCGGGCAGATCGGGGACATCGGCCAGCGGGCTCTCCAGGTTCACCCAGACGAAGCCGTAGCGCACCTGCGCCTGGAAGTTGCGCACGCGGCAGGCCGCGCCGGGCGTGTGGTCGGGCATCTGGGGAATGCGCGTGCACTGGCCGCTGGTGTTGAACTGCCAGCCGTGGTACGGGCAGGCGATGCGGTCTTCCACCACCTCGCCCAGCGACAGCCTGGCCGAGCGGTGGCAGCAGCGGTCGGCCAGGGCAGACACCTGGCCATCCGGCGTTTTCCAGAGCACCAGTTCCTCATCGAAGAGCTTGAAGGGCTGGGGGCCGGCATCGAGCTGGGAGACGGGCATGGCGACGTACCAGAAGCGCCGGAAGACATTCGAATCCTGAACTTTCATCGTGGGTGACCTTGTGTTTGAGGGAGCCTGAGCAAGCGCTGTGCCATCGAGCGCAGTGAGGAAATTCTGGGTTGGCACCCCCCATCGGCCAAGGCCTTGCACGGGTATCCAGTCATCACACAATTGATATAGTCCGGCCGATGCATGCCCGACTGCTCGCCCTCAACGTGCACCAGCTGCACATCCTCGACCGCCTGTTCTCCGAGCTGAACGTCACGCGCGTGGCCGAGCGGGAAGGGCTGTCGCAGCCCGCGGTGAGCCGCATCCTCAACCGCCTGCGCGAGGAGCTGGGCGACCCGCTGCTGGTGAAGAGCGGGCGCGGCATGGCGCTCACCGAGCGCGCCGAGCTGCTGCGCTACCCGCTGCGCGAGATCCTGTCGCACGTGTCCACGCTGGCGTCGGACATCAAGTTCGACGCCGCGAACACCGAGCAGACCTTCACCATCGGTTGCGCGGACTGCCTGCTGCCCACCTTCATCGCGCGCGCCATCCACCGCGTGATGGAAGCCGGCCCACGCCTGCAGCTGAAATTCCGCATGCTGGACCCGCTGTACGACGCCTCACGCGCGCTGGAGACGGGCGTGCTCGACCTGATCGTGAGCAACCACCCGAACCCGCGCGAGGACCTGCGCACGAGTGCGCTCTACCGCGAGGAAGTGGTGTGCCTGATGCGGCCCGGCCACCCGATGGCGAAGCAGCAGCGCATCAGCCTGGGCCGTTACCTGGCGGCGCGCCACCTTGCGCCCAGCCAGAGCATGGACGGTGAACCCGGCCCCATCATGGCCACCATGCAGAAGGTGGGCTACCGCCGCCACGTGGCCGCCACCGTGCCCGAATACAACCTCGTGCCCTACGCGCTGGCCGGTTCGGACCTGGTTTTCACCACCGGCCGCCGCTTCGCGGAACACCAGGCGCGCATCGTGCCGCTGGTCATCGTGCCGGCGCCGCAGGAATTCGACGACATGCAGTTCTACCAGCTGTGGCACCAGCGCAAGCACGCCAGCGCGTCCAGCAAATGGCTGCGCAAACAGCTCGCCGAGATCGCGCGCGGGATCGACGGCTGAAGGCGGTGCGGGCCCGCATGTCGGGCAGGTGACAGGCGGTTTCTATTTTCACCAAGCACACGCTTGCTGAAATTAAGGCCTGCTGCTATCGTGCCTTGCATGAGCCTGGCCGACCCCGACACGTCTTCCCCCACCGAAGCGCCGCGCCGTCCGCGTGGCCGACCGCGCAAGACCGCCGATGAGCGAGACGACGGCAACCGCCGCCGCGAGCTGGTGGCGGGGGCCGCGCGCCTGTTCCGCCAGCAGGGCTTCGCCGCCACCAGCACGCGCGACATCGCCGCTGCCGTGGGCATGCGCTCGGGCTCGCCGTTCTATCACTTCGAAAGCAAGGAAGCGCTGCTCGGCGCGGTGATGCTCGAAGGCATGCAGGGCGCGCTGCAGCGCCAGCATGCCGCGCTGGCGTTGCTTCCCGCCGGCGCCCCGCCGCGCGAACGCCTGCGGGTGCTGGTGCGCAACCACTTCGACGTGCTGCTTGGCCCCGACAGCGACTTCATTCCCGTGATGCTGTACGAGTGGCGTTCGGTCAACGCCGATCAGCGCAGCGAGGTCAACCAACTGAAGGACCGCTACGAAGCCGAGTGGGTGCCCGAGCTGGAGGCCCTGCACGCGGCGGGGCAGCTTGGTGCCGACCCGGCGCTGGCGCGGCTGATGATCTTTGGCGCGCTCAACTGGTCGGCGCAGTGGTACGTGCCGCCTTCCGGGCGCAGCGCCCGCGCGCGCTCGCGCGCCTCGCTCGACGAACTCACCGAATCTGCCCTGCAACTCTTTCTGAGGGGACCCCAATGACAGCGCACTACCGCTCGGCCTTTGCGCCGAACCTTTTTGCCGGCCGCGTGGCCGTGATCACCGGCGGCGGCTCGGGCATTGGCCGCTGCACCGCGCACGAGCTGGCCAGCCTGGGCGCGCACGTGGTGCTGATCGGCCGCAACCTCGACAAGCTGCAGGACGTGGCCGGCGAGATCGTGAGCGACGGCGGGCGCGCCAGCTTCCACGCCTGCGACATCCGGCAGGAAGACGCGGTGCGCACCGTGGTCACGGCCATCGTCGGCGCGCATGGCCGCATCGACGCGCTGGTGAACAACGCGGGCGGCCAGTACATCACCCCGCTGGAGAACATCAGCGCCAAGGGCTGGCAGGCGGTGATCGACACCAACCTCACCGGCGGTTTTCTGTTCGCGCGCGAGTGCTACGTGCAGAGCATGCAGGCGCAGGGCGGCGCCATCGTCAACATCGTGGCCGACATGTGGGGTTCCATGCCCGGCATGGGCCACAGCGGCGCGGCGCGCGCGGGCATGGTGAACCTCACCGAAACGGCCGCGCTGGAATGGGCGCGCAGCGGCGTGCGCGTGAACGCGGTGGCGCCGGGCTACATCGCCTCCCACGGCATGGACCACTACCCGCCCGAGGCCGGCCCCATGCTGCGGGAGATGCGCGAGACAGTGCCGGCCGGGCGATTCGGCAACGAGGCCGAAACCTCCGCCGCCATCGTCTTCCTGCTGTCGCCAGCCGCCAGCTTCATCAGCGGCAGCGTGCTGCGCGTGGACGGCGCACGGCCGCAGGTGCGCATGGGCTGGGGCCAGGTGGCCGCGCCCGCCGAGGCGCAGACGCGCGACGCCGTCAAACCTTTCGATGGTTTCCATCGCTACGTGATGCCCAAGGTGTTCCAGCCATGAGCCTGAATTTCGAGTCGTCCTTCAACCCCCAGGGTGCTCAGGCCCTGCAGCGGCGCGAGGCCATGCTCGCGCGCATCGCGCAGCTGCGGGCGCTGGAAGAGCGCGCCGCATCGGCCTCAGCGAAATCGAAACCCGTGTTCGAGAAGCGCGGCCAGCTGCTGCCGCGCGAGCGGGTGGCGCTGCTGCTCGACCCCGGCGCGCCCTACCTGCCGCTGTGCTCGCTGGCCGGTTACCAGCAGGACACGAAGGACCCCGACAAGTCCGTGCCCGGCGGCGGCATGCTGGCCGGCATTGGCTTCATCGGCGGCGTGCGCTGCATGGTGGTGGCGAGCGACTCGGGCATTGACGCCGGCGCGATCCAGGCGCGCGGGCTGGAGAAGATCCTGCGCGTGCAGGAGATCGCGCTGGAAAACCGGCTGCCCTTCGTGCACCTGGTGGAGAGCGCGGGCGCCAACCTCACCAAGTACAAGGTGGAAGGTTTCGTGCTCGGCGGCTCGCTGTTCCGCAACCTCGCGCGCCTCTCTGCCGCGGGCCTGCCGGTGATCACCGTGCAGCACGGTTCGGGCACAGCAGGCGGTGCTTACATGCCGGGCCTGAGTGACATCGTGGTGATGGTGCGCGGCCGTTCGCGCGCTTTTCTGGCCGGGCCGCCGCTGCTGCTCGCCGCCACGGGCGAGGTGGCGAAGGAAGAAGAGCTGGGCGGTGCGGAGATGCACACCGGCGTGTCCGGCCTGGGCGAGTACCTGGCGGAAGACGACCGGCAGGCGCTGGGTCTGGCGCGGGAGCTGCTGCAGCGCACGGGCTGGCAACCGTCGCCGGCCCCGCGTGCGGCGGTGGCCGAGCCGGTGTTCGCGCGCGACGAACTGCTGTCCCTGATGCCCGCGCACCACCGCGAGCCGGTGGACATGCGCGAGGTCATGGCGCGCATCGTGGACGGTTCCGGGCTGCTCGAGTTCAAACCGTTGTACGGCGCGGCCACGCTGTGCGTGCAGGCCCGCATTGGCGGGCACGCGGTCGGCATCATCGGCAACAACGGCCCGATCGACGTGGCCGGCGCGAACAAGGCCACGCACTTCATCCAGTGGATGTGCCAGCTCGGCCACCCCATCGTCTACCTGCAGAACACCACCGGCTACATGGTGGGCAAGGACAGCGAGCAGGGCGGGATGATAAAGCACGGCAGCAAGATGATCCAGGCGGTGACGAACGCCACCGTGCCGCAGATCACCATTCAATGCGGCGCCTCTTTCGGCGCGGGCAACTACGGCATGTGCGGCCGCGGGTATTCACCGCGCTTCCTGTTCAGCTGGCCGCAGGCCCGAACGGCGGTAATGGGCGGCGAGCAGGCCGCGCGCACCATGCAGATCGTGGCCGAGGCCGGCATGGCCCGCAAGGGCATCACGCCCGACCCGGCGCAGATGCAGGCGCAGTTCGACCAGATCGTCAACGTGTTCGAAAGCCAGGCCGATGCCTTCCACACCAGCGGCCTGGTGCTCGACGACGGCGTGATCGACCCGCGCGACACGCGCGCCGTGCTCGCCTTCTGCCTGGACACCTGCGCCGAGGCCGCCGCGCGCGAACCCCGGCTCATGCAGTTCGGCGTGGCGCGGATGTAGCCGCCGCCCTTCCTTCACACAGACCGACAACAACGGAGACAAGCCATGCAACTGACGCACGAACACCGCGAGATCCAGAAAACGCTCAAGCGCTTCATCGACGACCACATCAACCCGCGCGTGGACGAGTGGGAAGAGGCCGAGATGATGCCCCTGCACGAGATCTTCAAAGGGCTGGGCGACCTGGGCCTGCTCGGCCTCACCAAGCCCGAGGCCCACGGCGGCGCGGGGCTGGACTATTCGTACAGCATGGCCATGGCCGAGACGCTGGGCCACATCCACTGCGGTGGCGTGCCCATGGCCATCGGCGTGCAGACCGACATGGCCACGCCCGCGCTGGCGCGCTTCGGCAGCGAGGAACTGAAGGCCGAGTTCCTGGCGCCCTCGATCGCGGGCCGGCTGGTGGGCTCGATCGGTGTGAGCGAACCCGGCGCTGGCAGCGACGTGTCCGCCATCAAGACCGTGGCGCGCAAGGACGGTGGCGACTACGTCATCAGCGGCCAGAAGATGTGGATCACCAACAGCCTGCAGGCCGACTGGATGTGCATGCTGGTGAACACCAGCGACGGCCCCGCACACAAGAACAAGAGCCTGGTGATGGTGCCGCTGCGCGAGAACGGCAAGACCGTCAAGGGCTTCGAGGTGGGCAAGAAGATCCGCAAGATCGGCATGAACAGCAGCGACACCGGCCTGCTGTACTTCGACGAGGTGCGCGTGCCGCAGCGCTACCTGATCGGCCAGGAAGGCGCGGGCTTCATCTACCAGATGCAGCAGTTCCAGGAAGAGCGCCTGTGGTGCGCCGCGAGCACGCTGCAGAGCCTGTCCAACTGCATCGAATGGACGGTGGAATGGGCGCAGGAACGCAAACTGTTCGGCGCCAGCCTGGCCGACCAGCAGTGGGTGCAGTTCAAGCTGGCCGAACTCAAGACCGAGGTGGAGAGCCTGCGCGCGCTCACCTACATGGCCTGCGAACACTATGTGGCCGGTGCGGACGTGACCGAGTGGGCCACCATGGCCAAGCTCAAGGCCGGGCGCCTGAACCGCGTGGTGCCCGACACCTGTCTGCAGTTCTGGGGTGGCATGGGCTTCACCTGGGAAAACAAGGTCTCGCGCATGTACCGCGACGGGCGGCTAGCCTCCATCGGTGGCGGCGCGGACGAGGTGATGCTCGGCATCCTCTCCAAGATCATGGGCATTGCCAAGAGGCCCGCCAAGTGAGCGGCGGCGCCTTTCTCGTCGAACGCGCGGGCGACACCGAGCGCTGGGTGCTGAACGAGCCGGCCACGCGCAACGCGCTGAGCGATGTGATGGTGGTGGGCCTGTACGAAGCGTGTCTGCGCGCGCAGCAGGATTCCACGCTGCGCGTGATCGTGCTCACCGGCGCACCGGGCGCCTTCAGCGCGGGCGGCAGCCTGGGCAGTTTCGGCAGCGCCATCGGTCAGCCGCTGCAGCCGGGCGAAGACGACCCGCTGATCGACATGAATCGCCGCTTCGGCGACGTGTTGCACGCGCTGTGCGCGTTGCCACAGCTGCTGGTGTGCGCGGTGGACGGTGCCGCCATGGGCGGCGGTTTCGGCCTGGTCTGCTGTGCGGACCACGTCATCGCCACCGACCGCTCCGCATTCGCCACGCCCGAAGTCACGCTCGGCCTGCCGCCGGCACAGATTGCCCCATTCGTCTGGCAGCGCCTGGGCGACGCCGCCGCGCGCCAGTGCCTGCTGCAGGGCCGCAGCTACCGCGCGGTGGACGCACAAGCCATTGGCCTGGTGGACGAAGTGGTGGCCGACGACGCGCTGGACGCCGCGCTGCGCGAACGCGTGGCGGCCATGAAGCGCGCCGCACCGGGCGCCGTGGCCAGCACCAAACGCCTGCTGCAGCGCCTGCGTGGTGACGTGCCCGACCTGCGCGGCGAAGCCGCCATCGCCTTTGCCAGCGCGCTGCGCGGGCCCGAAGCGGCGGGTGGCCTGGCCGCGTTCGCAAAGAAACAACCCGCGCCGTGGACGGGCAAAACATGAAGCGTCTGCTCATCGCCAACCGCGGCGAGATCGCCCGCCGCATCATCCGCACCGCGCACGCCATGGGCATCGAGACCGTGGCCGTTTTCTCGGAGCCCGACGCCGGTGCGCTGCACGTGCGCGAAGCCACCAGCGCCTACGCGCTTGGCGGCACGGCCTCGGCCGATTCCTACCTGCGCATCGACCGGCTGCTGGACGCCGCCGTGGCCACCAACGCCGATGCGGTGCACCCGGGTTACGGCTTCCTGAGCGAGAACGCCGATTTCGCGCAGGCCGTGATCGACGCCGGCCTCACCTGGGTCGGTCCGCCGCCTTCGGCCATCCGCGCGCTGGGCAGCAAGTCCGCCGCCAAGGCGCTGGCCGTGGCGCAGGGCGTGCCCTGCCTGCCCGGCTACTTTGGTGACGACCAGAACGAGGCCACTTTCGAGACCGAGGCACAGCGCGTCGGCTTCCCGCTCATGGTGAAGGCCGTGGCCGGCGGCGGCGGCCGTGGCATGCGCCTGGTACACGAGGCCGCACAACTGCTGCCCGCGCTGCGCAGCGCGCGTTCCGAGGCGCTGGCCGGTTTCGCCAATGGCGACCTGCTGATCGAACGCGCCTTGCTGCGCCCGCGCCACGTGGAGGTGCAGGTGTTCGCCGACGCGCACGGCCACTGCGTGCACCTGGGCGAGCGCGACTGTTCGGTGCAGCGCCGCCACCAGAAGATTGTGGAAGAAACGCCGAGCCCGGCCGTGTCGCCCGAACTGCGCGAACAGCTGGGCCGCTGCGCCGTGGCGCTCGCGCAGGCCGCGGGTTATGTGGGCGCGGGCACGGTGGAATTTCTGCTGGAAGGGCAAGAGTTTTTCTTGATGGAGATGAACACCCGCCTGCAGGTGGAACACCCCGTCACCGAAGCCATCACCGGTCTCGACCTGGTGGAATGGCAATTGCGCGTGGCGCGCGGCGAACCCTTGCCGCTGGCGCAGGAACAGATCCGCTTCCATGGTCACGCCATCGAGGTGCGCCTGTGCGCCGAGGACGAGCACTACACCCCGCACACCGGCCGCGTGCGCCACTTCGCCGAACCGCCGCGCGAAGCCGGCCTGCGTTTTGACCACGCACTGGAAACCGGCAGCGAAATCACGCCGCACTACGACGCCATGCTCGGCAAGCTCATCGTGCACGCGGCCACGCGCCGCGAAGCGATCGACCGCCTGGCCCACGCGCTGGACCAGACGCAACTGCTCGGCCTGCCCACGAACCGCGCTTTCCTTGCCGCCTGCCTGCGCCACCCCGTGTTCCACGAAGGCGGCGCGCTCATTCCCTTTCTGGCCGAAGAAGGCGACACCGTGCGCGCCATGCTGGTGCCGCCGCCCGACGCGGTGCTGGCCGCCGTGCTCGCCGCCACCTACGGCGCGCAGCCGCCCGCCGCCGCACTGCCGTGCCCTTTCGCCCGCCCGCTGCGCTGGCAACACGGCGAACAGGTGCTGGACCTTGCGCTGCACGAACAAGGACAGGGGGCCCTGCGCCTGACCGTGGGCGAACGCAGCGCGCAGGCGCAGGTGGCCCAAGGGCGCGTGGTCATCGACGGCGTCACCTGGCCCGTGGTGGCCGTGCCGCTGGGCGCTGGCCGCTGGCAGGCGCAGGCCGGCGCGCACACCATCGAACTGGCCGACCTGAGCCACGCGCCGCGCGAGCGCGCCGGCGGTGCGTCTGCCGCGCGCGAACTGCGTGCACCCTTCAACGGCAAGCTGGTGGCGGTGCACGCGTCGCCAGGTTCGAGCGTTGCCAAGGGCGAACCGCTGCTCGTCATCGAATCCATGAAGCTCGAACACACGCTCGCCGCGCCGCGCGATGTGACGGTGGAGGCCGTGTCGGTGGCCACAGGCCAGCAGGTCGCACCGGGGCAGCTTCTCATCACCTTCGCCGCCGCATGAACACGCCCGCCGACACCTTCAGCGCCGAAGACCGCGCCGCGCTCGTCGACACCGTGCGGCGCTTCGCCACGCAGGCCATTGCGCCCAACGTGCCCGCCTGGGAAGAAGCCGGCGAACTGCCGCGCTCGCTGCACCGCGAAGCCGCCGACATCGGGCTGCTCGGCCTCGGTTACCCCGAACACCTTGGCGGCACGCCCGCGCCCTGGGGCGCGCGCAACGCCATGTCGCGCACGCTCGCGCGCTATGGCGGCAGCGGTGGCGTGATGGCCAGCCTGTTCACCCACAACATCGGCCTGCCGCCCGTGCTCGCGCACGGCACGCCCGAACTGCAGGAAGAGGTGATACCGCCCGTGCTGCGCGGCGAGAAGATCGTCGCGCTCGGCATCACCGAACCCGGCGGCGGCTCCGACGTGGCGGCGCTGCGCACCACCGCGCGGCTCGATGGTGGCGACTACGTCATCAACGGCGAGAAGGTCTTCATCACCTCCGGCATGCGCTGCGACTGGATCACCCTCGCGGTGCGGACAGACCCGGATGCGAAGGGTGCCAACGGCATCTCCATGATCGTGCTGCCTTGCGACACGCCGGGCCTGTCGCGCAGCGCCCTGCAGAAGATGGGCTGGCACTGTTCAGACACCGCGCACCTGCGCTTTGACGGCGTGCGCGTGCCCGCGCGCTACCGCCTTGGGGCCGAAGGCGCGGGCTTTCGCATGATCATGGGCAACTTCAACGGCGAACGCCTGGCCATGTCCGCCATGTCACTCGGCTTCGCCGAAGCCTGCTACGACGAAGCCCTGGCCTGGGCCCGGCAACGCAGCACCTTCGGCTCGCCCCTCATCGAACGCCAGGTGATCCGCCACAAGCTCATGGACATGCAGATGCACATCCAGTCCACCCAGGCCTGGCTGATCAACGCCGGTGAACGCGCCGATGCCGGCGACCAGGGCCCGGACTGGGTCGCGAACGTCTGCCTGCTCAAGAACCACGCCACCCAGGCCATGCAGTTCTGCGCCGACGCCGCCGTGCAGATCCTCGGCGGCATGGGCTACATGCGCGGCACCGTGAGCGAACGCGCCTACCGCGAAGTGAAGGTGATGATGATCGGCGGCGGCGCCGAGGAAATCATGAAGGAACTCGCCGCACGACAATGGGGACTATGAGCAAAAACACCACCGCCACCACCGCCGCGCCGGTCGCGTTCGAACCCGAATTCATCGCGCTGCTCAAAGACCTGTTCGAGGAAAAGATCGTCTTCAACCGCGTGCTCGGCATGAAACTCCAGGACATCACGCCCGAACGCGTCACCGCCCGCATCGACATGAAGCCCGACCTCATCGGCCACTACCAGCACGGCCGCGTGCACGGCGGCGTGGTCAGCGCCGCACTCGACGCCATGGGCGGCCTCGCCTGCATCGCCGCCAACGGCGCCCGCCACATGAACGAAGAACCCCTGCAGCGCCTGCAACGCTTCGCCAAGCTCGGCACCATTGACCTTCGCATCGACTACCTGCGACCCTGCGTCGGCGAGTACTTCAACCTGAGCGCCGAAGTGCTGCGGCTGGGCTCACGCGTGGCGAACACGCGCATGGCGTTCGAGGGGGCGGATGGGAAGCTGCTTTGTGTGGGGGCTGGGGCTTACATCGTGAGTTGATGATGAGGGTCATATCACGCGATCTCAACTAAGAGAGGCATATGTTTTTTGGAGAAATCGAGGCGTTTGCTTCTCTTTTAGACCGGGTGAAGGCCATGTTCGTCAAAGGCCGCGCGGATAGTCACGAGCCTGTCGCGGTGCGATTTGTAAGGGTTTTTGAGTCTCACGGAGTACATAGAACGCAGATACCCAGGTTCTTCGGATGCGGGATTACGTTGAAGGGGGTGGAAAACTTCGATCTACTGACGGATCAGTTAACCGAGGACGCATTAAAAAAAGTTTGTGCGCTGTTCTGCGTGAATCGAGAGTGGCTTGATGGTGCGAGCTCGCAGGTGCACCCTGTACATAGTTTTTACAAGCACCCTAAAGAGTACGTGGAGTTCGTAGAGAAGCTGATTCGGGAGTGGACAGATCTCGCTACCGCGACTATCGATGGAGTGGTGCTCGCCCCCTCCACCACTACACGTAGTGAAAATGGGTTGGTGATTCTTCAGCAGCCTGTGGGGACGGTGGAAGAGCGACCTATATACAAATTTCACTTGATCGAGTGTGAGGCTTTTAGCTACTGGAAGACGCGTGGCTATCTCGCGGCTCTGTGCGCGGCTTCCTGGGCTCGAGGCGTGTATTTGGTCGGTAGGACTATAGAACCGGAAAGAATTAGCCGTCTGGCCAGCGGCGAAGAGTTGCTTGGTTGGAGTGGTGAAGGTATTCACTGCCTTCAGGGGGCCCCAAATTGGTACCCAGAGGATCTAGCGCTCAATCCGAATGACTATCTTCTACATGTGGATCCAGAGCGCGAAAATTTTGGATTGCTTGCAGCACTGCAGCTTTGGCTTGACCTACAAGTCCAAGGTGAAATGAGAACAAATTTTGAAACGGGTAAAGAGCGTGATGCTTTCATCGCTGCTCTTAAAGCGTTGCAATGCTAGAACCCGCCTTTGTGAGCGCCGCGACCGGCTCACTCGGTTCGTGATTTCCTTCATGCACAGCCAATTCCTTGCTGGAAAATGTGTGGGCTGCTAGAAGAAATTGCATAGAGCTAAAGTACCCTGGGGGGTATCCAATCTGTGATTGGACCTACCTCAGGAGAAGTCATGTCCAAGGCCTTTTGGGTAAACCAAGGCGGTACATATCAGGATGAGCGTGCTGCGGGACTGCTTTGGGCTCCCGAGCGAACAGAGAAGGGTTCTAAGCTCGTCCATTGGGAGTCGATGAACGACGTTCGACCCGGAGACGTCATCTTCACCTACGCAAACTCCCATTTGCGTGGGTTTGCCACAGCCTCCACCAGCTCAGTATCGATGCCACGGCCGTACGAATCCGGCAGCGAGTACTCGACCTCCCAAGGAGGACGGGCCGTTTTCTGTTCTTACCATGAGCTACAGAAGCCAATCCCCCTCTCTCACTTGATCAATGATGTAGTGCTCAAAGTAGAACTGCAGTCGGGGCCAAACGCAGTTCTTGATGTGAGGGGAAAGGTTGCGCAGAAATATCTATGCGAGGTGTCGGAGAGGTCTGCAGTATTGCTTGGTGAGATCGTGGGTTTCAAAGAGCTGATATCAGCTTCTTCAGAAGAGGTGATTGCCCCCACGACGGTACTGCGCTTGATGGATGCCCGCTTGGGACAAGGGAAATTTCGCGATGACTTGATCCATTGCTTCGATGGAGCTTGCGCGGTGACTGGGCTCGCCATTCCCTCTCTCCTGAGGGCTTCGCATATCAAAGCGTGGACGGTTTCTAACAATCGTGAGAGGCTTGACCCTGAAAACGGCGTTTTGCTGGCGGCCGGGGTCGATGC
>JAESFZ010000514.1_pt1 | contig 12539 bp, 9 predicted proteins | sample 9269561 | NCBI WGS metagenome assembly JAESFZ01 (sample SAMN14515552, study PRJNA621657) | algae metagenome | isolation source: Tildeniella nuda ZEHNDER 1965/U140 and co-occurring heterotrophs from wet... | place: Switzerland: Stansstaad, Zurih | collected 1965-01-01
CAGCACACAGGATGTTGCTGGCTTCATCGTCGCGCCCATGGCGAGCCATCTCGGCGAGCGCCATGCCGCCTGGCGCTCGCTCCAACAGCAGCGCCGGGCCCTCGTGGGCCAGCACCCTGGCCGCACCGTCGCCCTGCCACCAGGCCATCAATGCCGCGCCGGCCCGCTCCTCCTGTTGGGTGGACAGCTTCAACATGGCGGGCGTCCCGTGGAACAGCACGGGCAGGAGCTGCCCGCTGTTCGTGACGACAGGTGCACCATCGGGCACCAGGCCCCAGCGATGGACGTACTCGGCCCTCATCCCGACACCTTAGCGCATGCCCCCTGTCACCTGCATTGCTCGTCAAACGTGCTCGTCATGGTGGACACCACTTCGGGGCGGATGCCGAGCCAGGTCTCGACCTTCATGTTCGTGGCCTTGGCTTCGCATTGGAGCCGCGCCTGTTCGGGCGGTTTTGCCGGCATCAGCTTGATCAAACCCGACAGGGCATCGCAATACTGTTTGAAGTTCTTCACGCGCAATGCGTTGTCTCTCTGGGTGCGGAGCTTGTCGTACTCGGCACACTGCGAATCGGGTGCCGCGGTGGACACCGCGGCGAGCAAGGACAGGGTCAGGCCAAGAAGGAGTTTGCGCATGGGAACGGGTCCGGGGCGGGACGTGGTTGGATCGGAAGGGGCGGGGGTCAACAGACGATCGCGAGTATTCATCGCGACCCTGCCTGGCGTGAAGTGACCCCGGTCACATGGCGGCGGGTGAGAACGGCAGATCAGCGCGCCAGCGCGTCCAGCAGCTGTTGCGCTTGCACAGGTTTGTGCAGGAAGGGCACACCGCTGGTTCGGATGTCGGTGATGCGTTGCGGCGCGGTCTCGCCGGTCACCAGCAAGGTGCGCAGGTGGGGTGAGGTGTTGCGCAGGACCAGGAGGTAGTCCAGGCCGTTGCGTTCTCCCGGGAGCCGGAAGTCGGAAACGACGGCGTCGATCGGGTGTCGCTGCAGCAGGTGCTGCGCCTGCGCCAGATCGCTGGCGGGATACACCGTACAACCGCGCGCGGAGAGCACCAATGCCATGGCCTCGCGGCTGGCCGGCTCGTCGTCAATGACGAGCACATGGCGCGGCAGGCTGTTCGCGGCGTGAACCGGGGGAACAAGGCCAGCGTCTGCAGGGCTTGCCGGATGGAGCCTGCGCCCGTCGGCTTGTTTCACCCACACCCGAAAGCGTGTGCCTCGCGACGGCATCGATGAGAGCGCCATGGGATGTTCCAGCAGGCTCGAGAGCCGTTTGACGATGGACAGGCCGATGCCCAGACCGGATGCGCGGTCGCGTTGTGGATTGGCCAGCTGGTAGAACTCGTCGAACACCCGTTGTTGATGTTCTGTCGCGATGCCGATGCCGGTGTCGACCACCTCGAAGCGGGCCCAGCCGGCCCGTCCCGCGGGGACCCCCGCCCTTGCCGCGACGAGCACACCACCGGTGCGCGTGTATTTGATGGCGTTGTCGATCAGATTGCCGAGCAGGCGCGTGAGCAGCTGCACGTCGCTTACGACGACCAGATCACCCGGCGCCCGGAACCGAAGCTGCAGGTCGCGCTCCTGGGCGCTGCCGGAGAACATGTGGTGCAGCGACAGGAACAGCTCGTGCACGCGCACGGGCTCCAGCGCGGGTTGCACGGCGCCCGCATCCAGCCGGGAGATGTCGAGCATGGTGTCGAGCGACTGGTTCAGCATGCGCACCGAGTGGCTCAACTGGCTGATGGTCTGCGTGCTTTCCGGGTCGAACCGCGAGCGCTCAAGGACCGATGTGAACAGCGAGATGGCGTGGAGTGGTTGGCGCAGGTCGTGGCTGGCCGATGCGAGGAACCGGCTTTTCTCCCGGTTGGCGTTCTCGACCAGTTCCACCTGTTGCGCCAGCCGGCGCGCGAGGTCTTCCTTCTCGAAGCGCACGGTCAGCGACTGTTCGAGCAGATCGGCCTGCTGGAATGTCCACTTGAGCGTCATCACCAGAAAGAGCGCCATGCAGCCGGCCAGCACCCAGCCGACCAGCCCGCCGTGCCAGAGGCAGTTGGACACCAGCCCGACGGCCGCCGGAATGCTGAACGCGGCGATGGTCTGGCGGTGGGTGGACACGATGGCGGACCCGAGGGAGATCGCGCCCATGATGAACACCGCCATCAGGATCAGGAGTTCGACACTCTGGTGCGCACTGAGCAGCCAGGGCGCGGATCCCCACAGGGTGCCGAGCAGGAAGATGTCACGGATGCGCCCCCGCAGGATGGCGGGAAGCTCGTCGTCCCGCATCGGGCCGTGGGCTTCCAGTTTTCTGCGCTGCACGTAGCTGCTGAAGATGGCGATGTAGAAAAGGGCCAGCCAGACCAGCGGCCAGCCGGTGGAGCCGTTCAGATGGAACAGGATCGCCAGTGGCGTTGCGAACGGAATGGGGGAGAGGATGCGCACCGGCCCGGTCTTCTGCAGCAGGAGCTCCAGCTGGATGCGCTGCACGGCCAGTGGCGCCGTGGTGTCGGCCTTCAACGCCATGCTGATGTTCTTCAACAGCATCCTGCTCATGGTCCCGTCAGGAGAACAGGCGGATCAGCTCGGCACGCGAGCGAACGTTGAAGTCGAGAAAGATCGTCGACACGCAGTTCTTCACCGAGCCCAGCGCCAGCCCGGTTTCGCGCGCGATCGCCTGGTTGTCCCGGCCGTCCAGCAGCAGCTCCAGGATCTGGATCTGGCGGCTGGTCAGCCGGATGCCCGGCCTGAGGTGCCTGCTGCGCGCCAGGGCGCCCTGCGCGTCGGGTGGTGGGGCCGTTGGCGTGGCAGCGTCCCCTGCTGTTGTGGCGACCTTTTCGATGGCGTCGAGCAGCCCCGTCAGGTTGCCGGTGTCACCCGTCTTGCAGAAGTAGCCCAGTGCGCCCTGGGCCAGCGCTTCCTCGCGCACGCGGGCATCGTTGGTGCCCGACACCACGAGGATCGGCAGTTGCGGATAGAGCCGCCGCACGAGCTGGAGCCCGGCCAGGCCGCGGGTGTCGCCCAGGTTCAGGTCGAGCAACAGCAGGAAGACATCCGCGGCGCGCTGTTTCAGGAACAGCAGGGCCTCTTCCAGGTTGGGCGCTTCCGCCACGTGGAAGCGATCGGGAAACTGCTGAACGATCACCTGGCGCAAGCCCACCCTCACCAGCTCGTGGTCGTCCACGGCCAGAATCGTCCGGGGCGGCTGCTGCGCGGGCGTCACGCCAGTGCCCGCTCGATGAAGTGCTTCTTCACCCGCGTCCTGGGCACGGGTTCCTCGAGATGGCTGAACCAGGCCCGCACGTCCTCGTCCAGCCCGATGCCGTGCATGTAGTTGTAGATGGCCTTGCGCAGGCCGATGCCCAGTGCGTCGTGGTCCACCCCGGTGGGGTCGATGAAGCCGATGTCGTTCTTGGCAAAGGTCACTTCCGGCAGCGGCACGAGTTCGATGCCGTAGGCGGTCGGGTCGAGGCCCACGGGTGAATGCACGGTGCACGAGAAGCGGTGGAAGAAGCCGCTCTGGATGCAGCCGTTCTCGAACAGCTGGCGCACGTACTCGAGCGAGTCCACGGTGTCCTGCACGGTCTGGGTGGGAAAGCCGTACATGAGGTACGCGTGCACGAGGATGCCGGCGTCTGAAAAGCCCTTGGTGACGCGCGCCACCTGTTCAACGGACACGCCTTTCTTCATCAGCGTCAGCAGGCGGTCGCTCGCCACCTCGAGGCCGCCGCTCATGGCAATGCAGCCGCTGTCGGCCAGCAGCTGGCACAGCTCGGGGGTGAAGGTTTTTTCGAAGCGGATGTTGCCCCACCAGGACACGGGCAGCTGCCGGCGCTGCAACTCTTCGGCCAGCGCCTTGAGGGCTTTGGGCGGTGCGGCCTCGTCCACGAAGTGGAAGCCGGTCTGGCCGGTTTCATTGACGATGGCTTCCATGCGGTCGGCCAGCGTGGAGGCGGACGCGGTTTCGTAGCGGCTGATGTAGTCCAGGCTCACGTCGCAGAAGCTGCACTTCTTCCAGTAACAGCCGTGCGCCACGGTGAGCTTGTTCCAGCGCCCGTCGCTCCAGAGGCGGTGCATGGGGTTGAGCATGTCGAGCAGGCTCAGGTAGCGGTCGAGCGGCAGGCCGTCCCAGGTGGGCGTGCCGATGTCGTCGAAGGCCACGTCGGGTTCGACGAAGTTGATGTACTTCACCGTGGGCGGGCCGCCATCGGTGGCTTCACGCACGAAGGTACGCACCAGACGCTGCTTCGAGCGCTTGCGCTGCAGGAAGTCGAGCAGCGAGAGCAGCGGGCGTTCACCGGCGTCGAGCGTTACGTAGTCGACGAAGTCGAACAGGCGGGGTTCGGCGAGTTCTCGCAGCTCGGTGTTGACGAAGCCGCCACCCAGCGCGATGGTGATGTGCGGGTTCTGCACCTTGATAGTCTGTGCGATGCGCAGGGCCGCGTAGAGCGCGCCGGGGAAGGGCACGGAGAGCAGCACCACGTCGGGCTTGTGCTGGGCCAGGGTGGCGAGGGTGAGGGTGTGCAGCACCTCGTCCACCAGTGTCGGTGGTGCGGCGAGCGCGGCGGCCATGGGGTCGAAGCTGGGCTGGCTGCTGGCGAGGGATTCGGCATATCGCACGAAGGCGAAGCGCTCGTCCACGGCGTCGCGCAACACGTCGGCCAGGTCGTTCAGGTACAGGGTGGCGATGTGGCGGGCCTTGTCCTGCACGCCGAGGGCGCCGAAGGCCCAGGCCAGCGGGTCGTCGCCTTCTTCGCCGAAGTTGGGGTCCACGTAGGCTTCCAGTGCCTGGAAGCGCGGGCCTTCGGGCAGCAGTTCGCGCGCGGCGATGCGGTGGGCGAGGGTGGAGTCGCGCCCTTGCAGGAAGGCGATGACGGGGCCGATGGTGACGCGGTAGCGCGCGAACTGGGCCAGGAAGGCGTGCACGCTGGCGCTGCGTTCGGCCTCGGGCTGCGCGAGGGCACGGCCGCGCACGGCTTCGAGGCCAGCGGGCGTGAAGAGCTTGAGCACCAGCGCCAGGGCGAGGTCGGCCTGCGTGGCGTCGAACCCGCGCGAGCGCAGGAAGCCCGTGATGTAGGCGGTGGAGGGGTAGGGCGTGTTGAGCTGCGTCATCGGGGGGATGAGGCTCAGCACGCGCAGGGCGGGCGTGTTCATGGCGCGTGGGTTGGGAGCAGGGGTGATCTTACGGCGTCGGGCCTGCGCTAGCATGCGCCCCACGATGGAGGGAACGGGCATGGCCCAGTACAGAGACAGAACCTGCACCCGGCGCATGGGTTGGAAGCGGTGGGGCGCCGTGGCGGCGCTGCTGGCCACGGGTGCCCTGCACGCGCAGGGTCTGCCGCCCGAGGTTCTGGCCAGCGTGGGTGGGCGTTACGCGGTGGATTGCGCCCGGCCCGAGGCGCCCCACGTGGACGTGGGGCGTCGCCAGTTGCTGCTGGTTGAAGAAGAAGGCAAGCGCGTGTCGGCGCGGGATCTGGCCGTAGAACCGAGTTATTTTGGCCAACAGCCGCCGCCAGAGCTGCGCGTGGTGCTGTCGGGGCAGGTGCGCGAGCACCACCTGCTGATGGCCTGGGTGAATGTGGACAACAACGGGCAGTACCTGCTGTTGCGCGGGAACCCGCAGGTGATGGCGAACCTGGGGGCGCTCGGCGCGGCGCAGTTCCGCCATTGCGATCCCGACCTGAACCAGCGGGCGGTGGCGTCGCTGCAGGCAGCCCGGCAGGTGGAGGCCGAGACCGGCGCCACGGTCGCACCCGGCGCTGCCCGCACGCCGTCAGAGCTGATCCGGGACCCGGTGTTCAAACCCGTCTATCTGATGGCGCTGGGGCAGATGGCCCGCACCCCATGGCTCGGCGAGATGGGCGGCCTGGGCGCCGATCTCGCGCAGCGGCGCATCGACGGGGTGACCTACACCGTGGCGGCGTTCTGCAAGCGTGGCGACTGCCGCCGGAACAGCGCGGTGCTGTTGTACGACCCCGTGCAACGTGTGGTGCACGGCATGGCCCACCGGGACGGGAAGTTTCACGCGTTCGGCCCGGTGTCCACGCCCATGATGGAGCACCTGTTCGCGCTCTGGCACAGCCAGTGGCGCTAGACGGGCAACCAGGCCGCCGCGTTCAGTCTTCCGCGAATTCGCTCAGCGGCACGCAACTGCAGAACAGGTTGCGGTCGCCGTAGACGTTGTCCACACGGCCCACGGGCGGCCAGTATTTGGCGTGGGCCCGGGTGGAAGCGCTGGCCGCGCCCACGTCGCGCGCGTAGGGGTGCGGCCAGTCGGCCTTCATCAGGCTGTCGGCGGTGTGTGGCGCGTTCTTCAGCGGGTTGTCGTCCTGCGGCCAGTGGCCGTTCTCCACCTGGCGGATCTCCTCGCGGATGGCGATCATCGCGTCGATGAAGCGGTCCAGCTCTTCCAGCGTTTCGCTTTCGGTCGGCTCCACCATGAGGGTGTTGGCCACCGGGAACGACAGCGTGGGGGCGTGGAAGCCGTAGTCCATCAGGCGCTTGGCAACGTCCTCGGCCATGACGCCGCTGGTTTCCTTGAAATGGCGCAGGTCCAGGATGCATTCATGCGCCACATGCCCGTTGGCGCTGGCGTACAGCGTGGGGTAGTGCGGCGCGAGGCGCTTGCTGATGTAGTTGGCCGCGAGGATGGCGGCTTCGGTGGCGTGCTTGAGGCCATCCGCGCCCATCATGCGGATGTACATCCAGCTGATGGGCAGCACGGCGGCGTTGCCCAGGGGGGCCGCGCTGATGGCACCGACGCCGTTGACCGGCAGGCCACCTGTCGCGTGGCCAGGCAGGAAGGGCACGAGGTCCTGCACCACGCACACCGGGCCCACGCCCGGGCCGCCACCGCCATGGGGAATGCAGAAGGTCTTGTGCAGGTTGAGGTGGCTCACATCGCCGCCGAACTCGCCGGGCGCGGCCACGCCCACCAGGGCGTTCATGTTGGCGCCGTCCACGTAAACGCGCCCACCGTGCTGGTGCACCAGCGCGCAGAGGTCTTTCACGTGCGTCTCGAACACGCCGTGCGTGCTCGGGTAGGTGATCATCACCGCCGCCAGGTTCGCGCTGTGCTGCTCGCATTTCGCCTTGAGGTCGGCCATGTCGACGTTGCCGTTCTCGTCGCATTTGGTGACGACGACCTGCATGCCCACCATCTGCGCGCTGGCCGGGTTGGTGCCGTGCGCGCTGCTGGGAATCAGGCAGATGTTGCGGTGGCTTTCACCGCGCGAGGCGTGATAGGCCTGGATGACAAGCAGGCCGGCGTATTCGCCCTGCGAGCCCGCATTGGGCTGCAGGCTGATGCCGGCGTAGCCCGTGGCCTGGCAGAGCCAGGCGCGCAGCTGTTCGTCCAGCAGCTGGTAGCCCTCGAGCTGGTCGGCCGGGGCGAAGGGGTGCACGTTCGCGAACTCGGGCCAGGTGATCGGAATCATCTCGCTCGTGGCGTTGAGCTTCATGGTGCATGAGCCCAGCGGGATCATGCTGCGGTCCAGCGCGAGGTCCCTGTCGGACAGGGCGCGGATGTAGCGCAGCATGCCGGTTTCGCTGTGGTGGCTGTTGAACACCGGGTGCGTGAGGAATTCGCTGGTGCGGCGCAGTTCGGCGGGAATGCGCGGCTCCACGCCTTTCTCGAAAGCCTCGAAGCCGGGCAGGCCGGCGCCATCTTTCGCGAACACCTTCAGGAGCCGGCCAATGTCATCGCGCGTGGTGGTTTCGTCCAGCGCGATGCCGACGTACTGGCCCCAGGACAGGCGCAGGTTCATGCCGGCTTCACGCGCGCGCTGCACCCAGGCCTGTGCCTGCGCGGCATCGGGCGCCTTCAGTGTCACGGTGTCGAAGATGGCGTCGGCGGTGAGCTGGCAGCCGAGCTGCTCCAGGCCCTGCGCCAGGATGGCGGTGTAGGCCGCCACGCGCTGCGCGATGCGCTTCAAACCCTGCGGGCCGTGGTAAACGGCGTACATGCTTGCCACCACGGCGGGCAGCACCTGCGCGGTGCAGATATTGCTGGTGGCTTTCTCGCGGCGGATGTGCTGTTCGCGCGTCTGCAGTGCGAGGCGGTAGGCGGGTTTGCCGTGCGTGTCCACGCTCACGCCCACCAGCCGCCCGGGCAGCGAGCGCTTGAATTCGTCGCGGCAGGCCATGAAGGCAGCGTGCGGTCCACCGGCGCCCATCGGCATGCCGAAGCGCTGCGTGCTGCCGACGACGATGTCGGCGCCCCATTCGCCCGGCGGCGTGATGAGCGTGAGCGCGAGCAGGTCGGCCGCGGCGATGAAGGCCGCGCCCTTGGCGTGAACTTTCTGCACGTCGGCGCCTAGGTCTTCAATGCGACCGCTGGTGCTGGGGTACTGCGCCAGCACGGCGAAGTAGTCGTCCTGCGCGAGCGCGGCGTCCCATTCGGCGGCCGAGTTGGCCACCTTCACCACGAAGCCCAGCGGCTTCGCGCGCGTCTGCACTACCTCGATGGTCTGGGGATGGCAGTCGCCACCCACCACGATGGCGTTGCCCTTGCTCTTGACGGAACGTTTGGCCAGCGTCATGGCCTCGGCGGCGGCGGTGGCCTCGTCGAGCATCGAGGCGTTGGCAATGGCCATGCCGGTGAGGTCGGTCACCATGGTCTGGAAGTTGACCAGCGCCTCCATGCGGCCCTGCGAGATCTCGGCCTGGTACGGCGTGTAAGCGGTGTACCAGGCGGGGTTTTCGAGGATGTTGCGCAGGATGACGCCAGGCGTGAGCGTGCCGTGGTAACCCTGCCCGATGAAGCTTTTCAGCACCTGGTTCTTCTGTGCCAGCGCCTTGAGTTCGGCCAGTGCGGCCGCCTCGGTGACCGCCGGTGGCAGCTGCATGCCCTGGCTGCGCGCGATGCTTCGCGGCACGATGCCGTCGATCAGTGCGCGGCGCGAGGCCTCACCGATGACCGAGAGCATGTGGGTTTCGTCGGCCTCGCCAATGCCGATATGGCGCGCCACGAATTCGGAAGGGTTCTCGAGTTCACCGAGGGGTTTGACGGAGGGCATCAGCATGGCGGGCCTCAAAAGATGCAGAAAGAACGAAGGGCTTTTGAACCAGAGGTGCCGCGGAACCGGCTCTGCCGGGCCGCAGGCACCGCCCCCTTGAGGGGGACGCGCGAAGCGCGGCGGGGGTGTTTCTTATTGACTGGCGAAGGCGTTGTAGGCGGTCTCGTCCAGCAGGGCGTCGATCTGCGAAGCGTCGGACAGCTTGACCTTGAAGAACCAGCCGGAGCCCAGCGGATCGCTGTTGGCCAGCGAGGGATCGGCGCGCAGGTTCTCGTTGACCTCGACGATGTCGCCGCTGATGGGCATGTACACGTCGGCGGCTGCCTTCACCGATTCGACCACACCGGCCACGTCTTTCTGCACAAACGTCTTGCCGACCTCGGGCAGGTCAACGAACACGACGTCGCCCAGCGCGTCCTGCGCGTGCACGGTGATGCCGACGGTGGCGATGTCGCCGTCAACGGTGAGCCATTCGTGGTCTTCGGTGTACTTGGTGATGGACATGCAGGAACTCCTGAAGGTTGGGATGAAACGGAACGGATGGAAGGCTCAACCGCGGAAATAGCGGTTGGGCACGAAGGGCATGGCGCTGACCACCATGGGCACGGGCTTGCCGCGCACCACGGCCACCACGGGCGTGCCGATGGCAGCGTGTGCGGGCGCGACGTAACCGATGGCGATGGGCTGGTTGACGCTGGGGCTGATGAGGCCGCTGGTGGTCTGGCCGATCACCTCACCGCCGGGGCTTTGCAGCTCGACGTGCTCGCGCACTGGTACCCGTTCCTGCGCGAGCAGGCCCACGCGCTTGCGGGTGAGGGGTTCGGTGCCGTCCAGCTGGGCCAGCACGCGCGCCGCACCCGGGAAACCGCCCGCGCGCGCGCCACCGGTGCGGCGAACCCTCTGGATGGCCCAGTTGAGCGCGGCTTCCACCGGGGTGGTGGTGGTGTCAATGTCGTTGCCATAGAGGCACATGCCGGCTTCCAGGCGCAGCGAGTTGCGCGCGCCCAGGCCGATGGGCTTGACCTCGGGCTGCGCCAGCAGCGCGCGCACGAAGAGCTCGACGCGTTGACCGGGCACGGAGATTTCGAAGCCGTCCTCGCCGGTGTAGCCGCTGCGGGTGATGTACAGGTCGGCGCCCTGCCAGTTGAAGGTCGAGCCGGTCATGAAGACGAGTTTCTCGACACCGGGCACGAGGCGCTGCAGCGCGGTGGCGGCCTGCGGACCCTGCAGCGCGAACAGCGCCTGGTCGGGCAGGGGAATCACCTCGCAGCGCGAACCGATGCGCGCCTGGATGTGGGCGATGTCACCGGCTTTGCAGGCGCCGTTGACGATGACAAAGATGTCGTGCCCGCGGTTGACGAACATCAGGTCGTCGATGATGCCGCCCTCGTCGTTGAGCAGCAGGCCGTAGCGCTGCTTGCCCACGCCCAGGTCGATCACGTCCACGGGCATCAGGGTTTCGAAAGCGGCGGCGGCGTCGGACCCGACCAGGCGCAGCTGGCCCATGTGCGAAACGTCGAACAGGCCAGCGGCGGCGCGGGTGTGGTTGTGCTCGGCCATGAGGCCAGCGGGGTACTGCACGGGCATGGAATAGCCGGCAAAGGGCACCATGCGCGCGCCCAGCTCCACGTGGAGGGCGTGCAGGGGAACTTGAAGGGTCGGGGCAACGTCTGCAGGCACTGGAGGCTTTCAGGCAAGGGGGCAGGCCCTGTGAGGGCGGGACACGGTTCATCCGTGCGCTGCCCCACTGTCCGCTTTACCTGAGAGATTCACGCGGGCGATGCCGCGCTTGCTCCTTCGGTGGACCGCCTCGGGGGACGGCCTCTCTCCAGGGGGGTACACCGGCCTTTCGGCCCGTGTTTGCCAGTCCTTTTGCCTGAGCGTTCAGGGCACCCGGTGTGCGGTGCCGCCTGCGCCTTCGGCGGGCCTTTTCCGGAACGGAATCGGCCTCTCTCCTGACCCGGCGAGTGTAGCGCACCGCATCGGGCCGCCTGCTATTTCAGGGTGTTTCCAGGGCCGATTCGGGCAGCAGCCGTGCCAGCCGTTCGGTGATGCCGTCGGCCCGCTCGCTGCCGGCCATGCGCTCCACGTCGGCGACCATGTCGCGGCTCACGGCCAGCATGGCGGGCAGGTCGCGCGCTTCGCGCAGGGCGTCGCGGTAGCGCTGCGCCAGCGCCTTGTCGCGCGGCGCGAACATGCGCTCGCTCAGGTCGAACAGGAACATGCGCGCGCTGGCCATGGAGCGCGGACCGGAAAAGGCGTCCGCCGACACTGTGGGCACCGGGTTGTCCTGCGCCGGGGCGGGCGGTGGCGCCTCTTCAACCAGGTAGCCGCGCGTGAGCAGGCTGGCCACCAGGGCGCGACCCTGGCCTTCGAACAGGGCGAACAGTTCGGCATCGGGTTTGCGGCCATCGGCCATGAGCAGCAGCGCGCGCTCGCGCTGCGCGAGGTGGCGTTGCCCGGGCTGCAGCTCGGCCCGGCCTTTCTCGGTCTTGTTCAGCATGTCGTCCACGACGTCGTTCAAGGAGCCTGCACTGTGGCCAGCCGATGTGACGGTGCGGTGAACAACGGGCATGAAAAAGCCGCCCGGAGGCGGCTGGGTGGCAGAAGGTCGCGAGGCCGTGATTTCGCTCACATGCCCGAGTAGTTCGGACCACCACCGCCTTCGGGCGTGACCCAGACGATGTTCTGTGTCGGGTCCTTGATGTCGCAGGTCTTGCAATGCACACAGTTCTGCGCGTTGATCTGCAGGCGGTCCGTGTTGTCCGGGTTCTTCACGAACTCGTACACACCGGCCGGGCAGTAGCGGGCCTCGGGGCCGGCGTACTTGGCGAGGTTGATCTTCACCGGCACGCTCGCGTCTTTCAGCGTGAGGTGCGAGGGCTGGTGCTCCTCGTGGTTGGTGTTGCTCACGAACACGCTTCCCAGCTTGTCGAAGGTGAGCTTGCCGTCAGGCTTGGGGTAGACGATCTTCTCGCACTCGGCCGCGGGCTTGAGGTAGAGGTGGTCGGCCTTCTCGCGGTGCAGCGACCAGGGTGGTGCCTTGATCCCCAGGCGCGGCAGCAGCCAGTGCTCGATGCCGACCATGAGGCCGCCGACGATGTTGCCGTACTTGAACCAGGACTTGAAGTTGCGCGAGGCCTCGAGCTCTTCCTTCAGCCAACTCTTGTCGAAAGCGGCGGGGTAGGCCTTGAGTTCGTCGTGCTGGCGGCCCGCCTGCACGGCTTCGAACGCGGCTTCGGCGCAGAGCATGCCGCTCTTGATGGCGGCGTGGCTGCCCTTGATGCGCGCGCCATTGAGGTAGCCCGCGTCGCAGCCCACCAGGGCGCCGCCCGGGAAGGTGGTTTGCGGCAGGGCCATGAGGCCGCCGGTGGTGATGGCGCGCGCGCCGTAGCTGATGCGCTTGCCACCTTCAAGGAACTCGCGGATGCGCGGGTGCGTCTTCCAGCGCTGCATTTCCTCGAACGGGCTGAGCCAGGGGTTGCTGTAGTTCAGGCCGGTGACCAGGCCCAGCGTG
>JAESFZ010000515.1_pt1 | contig 12530 bp, 11 predicted proteins | sample 9269561 | NCBI WGS metagenome assembly JAESFZ01 (sample SAMN14515552, study PRJNA621657) | algae metagenome | isolation source: Tildeniella nuda ZEHNDER 1965/U140 and co-occurring heterotrophs from wet... | place: Switzerland: Stansstaad, Zurih | collected 1965-01-01
CGACCGATCAGCTCCAGCAAAGCAAGAGGCAACTGGAGGACACCTTCGAGCAGGCCGCCACCGGCATGGCACACAGCGAGATCGGCGGCGCATGGATACGTGTGAACCAGCGCTACTGCGACATCGTCGGCTACACCCGCGAAGAAATGCAGCGCATGCATTTCCGCGACTTCACCCACCCCGAAGACGTCGAACTGGACATGCGCCAGCTCAAACGCACGCTGGACGGCGAGATCACGCACTACAGCTTCGAGAAGCGCTATATCCACCGGCAGGGTCACGTGGTGTGGGCCTACATCACCATCTCGCTGGTGCGCAAGCCGTCGGGCGATCCCGACTACCTGATCGCTGTGGTGCAGGACGTGAGCGCGCGCAAGGCCACCGAACAGGCCTTGCGCACCAGCGAACACCTGCTGCGCCAGGCGCACGCGATCGCCGGCCTTGCCAGCTGGCGCGCAGACATGGCCACCGGGCGCTTCATCACGCTGGCGGGCTCGCACCAGATCCTGGGCCTGCCCTCTGCGAACTTCAGCGGAGAGGACCTGCTCGCCCTCACGCACCCCGACGACCTGCCGCGCGCGCTGGCGCTGTGGAAACGCGCGGTGAAGGGCGATGCCCCGTACCACATCGAGTACCGCCTGCTGTTTGGCGGCAAGGAGCACTGGTTCCTCGTGCAGGCCGAGTTCGAGCGCGATGCGCAAGGCCGTGCTGTGAGTGCGCTCGGCGTCATCCAGGACATCACCCAGCGCAGGCAGGCTGAAATGGAGATCCAGCAGCTCAATGCTTCGCTGGAGCAGCGCATACACCGCCGCACCGAAGCGTTGAAGGCGGCCTACGACGAGCTGGAGAGTTACTCCTATGCCGTCGCGCACGACCTGCGCTCGCCGCTGCGCATCATCAACGGCTTTGCGCAGGCCTTGCACGAAGACCACCCGGGCATGAACGGCGACAGCCTGTCCCACCTGCAGCGCATCACGGCGGCCAGCAAGAAGATGGGCGAGCTGATCGACGGCCTGCTCACGCTCTCGCAGTTCGCGCGCGGCGAGTTGCAGCGCCAGCCGGTCAACATCAGTGCCATCGCCACCCGCCTGCTCGAAGAGTTTGCCGGCGCCGAGCCCCAACGGCAGGTGCGCTGGGATGTCGATCCCCGCCTGCATGTGATGGCCGACCCGGCCCTGGTCGAGGCGCTGATGCAGAACCTGCTGCACAACGCCTGGAAATACACCGCCAACACACCGGAGGCCTTCATCCGTGTGAGCATGACCTGGCACGACGGCCAGCAGCGCTTCAGCGTCAGCGACAACGGTGCCGGCTTCGACATGGCGCGCGCCGCCAAGCTGTTCCAGCCGTTCCAGCGCCTGCACATGCCGCACGAGTTCAGCGGACTGGGCATCGGGCTGGCGACGTCGCTGCGCATCGTGCAGCGCCATGGCGGTGAACTGCAGGCCCGTGCCGAGCCGGGCCGGGGCGCCACTTTCAGCTTCACGCTGACGGCGCGACCCCTAGCCTGAGCACCCCCCGGCTGAAAAGCCACGTGCAGTTCACGCCGCGCCAGCGGCGTTTCGCACCCCGCCCCGGCGTTCCGGTCGCAAGGCGCTGGCGGCCCGGGCCCGCGCCCGGCACATTGGCCCTCCACGCACCCCGATGGAGCCCGCCATGCAACTCACACCCCTCATCGCCGTTCACATGACCGCTGCCATCGCGGCCGTTGCCCTGGGGCCGGTGGCACTCTGGGCACGGCGCGGGCACGCGGCCGGGCAGGCCCAGCGCCCGCGCCTGCACCGCGCTGCCGGTTACGCCTGGGTCACGCTGATGCTGGTGACCGCGATCTCGGCCATCTTCATCCGCGACTTCAAGCTGCCCAACATCGCGGGCTACACGCCAGTGCACCTGCTGGTGCCACTGGTGTTCGGCAGCCTCTTCTTTTCGTTCCGTCTCCTGTGGCGCGGCAACGTGGGCGCCCACCGCAAGGTGATGGTGTGGCTGTACGTCAGCGCCTGCCTGGTGGCCGGCGCCTTCACCCTGCTGCCCAACCGGTACCTGGGCGGGCTGCTCTGGCAACAGTGGCTGGGCGTCGCCTGAATCCACGTCCCTTCAACCTTCTCATCGGAGCTCTCCATGAACACCTCTCTCACCCGGAACGACGACCTCGACCGCCTGGCGCGCCGCCGCGCCGGCGCGCGCATGGGCTGGTACGTGCACGCGCTGGTCTTTCTGGCGGTCAATGCGGTGCTGGCCATGCTCTCCCTCTCCAGCGGCAGGCACTGGGCCATCTACCCCGCGCTCGGCTGGGGCCTGGGGCTGCTGATCCACGGCCTCGTGGTGTGGGTGGTGCTGGGCGGCGGCGGATTGCAGCAGCGCCTGGTCGAGCAGGAGCGTGAGCGCCTCATGCGAGAACACGGCCGGTGAACGCCGCGGTCGGCACGGGCATGCGGGATACTGCGGCCATGTCGCCGCTCAACCCCCACCGCGCTGCCCGGCGCGCCCTTGCGACCATGGCGGTCAACACCGTCATCGCCGTCGCCATCAGCGCTGTCAACCGCGATTCGCTGTGGATCTCGCTGCTCTACGCGCAGTGCATCGGCCTGCTGATCTGGTTGATGATCGACGTCGGTCGACACATGTTGAGTCCGAACGGCTGGCCGGGTGTGCCGCGCATGGCGGCACTGGTGGTGGTGTCGGTGCTGCTGGCCTACTTTTTCGGCAGCGTGATCGCGAGCCTGATGCTCGGCCGTGATGCCTTCACGAGCCTGAGCGAGCACCCACGCGCCACGCTCGGCTTCCTGCTGATGTCGCTGCTGATGGGCGGTTTCGGGGCCTACCATTTCACCGCACGCGCCCTGTTGTCGCGCGCGCAGCTGGCACAGGAAGAGGCACAGCGCCAGGCCAGCGAAGCGCGCCTGAGGCTGCTCGAATCGCAGCTTGAGCCGCACATGCTGTTCAACACGCTGGCCAACCTGCGCGTGCTCATCGGCACCGACCCGCAGCGCGCCACCGCCATGCTGGACCGCCTCAACGATTTCCTGCGCGCCACGCTGGCGGCTTCGCGCACCGAGGCCAGTGCGGGCCAGCACACGCTGGCCGATGAATTCGCCCGGTTGCGGGACTACCTGGAGCTGATGGCGGTGCGCATGGGAGCGCGCCTGCGCTACACGCTCGATCTGCCCGCCGAGCTCGCGGGCCATCCTGTGCCGCCGCTGCTGCTGCAGCCGCTGGTGGAGAACAGCATCCGCCACGGGCTGGAGCCCAGCCTGGAAGGTGGCGCCATCCACATTGCTGCGCGGCACCATGGCGCGCAACTGCAGCTGGAGGTGAGCGACAGCGGCGTGGGTTGCGAACCCTCGCCCACCCCGGGCTTCGGCCTCACGCAGGTGCGCGAGCGCCTGGAGACCGCCTACCCGGGCAAGGCCGGCATGGACTGGCATGCCACACCCGGCGGCGGCACGCGCGCCCTGCTCACCCTCCCACTGACCACGCCATGAACGCCACCGCCCTCATCGCCGAAGACGAACCCCTGCTCGCCCAGGCCCTGCAGGCCGAGCTTGCCCCCGCCTGGCCCGGGTTGCAGGTGGTGGCCACGGTGGGCGATGGCCATGCGGCCGTGGCGCAGTCCCTGAGCCTGCGGCCCGACGTGCTGTTTCTCGACATCCGCATGCCAGGCCAGACCGGCCTGCAAGCCGCCGCCGAACTGGCGGACGAGTGGCCCGCGGGTGCGCCGTTCCCGGCCCTGGTGTTCGTCACGGCCTACGACGCCTATGCCGTCGAAGCCTTCGAGACGCAGGCCGTGGACTACCTTCTCAAGCCCGTGCAGCCCGAGCGGCTGGCGCGCACGGTGCAGCGCGTGCAGCAGGTGCTGCAACAGCGCCAGCCCACCAGCCACGCACCCGACGATGCCACGCTGGCGCGTCTGCGCGCCCTGATCACGGGCGAAGGCGCTTCGCCGGCAACGCCACGCCTGCAGGTGATTTCAGCCAGCGTGGGCACCGGCATCCGCATGGTGCCGATTGCCGAAGTGCTGGTGTTCGAAGCGGCGGACAAATACGTGCGCGTGCTTACCGCGAACAGCGAGGTGCTGATCCGCACGCCGCTCAAGGAACTGTTGCCGCAGCTGGACCCCGCGGTGTTCTGGCAGGTGCACCGGGGCACGGTGGTGCGCGTGGACGCCATCGATAGCGTGCAACGCGACGAAGCCGGCAAGCACAGCCTGCGCCTGCGTGGCCGCCCCGAAGCCTGGCCCGTGAGCCGGCTTTACGCGGGGCAGTTCAAGGCGATGTGACGCCGGCAGGCACGTCGGCGCAAGGTATCAGCGGCGACCGTCGCCGCGGCGGCCGTCCCAACCGTGCCGGTGACCGTGGCGACGGCCTTCCCAGCGCGGCGCCGGCCCCCAGCCAGAGCGGTAGACCGGGCGCGGCGCGTAGTACACAGGCGGCGGGCCGTAGTAGATGGGGCGGGGCGAGTAGTACACCGGCGGCGGTGCGTAGTACACCGGGGGCGGCGCGTAGTACACGGGTGGCGCGTTCGACGCACCCACCACGACACCGGGCGTGTGCACGCCGATCGACCAGTGCACGTCGCTGCGCGCATGGGCCTGGGAGCCCATCGCAGACAACGCCCAGGCGCCCGCGGCGAGGGCAGCAATGGATAGGCCACGGGCCACGGCCGAGGTGCGGCTCCAGGGGGTTTTCAAGGTCTGCGTGTTCATGTGGGGCTCCTGTTGGAGGGTGGTTGCGCACCCTGTGTCCGTATTACAGGGAATTCCGCGTTAACCTGTTCCACATGCTTGGTCAAAGTCGTTGCCAGACGTAACGCCTGCCCCATCTTTACATTGAAATCTCCATGAAAACCCTTAAACCACCGACCGCTCAGGACGTTCTCGACTTCTGGCTGGGCGACGGCCTGGAGCGCGGCTGGTGTTCGGACAAACGCGACGAACTCTGGTTCGGCGGCAACGCCACGATCGACAGCCAGATTCGCGAACGCTTTGGCGCGCTGGTGGAGGAAGCGCTCAACGGCGGGCTGAGCGGCTGGGAAGCGCGCATCGACACGCGGCTGGCGCTTGTGCTGCTGCTCGACCAGTTCACCCGCAACGTGTACCGCGGCCAGGCACGCGCCTTCGCCGGCGACCGGCGTGCGCAACAGCTTTCACTGGACGCGCACGACAGCGGCATGGACGCCGAGTTCGCCACGGTGGGTATGGTGTTCCTCAGCATGCCGCTAATGCACGCGGAAGACGTGGCCCTGCAGGCCGAGAGCGTGCTCCGCTTCCAGCGCCTGCTCGACACCTGCGCACCCGAGCTGCGCGACACCCTCGCGAACAACCTCGATTTCGCACGGCAGCACCGCGACATCGTGGCCCGGTTCGGCCGCTTCCCCTATCGCAACGCCGCGCTCGGGCGCACCAGCACGCCCGACGAGGAAGCCTTCCTGAAAGACGGGCCGCGCTTCGGGCAGTGAGCCCCGTCACAAAAACGACACACCAGAGTCACAACGACGTCACCGGGTGTTTCTACAACCGTGGGTTTCCACCACAACGTAGAGACCACCGATGCGCCCCCTGCTGCCCAGTTCGCCCGCCACCCGTTTGTTCACCGTCACGCTGCTCATGACAGCCGTGCTCGCCGCCTGTGGCGGCGGCAGCGATGCACCGGCCCCCACCCCGACCACCCCCACGCCCGAAGCCACGCCGGTGAGCCTGCGCCTCGAGAAGATCGGCAGCTACAGCACCGGCCAGTACGAGGTGAGCGCGGCGGAGATTCCCGCATATGACGCTGCCAGCCGGCGCCTGTTCGTGGTCAATGCGCAGCTGGGCGCAGTCGACGTGCTCAACCTCAGCAACCCGGCGAGCCCCTCGAAGATCGGCGTGATCGACGCCACCACCTTGCTCGCGGGCGCCTCCATCAACAGCGTGGCCGTGCACAACGGCATCGTGGCCGTGGCCATCCAGGCCGCGGTGAAGACCGACAACGGCCGCATGGCGCTGTACCGCGCCAGCGACCTCACGCTGCTCGGCTCGGTTGCCGTCGGCGCCCTGCCCGACATGCTCACCTTCACGCCCGACGGCAACACTGTGCTGGTGGCCAACGAAGGCGAGCCGAGCGACGACTACCAGACCGACCCCGAAGGCAGCATCAGCATCATCGACGTGCGCAACCCCGCCGCGCCGGTGGAACGCAAGGCCACCTTCACCGCCTTCAATAGCCAGGCCGCCGCGCTGCGCGCCGCCGGCGTGCAGATCTACGGCCCGAACGCCACCGTCGCGCAGGATCTGGAACCCGAGTACATCGCCGTCTCGGCCGATGGCACCACCGCCTGGGTCACCCTGCAAGAGAACAACGCGCTGGCCAAAGTGAATATCGCCACCGCCACCGTGACCGACATTCTGCCGCTGGGCTACAAGGACCACGGCGTGGCCGGCAACGAACTCGACGCATCCGATACCGATGGGCAGACCATCAACATCCGCACCTGGCCCGGCGTGTACGGCATGTACCAGCCCGATGCCATGGCCTCGTACACCGTGGGTGGCCAGACCTACCTGGTCACCGCCAACGAAGGTGACGCACGCGCCTGGGGCGAGGACAACACCGCCTACTGGGCCGGCGACGCCAGCCAGGGCTTCGTGGAGGAGTTCCGCGTCAAGCACCTGATCAACCGCAACGGCTGGTCGGGCCGTGCCAACGACGACCTGCCGCCCCAGCTCAACGCCATGGCCGCCGGTGGCCTGCTCGATCCGGCCGTGTTCGGCTACTGCGGTGCCGTCGCTGGCAACCCCATGGGCTGCCGCGACGACGCCAACCTGGGCCGCCTGAACATCACCTGGACCATGGGCTACCGCACCAACCCCGACGGCTCGCCAATGATGTTCACCGCCGCCGGCGTGCAGGACCCAGCCGGCAACCGCCTTATGTACGACAAGCTCTACAGCTACGGCGGCCGCTCGTTCAGCATCTGGAACGCCAACGGCGGCCTGGTGTGGGACTCGGGCGCAGAGATCGAGAAGTTCATCGCCAGCCCCCAGTGCATGCTGGGCCAGGCCCGCAACATTCCCTGCGCCGACTTCTTCAACTCCGGCCACAACGAAGGCAACGCCAAGGACAGCCGCAGCGACGCCAAGGGCCCGGAACCCGAAGGCATCGCACTGGGCAAGATCGGCAACAAGACCTTCGCCTTCATCGGCCTGGAGCGCATGGGCGGCGTGCTGGTGTACGACATCACCACCCCGACCGCACCGGTTCGCGTGGACTACCTCAACACCCGCGACGAGTGGCTGACCCAGCCGAGCGCGGGGAACCTGGCGACCGTTGGGGACCTCGGCCCTGAAGGCCTGGTGTTCATTCCCGCGGCGCGTTCGCCCAACGGCCGGCCGCTGCTCGTGGTGGGCAACGAAGTGAGCGGCACCACCTCGGTGCTGCAGCTCAACCTCACTTACTGAGCATCAGCGTGACGCCAGCGGCTTCAGCGCCGCTGGCAGCCAGCCGGCGAGGCGGTCATGAATGGCCGCCTCGTTGCGCTGCCACCAGATGCCCAGCGCCACCACGCCCAGGCCGAGCAGGGTGAGCGCGAAGGGGAACAGCAGGCTGTCCTCGAACACACGGTAGGCCAGGTAGCCCAGGTAGCTCGCCACACCGATGGCGCCCAGCACGGTGAACACGCGCCGGCCGATGGCCGCGCCCAGGAACACCAGGAACACGTTGATCAGCGCGTACAGCAGCTTGTTGAGCTCGGAATCGCTGTCGCGCAGGCTCAGGCCGCACCAGAACATGATGGCGCCGAACAGGTAGAGCCAGAAGGCGAAGTCCTGCCGGTCTTCCTCGTTCTCGGCCGTGCGGGTGCGCAGGTCCACCCACACGGCAATGCCGCAGGTGGCCAGGCCGAACACCAGCGACATGTCGCGCGTGAACTGCCAGTCGAAGCCTTCGATCTGCATCAGCATGTGCGTCACGTCCATGCAGAGGTACCAGATGGTCACGGCCACCGGCATCACCATGAACGGCAGCTTGTAGCGGTACAGCAGCACCACGGCAACCACCAGTGTGGCGAACTCCATCGTGAGCCAGCGCCAGTCGATGTAGCGGTGGTAATCGCGGTAACTGTCGTGCGAACCTTCGGGCCACTGGCCGATGCCCGCCTGGAACGCCCACACCGCCAGTGGCACCAGGCACACGGCCAGCGTGGCCAGAATGCCGGCCGGGGTGCGCAGGCCCTTCTGCATCAGGTTGCCGGCCACCAGCAGCGCGCCGGTGAAGTAGCCCACGGCCAGCGCGAACACGCCCCAAGCCCCGAAAAGCTCCCAGCCCAGCGTCATGAACAGCGTCATGGCGCCAATGGCCAGCATGCCGCCGAAGTAATACAGGGTGTTGGTGAAACTGAACACCGGCCCCCGGTCCACCGGCTTTCGATGGCCGGGCATGGGCTGGAAGACGCTCGCCTGGTCTTCCAGCGCCAGTTCGGCGGCGGTGGGCACCGCCGGGGCTGCCGGGGCAGATGCCGCGCCCGCCGCCACCCGCAGCGGGCTGCCCGGCGCGGCCCATGAAGCCCACAGCGTGTGCGCCTCGGCGGGCGGGATCAGGCCGTTTTCCACGGCCACCTCCACGTCGCTCCAGCCAATCTGCACGCGCACGGCCGGCAGGAACACGTCCTCCGCCTGCGTGATCTCCCACCGGGGCGGCTCCTCGGTGGGCATGGTGTCGGGGTTGTCGTTGTTCATCTCGGGCTTCCTCTTCCTCGTCCGGGAGCAGCCACGATACCGGAAACCGCCAGAATGGAACCAAAGTAGCACCCGGCGGAACCGGTGCGCGACGGGCGGGATCAATAGAATGGCGCATGAGCTCCACCCACCCCAGCAACACCCCCGTCACCCCCGCCGCAGAAGGCGAACACAAGGTCAGCAACTTCCTGCGCCAGATCATCGAGAACGATCTGGACAAGGGCACCTACCAGAGCCGCCGCTGGGCCGGCAGCCCCGGCGACGCCGCGCACCACGCCCAGGGCGAGCCCGACCCCGCGAAAATCCGCACCCGCTTTCCGCCCGAGCCCAACGGCTACCTGCACGTGGGCCACGCCAAGAGCATCTGCCTGAACTTCGGCCTGGCGCGCGACTACGGCGGCGTTTGCCACATGCGCTTTGACGACACCAACCCGGAAAAGGAAGACACCGAGTACGTCAACAGCATCATCGATGCCGTGAAGTGGCTCGGCTTCAACTGGGAGGCCAATGGCCAGCAGCACCTGTACCAGGCCAGCGACTACTTCGACTTCATGTACCGCGCCGCCGAGTACCTGGTGCAAGCCGGCCACGCCTACGTGGACGAACAGACCACCGAGCAGATGCGCCTTAACCGGGGCGATTTCGGCAAGCCCGGCGTGGACAGCCCCTTCCGCAGCCGCACACCGGCCGAGAACCTGGCGCGCTTCCGCGAAATGCGCGACGGCCTGCACGAAGACGGCAGCATGGTGCTGCGCGCGAAGATCGACATGGCCAGCCCCAACATCAACCTGCGCGACCCGGCCATCTACCGCATCCGCCGCGCCACGCACCACAACACCGGCGACACCTGGTGCATCTACCCGATGTACACCTACGCGCACCCCATCGAGGACGCGCTGGAACAGATCACCCACAGCTTCTGCACGCTCGAATTCGAAGACCAGCGCCCGTTCTACGACTGGCTGCTGGAACGCCTGAGCGAAGGCGGCCTGCTGAAGACCCCGCCGCCCCGCCAATACGAATTCGCCCGCCTGAACCTCACCTACGTCATCACCAGCAAGCGCAAGCTCGCGCAGCTGGTGTACGACCACAAGGTCGACGGCTGGGACGACCCGCGCATGCCCACCATCGTCGGCCTGCGCCGGCGCGGCTACACGCCCGAAAGCATCCAGCTGTTCGCCGAACGCATCGGCGTGACCAAGAGCGATTCCTGGATTGACTACAGCACGCTCGAAGGCTGCCTGCGCGAAGACCTGGAAAACAAGGCCCACCGCGGCATGGCCGTGCTCGACCCCGTCAAGCTCGTGCTCACCAACTGGGGCGAAGTGTTTGGCTCTGACGGCTACACCGAAGACTGCACCCAGCCCGCCCTGCCCCATTCGGCCATCGCCGAAGGCCAGCCCGAACCCGCACCGCGCGTGTTCAAGATCGGCAAGGACGTGTGGATCGAACGCGAAGACTTCGAGGAAGTGCCCCCCAAGGGCTACAAGCGCCTGTTCCCCGGCAATGTGGTTCGCCTCAAGGGCGGCTATGTCATCGAATGCACTGGCGTGGGCGCGAAAGACGCGAACGGCAAGGTGACCGAAGTGCACGCCAAGGTCATCCCCGGCACCAAGAGCGGCACCCCCGGCGCCGACAGCGTGAAAGCCAAGGCCGCCATCACCTGGGTCAGCGCCGCCGACGGCGTGCAGGCCGAAGTGCGCCTCTACGACCGACTGTTCCTGGACGCACACCCCGACGCCGGCGGCAAGGACTTCATCGAAGCCCTGAACCCCAACAGCCTGAAAGTGGTGACCGCCTATGTGGAGCCGTCACTGGCGGCCGCGAAGCCGGATGAGAAGTTCCAGTTCGAGCGGCACGGGTACTTTGTGGCGGACCGCGTGGATCATGCGGCTGGGAAGCCGGTGTTCAACCGGGTGACGGGGCTGAAGGACTCGTGGGGCAAATGACATGCTCGCCAACCTGACCCCCTTCCTCCTCCACTGGGCCATCACCGCCCTCGCCCTCTGGGTCGCCAGCCACGTCTTCAAGGGCATCCAGTTCAGCAGCACCGCATCGCTGGTGGTGTCGGCCCTGCTGCTGGGCTTGGCCAACGCCGTCGTGCGGCCGCTGCTCGTGGTGCTCACGCTGCCTTTGACGGTGCTGACCTTCGGCATCTTCCTGTTGGTGATCAACGCGCTGATGCTGTTGCTGGTGGCAAGGATCGTGGACGGGTTCAAGATCAGCGGGTTCTGGACGGCGTTCTGGGCGAGCATCTTCATGGCAGTGCTGAGCTTCGTGCTCGGCGCCTTCCTGCTGGGCGGTTCGCCGGAGTTCACCATCGACACCGGCCCGAGCTCGGGTTCGGTCTGGCTTTAAAGGGGGCACAACGCATGACTCGTCTTCTCACGCTGCTGGTAACGACCGGCTTGACACTCACAGTTCAACTGGCCACAGCCGCCAATGACGCCTCGGCCCTCAAGGGATGCGCGGCCAAGGTGGCGAACATCGAGAATGAACTGATCATTGCGAAGTCCAAGAACCAGACGCGCAAGGCAAAGGGCCTGGAAGACGCCCTGAGCGCCGCGAAAAAGTGCGATGACCAGACCCTGGCCGCGGAGCGCGAGAAGAAAGTGCGCGACGCCACCAGCAAGGTGAGCGAGCGCGACGCGGAACTTCAGGAAGAGATTCGCGAGGGCAAGAAGAAGGACATTGCGAAGGCACGCAAGAAGCTGGCGGAAGCGCAACAGGAGTTGACTGCTGCCAAGGCCGAGCTTCAGCGCTGAAGCACAAGGCCGCTCTGCGAGGGCGGCAGCCTTCCTTCCTGCCTTTCTCCGATGTTCAAGTGCGGCAGCCGGCCGCCTGTTCACTCGATTGCGCGGGCATCTGGCGAACGGTGTGCACGCCCTCGCCTGGAATGGTGACTCGCACCGCGCCATTGCGGCCCTTGGGTTGAGGGCCATCCAGTTGCACTTCAATCAACCAGCGCTCGCCGAGGTTGGACAGTACCTGTGCGTGCACGGTGCCCCACACGGCATCTTCGTTGCAGCTGACTGGCTTGGCTACAGCGACAGAAGTGAGTGCACTCTGGATCAAGCGGCATGTGCTTTCTGGCACGCGCAACTCGTTGACCTGCTTTGCACGGATACCGGCCATTTCTGCGACCACGGTGGGAAGGTAGCTGATGCGTCCTTGCAAGCCCGGCAGTGACACCATGAAAAGCGGCGTGACGAACATCACCAGCAACGCGCATCCCCACAGAGGAATCTTGTGAAAAAGCAGTGAGGTTGCAAGAACGACCACCAACCACACCACAACAAAGACACCCACATGCCACCAGTCGGCACCCTGCAGGGGATACAAAACTGTAAAGAGTGCGAAAAACGGGAAGACACCAAAAAAGCAGACGCCTATCGCTGACAGCTGGCGCCGCCACCATGGGTGTCGGTGTTGCACCGGTTTGTTCTGGTACCACGCCCATGCCAGACCACCGATCAACAAGAAGGCTGCGCCAGGAATCGACACGTACTCAGGGTGTTCCTTGCAATCTCTCCACAAGCGGTATCCGATGAAAAGCAGAAATGCACCCACTCCCATCACTTGTAGCGCCCAGAGGGAAGAAGGTTTTCTGTCGTCGGTTTGATCATCCAGACCGGCATCTCGATACGCCCAGAGTGGCGCAAGTAAAGAACCCGTCGTGTACAGACAAAGAGCGGCAGCCAAGAGCCCCACAAAAAGACTCGCACTCAACATGGCAGGTATGTCTGCGGGCACAAATTCGATCGACCGGAAATAGAAGTACAGCAGCGACAAGCCACAACCCGTGCCTATTGCACCCAGCGTC
>JAESFZ010000516.1_pt1 | contig 12517 bp, 10 predicted proteins | sample 9269561 | NCBI WGS metagenome assembly JAESFZ01 (sample SAMN14515552, study PRJNA621657) | algae metagenome | isolation source: Tildeniella nuda ZEHNDER 1965/U140 and co-occurring heterotrophs from wet... | place: Switzerland: Stansstaad, Zurih | collected 1965-01-01
CAGCAGGGGCTGGAATTACTTCTTGCCCTTGCCCTTGGCGGCCTTCTTGTCGTCGGCGGGAGCGGCCACCGGTGCGGCGACCACTTCTTCCACCGGTTCCACCACGGTGGCCACGGTGATGTTCTTGCGGCCGTGCGTCACGAGCTTGACGCCCTTGGCCAGCTTGATGTCGCCGGTGTGCACGGTGGCACCCTTGGTGACTTCACCCAGGTCCACTTCGATGAACTCGGGCAGCTGGGTGGCCAGGCACTCGATTTCGATGTCGTTGAGCACGTGGCTGATCACGCACTTGTCGTTCTTGACGGCCGGCGAGTTGTCGGCGTTCACGAAGTGCAGCGGCACCTTCTTGCGCAGGCGGGTCTTGTCGTCCACGCGCTGGAAGTCCACGTGCAGCACTTGCGGCTTGTACGGGTGGTATTGCACATCGCGCAGCAGAACCTTCTGCACCTTGCCGGCGAGTTCCATGTCGAGGATGGACGAGTGGAACGCTTCCTTCTTCAGGGCGTGCCACAGGGCGTTGTGATCGAGTTCGATCGTGGCGGCCGGCGTGTCACCGCCGAAAACGATACCGGGCGCGCGACCGGTGTTGCGCAGACGGCGGCTCGCACCCGTACCCTGCTTGGCGCGCTCAAAAGCGACGAATTGCATGACTGACTCCTGTGGAGGGGTTCCGCGACCAGAACGCCTCTGTTTCAAAAAAGCCGCCCCCACCATGGAGACGACCCGCTTTTTGCTGCCTTCAGCCTCTTAGAAGAGGTTGTCCTGATCGGCAAACAAACTCATGACCGACTCACCCGAGGCGATGCGCGCGATGGTCTCGGCCATCAGCGGTGCCACGGAGAGCTGGCGAATCTTGGAGCAGGCCTGCGCGGCCTGCGAGAGAGGAATGGTGTTCGTCACCACCACCTCGTCCAGGGCACTGCCCTTGGCGATGCGTTCGATGGCCGGGCCCGAGAAGATCGGGTGCGTGCAGTACGCATACACGTTCTTGGCGCCGCGCTCCTTGAGCACCTCGGCGGCTTTGACCAGCGTGCCGGCGGTGTCGATCATGTCGTCCATGATCACGCAGTTGCGGCCTTCGATGTCGCCGATCACGTGCATCACTTCGGACACGTTCGCCTTCGGGCGGCGCTTGTCGATGATGGCCATGTCGCAGTTGAGCTGCTTGGCCAGCGCACGGGCGCGCACCACGCCACCCACGTCGGGCGAGACGATGAGCACGTCCGGGTAGTTCTTCTGGCGCAGATCGCCCAGCAGCACCGGCGAGGCGTAGATGTTGTCGACGGGGATGTCGAAGAATCCCTGGATCTGGTCGGCGTGCAGGTCCATCGTCAGCACGCGGCTCACGCCCACGGTCTGCAGCAGATTGGCAACCACCTTGGCCGAAATGGGCACGCGTGCCGAACGCGGGCGGCGGTCCTGGCGGGCGTAGCCGAAATAGGGGATGACGGCGGAGATGCGCTCGGCCGAGGCGCGCTTGAGCGCGTCGACCATGATGAGCAACTCCATCAGGTTCTCGTTCGTTGGCGAGCAGGTGGACTGGATCACGAAGACGTGGCGAGCGCGCACGTTCTGGGTGATCTCGACCGTGACTTCACCGTCGGAGAAACGGCCCACATTGGCCGCGCCGAGTTGCGTGCCCAGGTGTTGGGCGATCTCGGAAGCCAACACCGGATTGGCATTGCCGGTGAAGATCATGAAATCCGGGGGCTGAACTTGCATGGTGTTCCCAGCGATCTGAACGGCGTCCGGGAGGACCACCGTCAAAAAAGGCCATCCGGGGATGGCCGTTCCGGTACAGGTTGTGGTTGAACGGGTGGCAGGGGAGGAAGGACTCGAACCCTCGCATGCTGGAATCAAAATCCAGTGCCTTTACCAACTTGGCGACTCCCCTACGCAGGTCGGTTGTTCAACATGAGCCGGACAACCAACCTAAAAACGTCGCAGGTTGCGCAACCACTGCCTGGGCTGTGCGCCGCCGATTCTAATCGGTGCACCAGTCGAGCAATGGATGTGCATCCATGTTGCTGCATTCCCGAACCGTCCAGTCGCCAGGGGCGTCCGCCAGGTTCGTTGCTTGCGGCAGTTGTGCAAACACCGCGGTTCCCGAGCCGGTCATTCGCCCTTGCAGTCCATGGCTGTTGAGCCACTGAATGCAACGCCCCACATCGGGACAAAGCGCCTGTGCCACGGGTTGAAGATCGTTGTGCCCGAACGCCAGTATTTTCTGGAGATCGATCACCGCACCCTCACGCGAGTCGTTTGCAGCAAAGCCTTGGATTGTAGCAGTTTTTGTGGCGCGCTTGAGCTCAGGCGAGGCAAAAATGCGTTGCGTGGAGGCGCCCGTGGGTGGTTTCACCACGACGAAGCGGGCAGGGGGCACCGCCACTGGAACCAGCTGCTCGCCCACGCCCTCGACCCAGGCGTTGCGCCCGCCAATGAAAAAAGGCACGTCGGCACCCAGTTGCAGGCCGATGGCGGCCAGTTGCGGGCGGGTCAGGCCGAGGCCCCAGAGGCGGTTGAGGGCGAGCAGGGTGGTGGCCGCGTCCGACGAGCCGCCACCCATGCCGGCCTCGGCGGGCAGTCGTTTGTCCAGGCCGATGTGCACGCCCAGGGTGCATCCGGTAGCCTCCTTCAGCGCGCGCGCGGCCCGCACGGACAGGTCGTCGGCCGGCAGCCCTACTGGCGACATGTCTTCCCGGCTGATGGCGCCATCGGGGCGCTGTTCGAAATGCAGGTGGTCGCACCAGTCGATCAGCATGAACACCGACTGCAGCAGGTGGTAGCCGTCCGCGCGGCGGCCGTTGATGTGCAGGAAGAGGTTGAGCTTGGCGGGGGCCGGCACCTCCAGCAGGCGCTTCAGCGGGGCGGGGCGGCTCATGGCTGGAAGATGACGCGCAGTTCGGCGGTGGGCAAAGGCGCAGAGCGGCGCGCCGTGATGCGGCCTTCGGCGTGGCGAGACAGATCGGCTTGCCATCCGGGCACGTCACCCTGCTCGCCACGCAGCCAGCCGAACAGGGCCGCGACCGGCACGGCGGCGCCGCTGAGTTCGGTGGTGAGTTCGTCCAGGTTGCCGCGGCGCGTCACCTGTCCGCCTTGGCGCAACTCGGCGCTGCCCGGCGTCCAGGTCACGGTGGCCAGCGTGTTGCCCAGGGGTGAGGTGAACTGCAGTTCGCCAGCGGAAGGGGCGCCGCGCAGATCAAACGCGGCGGAGAAGGATTGAGGCGGCGTGCTGTCCACCTGCAGGGCGAGACGGCCACTCCAGGCGGCCTCGCCTTGTTGGACGGGCCGCATGGGGGTCGCGCAGGCCGTGAGCAGCACGATGGACACGAGCGCGATCGCCTGGGCGCCCAGCCGGCGCCACGCGGCATACTGAGGTCTCGTCATGGCTGGACTTGCAGGCGTTTCAGGGTGCCTTGCAGCGTTTCGTTGTCAGCGGCCAGAAGCAGGCCCTCGCGCCAGATTTTCAGCGCTTGTTCGCGCTGGCCTTGCGCCCAGAGCACCTCGCCCAGGTGGGCCGCGATCTCGGGATCGGGCCGCTTGCGGTAGGCAGCCTGCAGGATGGACAGCGCACGCTCTGCGTTGCCCAGGCGAAACTCGACCCAGCCCAGGCTGTCCTGGATGTAGGCGTCGCCAGGCGCGAGGGCGACGGCCTTTTCGATCAACTGCTTGGCCTCGGGCAGCCGCTGGTTTCGGTCGGCCAGCGAGTAGCCCAGCGCGTTGTAGGCGTGGTGGTAGTCGGGCTTGGCGGCGATCAGCTGGCGCAGCAGCCGCTCCATGTCAGCGGGTTTGCCGGCCTTGTCGGCCATCATGGCCTGGTCGTAGATCAGATCGGTGTCGTCCGGGAAACGGGCCGCGGCCTCGTTGTAGACGTCGTAGGCTTGTTGATACGCCTTGAAGTCGCGCAGCAACTGGGCTTCTGCCACCAGTTTGAGGCGTGCGTCCTCGGGCCGCCGTTCGGGCTGGTCGCGCAGCAACGCGCGGGCCTGGGGCATCTGCCCCTGGCGGGCGAGCAGCGAGGCGCGCCGCACCTGGGCGGCCATGATGTCGTCGGCGTTCTCGATGCGATCCAGCCAGGCGTTCGCCGCTGGCAGATCGTTCTGCTTCTCCGCGATCTGCGCCATGAGCAGGTAGGCCTGCGTCAGGCCCCGTGCGACGCGCTCGTCGCTGGACTGGCGCGCCAGCACCATGTACTTCTGCAAGGAGGCGGTAGCGGCTGGCAGGGCGTTGTCCTGCGTCTGCAGCGAAGCCAGGAGCAGCCAGGGTTCTGCCTGATCTGGCTGTCGCGTGGTGAGCGCTTCCAGCTGGGCCCTTGCCTCGCTGTTGCGCTGGAGGTCGAGCAGGATGCGCGCATAGGCCAGCGCCACGGCGGTGTCGCCCGGGCCTTTGGCGGTTGTGGCCTGCAGTTGTTGCCGCACCAGCTGCTCGGCCTCGGTTTCACCGCGCTCCATCAGTTCGAGGGCGAGCAGGGCCGGGTAGGGTGACGCGGGGTCGATGGCATGTCCTTCGCGGGCCGCCGCGAACGCCTGGGGCAGTTGATCTCGCGCCAGCTCCATGCGGCCCACCGTGGTCCAGGCCGCGGCTGCGTGGAACGGTTGCTTGAGCGACGGGGCAAGGGCTTCCCGCACCACCGTCGCGGCCAGGGCCTTGTCGGCGATGCGGCCGTAGGTTTGCGGAATCGCGTTGATGGTGTCGTTCCGCTCGGTCACGGGACTGGTTTGCAGGATCGCCTGCAATACGGGGCCGGTTTCGGCCACGCGGTTGAGTGCCAGCAGGATCTGCAGAACGAAGCGGTTGGCTTCCGGGCTGGCCGGGATTTCCTGGGCCCAGGCGCGCGCTGCGGTCAGCGCGGCTTCACCCGAGCGTGCCTGCAGCGCGACGTCGACCGCCCGGCGATACAGCTCCGGGTCGCGCTGCCGGCGCGCGGCGTCGAGGATGAGGGAGTACCCCGTTCCAGGTTCGCCCGCCTGCACATTGAGTTCGCCCAGCAGCAACTGGTAGAAGAGGGGCGCGTTCAGGCTGGAATTCGCTACCGCACCGGGTGGCTTTTCGGCCGCTGTGGCGGGCATCGCAGGCGGAGCCGCTTGTGCGGCCGCGCCAAAGGCCAAGCCCAATAGAACCAGGGTCGCTGTGCGGTGCAGGGTATTCATCGGGTCATGATAATGGGAAGGATCAGGGGGCACCGGGGTGTGATCCCAAGACCGCGCCGGCGTTCCGGTGCCCCGGAAGAAAACAGCTCGTTACATGCCTGAACTCCCCGAAGTCGAAGTCACGCGCCGCAGCTTTGCCGATCGCATCCAGGGCGCTGAGGTGCGGGCGCTGTCCATGGGCAAGCCGTTGCGCTGGCCCCTTGGCTGCGAGCCGGCCAGCCTGGCCGGCCGAAAGGTCTTTGCCGTGGCCCGGCGCGGCAAATACCTGCTGGTGCACCTCGACGAGGGTGTTTTGCTGCTGCACCTGGGCATGTCGGGCAGCCTGCAGTTTGCCCCCGTGCTGCCGCCGCGTGGCGTGCACGACCATTTCGAGCTGTCCACCAGCCACGGCGTGCTGCGCCTGCACGATCCCCGGCGGTTCGGCGCGGTGGTGTACGCCCCGTCCCTGGACGACGCGCGGGTGATCAAGCTGCTGGGAGGCCTGGGCGTCGAGCCACTGGAGGCGGGGTTCGACCCGCTCTCGTTCCACCGCGCCCTGAAGCTGCGGCGCTCGGCCATCAAGCAGGTGCTGCTGGCGGGCGACATCGTCGTGGGGGTGGGCAATATCTATGCGTCAGAGGCGCTGTTCATGTCCGGGATTCATCCGGCATTGCGCGCCGATCGTCTGAGCAAGCCGCGGGCGCAGCGGCTGCATTCGGCCATTGTGTCGGTGCTGCAGCGGGCGGTGGCACTGGGCGGCAGCACCCTGCGCGACTTCAGCAGTGCGGAAGGGCAGAGCGGATACTTCCAGCTCGATGCCATGGTCTATGGCCGGGAGGGGCTGCCCTGCCGGGTGTGCGGTACCCCGATCAAGGCCATCCGCCAGGGCCAGCGGTCCACGTTCTTCTGCCCGACCTGTCAGAAAAAGTGAGGCGACGAAGGCCGGCTGATGCCCCTGGCCTGCCCGGCTGTCGGCCTCTCCGACCGGTCGGTTTTCTCCCGTGTGCCGATGCTATATTGGCCGATTGACAGAGACACAAGGCCCATGAGCTTCAACCAGGAATTCGATCAGCACGGTGTGTGGCGCAAGCAGCTTGCCTTGCGCCTGAAGCTTCTGTCGGAATGGTTGACGGACCACGACCTCATGGAGTCCGGGGTGCGCGAACGCCTGGAGCAACTGCACGCGCAGGTCAAGAACGACAAGATCATGGTGGCCTTCGTGGCCGAGTTCTCGCGTGGCAAGTCCGAGCTGATCAACGCGGTGTTCTTCGCCGGTTATGGCCGTCGCATCATGCCCGCCAGCGCCGGGCGTACCACCATGTGCCCCACCGAGCTGGGCTATGACGCGGAAGTGCCGCCGTGCCTGCGCCTGCTGCCCATCGAAACCCGCCTGCAGCCGCAATCGCTGCTCGACTGGCGCAATGCGCTGGAGAAATGGGAGCGGGTCGATCTCGACGTGAACGACCCCAAGCAGTTGGCGCGCGCGATCCAGAAGGTGGCCGAGGTGCGTCGCGTGACACAGGCGGAAGCGGCGGCGCTGGGGTTCTGGCACGACGAGGTGCCCGAAGACAACCCCTTGCCTGGCCCGGACGGCCTGATCGAGGTGCCGAAATGGCGGCATGCCTTGATCAACATGGCGCACCCCTTGCTCAAGCAAGGCCTGGTGATTCTCGATACCCCGGGCCTCAACGCCATCGGCGCCGAACCGGAGCTCACCGTGAGCCTGCTGCCGCAGGCGCACGCGGTGGTGTTCATCCTCGCGGCCGACACCGGCGTGACCAAGTCCGACCTGACCATCTGGCGCCAGCACCTCGCGGTGCTGGGCGAGGGGCGCGAGTCCCGGCTGGTGGTGCTCAACAAGATCGACACCATGTGGGACGCACTGAGCTCGCCCGAGCAGGTGCAGTTGCAGATCGCTTCGCAGCGCACCGACTCGGCCGAGATCCTTGGCCTGTCGCCGCGCCAGGTGCTGGCGGTGTCGGCGCAGAAGGGCCTGCTGGCCAAGGTGCACCGCGACAAGAAGCTGCTGGCGGCCAGCAACCTGATGGAGCTGGAGACCGCTCTGGGCGTGGATCTGCTGGGTCAGCGCCGCAAGATCCTGGGCGCGGCCGTGGCCAATGGCATCCAGGCGCTTCGCTCGGAAACCGGCCGCATGGTGCACACCCGAGCGCGCGACCTGGTGGAGCAGATCCAGGAACTCGAAGGCTTGCGCGGCAAGAACACCGGTGTGATCAAGCAGATGCGCCTGCGCATCGAGCAGGAGCAGGCCGACTTCGACGCGAGCGGTGCCAAGATCCAGGCAGTGCGCTCGGTGCACCTGCGCCTGCTCAAGGACCTGTTTGCCATGCTCAGCTCTTCCCATCTCAAGGCCGAGGTGGCGACCCTGGGCAAGGCCTTGAAGCAGCCCGGCATCAAGCTGGGCGTGCGCCGCGCCTACGACCACACCTTCGACCGCCTGCGCACCGACATGGGCAAGGCCGATCGCATGGCGGGCGACATCCAGTCCATGCTGGAAGGCAGCTTCAAGAACCTCAATGCCGAGTACGGTTTCTCGCTGCAGGCGCCCACGCCGCCGCGCCTGGGGCAGTATGTGAAGGATCTCGACCTGATCGAGAAAAGCCACCTGCAGTACCTCAGCCTGGGCAACGCGCTGCGCCTGGCGCAGCCCGAGTTCGCCGAGCGCCTGGCGCGCGCGCTGATGAGCCGGCTTCGCGTGGTGTACGACACCGCGGTCAACGAAGTGGAGCTGTGGAACAAGTCCGCCGCCGCCCAGCTGGACGCGCAGTTGCGCGAGCGCCGCCGCAATTTCAGCCGGCGCATCGAGGCCGTGTCGCGCATCCAGCAGGCCGCTGGCGGTCTGGACGAACGCATTCGCGAGCTGCAATCGCACCAGGCTGAGCTGAATCAGCTCGACGTCAAACTGGCCGAGCTCACCGACCACCTGCTGGCCGCACCCGAAGAAGAACCCTCCGACGAAGCGCTCGCGGCATGAGCGTCGAGGGGATTTCGGTGAACCCCGTGGGGGCTGCACTGCCCATGACTTTTGCGCCCCGGCTCATTGAATGGCAGCGCCACTCGGGCCGCAGTGGCCTGCCCTGGCAGAACACCCGCGATCCCTACCGGGTGTGGCTGTCGGAGGTCATGCTGCAGCAAACCCAGGTCAGCACCGTGCTGTCCTACTACCCCCGTTTTCTCGAGCGTTTCCCGGATGTACGCGCCCTGGCCGCCGCGTTGCCCGATGACGTGATGGCCCTGTGGAGCGGCCTAGGCTACTACAGCCGGGCTCGCAACCTGCACCGCTGTGCGCAGGCGGTGGTGAGGGACCACCACGGTGTGTTCCCCGACACGGCCGAGCAACTCGAGACCCTGCCGGGCATCGGTGCCTCCACCGCTGCGGCGATCGCGGCGTTCTGCCACGGCGAGCGCATCTCCATCCTCGATGGGAATGTGCGCCGGGTGTTGTCGCGCCTGCTCGCCTTCGAAGGCGACCTGGCGCAGGCCGGGCCACAGCGCGAACTCTGGTCACTCGCCCAGGCCTTGTTGCCGGAAGCCCCCACGCGCGAGGACATGACGGCCTACACGCAGGGTTTGATGGACCTGGGCGCGACGGTGTGTCAGCGCACCAAGCCGCTGTGCGGGCGCTGCCCGGTGCAGATGGTGTGCCGCGCGCACGGGACGGATCAGATTTCGCGCTTCCCGGTCAAGACCCGCCGTGTGGCACGCCGTTTCGAGAACTGGTGGCTGTTGCTGGTGCGGGGCACCGGTGCCGATGGGCAACAAGCCTTCTGGCTGGAGCGCCGGCCCGCACCCGGCATCTGGGCCGGGCTGTACTGCCCACCCGTGTTCGCCGATGAGCCGGCCTTGCAGGCGTCGCTGTCATCCGGGTTTGCCCGGCGGCTGCAGCCGCTCGAGCCGGTGTCGCACAGCCTGACCCACCGGGAGTTGCGCCTGCACCCCTTGCTGCTGGATCTGCGGGAAGGTCAAGGGTCGGACGGTTTGCCCGAAGGCCAATGGGTGCCCGCAGGCGCCTTGATCGACCACGGTCTGCCGACGCCTGTGCGCCAGCTGTTGTCGGCCTTGAGTTAACTCAGCTCAGCCGCCTGGCTCGCCGGCCCGGGCCAGTTGTCGTCTTCGCGGTGGCGCACGCGCGTGAACCAGTCGGGCGCGAAGGTGTCGGCCAGCCGCTCCACCAGGTACACCGAGCGGTGCTGGCCGCCGGTGCAGCCGATCGCCACCGTCACGTAGCTGCGGTGGTCGCGCAGCATCTGTGGCAGCCAGTGGCGCAGGAAGGTGGTGATCTGCTCTTCCATCTGCCCCACCTCGGGCTGGGCCGCGAGGTACGCGGCCACCGGGGCATCAAGCCCGCTCAACGGTTTGAGTTCGGGTTCGTAGTGCGGGTTGGGCAGCATGCGCACGTCGAACACGAAGTCGGCGTCCATGGGAATGCCGCGCTTGAACGCGAAGGACTCGAACACCAGCGTCAGGGGCGCCTGTGTCGCACCGAGCAGGTCCTTGATCTGGCTGCGCAGGCGCGTGGGACGGATCAGGCTGGTGTCGAGCACGAGCGCCTGCTCTCGCAATTCGGCCAGCAGCTCGCGTTCGTGTTCGATCGCGTCGGTCAGCGCGCGGTGCTGGTCGTGGGCCTGCTTGAGCGAGAGGGGGTGCAGGCGGCGCGTTTCCGAGAAGCGGCGCACCAGCGTGTCGGTGGTGGCGTCCAGGAACACCGTGGTGAGGTGCACCGGCCGGTGGGCGCGGCGCTGCAGCTGGGCCAGGCGTCTGGGCAGGCCCGGCAGCGAGGCGGCACTGCGCACATCCATGGCGATGGCCACCCGGGGTGCCCGGTTGCTCTGCTCCAGTTCGATGAAGGACTCGAGCAATTCGGGTGGCAGGTTGTCCACGCAGTAGAAGCCCACGTCTTCGAGCGCGGTGAGCGCCACCGATTTGCCTGAGCCGGACATGCCGGTGATCAGGACCAGGTGGATCGGGGTGTCGTCAATCGGGTTCATGGCGGCGGCTGCGTTCTTCACACGGCCAGCATTTCGCGGGCATGCGCCAGCGAGATTTCGGACTGTTCGCCACCGCCCAGCATGCGGGCGAGTTCGCGCACGCGGGCGTCGGTGGCGATGGGCTCGACGGTGCTCTGGGTCTGGCGCCCCACGGCCTGCTTGCTCACGAGCAGGTGGTGGTCGGCGCAAGCGGCCACCTGGGGCAGGTGGGTCACGGCGAGCACCTGGCGGTCCTTGCCGAGTTGGCGCAGCAACTGGCCCACGGTGTGGGCCACGGCCCCACCGATGCCCGAGTCCACCTCGTCGAAGATCAGCGTGGGCGCCTGGCCCAAGCGGCTGGTGACGACCGAGATGGCCAGGGCGATGCGAGACAGCTCACCGCCCGAAGCCACCTTGCCGACCGGCTTGGGTGTGGCGCCCGCGTGGCCGGCGACGCGGAACTCGACCTGCTCCGCGCCCTGGGCCTGCGGTTCTTCCAGCGGCAGCAAGGTCACTTCGAACACCCCGCCCTGCATGCCCAGCGTCTGCATGGTGGCGGTGACGGCCTTGGACAGTTTGGGCGCGGCCTTCTGCCGTTCCTTGCTGATGGCCTGCAAGGCGGTGCCAAAGGTTTTCCAGTCGGCGCGCTCGGCGCGTTGCAGGGCTTCGATGTCCAGCGCCTGATCCACCTGGGCGAGTTCGGCCTTCCATTGCGCGTGCACCTCTGCCAGCTCTTCCGGGGTGCGGCGGTAGCGCCGCGCCAGCGAGACCCAGAGCGACAGGCGCTGGTCCAGCGCCTCCAGGCTGGCGGGGTCCTGTTCGGTGTGGCGGCTGTACTGGTGCAGGCTGTGCACGGTGTCCTGCACCTGAGCGAGCGCGGCCTCCAGCGCTTCGATGGCGCTGGCGAACTGCGGCTCGATGTGGGCCTGTGCCTGCAGGGCCGAGAGTGCGCGGTGGATCAGGGCGGCGGCGTTGGTATCGTCTTCGTCCAGCGCGTTCGCGGCGACCTGGGCCGCGTCCAGCAGGCCCTGGGCGTTGGCCAGCCGGCTGTGCTGGGTATTGAGCTCTTCCCATTCACCCGGCTGAGGGCCTAGCTTGTCGAGTTCCGCGATCTGCCAGGCAAGGCGTTCGCTTTCCTGCTGCAGCGTGGCCTGTTTTTCGGTGGCGGCGTCCAGCGCCTTGCGGCGTTGGCGCCACTTTGCCCAGGCCCGGGCCGCCGGCGCGGTGTCGATGCCGGCGTAGGCGTCGAGCAGGTCGCGCACCGCATCGGCGCGCGTGAGGCTTTGCCAGGCGTGCTGGCCGTGAATGTCCACCAGGCCATCGGCCAGGGCTTTGAGCTGGGTCACGGTGGCCGCGCTGCCATTGATCCAGGCCCGACTGCGGCCCTCGGTGTCCACGGTGCGGCGCAGCAGCAGGCCGTCTTCGACGGGAAATCCCTGTTCCTCCAGCCACGGCGTGAGCGAAGCGGGGGTATCGAACTCGGCCGCGATGTCGCAGCGCGCCGCACCTTCGCGCACCACGCCACTTTCCGCGCGCGCGCCCAGCGCGAGTTGCAGGGCGTCGATCAGGATGGACTTGCCGGCGCCCGTTTCCCCGGTGAGCACACCAAAGCCGGAGCCGAGCTCCAGTTCGAGGGACTGCACGATGACGAAGTCGCGCAAAACGATGCGTCTGAGGCTCATGGGTGTAAGAGGCGCGGCGTTGATGAAATGGGAGCGCAGCCGCTATTCTGACCGGGCTTTCAGGCCCCTTCGTTCCAGTGCAGCTTTTTGCGCAAGGTGTCGAAGTAGGTCCAGCCCACCGGGTGCAGCAGGCGCAGCGCATGTTCGGAACGGCGCACCACGATGCGGTCGCCATGCAGCAGGCTGGTGAGCGTCTGCATGTCGAAGTTGGCGCTGGCGTCGCGGCCCGAGACGATCTCCACCGCGATCTCGCTGTGGGAAGGAATCACCACCGGCCGGTTGGACAGCGTGTGTGGCGCGATCGGCACCATCACCCAGCCGCCGATGCCGGGGTGGAGCAGGGGGCCACCGGCCGACAGGGCATAGGCGGTGGAGCCCGTGGGCGACGCGATGATGAGGCCGTCGGCGCGCTGGTTGGCCACGAAATGGCCGTCCACCTCCACGCGCAACTCGATCATGCTTGCCACGCCGCCCCGGTTGACCACCACGTCGTTGAGCGCCGTGGCCTCGAACACGCAACGGCCATCGCGCCAGACCGTGGCCGCCATCAGCGCGCGCGCGTCTTCCTCGAACTCGCCGCGCAGCATGGGGCGCAGCTTTTCCTGGTAGCTGTCAAAAGGAATGTCGGTGATGAAGCCCAGCCGACCCTGGTTGATGCCCACCAGTGGCACGCCATAACGCGCGAGCTGGCGCCCGATGCCGAGCATGGTGCCGTCGCCGC
>JAESFZ010000518.1_pt1 | contig 12475 bp, 9 predicted proteins | sample 9269561 | NCBI WGS metagenome assembly JAESFZ01 (sample SAMN14515552, study PRJNA621657) | algae metagenome | isolation source: Tildeniella nuda ZEHNDER 1965/U140 and co-occurring heterotrophs from wet... | place: Switzerland: Stansstaad, Zurih | collected 1965-01-01
GCGTGCTCGCGGAAGATGTCGGCGACGCCCGTCCACGCGAATGCGTCGCCGTATCCCAGGCGGCGCGCGACCTCGGACAGGATCCACCAGTCCTGCCGCGCTTCACCCGGCGCGGGAAGGAACGGGCGTTGGCGCGAGATGCCGCGTTCGGAATTGGTGACGGTGCCGTTCTTCTCCGCCCAGGCGAGCGCCGGCAAGCGGATACGACAGGCATCGACGGTGTCGCTGGCGCGTACCGCTTCCGAAACTATGGAAAATCCGCAGGCCTTCAGCGCCGCGCGCACAGCTTCCGCGTCGGGCAGGCTGGCAACCGGATTGGTCGCCATGATCCATATCGCCTTGATGCGGCCGGCCTTCACCGCGTCGAACAGCTCGACCGCCTTCAGCCCGGGCCGCCTTGCCATTCCAGGGCTGCGCCAGAAACGGCCGACGCGGTCCACGTCCTCGATGGCGAAGTCCATGTGCGCCGCCAGCGTATTGCTGAGCGCCCCCACTTCGCGGCCGCCCATGGCATTGGGCTGGCCGGTGATCGAGAACGGCCCCATGCCGGGCCGACCGATGCGCCCAGTCAGCAGATGGCAATTGATGATGGCGTTCACTTTGTCGACGCCGGCGCTCGACTGGTTCACGCCCTGAGAATAAAGCGTCACAGTCTTCTCGGCGCGGGCGAACCACTCGACGAAGGTTGAGAAATCCGCCGACGGCAGGTCGCACTGTGCAGGATCGGTAGCGCGTGCCGCGATCAGCGCCTCCTCGAAGCCCGCGGTATACCGCTCGACATACTGCTTCGCTATGACACCACGGCGGTGCAACTCGGCCAACAGGCCGTTGAACAATGCCACGTCACTGCCAGGTGCGAGCGCCAGATGCAGGTCGGCGATCTCGCAGGTATCGGTGCGGCGTGGATCGATCACCACGATGTTCATCGCCGGCCGAGCGCGTTTGGCGGCCTCGAGGCGCTGAAACAGAACGGGATGGCACCAGGCGAGATTGCTGCCGACCAGCACAACAAGGTCGGCCAGCTCGAAATCCTCGTAGAGGCCGGGGACCGTGTCGCTGCCGAAGGCGCGCTTGTGGCCCGCGACGGACGAGGCCATGCAGAGCCTGGAATTGGTGTCGATGTTGGCGGTGCCGAGGAAGCCCTTTATGAGCTTGTTGGCAGCGTAGTAATCCTCGGTGAGGAGCTGGCCCGAGACATAGAAGGCCACGGCATCAGGCCCATGTTCGGCGATGACGTCGCGAAAGCCGTTGGCCACCGTGTCGAGCGCCGTCTCCCATGGGACGCGCCGGCCATCGATCTCTGGATGAAGCAGCCGATCCTCGAGTGACAGCGTCTCACCCAGCGCTGCCCCCTTCGAGCAGATCCGGCCGCGGTTGGCCGGATGGTCCTTGTCGCCCGCAACCTCGGCCCCGCCGCGGCCGTCGGGCGTCGCCACGATGCCGCAACCGACGCCGCAATAAGGGCAAGTGGTGTGGACCATCGTTCGTTCAGTAGACGTCGCGCTGGTAGCGGCCGGCCTTGGCGAGCCCGTCGAGCCAGCTCTTGGCCTCGGCCGCGCTCTTGCCGCCGTGCTCGGCCGCGATCTTCAGCAAAGTGTCCTCGACATCCTTGGCCATGCGCTTGGCATCGCCGCAGACATAGAAGTGGGCACCCTCCTCCAGCCATTTCCACAGCTCCGCCGCGTTCTCGGCCATGCGAGTCTGGACGTAGATTTTCTCGGCCTGGTCGCGCGAGAAGGCTAGGTCGAGCCGATCGATCAGCCCACGGCGCTGCCAATCCAGGATCTGGTCCTCGTAGAGGAAATCGGTGACGCGCTTCTGGTCACCGAAGAACAACCAGTTACGACCTTTCGCTCCCCTCGCCTCGCGTTCCTCGAGGAAGGCACGGAAAGGCGCGATGCCGGTGCCAGGCCCGACCATGATGGCCGGAGCGTTGTCGTGGGCCGGAGGCGCGAAGCCATGGCTCTTCTGGACGAAGACGGGAATGACGTCGCCCGGCTTGGCAAAATCGGCGAGATAGCAGGAACCGATGCCGGTGCGAGTGCGGTCGTTGTTGTCCCAGCGGACCGCCGACACCGTGAGATGGACTTCGCGCGGATGGGCCTTCGACGACGATGCGATCGAATAGAGACGGGGTTGTAGACGGTCGAGTGACTTCAGCAGACCGGGTAGCGACGGCGACACCGAAGGAAAGGCATGCAGCAGGTCGAGCAGGTCGGCGTCGGCCAGTTCGGGTGGGCCTTCGCCCTGGGCCAGGGCCTGCAGTTTTAGCGCTTCCTCGCCGTTGAAGGCGCGCGTCGCGAGGAACAGCATGCACTCGTCGCTGGGCCGGGCGATATCGACCTTGCTGAGCAGCACCTGGCGCAGCGGCAGCGCCTCGCCATCGAAGGCCACCATCTCCTCGCCGGTGGCGCCAACACGATCGAGCACCGCCTGGACAAGCTGCGGGTTCTTGCGGGCGAAGACGCCCAGGCTGTCACCGGCTTCGTAGGTCACGTCGGTTGTCGAGAGGTCCAGCACGACGTGGCGCACGTCCTTCTCGGAGCCGGGACGGTTGAGCGGATGAGCGTCGACCAGCGTGGCGAGCGCCGGCCGGTCGCGCGAGAAGCCATGGACGCCGCCGGGCTTGGCCATTGGCGCCACTGCCGGCGTGCTGCGTTCGCATTCGAGTGCCGCGACCAGCTCCTTCAACTTGCGCTGGGTCTCCTTGCCGCCCGGCACGCAGCGGCCCATGTCGGCCTCGGCGCCCGACCACACGGCCTCGGCGTAGGTCTGGCAGAGATAGCCGCACTGGCCGCAATCGAGCTGGGCCATGGCCGCCATCAGCTTGCGTTCAGGCTTCGCCTGCGCGGCGAGCGCCATCCGCTCCGGCATCGCGAGAGTCGCGTCATGCCAGGGAAAATCCTCTGGCTCCGCCGCCTCGGCGTTCTCGCCGGCCGCTGCCTCCGCTACGCCGAGATAGGCGGAGAAAAAGCCGTTCAGCCAGGCGCGCTGCTCGCTCGAGAACGGGGCGTTCTCCGGAACGAGCGAGGGCAAGGGCGCGATGGCGTTCACGCTGCCAGCGCCAACACCGGCGCCGCGGCGGCGAATTTGCGCAACTGGGCAATCTCATGCCGGCGGCAGAAATCGAAGAATGACTCGGTCGGAGCCTGACGGTGCGCGAGATAGGCTGCGAGCAGGCGCTCCAGCAATGGCGGCAGATCGTCGAACGCCACGGACTGCGCATACTCGCGCGCCATCGCCTGCTCAGCCGTCGAGGCCGCACCGCCGCCGATAAAGACATGATAGCCTTCAACACTATCTTCGCCGCGATCGACCTTGGCGGCCAGCAGTCCGATATCGCCGACATAATGTTGGGCGCAGGAGTGGTGGCAGCCGGTCAGGTGGATGTTCACCGGCGTGTCGACGGCCACGCGAATCTCCAGATAGTCGGCGAGCTTAAGGGCGTGGCCCTTGGTGTTGGAGGCCGCGAACTTGCATCCGGCATTGCCGGTGCAGGCGACGAGGCCGCGGCGGATGGCGCTGGCCTGGATCCCGAGCCCCAGCGCATTGACAGCCGCGATGCAGACTCCGACGTCGCGGTCGGCCACGTCCGAGATCAGCAGGTTCTGCCACACCGTGAAGCGTAGCGTGCCGCTGCCGAAGCGCTCGGCGATCTGGGCAAGTCCGCGCATCTGCTCGGAAGTGATCCGACCAACCGGCAGCACGAGACCAAGATAGTTGAGCCCCGGCTGCTTCTGGCCATGCACGCCGATATGGCCGTGCTTGTCGGCCAGTACACGCGGCGTGACATTGGCACCGGCCGCGCGCGGAAGCGGCTTGCCATACTCCTTCTCGACTTCCGCGACGAACGCCTCGCGGCCCATGCGGTCGATCACATACTTGAGCCGAGCCTTTGCACGATTGGTCCGATCGCCGTGAATGGCAAAGGCTCTGACGACCGCGCCCGCCACCGGAACGCATTCCTCGGGTTTCAGCAAAACACCGGTCTCGAACGCGAAGTCGAGATGGCCGGTGATGCCGCCCAACTGCAGTCGGAAGTAGACGCCCCGCTCGAAACCGCCGCCGCCGGTCACCTCTGTCGCCACAAAGCCGATGTCATTGGTGTCCTCCAACACCGGCACACGGCCACCGCCATCGAAGGCAATGTTGAACTTGCGCGGCAGGCCGTACATCTCGCGATGATTGAGGATGTAGTGGTGCATGGCACGACACAGCGGCCGCGTGTCGTAGAGCTCCTGCGGATCGATGCCCGCCGTGGGGCTACCGGTGATGTTGCGGATATTGTCGGCGCCGGAACCGCGCGAGGTGAGGCCAAGATCCTGGACGGCCAGCAGCAGGTCGACGGCATGGCGCGCCGGGATCTCGCGGATCTGCAGATTGGCGCGCGTCGTCACGTCGGCGTAACCGCCGCCGAAGGAATCCGCCGCGTCCGCCAGGCCGCGCATCTGGCTCGCGGTCAGGATGCCGTTGGGGATGCGCAGTCGGCACATGAAGGAATCCTGCGCCGGCGCGACGTAGAACAGACCTTGATACTTGGTCAGGAAGACGTCGATGCCCTTGGGAAACTGCCCGGCCTCGGCACGGCCCACGACCTCGTCCCAGCGGTCGAAAGGGTGACGCGCGCGCTTCGCGGTTTCTTCTGCGACCAGCTTGCCGCCGGCCGCAATCGCGCGGTCCTGGGCAGCGTGCTGCAAGGCGTCAGGGCCGACAGGCGCAGCCGTCGCTGCGCCCGCGGCACGACCCGCCAGCTTGTCGGCGGCCTTACGCGCCTCGATGCCGCTGACGAATCCCTGAAGCCATTGCTTCTGCTGTTCGTCGAAGTCGCTCATGTCGCTCTTCAAGCCGCTGCCCGCGCCGGAACACGATGACGCGCGTAGAGGAATTCCAGTACAGCCGCCCGGCAGCGCGCATACTCCGGGTCGGTCGCAAGTTCGAGCCGCCGACGAGGCCGCGGCAGGTCGATGGCCAGGATTTCGCCGATCGTGGCGGCAGGACCGTTGGTCATCATGACCACGCGATCCGACAGCAGCACCGCCTCGTCGACGTCGTGGGTGATCATCAGCACCGTATTGCCAAGCTTGGCGTGAATCTCCATCACGCTGTCCTGAAGATGGGCGCGCGTCAGGGCATCGAGCGCACCGAACGGCTCGTCCATCAGCAGCACCTTGGGCTGCATGGCGAGCGCGCGGGCAATGCCAACGCGCTGCTTCATGCCACCCGAGACCTCATGCGGACGCTTGTCCTTGGCCTGGGCCATCTGCACCAACTCGAGATTGTGCATGACCCAGTCATGGCGCTCGGCCTTGTTCTTGCGCGAGCCGAACACCTTGTCGACGGCGATGGCGATGTTGCCGTAGACGGTCAGCCAGGGCAGCAGCGAGTGGTTCTGAAAGACGATGGCACGGTCGGGACCGGGCTCATCCACCACCTTGCCCTCCAGGAATACCTCGCCGCTGGTCGACTTCAGCAGGCCACCCAGGATATTCAGCAACGTCGACTTGCCGCAGCCGGAGTGGCCGATCATGGAGACGAACTCGCCCTGATCGATGCGGAGGTTCACATCACGCAGAACCTCCGTCTCCATCTGGCCGCGGCGGAAGCTCATGCCGATCTGTTCGAACTTGAGATAGGGATGGTTCATGGCCGGTCCTCCACATTCGCCCGGTTCATTGGGCCGAGACGCCGTGCGAGACGAAGTGCCCCACGGTGGCGATCAGCTTGTCGAGCAGGAAACCGACGATGCCGATATAGACCAGGGCCACGATGATGTCGGAGATGCGCGAGCTGTTCCACGCGTCCCAGATGAAGAAGCCGATGCCGACACCCCCGATCAGCATTTCCGCCGCGACGATGGCGAGCCAGCTCAAGCCCACGCCGATGCGCAGGCCAGTGAAAATGTAGGGCACGGTGGCCGGCAGCGTGATCTTCCAGAAGACTTCCCACCACGAGAGCCTGATCACCGCGGCGACGTTGCGGTAGTCCTGCGGGATGTTCCGTACGCCCACCGAGGTATTGATGATGATCGGCCAGATCGACGTGATGAAGATCACGAACAGCGCCGAGGGATCGGAATGGCGGAAACCGGCCAGTGACAGAGGCAGCCAGGCGAGCGGCGGCACGGTGCGCAGCACCTGGAAGATCGGGTCAAGGCCACGCATCGCCCAGGTGCTCTGTCCGACGAGCACGCCCAACGCGATCCCGACCACAGCGGCGAGACTGAAGCCGATGCCAACGCGGCCAAGACTCTTGGAGATCTGCCAGAAGGCGCCCTTGTCGATCCCGCCATTGTCGTAGAACGGATGGACGATGAAGTCCCAGGCATCCGACACCACCTTGGTCGGCGGCGGCAGTCGGGCGCCGGGCTCCGAACAGAGGAGTTGCCACACGAACAATGTGATCGACATCACAATGAGCGGCGGCAATACGACACTAACCATGTGGCGCGCCGCGTCGGCGATCCGCTCCAGCGCCGGTCGCATCGGCGGCCGGAAAGCCACGATCTCGGCCGTGGTGCCGGGAACAGGCACCGCGGCCGCGACCGAGGCGGCAACTTTAGCTGCCTGCATCACGCCACCTTCTTGATCTGGAGGCCAGACAGGTAGGTCTTCGGGTCGGCCGGATCGAAGACCTTGCCGTCGAAGAAGGTCTCCTTTCCGCGCGACGTGCCGACCGGCATATCCTTGTCGGCGACGCCGATGCCCTTGGCGGCCGCCCGCCACAGATCCTCGCGGTTGACCTTGGCGATGATCGCCTTGGTGTCGAGATCGGCAGCCATCATGCCCCAGCGCTGGTTCTCGGTGAGGAACCACAAATCGTGGCTCTGATAAGGATACGAGGCATGGTCGCGCCAGAACTTCATCGACAGATCGCGATTATCGATCTTGCGGCCGTCTCCGTAGTTCACCTTGCCTTCGATGCGGTTAATGATGTCGGCAGGTGGACAGTTGAACCACTGGCGCTTGCCGACGATCTCCGAAAGTTCCTTGGCGTTTTCGAGCTTGTCGCACCATTGCGCCGCTTCAAGCACCGCCTGCATCACGGCAAGGGTCGCCTTGGGATTCTTGTCGACCCAGTCGGCACGCATGGCGAGGCTCTTCTCCGGGTGGTCCTTCCAGATGTCGCCGGTAGTGCAGGCGGAGTAGCCGATGCCCTGGTTGACGAGTTGCTCGTTCCACGGCTCACCGACGCAGAAGGCCTCCATGCTGCCGACCTTCATGTTGGCCACCATCTGCGGCGGCGGCACGACGATGGTCGAGACGTCTTTTTCCGGGTCGATGCCACCGGCAGCCAGCCAGTAGCGGATCCACAGATCGTGGGTGCCGCCGCGGAAAGTCATGGCACACTTCGGATCCTTGCCCGCGGCCTTCATTTTGGCGAAGGCCTCCTTGAGTGGCGCGGAGTTGACCGTGGCGCCCGTCGCCATCAGTTCCTTGGTGACGGAGATCGCCTGGCCGTTGGTATTGAGCCGGGTGAGCATGTACATCGGCACCGGCTTGTTCTCCGGCGTCGTGAGGCCCAGCGAGATCTGGTAGGGCTTGGGCGTCAGAATGTGCGCGCCGTCGATGCCGCCCGAGCCCGAGCCCAGCACGATGTTGTCGCGCGTCGTGCCCCAAGAGGCCTGCTTGTTGATGTTGGCGTCGGTGATGCCGTACTTGTCGTAAAGCTTCTTCTCCTTTGCCACGATCAGCGGCGAGGAGTCGGTGAGTGCTATAAAGCCCAGCGTGACCTTGTTGGTCTCCGGCCCAGCCGCCTGCGCAAAGGCACCGGCGGGAAACGAGGCGCGCACGGCGCTCATCAACGCCGCGGTCGCGGCGATACTACCGGCGTTCTTCAGAATGTCGCGCCGTCCCAGTCCGCTGTTGGCTTTCTTAGTTGCCATGTTGGCTCTCCTGCTGCGTGAAGGTCGTTGGCGTTTCATTGCTCGGGTCGAATACCGACCCATCGAGAAATCTGTCCGGTCCCATCGCGACCGGCGCGCCGTTGGTCGCCAGGATCCATGGATCGCCATGGGCGCCTTCGACCTTGCGGTCGGTGAGCGGGCACGGCAGGCCGAGCTCGCTGGCGGCGGCGCGATAGATGTCGGTGCGGAACACGCGGTCGGCCACGGCACGAAGGCCGGGCTGCGGGGCGATCTGGCCCCAGCGCACCATTTGCTCCAGGAACCAGTCGGCATGGCTGCGCCACGGGAAGTTGGCGACCTGGCGATGGAAGATATGAAATTCGGGAAGCGTCAGCGACCGGGCGATCACTTCCGCCGGGACGTTGACGTAGCGCGGGCTCGACAGGATTCGGGAGGCCTCCGCCCGATTGCCCGGCTCGTCGAGCCAGGCACCGGCTTCGGTGATCGCCTTCACCAGCGCGATCAATGTCTTGGGGTTGCGCTGCGCCCAGGCCTCGGTCGTTCCCAGCACCTTTTCGGGCATGGAATTCCAGATATGCAGGCTGCTGAGCGCAATGCGGCCGATGCCGTGCGAGACGGCTTGCTGGTTCCACGGCTCGCCGACGCAGTAGCCGTCGATGGCGCCACCGGAGAGATGTGCCACCATGTGCGGTGGCGGCACGACAGTGAAGCGCACGTCACGGTCCGGATCGAGGCCGCCCGATGCCAGCCACAGGCGCAGCAGATGATTGTGCGACGAAAAGGGAAAGACTGAAGCGAGCGTGATCGGCGACTTGCCGTTCTGGGCGCGATGGCGAACGACCGTTGCAAGGGCGCGGGCGTCGAGTGGCGCGTCGGGCGCGCGGTGAATGCCGACGAACTCGGGCGCCACCTCCTCGATCTCCCGCCACAGCGCGTTCGACAGGGTGATCGAGTTGCCGTTGAGCTGCAGCGTCATGGCCGCGATCATCGGTACGTTAACACTGTCGATGCCGAGCGTGCTTGCGAGCGGCATGGGCGAGAGCATGTGTGCGGCGTCGAGCAGGCCCAGCGCCACCTTGTCTCGAATGTTCGCCCACGAGGCCTCGCGGCGGATTTCGACGTCGAGGCCATGGCGCTCGAACAGACCCAGGATGTCGGCGAACAGAATGGGAGCGCAGTCGATCAGGGGGATGAACCCCACCGTCACTTTCGGTCGCTCAAGTTGTCCCACGACGCTCAACCTCAAAAAAATGACGTCCTGCTCAGCCGGCAAAAGCCGGCCGCACAGGACGTCGTTGTCCAAGAAGGCAGACCGCCATTGGCCCGCCATCCAAATTCAGGAACCCCCGCCATTGGGAGCTCTCCTGCAAGTCAGCAGGAAATGTGCCAAGCGGGGCGGGATTCTCGGAATCCGGCTAATATTTTGATTTTATTATGGAAATTGCATCTTCCTCACAAAATACAGAGCCAGAGCAGGCTATATTTTGCTCGCATATGCAGCATGACTCATTATGAGGCAGGCCTAATTCTTGATCATAACTTAAAGGCTTTGGCGTAGGTCAGGATGTCCTGGGCCACTTCTCCGACGCGCTTGTTTTGGTCCATCGCAAGCTTGCGCAGCAGCCGGTAGGCCGCCTCTTCGCCGATCCCCTTCTGCTCCATCAGCAGTCCCTTGGCACGATCGACAGTCTTGCGTTCGACGAGCGACAGGCGCGCCCGATCGAGTTCCTCGCGTATGGAGTGATATCGATTGAAGTGTGCCACGGCGACATCGACGACCGACTGCACGCGATCCTGCGCCAGTCCCTTCACGACATAGGCGGATACGCCGGCTTCCATACCCGCCGCGATCGTCGCTGGATCCGAGCGGTCGGCGAACAGAGCGATCGGCCTCGGCTGCTGCTCGGTCGTCCGCCGCAGGTCTTCGATGGCATCGCGGCTGGGACTGTCGATGCTGACGACGATGACGTCAGGCTTCAGCGTCGCGACGCGCGCCAGCAAATCGTAAGTGCCCTCCAGGCGCTCGAGCAGCACGTAACCTGCATCCCGCAGCCCCGATTCGACGATCTCGGCGCGGGCAGGATTGTCATCGATCAGAAGGACGGACAGGGCCTTGGTCACGGGGTCTGACAGGATCTCGGGTTGCAGCCGTTGGGCGCAACTTCCGTGCCAGCGAACTCAAGGCGTTGAATCAACTAGCTTTCCGTCTTCCCACAAGCCCGCCCGGACCACGCCGTCGGCACCCTTGGCCTGGCCGTACCCTTGGCGCCGGCCATTGCGAAATCCGCCCTCATAGCGCTCGCGGTCACCGATCGTCTCGACGCCGGGTCCATCCAGCACGTCGGCCTGGAACTCACCGGACTGCACGACGTTGGGCTCCGTCAGCGTCCGGCGAACGCCAAGGCCTTCCAGGCGACCAGCGACGAAATTGCCCTCGCTCCGCTCGACACCGGGCTTCTCGCGGACGCCCAGTCCCGTCGACTGGCCGTCATTCCATTGACCGGCATAGCGGGAGTCGTCGCCCAGGCGCACGATGCCGAGACCGTCCAGGCGATCGGCGTCCCAGTCGCCAGCCTGCCGCTCGCCGTTTGCAAGTTCGGCGACACCAAGACCTTGCCGCTTGCCGGCCACGGCCTGACCGACATAGCTCGCGCCGCCATCGTACGACAGCCGCTCGGCGTTCTCGAGGTCGGGGCGCGCCGCGCGGGCGGCCACAATCCGCGCCTCGCCGGCCATCGCGCGGGCCGCTTTGGAGGCTTCGTCGGCACGATCGAGCAGGGCGCGCGCTTCGGTCGCCGCACGCTGAGCCTGGTCGATCAATGTCTTCTGCGCCGACTGATCGGGCGCGGCTGGCGGCACCGCAGCAGGGGGAGCCGAGGGCGGCGCTACAGGCGGCAGTGTCGCTGGTGCCGCGGGAACCGCGGCCGGCGGTTGAATGCCTGCGGGAGGCGATGGCGCTTCCACCACCGTCGAACCTGAAGGCGGAGTTCCCGCGAGCAAGCCACGAATCTCTGGCTGATACCGCCACAGCGCGACAGCAGCGCCGGCAATGAAAGCGACGAGCATCCAGACGCCCACCTTCGATCTCGGCCGATCCGGCGGCGGAGGCATCGAAATGGGCTCGAGGTGTTCGCGACTGACGCCGCTCAGCCGCGGCGCAGTGGTCACCCCCGGCAGGCGTTGCGTCGGCGCATCGTCGACCTGCGGCAAAGCCGTGCCGAACTGAACACTCCAGTCGGCGACGGTCTGCGGCCGCTGCTCCGGCGCGAAGGCCAATCCGCTGTCGATCGCTGCCAGCAACGTCTGGTCGAAGCGATCTGCCTGCGTCACCGACAGCGGCCGGTAAGGGTCCACGCCGACACGACTCACGGCTTCGGGCGGCGGGCTGCCGGCTATGGCGTGGTGCAGTACGGCGGCGGCCGAGTAGATGTCGGTCCAGGGCCCCTGCTTGCCGTCGAGGGCATACTGCTCGATGGGCGCATATTGCGGCGTCAGGATGCTGGTGAGCGTGCGCGTGCGGCCGCCCATGGCCTGACGCGCCGCGCCGAAGTCGATGAGGACAGGGACGCCGTCGTGCCGGACGATGATGTTCGACGGCTTGATGTCGCGATGGAGAAAGCCCTGGGCATGAACGGCGCGCAGGCCGCTCAGCAATCCCTCAGCCAGCCTGCGCACCTCATCGGGCTGCAGGCGGCGGTTCGGTGCGCGCAGCAGCTGCGCCACGCTGCGGCCGTCCTCGAACTCCATGACCGTGTAGGCTGTGCCGTTGGCTTCGAAATAGCGCAGCACGGGGACGATATGAGCATGCCGGAACCGCGCAAGGGCCCGCGCCTCGTCGAGAAAGCGTTCGCGACCCCAGACGAAATCGTCGGAGAAGCGCGTCCCGCGCGCGCCGACCTCGCCATCGGTCCGGCGCACGGCGAACTCGACAGGAAAGTACTCCTTGATGGCAACGAACTTGGCGAGCTGGGTGTCAAAGGCGCGATAAGTGATACCGAACCCGCCATGCCCGATGATTGCATCGAGCCTATAATCGCCGAGCCGCGTACCGAGCGGCAGGGCTTGATCGTTTTCGGATGATGTGGGCACGCGCAACCTTGCGCCCTAAATGCGCGTTCCTGGGCGGACGCACAAGCGCCCCCCGATGACTGGCGTGGACTAGCGCGCGCCGGCAACGACGGTGGCGGGCACCCGGCTGGAGGCCATGTCTCGTATGTCGGGCACGAGCTGCATGACAATGATCATCGCGCAAAGACCAATGGCGGTCAGCATCGTGGCGGGGCGTGTCTTCAAGAGAGGCGTCGGCGCGTGCGCCTGGCGGTCGTCCGGCATGGCGAACCACTCCAAAATTGCTTCGTCAAAAATAATGGCCTGCTGCCCGAAATGTTGGGCTAGGCCTACAGGAAATCTAGCGGAATTGCTCTTTCATCTCAAGGAAAATGTTTCAATCACAATGAGTTAACAGACAATATGACTATCTGACTAGAATATACAACAGGTCGCGGTGCGGCCCACTGCCGGCCACTTCCTGTAGCTGCAACATCGGCCGCGATAATGACATCGAGGCAGAGTAAGATTGTCTTTCACTCCGTTGGGAATTTAATCCGCCAT
>JAESFZ010000519.1_pt1 | contig 12449 bp, 13 predicted proteins | sample 9269561 | NCBI WGS metagenome assembly JAESFZ01 (sample SAMN14515552, study PRJNA621657) | algae metagenome | isolation source: Tildeniella nuda ZEHNDER 1965/U140 and co-occurring heterotrophs from wet... | place: Switzerland: Stansstaad, Zurih | collected 1965-01-01
ATGGCCTTCTCGGAGGAGATCTTCTGGGCCGGCATCACCTCCGTGCATAAGGGCCAATGGGAGGCCTCGCGCTCGACCGGCCTCTCGTTCGGCCAGACGCTGATGAACGTCGTGCTGCCGCAGGCGCTGCGCCTCACCATTCCGCCGCTCACCAACCGCACCATCGCCATCACCAAGGGCACGGCGCTCGGCACCGTGGTGGCCGTGACGGAGATCCTGGGCGAGGCGAGTTCGGCGGTCTCCAACTCCTACAATCCTTCGCCGCTGATGATGGGCGCCGCGGCCTATCTCGTGCTGTTCCTCCCCGTCGTGGTGCTCGCCCGCCGTTTGGAAAAGCGTTTCGCATGGAAGCGATGATCCAGACCTTCTTCAACGTCGACATCATCGCCGCCTCGTGGCCGATCGTGGTCTCGGGCCTGCTGAACACCGTGCTGCTGTCGCTGATCGTGGTGCCGCTCGGCCTGTTCGGCGGCCTCATCCTGGCGCTGCTGGCGTCGGTCCGTCACCCGGCGGTGCGCTGGCCGCTGATGGTCTGGGTCGATTTCTTCCGCGCCTTCCCGCCGCTGGTGCTGCTGATCCTCCTGTTCGCCGGCCTGCCTTTCGCCGGCGTCGACCTCGGCGGCTTCGCCTGCGTGGCCATCGCCTTCTTCCTCAACACGGGCTCGTATTACGGCGAGATCTTTCGCGCCGGCATCGACTCCGTCCCGGCCGGCCAGGTCGAGGCCGGACGCTCGACCGGCCTCAGCCGGCTGCAGGCGATGCGCTACATCGTGCTGCCGCAGGCGGTGCGCAACGTGCTGCCCGATCTCCTCTCGAACACGCTCGAGGTGGTGAAGCTCACCTCGCTCGGCAGCGTCGTGGCCGTGCCGGAGCTGCTCTACCAGGCGCGCCAGGCGCAGAGCCTGACCTACAATCCGACGCCGATCGTGGTGGCAGCGGTGATCTACTTCCTCATGCTGTGGCCGCTGGTCCGGCTGCTGAGCCGCCTGGAAAACCGCGCGCTCGCCGGCCGCCGCTAGTTGTATTCCTCCAGCATCCGGCCGTCGGGCAGGATGGTGACTTTGGTCGGCACGCCCTTGGGGCGGGTCGGCACGGGATCGCGGGTCGCGTCGGCTTTCCACGTACCGTCGTTCCGCTGCTCCATTCGCTGCACCTTGTAGCCCTGCGACTGCACGCGATCGCGCGCCAGTGACTGGGTGTTGGGATAGGCCGCGCCAGCGGAGGTGCCGCCCGGCGGCACGGTGGGCGGCAGCGCCGGCTGGACGGGCGCCTGCGAGCCGATCGATGTCACCGGCGGCAGGCTGGGATTGAGCTGGGCCATGGCCGCGCCCGAGGTGGCGACCAAGGGCAGAAGAAGAGCGAGCAGAGCGGGGGCGAGCAGGGGGGGGCGCATGCTTCCGATATGGAACCCCTTTCCAGGCGCCGCAACGCCGGGAGTCACAATTATCGGCGAACAGGCCAGGCGATTGATAAGACGCATCTTTCCGGGCCAACGGAGTCACGGACTGTCGAAAAACGAAAGTGCCGCCTCGCGCTGGCGGGCCTGCAGCCTGGTGTCGACGTACATCAACAGCCGCACGTTCATGCGCGAGACCGGCAGATCGAAGAGACCGCGCTTCCGGGCCGGCGCGGACGCGAGCGCGGCCTCCCAGGCCTCGGCGAAGCCCGGAACCCGGGCGCGCCAGACATAGGGCGTGGTGCGGTCGACATCGACGATGGCGGCGGCGAAGGCAGCACAGCCCGTGGCGTTGAGGGCTCTTAGAAAGGCGCGGTGGCGCTGGCCCTTGCTCTGCCATTTGCGCCGGCGCCGGCGGTGGCGGGGGAGTGGGGCAGGGTTGGGTATCTGGACGGGGCGGTTCATCGGCTCCTCCTATCAAAGAGGAGGATAGGAATTAGATACGATCCTGTCAAGCGCTCCGGGGCCGGGCCTTGGGCCGCGCCTTGGGTTGGGCCGCGGGCTGGGCCTCGGGTTTGCGGTCTGGCTGTTCGTAGCGCCGGTATTCATGGTCGGGATCGTAGGCGCCGCGCTCGGCCTCCTGGCCCGGGGCGGCGTCGGGAACGGGCTGTTCGTGGGTACGCCGGTCATCGCCCTGTTCCGTCGCGCTGTAGCGGCCATACGCGTTCTGAACGTCGGCCTTCCGCACCTCGCGCGGGCGGGGACGGTCCTGTTTTGAATGTTTGTCGCCGACCATGTCGTGCTCCTGCCTGTATCCGTACTCAATTCTCCGGACTCAATGCAGGAGCGGCGGGTGAGGTTCCCCGCTCAGGCGATCGGAGCCCCGCGCCGCCTGGAGGCAAACCACAGCCACGCCGCCGCCACGATCAACAGCGCGAAGGCGATCGGCCCGTGCGGGCTCGCATGCGCGACCTGCAGCTCCCAGCCGAAGCCCACCAGCGGCACCATGTTGGCCCAGCCCGCGCGGCCGGCCTGCAGGAGCGACGCGGCCACCAGCACGGCGCTGGCGAAGGCCGCCCACGAGGCCATCTCGCTCACGAACGAGCCGACGCCGCCGATCACCGGATCGACCCACAGCGTGTTCTGCAGCTGAACGATGCCCTCGAACTGCTGCGGGGTGAGCTTGCCCGCGGCCACCATCTGCTGGACCACGAGGATGGTGCGGCCGAGCCCGATGCCGCCGATCGCGTCCAGGATGGTGAAGTAGAGCGCGAAGACGAAGATGGACGCGCGCGCCAGCCACGCCGTGACGCGGGTTGCGCTGCCATCCGCGGCGCCGATGCCGTCCAGCATCAGCCACAGGCCGACGGCGACGAGGCCGACCATCGGCGTCTGGATCATGTGCAGCACGAACCACCAGTGCGGCCCGAAATAGCCCAGCGCCGAATGCGCCACGTGCGGGTCGGCGTGGGAGAGGAACTGGTACATGCCGGGCGTCGTGGTGAAGCCGGCGGGGTGGAACAGTTCGACGGCGATCAGGATGGCGGGGGCGACGCAGAGGCAGAGCCACCAGAGGAGGGGTTTCATGTGCCGATACTGGGCGGATTCCAGCCTGTCGTCAGCAGCGTTGAGGCTCGAGACCTACTCTGCTGCGACATGCTCTTTCTGTCGTGGAATGTAATCGCGGTTGCCGACGGCCGACCAAACCAGGAGATCGGTGTCCACGCCCATCCACTGGAGCCGCTGGATCACGTCTTCTCGCAAGCTCTCGTGAAGGGTCTCTTCGAACCTGCCGGAACGTATGTGGCTGATGTTGGTGGCGCGGGTGCCGTCGAGCGAGCGCCCGAGCTCGGCCTCGATCGCCTTGAGGTGCTCGCGCCGCGCGAGGCGCACGGCGTGGTGCAGGTTCCGCCAATCGCAGCGGGATGTTCCCTGCAGGTGATTGAGCAGGTCGGCCAGGATCTCGGCCGGCCGCTCGATCAGGCGTTCATAGGGGACCAGCCGAACCAGGCCGCGATGCCGGGCGGCCATGGTCTGGAATGAGATGAACTGCTTGGCATAGGACGGCAGCGCTTTGCCGAACAGATAATCGCGGAAGGGCACACGGGCGAGCGGCTGGCCGTCGACTCTGTTGTAGGTCGGGCTTGGATGGCTGATGCAGTAGCAATAGTAGGAGGCCGCCTGAGCCAGCGGGTTGCGATAGACCAGCGCCATCGGGGCATTGCGACCGGCCGCAGCGGCCCGGTCCAATGTCCGGATGGACAATGGCGTGTATTCAACCTCCGCCGCGAGATCGATCGGCGTGTAGGGGTAGTTCAGCCCTTCGTGCAGGTAGTCGTAGCCGGGAACGTGGAAGCCGGTCCTGGCCCACCAGCCATGGTCGTCGACGGAGTCGGCAAAGCCCGGGCACACGGTATGGCCGATGAAGAGGTGCTCGGCCGGCATCGACCGTTGCGTGAGGAAGAGAGGCCCCCCCTTGAATCGGCGAAAATCGAAAGGCGTCCCCGACGGCCGGCCGACGACTTCGCCCGTGAGGCGGTCTTCTATGCGTCCACCACGATCGAGATGGATCAGGAACGACACGGCATAGCGCAGGAACCAGGTCCCCGAACGGGGAATGGTCGCCAGGATGGGCAATTTCTTGATCGCGGGCACTCGATGTCTCCTTGAAGGAGAAGCGCGTCTACTCGGCTTCGGTAGCCCTGAGTGTCACCACGGGCCGTTGTCGGAACGCGATGCCAGCGTTCGCGGATCGTGATTTCTGCGTCGCTCCACAGAAATTGGCTCGTGCGGGGGCTCGCCCTCGGCTCGCGGACATTTGAAGTGCCTCGGATCGAAGTGTTTTCCCCTCCGGAGTATGATTTCCGTGCTGCCAAAAAACCAAGGGGGGAAACAAAAGATGAAGAAGATTCTGCTCAGTGCCGCGCTCGTCGCGATCGCTGCCACCCCGTCGGCCCAGGACAGGCGTCCTGAGTACGGCACGGCGGTCAACGTCGCGGGCGCCAAGAAGATCGCCGCCGGCGTCATCGCCGAATGCACGAAGAACAGCTGGAACGTCGCCGTCGCCGTGGTCGATACCCACGGCTTCCTGGTCTACTTCGAGCGCATGGACAACACGCAGACCGCCAGCATGGAGATCGCCGTCGGCAAGGCGCGGGCGGCGGCCACCTATCGGCGTACGACGCGCGCCTTCATGGATGTGATCAACAAGGGCGGGCCGGCGACGGCCACCCTGCCCGGCGTCTTCGCATCGCCCGGCGGGGTGCCGATCATGGTCGATGGCAAGGTGACCGGCGCCGTCGGCGTGAGCGGTGTCACCGGCGACCAGGACGAGCAGTGCGCCAAGGCGGGGCTCGGCAGCTAGAGTCTTTCCTAATCATGGGGACCGCGAGCCGGAGGCTTGCGGTCCCAATGATCGTGGCTTACCGCATCGCGACGGATACATCTGGCGGCCCCGGCTCCACAGGGCGTCGATGCGGCGGGCTCCCCCGCATCGCGTGGCAAGCCGGGCAGGTTGAGCGGGAGCGCCAAAATTGTCACCCTTCAACCGAAAGCAGGAGGGGACATTCAGGATGAAGGGCAAACAAGTTGCCGTGGTCGTGGGCGCCACGTCGAAATGGCAGGCCGATGGCCGCAACACCAAGCTGGCCCATGGCAAGGCGGTCGATGACAGCGACCTGCCGGTCGGCGTGCGCTGGGGAATCGGCGGGGCGATCGCGCAGAAGTTCGCGGCCGAGGGATTCTTCGTCGTGCTCACGACGCGCGCCGCAGCCAATGCCGCCGCCCTTGAATCGGCGATCAAGAAGCAGGGCGGCGATTGCATGACCGTCGAGCTCGATCTCTCGAAACAGGACTCCGTCGCCGCGGCCTTCGCCAAAATCCGCGCCGATGCGGGCGATCCGCATGTGCTGGTCTACAACGCGGGCTATCTCGAAGGCCGCGACCTGCCGCCGGAGAAGGAACTGCTCGAGCATATCCCGATAGAAATGTTCGACACCGCCCAGCATATCGCCAGCCGCGGGCCGTTCCTCGTGGCCAAGGAAGTGCTGCCCGCCATGCGCAAGCGCGGCGAGGGGTCGTTCTTCTTTTCCAACAATTCGAGCTCTCTGCGCGGGCGCAAGCGCATGACCGGCCAGTCGCTCTACTATCCCAGGGTCATGATGCGCACGCTCGCTCAGGTGCTCACCGAGGAATATTCCGAACATGGCGTGCATGTCGCCAACGTGGTGATCGACGGTCTCATCGACTCTCCCGGCACGCACGCGCTGCCGAAGGCCAGGCAGAACCCCGAGCAGGTGATGAACCCGGTGAAGATCGCCGAGGCGTTTTACTACCTGCACACCCAGGACCGCTCGGTGTGGACGCACGAGCTGCAACTGACGCCGTTTTCGACCAAGCCGAGCTACTGATGACCAATTTCGAACGACTGACCGCGGCCCTCGACGGCAATGCCGCCCTGCAACGTCGCGCGGCGCTGGCGGCGCTGTCGCTCACGGTGCTGAGCGGGGAAGTGGCGAGAACGGTAAAGATCGGCGCCCGCATCGCCGTTACGCCGGGCGCAGCGCCGGACGCCGCCTTCAGCCTCGCCACCACCGAAGCCAACTGGGCCGAATTCGCCAAGCCCGTGCCGGCTGTCGGCTTCCAGAGCCTGGTCGGCATGCAGCGCATGGGCCATCTGAAAGTCGCGGGCGACATGGTGGCCTACGGGCGCAACCTGATCTTCCTGGAACAGCTCTTCACGGCGCTTCGTCCCGATGCGCTGGCGGAGACGGTCGTGCCGGTGGGCGAGCCCATGATCGAGCCGGCGATTGGGCGCTACCTGCGGCTCGATCTCAACGGGCGGCCGCACCGGATCTATTTCGAGGAAGCGGGTGAGGGGATTCCGCTGGTGTGTCTGCACACCGCCGGCGCCGACGGGCGGCAGTATCGCGCGCTGCTGAACGACGCGGAGATCACCAGGCGCTTCCGCGTGATCGTCTTCGATCTGCCGTGGCACGGCAAATCCTCGCCGCCCCCCGGCTTCGAGCGCGAAGCTTATAAGCTCACGACCGATCTCTATGTCGATACCGTCATGGCCTTCTGCCGCGCCCTGAAACTCGAGCGGCCGGTGGTGATGGGCTGTTCGATCGGCGGCCGTGCGGTGCTGCATCTGGCGTTGCGCCACGGCGACTACTTCCGCGCGGCGATCGGGTTGCAGTCGGCGACGCATGCCGAGGCCGGCGCCGACACGCGGCTGCGCGATCTCGGCGTGCTGTTCAGGCCCGACGTGCACGGGCAGGAAGCCGCCGCGGGCTCCGTGGCCTGCCTGATCTCGCCGACGTCGCCCAATGCGGAGAAGTGGGAGACGCTGTGGCATTACATGCAGGGCGGTCCCGGAATCTTCATGGGCGATTTGAACTACTACTTTGCCGAGGGCGATCTTCGGAACGGGCTGCTGGACGGGCTCGATACCAAGAAGTGCCCGCTTCATCTGCTCACAGGCGAGTACGATCTCTCGGCGACACCCGAGCTGACGGCGGAACTGGCCAAGCTGGTGAACGCCACGTCGTTCCAGGTGATGAAGGGGCTCGGCCACTTTCCGATGTCGGAAAGCCCGCAGCAGTTCAGGCGCTATCTGCTGCCGGTGCTCGACAGGATTGACGGGTAGGACGGACGCGTATTTTTGCCGCCCCTCAAATTGCCCGATTCCTGATAGACACCCGGGCCATGAAACGGAACGAATGGAAGATCGTGGCCTCCCTCGCGGTCACGATATTGCTCGGCGGCTGCGGGTTGTTCGACAGTGGCGGCGCCCCGCCGCATCTCAAGGAAGCGCGTCCGGGCGCCGACCGCGCCGCGCCGGTGCTCAAGGCGTTGCCGCCGCCGGAGAGCAGTCATCCGCACGAGGCGGGCGTCGCGCCGGCCGACGAGGCGGGCCGCGGCGGCGCGGCGATCGGGGCGACGCTCCAGGGTAAGGGCGGCCAGAAGGCCCAGAAGGAAGAGGCGGAGAAGCAGGCGAGCGAACTCTCCCGCAAGGCGCGGGAAGAACGTGCCGCGCGCGAGGCCGCCAGCGGCAAGGCGACGCCGCCCGCTCCGGAGTCGCCTGAACCATCGAAGGATTGACCGCGCGCTTCCACGGCCGGAGACTCCCTTCCGCATAAAAATGGAAATGGGGAAGGCCGCGTGACGCAATGACAGACTGGTCGCTTCTCCTCGCGCGCAAACCCGTAGCCGACATCGTCGCCACCGCCGACCGGCGCATACCCAAAGTCCTCGGTCCCGTCAGCATCACGGCCATGGGTATCGGCGCCATCATCGGCGGCGGCATCTTCATCTTCACCGGCACGGTGGCGGCGCTGAATGCCGGGCCGGCCATCGTGCTGTCCTTCGTGCTGGCCGCGATCGCCTGTGCCTTCGTCGGCCTCTGCTACGCCGAGCTGTCGACCTTCCTGCCGGTTTCCGGCAGCACCTATACCTACACCTATGCCACGCTGGGCGAGTTCGCGGCCTGGATCATCGGCTGGGATCTGATCCTGGAATATGCCATCGGCGGCGCGGCGGTCGCCGTCGGCTGGTCGGGGTACTTCGTGAGCCTGCTGCAGGCGATGGGGCTCGTCCTGCCGCCGCAGTTCACGGCGGCGACGGGGCAGGCGGTGACCCTGGCCGACGGCACGGCCGCCACCGCCATCGTCAACCTGCCGGCAGCGGCCATCGTGGTGCTGATCACGGCGCTGCTGGTCGGCGGCACCAAGGAATCGGCGCGACTCAACAACATCATGGTCGCGGTAAAGCTCACGGTCGTGCTGGCCTTCATCGGCCTCGGCGCCTTCTACGTGAACACCGCCAACTGGCACCCCTTCATTCCGCCCAACAGCGGCACCTTCGGCGAATTTGGCGTGAGCGGCATCGTGCGCGGCGCCGCCATCGTGTTCATCGCCTATGTCGGGTTCGACGCGGTCTCGAACTGCGCCCAGGAGGCGCGCCGGCCGCAGCGCGACATGCCCATCGGCATCCTGGGCTCGCTCGCCATCTCGACCGTGCTCTACATCGCCGTGGCCGCGGTGCTGACCGGCCTGGTGCCGTATCGCGAGTTGAACGTGCCCGATCCCGTCGTCCTGGGCCTGCGCGCCGTCGGCCTGGCCTGGTTCTCGCTGTTCATCGATTTGGGCGCGCTGATCGGGATCACCACCGTCATCCTGGTGCTGCTCTACGGCCAGAGCCGGATCTTCGCCACCATGGCCGCCGATGGGCTCCTGCCGCCGGTGGTCGCCCGCATCCATCCGACGCTGGGCACGCCCTGGATCAGCCAGATCGGGATCGGCGCCGTGGTGGCGGCCGTCGCCGCCGTGTCGCCGATCGACGTTCTCGCCGAACTGGTGGGCGTGGGCACGCTCTTCGCCTTCGTCCTGGTTTGCGCCGCGGTCATCTATCTGCGCCACCTCGAGCCCCATGCGCCCAGGCCTTTCCGCGTGCCGTACATGCCGTGGGTGCCGCTGCTCGGCATCCTGTTCTGCCTCGTGCTGATCGGCGGCATGACGCCCGCGACCTGGGTGCGTTTGGGCGTGTGGCTGGCAATCGGGCTGGTCGTGTATTTTGCCTACAGCCGCCATCATTCGCGCCTTATGAACAAGTGACAGCCTATGCCGGCCTGTTCGCGGCCTCGTTCCTGGCCGCCACGATCTTTCCCTTTCAGTCAGAACTGGTCCTCGTCGGCCTGCTGCTGAACGGCGACCATCCGTGGCCGGTGCTGCTCGCGGTGGCCACGGTGGGCAACGTGCTGGGCGCGGTCGTGAACTGGGCGCTTGGCCGGTTCTTCATCCACTTCCGCGACCGGCGCTGGTTCCCGGTGAAGCCGGAGACTTATGCAAAGGTCGAACGGTGGTACGCACGCTATGGCGTGTGGTCGCTGCTGTTTGCGTGGCTGCCGATCGGCGGCGATCCGCTCACCGTGGTCGCGGGCGCCTTGCGCACCAACCTGGCGCTGTTCGTCGTGCTGGTGACGGCTGGCAAGCTCGGCCGCTACGCGGTGCTGGTGGCGGCCACCCTCAACTGGATGTGAGGCGTCAGGCCGTCTCGCCGACAGACTTGCGGAAGCGGGCGAGGGCCAGGCCGAAAAGCATGGCGCCGATCACGGCGATGGCCACGAAGTGCGGCCACACCGTCTCGAAGCCGGCGCCGCGGAAGAGGATCCCCTGGGCCAGCATGATGAAATGGGTCGTGGGGGTGGCCAGCATCCCGTACTGGATGACTAGGGGCATGCTCTCGCGTGGCGTCGTGCCGCCCGACAGCATCTCGAGCGGGATCAGCACCAGGATCAGCAGCAGCCCGAACTGCGGCATCGAGCGCGCAACAGTGCCCAGAAACACACCCATCGAGGTGGTCGCGAACAGGTGGACGGTGGCCCCCGCCAGAAACAATGCGAGCGATCCCTCGATCGGCACGGCGAGCAGTCCCTTGACGACGACCAGAAGCGACAGCGTGCTGGCCGCCAGCACGACCAGAGCCATCGACCAGATCTTCCCCGCCATGATCTCGAGCGGCGTCACGGGCATGACCAACAGGTGCTCGATGGTGCCATGCTCGCGTTCGCGGATCAGGGCGGCCCCGGTCAGGATGATCGAGAGCATGGTGATGTTGTTCACGACCTCGATGATCGCGCTGAACCAGGAGATGGTGAGGCTGGGATTGAAGCGGACACGCAGGGCGAGTTCGACCGGGGCCGGCGTGTAGGCGCGGTAGTGCCGCAGGAAGGACTCGATCTCTCCGGCCACGATGCTCTGCACGTAGGCGCTGCCGACAAATGCCTGGCTCATGCGGGTGGCGTCGACGTTGAGCTGGATGGTCGGGTGCCGGCCGGCCAGCAGGTCGCTCTGGAAATCGGGCGGAATGTCGAGTGCGAAGGTGTCGATCCCGGCATCCATGCGGCGGTCCATCTCGGGCTGCACGATGAGCGTGGGCGGCAGGAAGTAGGGCGGGAAGAAGGCGTCGACGATGCGGTTGGAGAGCGGCGAGCGATCCTCGTCGACGATGGCGATCGGCGTCTTGTTGAGCTGCTCGGGCATCGCCGTCGAGGCGGTGTAGATCGAAATCGTGAACGCGAAGGCAATCAGCGCCAGCATGCCCGGATCGCGGGCCAGGCCGCGCAGTTCCTTGAGTCCGAGATTGAGGATGTTTGCGGCGTGCACGCTCAGGACTCCTGCTTGCGCAGCAGAAGGGCGCTGAGGCCGATCAGCACGGGGACCGCGATCAGCAGCGGCACGAACGAGGCTTGCAGATCCGCGAAGCCCAGCGCCTTGGCGAAGGTGCCGCGCGAGATCGTCAGGAAGTGTGTCATCGGATAGGCTTGCCCGATCATCGCCCCGATGCCTTGCAGCGACGACACGGGATCGATCATGCCGGAGAATTCCATGGCCGGCAGCATCGTGCCGATGGTGGTGCCGAAGATCGCCGCCGACTGGCTGCGCATGAAGGACGAGAACACGAGGCCGATGGACGTCGCGGCCAGGATGTAGACGAAGGCTCCGGCCGCGAGGGCTCCGAAGCTGCCCTTCAGCGGCACGCCGAAGGCCGTGACGGCGAGCGTGGCCAGCAGCAGGAAGTTCAGCATGCCGAGCACGACGTAGGGGACCTGCTTGCCGATCAGGAACTCGAGCCGGCTGACCGGCGTGACATAGAGGTTGACCAGCGAGCCCAGCTCCTTTTCGCGCACGACGCTGAGCGTCGTCAGCATCGACGGGATGAGCAGCAGCAGCATCGGGATCACCGCCGGGACCATCGCCACCAGGCTCTTGACGTCGGGGTTGTAGCGGAACCGGACCTCGATGCCGGCCGGCGCCGGCGCAATGGCCATTCCCGCCAGCCAGCTGTTGTGCATGCCGAGCACATAGCCCCGGGCGGTTTCGGCCCGCATCGGCATGGCGCCGTCGAGCCAGGCACCGATCTCGACGACACGGCCGCGCGCGATGTCGCGGGCGAAATTGGCCGGAATCTCGATGGCGAGGCTCAGCTCGCCCGTCCGCATGCGGTGGTCGAGCTCGGCGTGGCTGAGGATCGGCGGGCGCTCGACGAAATAGCGCGAGCCTGCGAGGTTGAGCGCATAGTCTCGGCTGGTCGTGGTGCCGTCGCGATCGAGGATGGCGAAGGTCAGGTCCTCGACATCCATGTTGATGCCGTAGCCGATGACGAACATCAGCAACACGCTGCCCAGCAGGGCGAGCGTCGCGCGGATGGGGTCGCGTGCCAGTTCGATCGTCTCGCGAAGTGAATAGGCCAGCATGCGCCGCACGTCGAACAGGCCGCGGCGCCGCGGCGGCGGCGCATCGCGAACTACCGGAGCGGCAGCGGCTTCCCGCCCGGGATCGGTGCCGGCGCCGGAGGCATCCCGCAGCCAGGCCACGAAGGCCTCCTCCAGCGTACCGGCACCGCGCCCCGCCACCAGGGCGGCGGGCGTGTCGGTGACGAGGATGCGGCCGGCATGCATCAGCGAAATGCGGTCGCATCGCTGGGCCTCGTTCATCAGATGGGTGGAGATGAAGATGGTGACCTGCTCGCGGCGTGCGAGGCCGATCATGATGCGCCAGAATTCGTCGCGCGCGATCGGATCGACGCCCGACGTGGGCTCGTCGAGGATCAGCAGGCTGGGCTTGTGGATCATCGCCACCGCCAGCGACAGGCGCTGCCGCCGGCCGAGCGGCAGGGTGGGCGGGAGCGAGTCCAGCACGTCCGTCAGCTCGAAACTGCGTGCGACCTCGGCGACCCGTTCGGCGATCGTGGCCTCGGGCAGGCGGAACAGGCGAGCATGCAGCTCGAGGTTCTGCCGCACCGTCAGCTCGCTGTAGAGCGAGAAGGATTGCGACATGTAGCCGACCCGGCGGCGGGTTTCGAAGTCCTGCGCATCGAGCGGCTGCCCGAACAGGCGCGCCTGCCCGTCGCTGGGCGGCAGCAGGCCCGTCAGCATCTTCATGGTGGTGGTCTTGCCGCAGCCGTTCGAGCCCAGGAAACCGAAGATCTCGCCGCGGCCGACGCGGAGGTCGACATGGTCGACGGCGACGAAGTCGCCGAAGCGCATGGTGAG